>Ga0210030_1002853_pt1 | contig 11642 bp, 10 predicted proteins | sample CryGeymeta201523_FD_183986 | JGI IMG/M metagenome (GOLD analysis project Ga0210030, IMG submission 183986) | Groundwater microbial communities from Crystal Geyser aquifers in Utah, USA - Crystal Geyser metaG 2015-23 (SPAdes) (version 2) | ecosystem: Environmental > Aquatic > Deep subsurface >...
AACAATTTCCCAGTCAAAAAAGAGTTATTTATTTTGCGCGTGTAGTTCACTGGTAGAACGCCTCTCTGATAAAGAGGAGGTAGAAGGTTCGATTCCTTCCACGCGCACCCGTAGATTAGTAGCGAACTCCAAATGTTGAGGGGGGAGCGAGCTTGCCTCACTCCTGCCAGAAAAATTTGCCCTGCCTTGCGAAAGCAAGGCAGGGCTTTCTTTAGTTTGAGAAATTTGAAAATCTTTGGGATTTTCTGAATAAAATAGGGTTATTTTGATGTTTTCCGGAGAATAAATAATACCTTTAATAAAACTTTTTACTAATAGATTTCTTTCAACCCCCCTTCTTTGAGAAAGAAATAAGAGAAACGACTTGAGAATAGAAACGATAGTTCCCGAGTCAAATTTAGAAAATTTAGAGCATAAACCTGATGGTTCGATTCCGTCTCCGACGGGCGAAGTTGAATTTTTTAACGAGGGTTTCGAACTAACGGCTTCATGATTTAGCTTAAAAACCAGATTTTCCACATAGTTTCTATCCAGCGAAATTCTTTCTAAATTTTCTAAAATATATCTTTCTATTCTTTCAGCGCTCACCTGCTGGGTTGAGCAGGCCTGCCAACCCTTTTTGTTGGTAGAAGTGCAACGATAGTAATAATACCTTCTCATTTTTCCTTGACGCCACTTGTTAGTAAAACAGGTACTCATTTTATATCCGCACTCCTTGCAATTGATTAGACCGCCAAAAAGAAAATCTCGGTAAACCCTGAATTTCCTTTTTATCTTTTTGTGAGTTTTTTGAGCCAGCTCAAATAATTCTTCTGAAATTATTGGTTGATGAATTCCTTGATAAATCTGACCAGCGTATTTAACTTTTCCTGTATAAGTAATGTTCCTTAAAATAAGAGCAAGATGGGCTTTAGAGAAGGTTTTTCCCTGCCTGTTTTTTATGTTTTTCTCTTTGAGAAAATCATAAACTTCGGTTATAGAACCGGTCTCAAGGTAGGTTTCAAATATCAACCTGATAATTTCAGATTCCTTTTTGTTAATCACCAATTTTTTATTTTCCCTTCTGTATCCGTAAGGCGCATTACCGCCGTTCCACATTCCTTTTTTGGCTCTTTCAAGCAATTTATCTTTTGTTCTTTCTGAAGTTAATTCCCTTTCAAATTGAGCAAAGGTAAGCATTATGTTTCTTAATAATCTGCCAGCCGGAGTAGAGGTATCAAATCGTTCAGTAATAGAGATAAAATCAACATTATATTCATCGAAAGCCTCAATTAGTTGATAAAAATCTTTTGGAGAACGGGTTAATCTATCAATTTTGTAAGCTAAAATAATGTCAATTTTATTTTGCTTTATATCTTCAAGTAATTCTCGTAAGGCAGGACGGTTAGTGTTGGCTCCGGTATAGCCGGCGTCAGTATAGACCTTAAAGATTTGCCAATTATCTTGGCTTTTGATAAAGGCCCTGATTTTTTCTTCTTGTGCTTCGCAAGATGAAAACTCTTTTTCAGCTTGTAGGTCAGTCGAGACCCTTGTATAGATAGCGCATTGTTTGAATTTTGTTTTGTTCATATATTTGTTGGTTAATTTTAATTATCAAAAAGCGGCAATCCTGCGGAGACAGCATCTTACGACACTGAAGCAGAAATTGCCGCTTTTTAATGTCGTAATAAAAAACGCTGTCTCCGTTTCCATTATATCAAATTTTGCTGTCAAGTAAAATTTCCTTATTCGGAAAATTTTAAAAATTTTTCGGCAGACAAAAGCCCCGCCCGCCTGCAGGCGGGCGGGGCGGAAATTCCGTCCGAGAATAGAGAAAATTCAATTTTCTCTAACGAAACAAAGTTTGTGTCTGAAACTACGAGTGCTCAAACTAAATCGGTTCAAACTTTCTCTATCATCTTACCAAATTTAATCCATAAATCAAGGAGAAAAAATTTAACGAGATGAAATTGGGTAGGCGGGGCTTCGCCCCGCCTACCCCCCTCTTTTTTTACCTTTCGCTCGCCCGCCCTTCGGGCGGGCTCGCTCAAAAATAAAAAAATTTGAAAATTATCAAAATTTAGATATAATTAATATTAGTTAACCAAGGGCTCAAAATAATTCGTTTTGAGGAGAATATAAACGAATGTTTAAGAATATAAAACATTTACTTGAACTTTCAAGTAAATATAATATTCCAGCAGAGGATTTATTATTATTGGATTTGAATTTGAGTGGAGTAAAATTAAACCTTCCTTCAGGAAGAGTTAGGTTTGAATTAGAATCTACAAGCAAAGACATTTTTTCTTTAGCTCATAGTAGGAATATTTTTAATTTTTATTTAGCGATTCCTACTATTGAACGATCCCATTATTTCTTTAGGAATAAGAATCTTTTTTTGGATAACCATTTAATCGGTAAGGCATTAGGTGTTACCGAAGATTTTTGTGATTCATCATATCCTCGAAGAAGAGGTACGGTTCTTAATATCAATCCAAATGCTAGAACATTATGTAGAGGATGTAAATTTTGTTATACAGTTTTCCAAATTCCACGAGATAGAAAAACAATACTTTCTGAACTTAAATTAAGAAACTTTTTAAAAAATTGGGTAAAAGAGTTTGAAATTAATAATCTTTCCCATTTAATTCAAGTAGCTATTGTAACGGGCTGTTTTCCTACCGAAAAAAATGTTGTTGAATTTCTAAAAATGGCAAAAAAGGTGTTAAATGAATTTTCTTTTGATGGAGAATTATTCTATTTTGGTTCACAAATTACTACTAAGAAATCACTTCTCGAATTAGAAAAGGTAAAACCCTTAGGGATATGTTTTTCTTTAGAGTGCTTTGAGTCTAAAAATCGCCAATTTTTTTTAAGAGATATTAAACGAAAGCTCCATTTAGATACTATTAAAGAGTCACTGGTTCTTGCAAATAGTATGGGAATTAGGACGAATTTTTCGTATATTGTGGGGTTAGAATCATTAGAAACGATAAAAAAAGGATTTTATGAATTTCTGCCTTATATCAATAGTTTTCCAATAATCAATGTGTTTCAAGCTCATAGAGGACAGAAGATTCTTAGGTATAAGGGGGCTGACAAAATCGAATATTATATAAAAACGAGGGGAATTATAGAAGATATTTTTAAGCATACTTCTTTTAGACCTAGACCTTGGGAGAATTATAGAAGTCTTTGGTATTTAAAATTTGGAAAAGAGTTTTTAGATGACATTAGAACACCTCTACCTTCGTCTCGACATAAATTATTTAACAAAGTAGTAGCTTGTAAGAATAAAGACAATGAAAACCATTCATCAAAACATTGATTACCATTTTAGAGTGGCAAATTACCTTACTTGTGCTCAATTATTTTTGCGAGACAATATTTTATTAAGAAAAAAGCTTAAGTTTAATGATCTTAAACCTGTAGTTTTAGGTCATTGGGGAGTATGTCCGGCTATTAATTTCCTCTATGCTCATTTTTGTAGATATATTCAAATTACAAATAGTCGCAGTTATTTAATTTTGGGCTCTGGACATGCTGCCCCGGCTTTATTGGCTAATTTATATCTTGAAAGAAGTCTAGGAGAAGTTTATCCCGATTTAGATTACGGCATCGAAGGAATGCATAACTTAGTTTCCAAATTTGGTATTGACCCTCGATTACAAACTGAGGTATCTGCGGCATTACCAGGAGTTATTCATGCCGGTGGAGAATTGGGAATAGCCTTAGCCTGCGCTATAGGATCTATATTAAATAATCCTCAAAAAACCAGCTTTTGTATTATAGGAGACGGGGAGTTTGAAACTGGGACAACAATGGCATCGTTATTATGTAGAGAATTTTTGGTTCCTAAAAAAGATGGGTTCCTCATTTTAGCAATTAATCTTAATCAATATAAAATGGCCTCCCGTTCCCTTTTGAGCACTTGGAGCAATAAGCACATAGAATCTTTTTTCTCATCTTTTGGTATGCAGCCATTTTTCTGCGAATTATCCCATAATCAAGGTATCAGGGTTTTTTCTTCTATAGCAGAAATGTATAACGGCTGGGTTAATGGGATTAGCTCAAAAATTCCAGTAATTATCTTAAAAAATCAAAAAGGAGCAACCGGTCCTTCAGAGATTAATGGTGAAAAATTTGTTGGTACTCACCGAAGTCATAAAGTAGGCGGTTTAAAGTATCCAACACCTAATCATGTAGCCGTTATCGAATCATGGTTGAGAAGTTATAAACCAGAAAAACTTTTTAAAAAGAATGGATGGCCTTCAGAAAAAATAATAAATAATTTTCCTAAAAGAGATTTGAGAATTGGCAGAAGTTTGGAAATAGAGTATAAAAATTCCTTCGCCGGAAAAATCCTTACAAATTTATTGAAAAAAGAAATGCAAAAAATGAATTCAAGCGCTTCTCCAATGAAAATTATTGGTAATGCTATTAATTATTTAAGAGGACAAAACAAAAGTTTTATATTATTTAGTCCTGATGAGGCAGAATCTAATGGCCTTAATAGAGTTATAGAAAGAAACGGAATTAAAGGGAATCCTAAGTGGGAATCTTCCGTTCCCGTACATTTTAATGGAGGGGTTATTGAAATTTTAAATGAGAATTGTTGTCATGGAATGCTTCAAGGATATATCCAAACCGGAAGGGATGGATTATATGTAACATACGAAGCCTTTGCACCGATTACAGCTAGTTTAATTTCCCAATATTACAAATTCTTGAAAATTAGCAATTACTGTAGATGGCGTCCTCAAATACCCTCGTTAAAATATATCCTTACCAGTTCAGGATGGCACAATACTTACACGCATCAAAATCCAGATTTACTAAATACCCTATTGTCTAAAACAAATGGTTTAGTGGATGTATATTTTCCTAGTGACGCAAACCAAGCCCTAGCTTGTTTTGTTGAGATGCTTTCAAAGAAAAATTCCATTCAAGTGCTAGTTACTGGTAAAACTAATTTTAAAATACTACGGCCAAGAGCACAGGTGCATAGAGATGTCCAAAAAGGGTTTTGGGTAAAAAATTATGGTTTCAAAGATAAATTACAAAAAGAACTCTATATTATTACTATTGGAGATTATATGGTAAAAGAAGCTATGGATGCTTGTAGTGAAATAAGTCGTCAATATAAAAACTTATATATTAAACTTATTGCCCCGGTTTGCTCCAAAATATTCTCTAAACAAAAACTAAAAAGAATATTTGGTAAAGAAACTAGTCCTAAAAATGTTATTGTTGTTTGTACCGGATATATAAATATTTTTAGAGGATTATTTGGAGGTGTTTATGATACTAAAAATTGGCGATTTTTAGGCTATAAAGACGGTTTTTCTTTAGATCGAAGTGCTTCAGTTTTAGAAGTCAATAAGGTTAATAAGGAAAGTTTGATTAAATATATAAAAAATCAATTACATCGCGCTGCATAGACATTTCTTATTAAAAAATTAAAAAGCCGTTCCGGAATTTTCTGAACGGCTTTTAATTACGGGGTTTTTTTGACCCTAGAACCATATGCCAAACTGCATTTTCTTGAAACACTCCTTTTTGATTGATAGACAAGAGGATGTCTTTTGTTTCCTCTTTAAAGCTATCTAACTGATCACCAAAAAGATACGGTGCAGCGGCGGCGGTAGAAAGGACATAACCGATAATACTTTCTATATCCCAGCTTCTTACAACCGGTAGGTCGTGTATTTTTATAAACCTAAATACCGAGCGGGCGAGTATATTTTCCCATAGTTCATCTGGTTGGATAGGTTTTTCTTTTCCGGCCCGGCTTTTTCCCCTTAAATACTTTTTAACAACCCTTTTTATAGCTTGCTGCCATTCTTCGTCACCACTCCAAAGGACTCTATCACTAAAAATTACTACCCCGCCATCTTTCTCAATTAATTCATCAAGGTCTTTTAATACTTGATCTTGACTCATCCAATGAAACGCTCGAGAACTTGTAGCAACCTTAAAGGTGCCTAATTTCCCTTTAAGTTTCCCTAAATCTTCAGCACTACAATTAATCCAGGTAAGTTTGATTTTAGAATCTTTTGTTGCTTTTTTAGCCCATTTTAGCATTTCCGGATCAGGATCCAAGCAGACCATTTCGCCACATTTACCCTCCATTGCCAGAGCTACCTGTCCAGTGCCACAACCAATGTCTAAAACTCTATCATTTGGTTTAACATCAAAGTGCTTAACGATTGCATCGATTACTTCTTCTGGAATAATAGGTCGATACTTTACATAATACTCGTATGTACCGCTGTACATTCTTGAATTGTTTCTTTTTGTTTTCTTTTGATCTTTCATGGTATCACCTCTTTTGTTAAGGTTCTATTAAAAGGTTCTATTAATAAGATAGAATTATTTCTTATATTTGTCAACATCTAACCGAAGAAGCGATTTTAAATGGAGATTAAGGCCCAATAATTTGGTTCTTCCCATCGAATGGCTGCCATGTAGAACCTCCACAATACACCCGACATCAAGAATTTGAACCTTGTGCTCCCGGAGCTCTCGAATGGCATTACACAAAGTATAGCCGTTGTCGACCTCATCATCGACCAGAATGACTGACATGCCGGAATAAGCACCGTAAAAGTAAAATGTATTAAAAAGGCAATGCGGTTCAGACCATGTTATTTCATCCGGAAGATCAAGCCGACATTTATAGGCAATGATCAAAGGAGTATTTAGCTCGTAGGCAAGTGCTACTGCGATTGGAATACCCCCAGGGGCGAATCCAATGATATAGTCAGGCCGCGTGGAAATTTGGAGACGAGCAGCGAACCGTTTAGCTATAGTCTGAAGATCTTTTGGCACAATTGCTAATTTACGGGAGTCTCCAGATGCGTTCATAAGTACTTTATATGAACGTTTATCGACGTTGCGCCGACCAACTAATTCTACACGCAAAACATTATTGTTATTCATGATAATCTTTGAATTACGAAATGGACAAAATTCTCATAGTGGAACAAAATTATATTAGATAGAAAATTAATAATTTTACACCAATAAAAACCATTATTCCATTATATTAGAGAATGAAAGAAGTTGTCAAATTTCCGCACTGGACGGCTAGATTGGTAATACTTTTCTTGTTTTTTTAGTAGAATTGCCAAGGAGTGTCATATCCAAGAACTTTTTCTAATAACTAAAAACATTTCTTATCGTTTGTTATTTTTCCTATCCTATATAGTTAAAGAGATTCGAAAAATTGACTTTTTCAAAAAAGTTCATTAAACTAAATTTACAAAATAGGTTAAATTTTTAAATTTGAAATAAAAATGAGTAGTGATAAAATGAATAAAAAAGAAACAATGGTTTTATGGACAATAAATCAGCTTAAAGCAAGTGAGGGAAATTTTATTACAATCTCTGAAAAACAAGCACAGAGAAGCTTAGCCTGGTATAAAGCTAATAAAGATAAGTTTACTTTAGAGGGATCCCTGCCACGGCAGGCTTATACTTTAGTTTTACTGAAATACATGGGTATTAACCCAGAAGAAGTACCAGTAGTTTATGAAAACGAAAGGCAAATTATTTGGCATTCATTTAATTTTTGTCCTTACCTCGAAGCCTGTAAAAGATTAAATCTTGATACAAGAGTAGTATGTAAAGAAGCTTATGAAAAATCTGTACAGGTTTTAATATCTTGTTTTCATCCTAATTTAAAGTTTTCAAGAAATTACTCTAAAATTAGACCTTATAAAGATTATTGCGAAGAAATTATTGAATTAATAGATTAGTTTTTAATTAGTTCTCCGAATTTATATTTTATTGCTGAAAAATAGGGTGTTTTTTTATGTAAAAAAGGTACATTACACTTTTTACACAAAACATTTCTTTTCTTTAAAGAAATCGCATCTTTTCTAAATTCTTCATATTTTTTCGAGTTCCAAATTGCCCTAAGGCTTTCCTTATAGATATTGCCTAATTTTATTTTCCCTTCATAATCTAAACAACAAGGAACTACGTCTCCATTCACTAAAATAGTGGCATATAAAGAAGGTAAGAGACAAGGTGGAGAATTTTTATAATAATCCTTACCCTTTGCCCAATTATGTATTTTTTGCAAATCTATGAAGTCTACTTTTTTTGCCCATTCAGAATAAAAATTTTTAATCTGTTTTCTATTAATCTCTGAAGGAGAGTATGTTGAATTTAGAATAATTTTGATGCCTTTTTCGTTATTTTTTATTAAGTTCTCAACCTTTTTCTTAATATCATAAAATTTGAAAGAAGTTCTGTATTTTTCATAGCTTTCACTTGAAAATCCGTCAAATGAGATTTTAATCTTATCTATTTTACTTTCTATTATTTTTTTAATATTTTCATTATTTAATAAAAATCCATTAGTAATAAATGTAGTATTGATTTTTTTTGATTTACTTTTTATATATTCAATTCGTTTAAACAATTGAGAGTCTAGTAAACTTTCCCCGAAATTTGTTAAATGTATTTCTTTAACCTTGAGCTTAACGCAATCATTAATAATTCTTTCGAATAAAGACGAACTCATTTCCTTTTTTTCTCTTTTAAGGCCCGAGTGAGGACAATATTTACATGCCCCATTACAGTAATTTGTAGTCTCTATTTTTATAAACTTAGGCGCGGGAACTTTTATTTGTTTATCATTTATTATCCACAGCCATTTAAAAACTAACTCATCTATATTTTTTATAATATTTTCAACCATTTTTTCTTAAAGTTTTTTTAGGAATAATAGACATAAACCCCTAAATTTGTTAATTATTAATGAGGTTTTTTTGACCCTAAAATCATCGTCCAAACTGCATTTTCTTGAAACACTCCTTTTGGGTTGATAGATAAAAGGGTACTTTTCGTTTCTTCTTTAAACCTATTCACCTGATCACCAAAAAGATATGGCGCAGCAAAGGAATTAGAAAAGAGATAACCAATAATACTCTCTACGTCCCAATTCCTTACAATTGGCACATCGTGTATCTTAATAAACCTAAAAGGTGAACGAGCGATTATATTTTCCCATGGCTCCTCTGATTCTTTAAATTTGCCTTTTCCTGCATGCCTTTCTTCACCTAAATATTTCTGGACAATTTTTTTTACTGTCTGCTGCCATTCTTCTTGACCAGTCCAAAGGCTCCTGTCACTAAAAATTGCTATGCCACCATCATCCTCAATTAAATCATCAAGGTCCTTTAGGACTTGCTCTTGATTCATCCAATGGAATCCTCTACAAATTGTGGCGACCTTAAAAGTACCCAGCTTTTTTTTGATTTTCCTTAAATCTTCAGCTCTGCAATTAATCCAAGCTAGCTTTATTTCGGAATTTTTAGTTGTTTTTTTAGCCCATTTTAGCATTTCTGGATCAGGGTCTATGCATACCATCTCGCGGCATTTACCTTCCATAGCAATAGCTACTTGGCCGGTGCCACAACCAATGTCTAAAATTCTATCGCTTGGCTTAATCTCAAAGTGCTTAACGATTATGTCAATTACTTTTCCTGGAATGCTCGGCCGATGTTTTGCATAGTACCTATGTGTGCCCCTGTACAATTCCGTGTCAAATTTTTCTGCATTACCTTTCATAGAATCACCTCTTTATTAAATTACTAATAATAGAACATACTTATTTTGCATATTTGTCAAATTTATGTATAAGTCCATAACATATTGGAAAATCCAAAGGTATTAATTATGTATTTTAGGGGTGGAATATTGTTTAAGGTATGGTGAGGTCTTCTGGTATTGTAGAAAAGAAGCCAACCCATTAGTTTTTGATTAAGTTCATTTAAATCATAAAACAGATGCATATGGTAATCAAGGAATTCTTCCTGTAAGGTTCGGCTGAATCTTTCTATCTTGGCATTTAATTGGGGATGTTTGGGATAGTTCCAGAAGTGAGTTATTCCTCTCTTTTCAAGGTGGTCTCGGAAGTATTTCTCAAATTCTAAGCCATTGTCAGTCTGAACAGTTTTAATCTTAAAAGGAGCAACTGATTCTAATTTCAAGAAGAAGTCCTGAGCCGACTTGGAAGACAGGTTAGAATAGCTATAGGCAAAGGAAAACTCTCCCTTGTAGTCAATGGCAGTGAGAAAATACCTTTTTAATCCGTCTTTAAACCTGGTAATGGAATCTATCTGCAAAAGGTCTCCGGGATATGCCGGTTGGTATCCCTTTCTTCTTAGTTTCTTTCTGTATTCAGTTTTAACTATTTTGCCAAAGTGGGTGATCTTTTTTGGATGGAAGAAGAATTTCTTGTTGGTGATAATCCTGCCAATAGTAGATTCTGATACGGTTTTAAGGTTATTTTCTTGGCAGAATTCCTCTAAAAAGGGTTTAATCTTGTCTTTACCTAATCTGGGATATTGTTCCCTTAAATCCTTGATGAAATTAACTATTCTTGGGTCCCAGTCAAGTTTTCTTTTGTTCTTTGGAACCTTGGATTCATCGTTTAATACCTCTAATCTGCCTCGGTTGTCTTTTAGGAGTTTCTTCCACTTGTAGATAGAGGACTTCTTTACTGAGAAGGCCTCTTCTGTAGCTTCTAAACCGTATCTATCAAAGAAGGTCACCACTTTGGCGCGCCATTTGGCTTTATCAGTGACCATATATGCCATTCTAACTGACCAGTCATAGAAACTCCAAGAGCCTTTGACTCCGTAAAACTTCCTTAAAACCTGCATTTACTTATTGCCTGGATTTTCCATTATGTGTTTGAACTTATGCAAATTTATTAGCCTTTAGTTTAAACAATGCTTTTTCTTTTCCCTTAGTAAATTTTTTCACTCCATTTTTATTAATAAAATAAACACATATTACTCTTTTAACAACAGAAAAATCAAGTGAACTATTATACCCAGATCCCATATTTTTTAACCGAGAAGTTTTCAATAGCGGAGGAAAAAGTCTATAACTGAATCCTCTTAGTATTGGAATACCCCGATCTAACTGGATTAATATTGCTCCGTCTTTAATTGAAGCATTCTCTTTAAGTGCAGAGAAATATATTTCCGAGAGATCATTATTTAAAGATATATTAATCTTCGGCCCTGGATTACGAGGCATGGGAGCACAATATTTGGGTAGCCTTCTCCCCTTAAATAATATAACAATAATTGCATGTTGCGGCTTGTTGTATTCGAAAATCCTAATTAATTCATTACCCATATCATTTTTTACTTTTTTATTCATTTTGTTGCCGTAATTTACTTTTTATATATTATACATATTAATATATAATTTAACTTTTATCAATAAAGAACGTTGTCTTCCGGCTCCTCTTTATTTCTTCCTTTGCAAAATAGAGACCGGGATGATAACATATCTCTAGGATGATATACCATTTTGAAGACATAAGAGGCGTTCACCTTGAAGTTACCACGAAGTGCAATGCTAATTGTCCGATGTGTGGTCGAAATGCCTTCGGCGCTGTTTGTCCCGGATTGCAGATGACAGAGCTTACTTTGGAGGACTGTAAAAAGATTTTTCCGCCAACATTTCTTAACCAACTCACGGACATAAGTATATGTGGTGCCTACGGTGATCCTGCTTTAGCTCAGGAGTTATTGGAAATTATCGGATACATGCGCTGTAGCAATCCGAACCTCAAAATAGACGTTTACACTAACGGTGGGGCTCGTTCAGCTTCGTGGTGGGAAAGGCTATCG
>Ga0210030_1002878_pt1 | contig 11595 bp, 9 predicted proteins | sample CryGeymeta201523_FD_183986 | JGI IMG/M metagenome (GOLD analysis project Ga0210030, IMG submission 183986) | Groundwater microbial communities from Crystal Geyser aquifers in Utah, USA - Crystal Geyser metaG 2015-23 (SPAdes) (version 2) | ecosystem: Environmental > Aquatic > Deep subsurface >...
ACTTAATTATAAATTAATAAAATATTATAAAATCCTTAACTGTGTTTTTATGCACACCTATTACATATTATATAACATTAAATTTGTTTGTCTATTTAAAACTGTGAATAACTAAAAACCGCCCCGTTAGATACATATCTAACGGGGCGGTTTTTAAACAGCTATTTACCTTCTTGAATCGTCTCTCATTTCCCGATAGCAATTTTTGCAATATACGGGCCTGTCGCCAGATGGCTTAAAAGGCAAGCTATGAGGGGTTTTGGCGTGACATTTTGAACACTCCCATTCGCCAGTGTACTCCTCGCGCGGTCCACTATTGTAGCCGCGATTATTGTCTCTAAACATAAATGCCTAATTAATCTTTCTTTCTTTTATAATTTTTCGACCTTCTAAACTAGTCAATTTTATACTTAATATTCGTTACTGTCAACCAACAGGCCGGCTTGGTCACGAAGTTCTATGCGATCGTGAAGCTGATCAAAAAATAAATTGTTGTTTCCGGTATAAATCTGCCAGCTCTTATAAAAATCGGATTCATTCATATGTTTTTCAACACAGGCATTATAATTTAAATTATGTTCAACCCAAATTCGGCATTCCCGCGAATAATTATTTAAAACCGTATCGTTGGGCGCCCGACAGGATCCGGAATTCAGTATCAGATTCTGACAGGCGCTATCCAACCCAAATCCGGTTAAATTACTTATCTGAATCAGCGGGCAGTAATTAAGCGACGAGTCAATATTATATACATTATTCAGCCATCCAAAACAGCCATTAATTTGAAAACTTGAAAACAAAGGGCTTATGCCGGCAATAATTTTTACAGAGTCGCCGCTTTCAAGCCGGATGTCGGATAAAAATGAACTAAATTGCGGTAAGGCAAGGCCCTTTCCAATAATAGTTTCTCCGCGTTGGACACTTTTGATTTTCCAGCCGGTGATATCTATGGAACTGCCTTCAGAATAAGCCGCGCTTAAATTAATCTGTTCCTGACCATAACGATAAACACTGGAAATGTTTATTCTGCCTTTGTATATTGATTCGCCGAGTTTAATAACCGGCTGGGATTGGGGTTGAGATATTGATGGTTGGGGCTTGCTGTAAAAATATCCCGGCGTTGATGTAGAAATAAATCGAGGAAAATTCAAGAATTGATTTGATTTTATTATTTGAAGAAGATAAGGCACGCCGACAAATATGCCAACTAAAACCAAAATTAATAACATAAACCCGAAAACAAATTGAAACCTCATATTTATTATTTTATTTCTTTTTCAGACAAAGTCCTTATGATTTTCAATTCTTCAAGCGCTTTGTCCTCAAGACCCAAATTTTGATAAACCAATGCCAGTGATTGGTGAATTTGGATATCATTTGGGTCGCCTACTTCAGCCGACAAATACAGTAAAAGCAGTTCCGGCCACATTTTCAACCGTATATATGGATTAACTGCTCCTAAAATTTCCTGTTTTGGTGCAAAACCGCCCACGTAATTTAGGATTTTATCATAATCATACTTTAATCTGCCATTCTCCATAACTGCGCCGCCGGGATTATAAAATACCGCCAATGCTCCATTCAGCGCTCTCACCGCTTCTTCGTCTTTTCCCGCCGCGGTGTACGCAAGACCAAGATACCAATGGGTTTGCCAATAATTCGGAGCATGAGAAACAGCCCGTTTCATCAGCTCTATTCCCTTGTCATAATTTTTAGTGTCAAAAGATAGTTGCAGATAAGAATAATAAACTTCCAGCCGACTTGGGGAAAGTTCCAAAGCTTGGTTGTAAGCATTCGCCGCTTTTTCAAAAAACTCTCGCTTAGTCGATTCATCCTGAAGTCCTCTAGCTTTATAATTATAAAGTTGGCCGAGATTTAGATAACTAAAAACCATGGGGTGGTCTTCAATTTCTTTTTCAAGTTCACTAATGCCAAAATCCAATACAGCCATCTGTTCTTCGGGCTTGAAATTACCTAAGTTTTTTTGAAGCCAAGTTATGTACTGGTTGCGAAATTCCGTAGTCCCAAGAGTTTCTTGTGCCAAGGCCTTTTTATATAAATTAAAGGCCTCTTCGGGACCAAGCGACGAATCATTGAAAGCGTGCACAAATTCGTTGTTTGCCTTGGCCGGCTTGATACTTACTTGCCAAATCAAAAAAATAGAAAATAGAAAATAGAAAATAGAAACCGCCGCTATGACTTGGGAACTCGTAGAATTTTGAATTTGATTGTTGCGTGTTGCGTGTTGCGTGTTGCGTGTATAGGCAGCAAATCCGATTGTCAAAAAAAGGGCAATATAACTTACCGGACTGTCAAAAACAAAAAAACTCTGGACCGCATAAGCAATTACCAACGATGCGAGAACCCATGATTTGTTTTTGAAAAAAAACCAAAATAAAGTGCCAATCAAAAATAGATACCCCAAAAGACCCAAAATACCGCTCATTGAGGCATAGTCCAAATAAGCATTATGAGCGCGATCAAAATTGGTTTCTCTTAAATTATAAACACGTGGATTAAGAAAAGCGTTATGAAGATATAGGTAATTATTCGAACCAAAACCAAAAATCGGACGAGCTTTAAAAGCGTCCCAAGCAATCCCCCATTCGGTAATACGCTGCTGAACCGTGTCATCTTTTAAAGAAACATTAGTAACGCGGCTTAGCTGACGATTATTTTTTACAAAATCGGTATTCCGAAAAGAAAATATAATGCCATAAACCAACAATAAAATTAGAATAATGGGCGCAAAAACTTTTATATTTATTTTCTTTTCTAAGATATTAAAAATTACATAAGCCAAAATACCGGCAAAAAAACCTAAAATAGCACCACGGCTTGAGGCAATAAAAAGAGTGCCGATGTTTAAAAAGAAAGCGGCAATCCAAAACCCCTTCTTGGAAATGTTGGAAACCGAGTTTCTAACAAGTGGAAACTCGGTTTCCCGGTTTTGCCAGAGGTACAAAGCAAAAAAAGCGCTAAAAATCGCATAAGTGCCAAGCAAATCAGTATTACCTATTGTGCCGAATTGGCTACCAGGCAACCATACCCAGGAAGCGCCAAAATATTGAGCTAAAAGATAGAAAAACTCTAAAACACTAACAAAAACGGTAATACCAAAAAACTTTTGCCATTCTTTTTCGGTCTTTAAAATGCCCGCCAAAATAATAGCGAAAACCACAAAATGAAACCAAGTAATAACACCAGACATTCTTTCAGTATTACCCCAAAAACTTCTAAAAACGTCAACGCCTGTAAAACTAGTAAGAATCAATATGATAGTTAAAATCACAGCGGCGCCAAATATCCAATTCCATTTCGGCCGGAATCGGTTATCGGAAATTGCCAAAATAATGTAAAAGAAGAAAATAATCTCTGTAATAAGCTGGAAGAGCCAGATTTTTGGGAATATAAAGGGGAAAAAGAAAGAACCGTTTACATAAAGCGGAATAAACAAAATTAAACCAATTCCAAATTTAATGAGTTTTAATAAAACATTAGACATCTAATCGATTTTATGGGAAAATATTTAAATCATGTGGCGCAAGCGATTAAAAATATTCTTGCTGGTTATAAGCGATATTTTAGTATTCAACGCGGCTTTAGCTTTAACCTTCATTATTCGTTACGCATTAATTGAACATGATTATGGCGCTGTCAGAAATTCCATCCCCCTCCACCTTATTTCTTTTAGCATAATATTCGCGCTTTGGCTAATTGTTTTTTGGGCTGCCGGTCTTTACGAAATAACAAAATTAAGAAACGAGGAATTATTCTACAAAACCTTACTAATCGCCTTCTTCACTAATGCCGTTTTAGCTATTTCCTTTTTCTACTTTATACCATATTTTATAATTACGCCAAAAATTAATCTCTTTATTGATTTGGCGCTGACTTTGGCCATACTTTACTTCTGGAGGCAGTATTTTAATCGGTGGGCCGGAAAGTCCTTTAAGATTAATTTAGTGTTTCTCGGGGCCAGCCAGGAAATAATGGAGCTTAAAAAATTTTTAAATAATAACCCTCAATTGGGTTACCAAGTTGCCGGAATTTTAGCGCCGGATAATGTTTCTGAATTAGAAAACCTTTGGCAAACCAAAAAGTTTTCGCTTATAGTTTCGGCGGAACAATTTGACCACTCGCAAAAACTAGCGTTTTTGCTCTTCCACTATTTCAAAATGGGCGTGACAATTAGCGACTTGGATAAATTCTATGAGAACGTCACTAATCGCGTCCCCATTTCAATAATTCGCGAGGTTTGGTTTTTGGAAAATATCTCAAAACTTGAAAGAGGATTTTATGAAACCGCTAAAAGAATTTTTGATATTGTTATGGGAATAATTTTGAGTCTCGCCACTATTGTAATTTTGCCTATTGTTGCTATCGGCATAAAAATTTTTGACCCGGGTCCGATTTTTTATCGCCAGAAACGGATTGGGAAAAATGGCCGAGCTTTTACTTTGATTAAATTCCGTTCCCTGCCACTCAATAAAAATAACAACCGGATGCAAAAACCAAAACAGGAAGAGATTACTTCTTTTGGCAAGTTTTTAAGAAAAAGCCATTGGGATGAATTACCCCAAGTTTGGAATATTTTAAGAAACGAGATGTCTTTTATTGGGCCCAGGCCGGAAAAACCGGAATTTGTAGAGCGTCTTTCAAGCGAAATTCCTTTTTATGAAATGCGCCATTTAGTTAAGCCGGGAATGTCCGGTTGGGCCCAACTCCATAATCCCAACGCCGGCCCGACTCTTAAAGAAACATTGGAAAAACTTCAATATGATCTCTACTATGTTAAAAACCGCTCGGTTTTTTTAGACCTTTCAATTGTTTTTAAAACCCTGCGCATCTTAATCTCCGGCGCCGGAAAGTAAATATAACGACGTCGGACGTCGTTATATTTACTCAAGCATAAAATCGCGCACGACGTCTAGCGATAAGTCCTTTAACCATTCCTCGATACAGCGCTTATATTGTTCGTGACTGCCAAAAAACTTCAAAGGAAATTCTCTTTGGGTAACGGATGGAAAGTTTTTTTGGCCAGTATAATCTAAATGACTGCTCCACCGGTATGAATTAAGAAACTTAATTGTTTTAGAAAAATTATTTATTTTTCGATTTCTCCATTCGGGGGTTATTAAATCCAAAGGATTAAGATGAATATAATAGGGCAAGTGGATAAAATGCGCTTCTTTTTCGACGACAATCCTTTTATATTTTCCTTGAAATAATGCGCCGCTTCTTTCATATTTCGCATTAAAATACTTGGCATAGCCTCCATTTAATTTTTTTACAAAAAGTGCTATGCCATTTTGCACTTTCGGCATAAGAAGTAAATGATAATGATTCGGCATAAGACAAAATGCCAAAATATTTACTAACAATTTTCTCGGTTTCTTCTCAATTTTACGACGTCCGATATCGTTGTTGCGCTTAAAGGTATAAAAAGTGGTATTTACTGAACTTACATCATTAAATTCAAATAAATCATGAACAAATCGAAAATAATCCTGTTCATCAAGAAAGATTTTTCTTTTATCAACTCCCCTATTTAATACATGAACTACTTCCATAATATTGCAATAATATAACGACGTCGGACGTCGTTATATTATATCAACACCAAACGTCTATTGCAACTATCAATATAACGACATAACGACGTCGGACGTCGTTATGTCGTTATATTGAAATTAAAATAATACGGCCTCATGTGAGGCCGTAAATTCTTTTTAGCTCGGCAATGCCTTCCGGCAAATCGATCGTCGGCTCCCAGCCGAGCAATTCTTTAGCTTTTGTGATATCGGCTAAAGAATTTCTGGGCTCAACGCGCGCGGGACCGTGCTCATATTCGCCCCCGACCATATCGGCAAGTTGATTAATGCTGTAATTTTTTCCCCCGCCGATATTTATAACTTCGCCGTTTCCGACTTTATCGGATTCCGCCGCTAAAATATTGGCGCGGACAACATCATCAACCCAAGTAAAATCCCGAGTTTGTTCGCCATCGCCGAATATAGTGGAAATCGCGCCGATTCTTTTGTTCGCGATAAAGATAGGAATAGCCGAAGCATACGCGCTATCTACCGGCTGACGCAGCCCGTAAACATTGAAATAGCGCAAACAAACCGCGCCATTAAGACGGTTTTGTTTTTCCGGCTGGCACAGCATTTGGCAATACCTTTCACCCGCGTATTTTTGTAACGCGTAAGGCGAAAGCGGATTTACCGGCATATGCTCGCTTAAAGGCAAAGTCAAATTTCCTCCATAAATTGAGGAAGATGAAGAATAAATCAAACGTTTGGCATTTACCAATACAGCTAGAGCAATAACATTCAACGTACCACTTATATTGACGTTATTAGTCAAAATCGGATGATGGAATGAAAATTCCACTCGCGGCAGAGCCGCAAGATGGAAGACATAATCAAAATCAACATTGTCCCACCCACTAAAGCTGGTTCTGACATTCGAGTTTTGAATATCAAACCTGAATAATTGAGCCTTGGGATGAAGATTTTTTCTTCTTATTTCCCTTAGCTTTCTTATCTCCACTTCGAGACTCTTTTTTTCAGAGCTAGTCTTAGCCGACCAGAATTCCAGCTCTCTACCCGTCCAAAGGTTGTCAACAATTAACACTTCATCGCCGCGTTCAATCAACGCGTCAACCAGATGGGAACCGATAAACCCCGCTCCGCCAGTAACAATAGCTTTCATCTCTCCTCCTTTTTTTAGTTAAGTTGTTAAAAAACCAAATAAAGCTGTAAAATGTTATAATAAAAACTAAACTATGTCAAATATCAAACAATACTTTCACAAATTTTTAAATATTGGAAGTTCCTATTTTGGTCTTGATTTGAAATATTTTGTTTCTGGCGGTTTTTGGAAAACAATCGGAACCGCCACAACCAATATTTTAGCCGCCTTTCTAATGATTGCCTTTGCGAATTTTCTACCGAAAGAAACTTACGGACTCTATCGCTATATACTTTCTCTTATAGGCATTTTAACTATGTTCAGTTTAACAGGCATGAATGTATCAGTTACCCAAGCGGTTGCCGCAGGAAACGAAGGCGCTTTAAAAGCGTCTGTAAAATACCAGCTTAAGTGGAATCTTTTAATGATATTTGCCTCGTGGACGCTTGCCGCTTATTACCTATTGCAACAAAATACAGACATATCCATTGCTCTTTTTATTTTAGGTTTTATTACTCCCTTTACTTATACATTTAACACTTATGGCGCTTATCTTGAAGGCAAAAAGGATTTTAAAAGAAAAAGTATTTTCTTGATTTGGTCGAGTATAATTTACGTGGCTGGTATGCTTCCCGCAATATATTTCGGGAAAAAGATGCTTTGGCTTATTGCCGCCTACGCGATAACTTCTTTTTTGTCGAATTTAATTTTTTATATAAAAACCCTAAAAATCTATAATCCTCCTAAAAACAAATCGCCTGAAGCCATCACTTACGGCCGACATTTAACTTACCTGAACTTCATCAATCCAATACTCGGCCAAGCCGATAATATCATCTTGGCACATTTTTGGGGCGTTGGACAGCTTGCCGTTTATTCTTTAGCCCGAGTTATGCCTGATAAAATCGGACCTTTTATCAAGCAGATAATAGGTGTTGGCCTGCCTAAGCTTGCTCAAAAAACCGTTGAGGATATAGAAAAAGTTTTTTACAAAAGATTACTGCAAACAGCTCTTTTGGGCGCGATTGTGGCAGCTGGTTATATTTTACTGGCGCCCGTTGTTTTTAAATACTTGATGCCGAAATATCTAGATTCGGTCTTTTATTCCCAACTTTTAGCAACTACTTTTATTTTTGCTGCGTCTATCGGCTACATAGGAACTGCTATGACTGCACAAAAAATGATGCGTCCCATTGTTTTGGGCAGTATTTCTTCCAGTATAATAAAAATAATTTTGTATATAGTTCTCGGTATTTGGGGCGGTATTTTTGGATTGGTTTTGGCGCAAGTGATCTATTATATTATCGTGTTTTTTATAAGCATCGCGCTTTGGAAATTTAAAAGCCCTGTTGATTAACTGATTAACAGGGCTTAATTCTATAGATGTCGGACATCTATGCTAAAAATCAATTTTTCGGCGGAGTTTCGCCATAATTGGAATCTCTGACGGCAGAACGCGCTTAATCCCATCGCCTTTGATTTTTTCAAACCTTCTGATTTCGTCAACCATCTGTTTAAATTCCTGCGGCTCTAAACTGGCCTTATGGTCAGAACCCGGCATGTTCTTATCCAAAGTAATATGCCTTTCAACCAAACAAGCGCCCATCGCCACAGCCATCACTGACGGTAAAATTCCAATTTCATGACCACTGTAGCCAATCGGAACACCGGGGAAAATCAGTCGGAGAGCATTTATAATCCGAAGGTTTATTTCACTGTCTTCGCAAGGATAATTGGCAACGCAATGTAAGATGATTAAATCTTCACGGCCAAGAATTTCAACCGCTTTTTCAATCCGCTCCATCGTACTGCCGCCGGTTGAAAGAATCACCGGCTTGCCGTTGGAACGAACGCGCTTCAAAAGATCAGCGTGAGTCAAACATGGAGATGCAATTTTGTGACACGGCACTTTATAGCCGTTCACAAAATGCACCGAGAGTCCGTCCCAAGAAGAAGCAAACCACATAATCCCTTTTTTTTGGCAAAGCAAATCAATTATATCGTATTCTTTCATGCTGAACTCAAGGGCATATTTGAGATCGCCGTTGGTCGTGTTAGACATATCGGCTTCAAGCCTTTTTCTCGACTCCTTCGGCAACACCGGCCATTCTGCGCCCTCGATTATATTTCTTTCTGGATCCAAAGCATTACAAATAATACTTTCATCAACTTTGCGCACTTCGGCTAATTGCGCTGGCGAATAAACTACATTCACTTGCCTCTTTTGGAATTTCACCGCATCGCAACCAACTTCAACTGCCGCATCAATCAACTTTTTGGCAATCTCCAAACTGCCATTATGGTTAATGCCGATTTCGGCAACTATAAAACAAGAATGCCCTTCGCCAACCCATTTAGTACCGATTTTAATTGCCATTACGCTCCTCCTTCTTTCTTATTGTTAAGTAACAAAAACCCTGATGCGGCTATATCATATATAACCATAACGAGTCAAGCTTGGTTTTTTCTTGCAATTATCAGAACATTATCGGCCAATCCGAATAAAGTTATAAAAACAATCAATAAATGCTTAATTAACTTCTTGGTAAATTTAACAATCATGTTTTCTCCATTAAGCTCTGTGGCTCTGACAACAAAATCTGCTTTGGGCACAAAACCATTTCTTTTTTCCTTCCCGAGAATATACCTGCAAATTCTTCTGATGCCCCATTCATATTCCAATTCAAAAACATTGTTTTTAACGGCGACTACCTTAAAACCAAGATTTTCTAAAATTTTAGAAAGGCTCTTTTTTGAAAAATAAAAAAAGTGCTCTAAATCTATATGCCGCCAAAAAATTCCGTATTTTTTGGCAAAATAGCTGTTAACATCCGGCGTGTTTACAATAAAATATCCGCCAACTGATAACAGATCATTTATTTTTTTCAAAGCGGCCATCGGGTCGGCCAGATGTTCAATCACGTCAAAAATAGTGACTATATCAAACAATTTATCGGATTTAAAATTTTCAATGGATAAATGCTCAATAGGAATCCCCAATTCTTTTGCTCTTTTAACCGAGGCTAGATTAAGGTCAATTCCTTGCGCGCCAAAACCGGCCTTAGCCGCTTCGGCCACGAACGTTCCCGTATGGGCGCCGACATCAAGAAGCGTTTTTCCTGAAGAAATATACTTGGAAATAATTTTAAGATTTTTTTTGGCGATTTTCTTTATTATTTCGAGCCGCTTTTTATCGTAGGCGATCCGCCCGTAATGAGGCGCATTTGAATAATAATCCTGCGGCTTGTAATCAATAATCTCCGGAGATAAAAAAGCGACGCCACAATTCTGACAACGCAACACACGCGAATCATTTTCGAAACAGGGTTTAATGCGGAAATCACCGCAAATTTTGCAATTAGATTTAAGCATTATTTATAAGCGATTATTAGCGAAATTTCTTTTGGAAATTTATTCACCAATCTGGTGAATATCCGGTTTTGCGGAGCCAAGGCAAATTTGCTGCCGAAATCCGGCGGCGGCAAAAGTTTGTTAAGCCGCATTTGTAAAAAAGATGGCAGAGTCGCCAAAAAATTTTTAACTATACGAGACAATAAGCTTTGGCTTATGGGTTTTGCGAGATAAAAATAATCAACCGCCGAAAACCCGGTATTTGCGAATACCGATTTCCAATCTTTCAAGCGATATTCTTTTTCGCCGTTCATCCGCCGCGTAAATTCAATGTCTGGCAAAACACCAAACCGTGCTTTATCTTTTTCGCCATATTCTGTGTCCATAAGCTCGTTCAAGTCTGCATCCGAATAAAAATCCGGTCTTGCTTTGTCAAAACATAAAACGAATCCGCCCGGTTTTAAAACTCGGCCGCATTCTTTTATCGTATCGCCTAAGTTATTTGAATGATGGAGCGAAAAAAAATCAAAGATGAAATCAATGGAAGAATCCGGAAGTTTTAAATTATCAAAATCGCCGATAACGCCAATTATTTTTTCTTCATTTTTTCCCAAAATATATTTAACAACCTTTGGCATTAAAATTTCAACTATCGGCTCGCAAACCTCCAAAGCATATATTTGTTTTACCGCAGATTTTTCTGCTAATACGGAACTTAAAGCTGCTGGACCGGCACCCACTTCAAGACCTATACCTTCTATTTTTTTCTTTAAAAAATTTTTTTCAACAAAGTTGAAAAGTTTTTCTATATCCGAAATTTCAATATCATCAGCTACGCCGTCAAACGCCAGTTCATGAATGATTTTCATTGGACCAGCATCTTTTAAATTTATAGAAAAATTATGCCGATAATTATTTTCGGTCTCTTTTTTAAGTTCGGGGCTAATTTTCCAATGCAATATTTCCATCTTGTTTAATATACCAAAAATTTTTTGCAAAAACAAAACCCCGCAATTGCGGGGTTAGATGACGGTCAAGCCGCCATCTATAATGATGTTCTGGCCGGTGATGTAAGATGAAGCGTCAGACGCCAAAAAAACCAAGGCCCCCATTAAATCTCGTGGGTGGCCGAATCTTTTCAGTAATGTTCGGGCCTTAAGCCGTTCCAAAAAATCTCCTTCATAACTTTTGCCGGCCCTTTCATGTTCTTCATCAAGATTTGGAAAGGCGCCAGGCGAAATGGCGTTCACCCTTACAGGCGCTAAGAACCCGGCCGAATAGCGGGTAAATGCCAATAAGCCCGCTTTTACAATGCTATAACCCGGAGGGTTGGGCGAATGTCGCGTCCCGGCGTAAAGTTCCGGATCTGGAGCAACAACCGAATACATTGAGCAGATATTGATGACCGAACCATTGCCTAGATCCTGCATATGCCCGCCGAAAATCTGAGTGGCTTGGACCGCCCAATAAATCCCGGAATCAAAAGCGTGTCGCAGTTGGTCATAGGAAGCTTTACGTAAAGTTCCCGAATCATCGGGACAAAATCCG
>Ga0210030_1002879_pt1 | contig 11593 bp, 10 predicted proteins | sample CryGeymeta201523_FD_183986 | JGI IMG/M metagenome (GOLD analysis project Ga0210030, IMG submission 183986) | Groundwater microbial communities from Crystal Geyser aquifers in Utah, USA - Crystal Geyser metaG 2015-23 (SPAdes) (version 2) | ecosystem: Environmental > Aquatic > Deep subsurface >...
GTACAGGATAAGTGTAGAAATATTGATGTTAGAATGAGGATAGTACCACCGATTATTCTTGACCGGGTATCTGTAGACTTAGGACCCTGGAGTGGATACCATGTGCTGGCTCAGTACCGTGAATATGTAAAGAAATATTTTATTTGACAAAATCTTATGTTAAGATGAAAGTATGGTCAAATTCGTTCCTGATATCAAAACCCAAAGATGGATTATTATTGCACCTTCCAGGCAAGACCGGCCGGATGATGCAAAAAAACCTGAAGACAAAGGTAAATGCCCTTTTTGCGAGGGAAACGAATATATGACCCCTCCGGAAATTTACAGGATAGGGGAGGATGTGGCAAATAGTCCGGGATGGAAGATACGGGTTATCCCAAACCTCTTCCCGATTACGGATATCCATGAAGTGATCATCCATAGTCCGGTTCATGATAAGGATTTAGCTGACTTTACTCATGAACAGGTCAGTTTGCTTATTACTGTTTACAGGGAAAGGTTCAAGCTTCATATGAATGATGGCCAGGTTATCATTTTCTCAAACCATGGGCATCAGGCAGGAGCATCTCTTGTCCATCCGCATTCACAACTGGTGGTTATACCAAGACAGATAAATCTGGATGCTTTAGTACGCGAGCCGATTATTAATGTAGTAGAGGATAACCATTTTTTTGTGACTTACTGTCCGGATTTTTCCCAATGGCCGTATGAAGTCTGGGTGGCTCCAAAAAAAGAGGGGACGAACTTTGCCGATATCACAAATGAGGAGATCATGGATTTTGCCAGTATCCTGAAAAAAACGATCCAAAAATTAGAGGTATGTTACAGGAACAATCAGCTTCTTAAAACAAATGATTCCGGCCCCTTTGCTTTCAATTTCTATATACATCATGCCAAAAATTGGTTTATCAGGATTATTCCAAGGCTGGTTCATCGAGCAGGTTTTGAACTGGGAACAGGTTTATCGGTAAATGTAGTGGACCCGGCTTTGGCAGCCTCTGAACTTAGACAAACATCTGTCTGATTTCCCCTTTTTTCCTAGACATTTTCCTAGACAGAGTTTGATTTCTCTTGCAGTCCCAGTAACCATAGGACGGCCTCTTTTTTATATCTCCTGTCACCCCTTGAATTTATCCTTATTGCAGGTAGTTTGCCTCTTTTACCCCACCTTTTGATTGTCAGAGGAGAAACTCGGAGTATTTTTGCAACTTCCCTGACTGTTAATAAATCAGGCCAGTCTTCTCCTAGTGCCATATGGTGTTTTCAGTCAGCGGTATAGCTAACTTGAACCTCCTTGAAACTTAATAAAACCTTGGGGCAGAAGATATATCAACGCAATTATCATTTAATGTATCACAGTAGAAAATAACATGTCAAGAACTAGAAAGCGATTGATACATTAGTTATCCTTTTAATTCATAAAATACCAGTAAATCCTCATTCGCCACTTTTAGTGAGGCTTCCGCCGTCGCTTAAGCTTTGGCGGACAGGTCGGACGGATTGAAGCTGTTGGCTGTATAGATTCTCCGGTCTTTTGACAGGAGAGATTCAATGATATTTTTCGACTGTTAGTATCAGCGTAGTTTCAACAAAAAGCTGCCCGCTATGGGCAACTAGTTTGTTTACAGTTTATGATACGATTTATTTCAACTCCGCCTTAGCTCCGGTTGCTGTCAATTTTGTCTTGTCCCCGATATCACTTCGTTCATCGGGATCCACTTAGCAGTAAAACTCTCCTTCGATAAACTCAGGATCGTTAACTGCTACGGGACTTCCTCTTATTCAGTCTGTTATTTTAGTTCCGCCTTAGCTCCGGCTGCTGTCAATTTTGTCTTGGCTTCCTCTGCTGTTTTTTTATTAACCCCGGTCAAGACGTCTTTAGGCGCGCTTTCCACTAATGCTTTTGCCTCTTGAAGTCCGAGAGTAGGTACGAGTTCACGTACCGCCTTGATCACAGAAATTTTATTGGCTCCTACATCGGTAAGAACTACATTAAATGTGGTTTGTTCTGGTGCTGCTTCAGTAGTGGCTTCTGCGGCGGGTGACGCAGCAACGGCGACAGGTGTTCCTGAGACACCGAATTTTTCCTCGATTGCTTTAACCAAATCAGCAAGCTCCAGGACAGACATTTCCTCAATTGCTTTCATTACATCCTCTTTTGTCATTTTTGCCATAAAAAATCACCACCTTTCTAATTTTGTAAAAATTACTTCTTGTTTTTTGAAACGGCATTCAAAGCATATACCAGTTTTCTGATATTCCCTGAAAGCGCGTAGTGCAAACCGGAAATTGGAGACTTAAGTCTAAAAGAAAGAAGAGATATAAGCTCATCTTTTGAAGGCAGGGTAGATAATTTAATAAATTCTGCCTCGGTGGCAGGTTTACCTTCAAAAAGACCAACCTTGATTTTGGGTAACTGGTTTGCTTTCATGAATTTGGCAAGTTCTTTGATGGCTGTGATACCATCACCAAAGGAAATAAGCAGTGCTGTAGGGTTGTTTAAAGCTTTTTCAATATCTTTTGCCAAAACTTTATATGTATCTGAAATTGCCAGTTTGATTAATGAGTTTTTAGCTACCAGAAACTCAGCCTGGACTTTTTTCAGGGTTTTCCTGAGTTGTTCCATTTGTTGATGGGTAAGACCCCTATAATCTGCCAGAAAGATGGTAGCGGTTTTGCCAAGTTTTTCTTTTAAGCTGGAGACGACGTCGATTTTTTTCTGCCTGTTATCTGAGATTTTCGTATCTGTCATAGTATATCCTTTCTTTTCGTTGGTAACGATAATTTATATAAAGAGATATTCAAGTATGCATCTTTTTCGACTTCGTTAAGTTCAAAGAGAGCGACTCTATCCGCCTGATCTTAGCATTCGCCTTACCTACTATTCGTAGCGCGGCTCATGCTGCGATTATTGGCGGATTATGCATCTGTAATTCCACCGATTTCATCGCTGGAAACAGTTGCATAAAAAGTCCCCCGGTTTTACCGAGGGAAATAATCAAATCCACTTATATAAAATAAGGGAACAATCAATATTTCCTCGGTAGTCCTTCGACTTCGCTCAGGATAAAGCTCTGATGAAATCTAAAATTATCTCATTTATTCAGGCATGAACCCTAGGTAAATGAGGGGCTACTGTCTTTGGATTTATTATTTATAACATATTATCAGATCCAAAACAAGGTCTTGTTTTATGATAGAATAGATAATTATGGTTTCGGCAATCTCTCCTGATATAGGACAAAGCATGATGGTGACGCTATATCTAATGTTTTCTCATAACTATGAGGCTATAGCATATTTCAGCGGTATGCTGTTGGGAATTGCATTGTCCGTATGGAAACCGTCGCGCTTTTCGATATTTGTTCTGTTAGGTTTTGCTGTACTTCTCTTTTCCTTCGAATATGACAAACATATCATTACCGGGTTGAGAAACCAGACGCTTCTGTCTCTTTCCACCGCCCAGCCGCATCTGCGTTTCCAAAGACTGATAAATTTATTCATCTCGGAGTTTTTGCCGATTTTCTTTTATGTTTTGGGTTGGGGGATGATTTTTATGTCTATAATCTATGCCGGTTTGAAATTAAATAAAGTCAAAAATCACCCGGATAAAGACATATAGAATACCTCTACGAGTCACCAAGAAAAAGTTTGTTTATATTTATACAAGTGGAGTAATCCTGAACTGGTCGGAAAAAAGAATAATATTAGGGGATGTAATTAGTTTATCCGCCTTCGCAGAAAACCACGAGTGTAAACTCGTGGATGAATGCGATATTGCGGATACCCTGAGCGAATCCTGAGTTTGTCGAAGGAGAGTCGAAGGGTAATGCTTGGGGGGATTTCGCTCGCCGAAGAATTTGAGGATACCACGGGCGTAAGCCCGTGGAGCTTCATTTACTATCAAATTGGATCTTTATCCCGGGGCTCATGGTGGACTTAAGGGTGACCGATTTTATTTTGTTACTGCCGATTGATTTTAAGAATGCCTGAAGGTTTTCCTCAAGTTGCTTATCCTTGAAAGACATTTTGCCGATTACCTGATGGATAATCGGAAAATCAGCCTCAGATTTCCAGTTGATCTCCCCACCTTTCAAGTTGTCTGCTACTTTTTCCGGTTCCGTAGAGATTGTACCTGATTTCGGATTCGGCATGAGTCCTTTGGGACCCAGGAATTTGGCGATTTTAGCAAGTTTGGGCATTACCTGAGGATGGGCCACCAGTACGTCAAAGTCAATTTTTCCCTTTTCCACCAAGTTTATGATTTTGTCTATTGAAGAGACGTCGGCAATTTGGACTTTTATTTCTTTACCCGTGCCATGGGGAAGTTTGGTTTTTCCTCTCAAACCTTTTTCTATAGTGTTGATATGGAGTTCCACGCTGGCGTCAAATTTAGCCAGGGACACTTTTCTGAGAAGTAAGAAAGCTTCACTTATAGGGTAGATTTTACCTTTATCAAGCTTCATGATGGCTTGGAGGTATTTATTGGAATGTTTTTTTGCCTTAAATTTTTTCTTTTTTTCTTTTTTTTCTGTCTTTATGCCTTCGGCTTGGTTTTTTTCTACTTCCTGAGAAAGCTTCGCCATTTTGTTGAGCTCTTCCTCACTGTCTGCTCCGACGTTTTTTATTCTTTCCCCGCCTTTCATGCCGGGAATATGTACTTTTTGGGATTCTTCCCTTTTTTTCTTTTCCTCACGCCTCACCTTCTGCTTTTCACGCAGTTGTTCTTCATCCTGGCTGCCTAAAGTGGCGATTTTGATTTTACCCATAATTATCAAAAATCCGAAATCCTAATATCGAATCCCGAAACAAATATAAATAATTAAAATCTAAATTTTAAAATGATTTTTATCGTTCATTATTTTTCTGATTTAGTTCTTTATATTTCGAATTTTTTACGAATTTCGTGCTTAATAATTCGAATTTATCATTCCACTTTTACCCCCATACTTCGAGCTGTACCCTGGATAACTTTCATAGCTGCCTCAACCGTATCGCAATTTAGGTCACCCATTTTTTCCTTGGCAATTTCTTCTGCCATTTGTTTGGTGAGTGAACCTATTTCTTCCCTGCCGGCTTTCCCGGAACCCTTCGGGATTCCCAGTTTCTTTTTGACCATCTCAGCTACAGGGGGAAGCTTGGTGATAAAGGCAAATGTCCTGTCGACAAAGACCGTAATCACAGCCGGGATAATTTGCCCCTTAAGTTTGGCTGTTTTTTCGTTGTAAGCCCTGACAAAATCCATGATGGGAAGCCCATGCTGTCCTAGAGCCGGACCAACCGGAGGAGCGGGAGTAGCCTCACCTGCCGGTAAATTTAATTTTATGACTGTCTTTATTTTTTTTGCTGCCATTATTCATTTAACATTAAACAGATAACAATGATTTATTGTTAAATGTTAAATGTTATATTTAAATATATTAAGTAGGGGAAAGAAACGAATTAGAAATGGTTATTAGGTTAAAGATAGTTGATCTAATTTCGGCTTTCCGCCTCCCTATGCCGGCCTTCCGGAACAGGTATCTAGTATACTAACATAAAAATAAAAGAAAAAAAAGTAGGGAAAACAGTAAATAGTTCATGGTCAATAGTTATTGGTTCATGGTTCGTAGTTCATGGTTCATGGTAGTTACCAACTACTATTAACTATTATGGTCTAATGGAACAAAAGTGTTGGTAAAAACGATTGATTAGATTATTGTAATCTTCTTAATCCTCTGCTACATTCTCCTCATATGAATACTTTTATCAAAAGCAGGTTAAACTGCTTATCCTGTAGTACTAAATTACAAAGATGGGGAAAAAAGCAAAAGAGGTCTTTTAAGATATTACTGTTCGCATTGTAATAAAACCCAATCCTTATCGAGAAGAAAAACCTGGAAGAAAAAATCTGACTTGTTATGGCTTGAAAAATACATACTTCAAGGTGCAACATATGAAATATTATCTTCATGGAGTGGATATTCCATAAGAGGTTTAGAAAAAAGATTTCATAGGATATTAGATCAACAACCACCCATAATCGATATTCCCGAATTAACCACAGAAGTATCCTACCTCCTTATTGATGGTCTCTGGTTTGGTAAAAGGTATGCTCTTATGCTCTACAGACACCACAAAAAGAAACTCATTATCCACGCCTCATTTGTATCAAGAGAGCGTGGATCGCTGATTACAAAAGACTTAAAAATACTTAAATCCAAATACAGATTTACAGGTATTGTCAGTGACGGTGGGACAGGCATAGGCAACGCAATATACGCTGTATTCGGCAGTATTCCTCACCAGATATGCATGGCACACCTTCACAGGGATATTGTTAATGCCATTGGCAGGTATCCTAAAGACAGAAGAGTGAAAGAGCTTAAAAGACTGGCTGATTATATATGGCTTATTGAATCAAGAGAAGCATTAGGGTGGTGGAGAGATTGGCTACAGTTATGGATTAATAAAAACAGGGATTTTCTCACGGAAACAAAACACCTGGACACCGGAAGCTGGTGGTTTATCCATAAAGGAGTAAGAAAAGCCGTAAGAATACTGGTCTCTCTTCCTGATACCAGCTTTAAATTCCTGAATCATCCACTGATGCCTAAAACTACAAATGAACTGGAAGGAACAATATCTGTTCTTTCAAGGAAACATAATATTCATAAGGGACTAAAACGGGAAAGAATACAGCCCTTTATTAAGTGGTTTATCTATTTTTACAACCGGAAAATACTATCCCAGAGGAAATACTAGAAAGTTGGAATTACCAACACAAAAGTACTATTAAGCCTAAAAAGATAATCGGTTCATTCCTGATGTTGTTGGTGATTGCCGGAATATTTCTTCCTGCCGTCTCTACTGTCCACGCCAGACTTATTGCTACCAGAAGTATAGTAAATATAGACGGTACAATCTCATCCAAAGATCCAAATTACTTTGTCGTGAATTCATCAGGTACAGGAGATGTGACAGTCTATGTAAATAACGGTACCAGATTTATACCCGGTTTATCGTATGACGCGGTTGCTGTGGGAGATAAAGTCCAAGTGGTAGCCAGAAGTGACGGGAGTCTGACAGCTATTATGGTCAGGAAAATATCAGGAGGTACGGGATACGGTGGAGTACCGGGACCACAGACAGGCGGGGTAGTGACGACTATCAACGGTATGGTTTCGGCAAAAACAGCTAATACTTTCACGGTTGCACAAAATAGTATGAACGTAACCTACACAGTCCTTTCAAATACCCATTTTATAGGAAGCACTTTTGCCGCGATGGCAGTGGGTAATACCGTGACCGTAGTCGGACAGGATACGGGCACCAGTTACGTAGCCAAGACGGTAGTGGTAGTAAGATTTAGGACTCTGTTAAGGTAAAGCGAGATCCCCCATTCCAAATCATTGATTTATCCTGTAGACCGCTAATTCTCCAGATTCATAAATATTCTCCGGCATTTTTGAAGAAATAAGAAAATTATAACGGTCGAAATCAGATATTTTTGCCAGGATGATGTGGGTGATCCCCGAGTCTTGGAAAAATCTCATATTTTCATCCATTCCCTCAAATCCATGAAGAAGTTTGAAAATTTTGTCATTGAGCGGTCCTGTTTCTTTCTCCAGCAGGAACGGATTGTCCAATGATTGGCTATTTATAATTTTTGCGTCAAAAAAAACAGTCGCCGGACTGGCTGCCCGGACATATCCTGCAAAATCCAGCGTCGGATAAAGGTGCCAGGGAAAAAAAAGAACATTATTAATATTATTTTCCTTTTTCAGTATGTCATTTGCCCGGTACCACGAGGACGGATAGTCATAAGGCTTTATCTGGTTGGAAAATCCCCAGAATATGTTATTCACGCTTAATATAGGGATCAGGGAGATTACGGTGATGCATCCCGCCTGGTAAAACCGCCGAAGACTCATTCTCACGATTTTTAAGAAGAAACGCGTCAGGCTGGAAGCACCCATAGGGGCAAAAAGCGCATAGGTAAAAGAAAGGATGCCTATAAGTTTCCCGGTTTCCCGAAGTCCTTTGTAGCCGGGGAGATAGTCAAAAAGGAATTTTACGGGAATTTTGGTGAACGGGTGGGAGTATCCGACCGCCAGGAAAAGAGCAGAAAAGAAGATAAGGGAAAATCCTATTCCCGAAAAATCTTTTCTTTTGATAAGTGTTAGAGTTCCCGCTGCTGACAGGATTAAAGTCAGGATGGTAAGGAAGGGCCACTCTTTTAAGAAAAATTTAGGACTCGGATAATCCTGCAGCCAAAATCCGTATTGCGAGAGGACGTTTACAAATACCCCATATGTCTCATCTTTTAAAGGCGCATAGGCCACATAATCCTCCGGACTTATGAAAGATACAGGTGACTTGATGCTGAAAATATTCACAAGCCAAAAAGAATTTACAAGCAAAAATGTGATCGTGAAAAGCAGTAGCCGTAGTATACGGGAAGCAAAGCGGGTATGGGATAGCAGTCTTTTCCCTGTGATTTCGTTTAGTAAAAAAAAAGACACAAGCACCAATCCCGCCATATAAGCCCAGTGCAGGTTTATCATGGGATAGATGGAGAAAAGGATGGTCAGATGCCAAAAATTATTTCCTGCAGGCTTTTTCAGGAAATCGAGAAAAGCGGCAATAAGGAGAGGAAAAAAGGCATATCCTAAAAGAATCATGACGTGGCCAGCCAGGAATCTTTCATAAACATAAGGATTTAGCATATAAAATAGGCCTGAGACAGTAGCCCAGGAAGCAGGCAGATATTTTCCGGCCAGTTTGTAGATGAAAATTGGAGGCAGTATCAGTGCGAGAGTAAGCAGGATTTTCTGGATCACCTGTGTGGAGATAAAAAGGCTTAGAAATTTTATAAACAGGGTAATAGGCATGCCTGCAGGTATTCCGTAGGTGAGATCAGGAAGTTTTATCTTGGGGCCGAAAACGAAATCCAGAAGGAAGATGTACCCGGGCTTATATAAAGGAAACATGATAAAAAGAGTAAGAAGCGCATAGAGAAGATAAGGAAACAGTCTCTTCATAAGATCATCTTTGCCTGTCTTATCTTTATCTTAGGAAGCCCCCTGAAGAAGTTATGAGAGGAGGAACTGTTTTTCCCATTGTCTGGAAAGGGCAGACCGGGGAATTTTGCAGATTTGGAAAATACTTTTCTTCCATTAAGACCTATTCCAATCAGAACGACTATGGAAACAGGGATAATCCAGAGGAAACCTACCGTATCGTCCCCGTATGTTATGACCATATTAAGAGTATATAAGCCATCGTCTCCTTTAAGACAATTAGGATTATTTTGGCAAAGCGGCTTTGTTTCAAGCCACCAGCCGTTTATGGCAGAATTCAGGATGAAGCGTGTGTTTTCTAAGTTAGATGTTTCCGATTGCCCGGAAAAAGGCAATTTTGAAAAAAAAGACTTTTTCCCAAGCACAAGATGCCACTTGGCGTCATATTCTTTGTTTAAGGCCAGGATAAACCGGTCGGCAGCTTTTCTCACTTTAATTTGTATTTCCTTGGGATTCTCTTGGACGAAACTTATTTCCGGATTTTGTACCATTTTTTCCTCTTGTGGGAGAAAAAGATAAAATCCGGGCTTATCCCCGGGGGAATCTGCGATATTTTCACTTTCCAGGGTGAAGGAGTTTTGACCGCTCAGGGTTATTTCTTTTCTTACGTCATTTAAAAGGTAGGCAACTTCCAATTTTCTTAACAGCACCAGTTTCCCGGGTGTCTTCGGCAGGGCTGCGTAAAGTTCAATGGGCTGACTTTTATGGAAAGATCCCAGGTAAGTAGCTTTATTTTTCAAAAGGGGAATGACATTTTCACCGTATTTTGCAAAGAACAGATCATTGGTGATGGCACTCGTGAATACGATTTTTTCCCTATCCTGGCCGACAGGAACTTGGCTTTTGTTCACCGCAAATTTATATTTTGAGGACGTGTAGATGGTAAGGAGGTTCCCCTGAATTTTGGCAAAGAGATGCAGGGGGATATGCTGTGCAAAAATCTGTGCACTGCCGGAGGCAGCTATCTCCTCTTGGTCTGCTTTTTCAAAAAGCGGAGTAAAAAACGGAAGGTCTTTTGTCCGGCTGTTTTCTGCCAGGAAAGTGGCGTCAATTTCCAGATTTTTTAGAACAAATTCGTATTTTTGCATGAGATTATCGAAATTGGGGTTAGAAATTGGATGGGCGGGAATAAAAACGTAAGGCTTGTCTTTCGTCAGAGGGAGGAAACCGGCATTAGATTTTACCGACGGGTTTCCCGGTTTTCCTATAAGCAGTCGGGGAGCGAAAGTCAGCAGGAAATAAATACCCATACCGGCGATAAATGTGACTGACATATAGATGACAACCTGGAAAATAAGCTTTTTGAAAAAAGACGCTGCGAATTTTGCGGTGATGGGACTAACAGGCAAATTTGTTTCCTTCTTAGATTTTTTAGCGGTTTTACCTTTTACGCTTTTGCCTTTTTGGAAAGAGAAGCCGGCCCAATTGAAATTCCTGACATCACCTTTTACCGCCGGTTTTTCAAAGATCCTGTTTTTGAAAAGAATGGCTCCTTTTATGATATCCTTTGGCGTGAAAACAAAATCCGTCAGTTTGAATTTCAGGATATCCCTGAAGATGTTTTTATCCGAAATAATTTTTCTTATTTTCCCGCCAATATTTCCCATTTCCAGAATTTCCTGTATAACACCGATGCAGAGAAAATAGTAGGCAAAAACGGCAGAGATTTCCGCAGACGCTTCAATCTTGAAGGCAAGAAGGAAAGGACAAAGGGTCAGGAAAAACAAAGCGATGCCGAAGGCAAACCGGCCGTCATTTTTTCTGAAAAAGAGACAAAAAAGCACGTATCCGGAAATGACGGACTTATACGGATTGTCACCTGCATACAGGAAAAATATGAAAAAGGAGACAATGGCGATTTTCAGGAGAATTTTTTGGTTTATTTCATATTTATCCGAGATTTTTACTCCCCACATGGTTTTGCCGTGGCCCAAAAAATACAGCAGGAGGCCTGTTAGAAAGAGAATGACTGCCGAGATAGGGAGATAAGGAAGTGCCTGAATTTGGATATACAGGAAGCTTTTGAGGAGATGAAGTCCCATGAAAAATATGGAAAAGGCAAAAAGGAAAAATGGGGAAAGATGGAGCAGAAACACCAGGAGCAAGAGCGCTATGCTTATGGCAATCTCTATGGAAGAAGTAAGATAGATAGCGGCAAGGGACAGGATACAGACAAAGATGATTTTTTGAGTCTGGTCTAAAAGTAAGTTTTGGCTTTTGGGTTTTTGGGACATGGGAAACAAGCAGATGGCAATTGGCTTTTAATATTATTGACTGAACTCGAAATTGTCAAAGACGGTAGCACCCCTGTCATAGACTGCTATACCGATACCGCCCTGCTTTATGTCGGAATCTTCCACTTCGCCAAGCTGGGTGAAGGATTTCCCGTCCGTAGAAAGGGAGTATTTGAAGGCAATACCCTTGGCTTCGACTTTCAGGTAAACCGGCTTGTTTTCGTCTACCGTAAAGTTATCTATCGTGCCTTTCTTAAGATCAGTGGTTTTGGTCTGGTTGTCAATTTTGCTTATTTT
>Ga0210030_1002888_pt1 | contig 11572 bp, 7 predicted proteins | sample CryGeymeta201523_FD_183986 | JGI IMG/M metagenome (GOLD analysis project Ga0210030, IMG submission 183986) | Groundwater microbial communities from Crystal Geyser aquifers in Utah, USA - Crystal Geyser metaG 2015-23 (SPAdes) (version 2) | ecosystem: Environmental > Aquatic > Deep subsurface >...
CTGGCGCGCGTGACCGGGGAGGTCGTCCCACCAGTCGGTGGCCGCGTCTTTGACGGCCTGGAAGAGCGGCTGCCCGTCCAGCTCAGGAGCTCGTCGCCCGGTAAGCGCCGCACACAGCCCACGGAGCACGTCGGTCTGCGTCTTCGTCAGGTCAATGTACTGGACCAGATGGTCCGACGGCGCTTTGAACGCTGCCTCCAGCATCTCGCCGCTGACCTGCATCAGATCTGTCTGCCCGGTCTTCCTACGGTGGAGCAGTGCGATGTTCCCCAAGCGCAGATCGTCGCGCAGCGCGGCGGCGAAGAGCATGGGCATGACTCTCGTGCCGATGCCGAACGGCGGCGCTTGCAGGGCTCCCACAAGACTGGCCAGTGCCACGGGCGCGTCACGGCTCTGTTCGCGGAACGCCTCCATCCGCGCCCAGACAGCCGCCATGCCGGCATCCTCTTCGTCCTTCGGCGCTGACAGCTTCGGCTTGGGTGTTCGTCGCAGGACACCGGTGCTGACAAGCACGGCCTCGATCAACGTGCGCTCTGCCTGGGACGGCCCCTGGGTGAGAAGCGCCGCCGCGTTCGGCTGAAGCAGCTTGTCGATGATGGCGCCTCGTGCGGCGCGCAACCCGTCCTGACCGCGCTGGCGCTTCTCGGCAACTTGGTGACGGATGCCCGGAGTCAGCGGGAATGACTCCTGCATCATCCCGCCCACCCTGGCTTGCACCTCGCTTAGGTTCGTGACGGCTGTGCCGTCGCCTCGCCAGAACCAAGTGCTGCGCAACCGGCTGCCGGCTTGCACTGCAACCGGCGCCAAGCACTGCGCCAAAGCGCTCACCTCTTGGTCGAAGAGCCGCTTCCACTCGTCCCTCCGCTTGCCGCCTTCTCCCCAAGCTTCCGGTTCGGACCGGGTTAGATGCTCCAGGGCATCCAGGCGGGCAACGATCTCGGACAGCCCGACCAGCGGCTCGCTGGGTACGAGCAGGGCCACCTGCGGGTCGGTGGCATGGCTGAGCGCTGTTCGACGACACGCAGCCGCCTCGGCGCCGGTCTCGGCCAGGGCCACAAAGACGACCCCATCCCAGTACTCCCCTCCTTCGAGGTTCCGAAGCCACACGTCGGGGGCGTCGAGTTCTCTCGGTGTCACTGGCAGCACCTTCGCCCGCCTTGGGATGGCGTAGCCAGCTTCACGGGCGACCCCCTCCACCTCTGACATCATGTTCAGGTCGCCCCAGTCTTGCCATGCGTGTTGCACGAACCGCCCGAGGCTGAGCTGGCCAGCCCGTTCCGCCACCAACTCCTCAAGACGCTCCTCGACATCCGCACCGCCGCTGGGGATCAAGTAGTACTGCTCATCGTGCGTCTTCATGACCACGCGCTGAGGCCCATGTCGGCCCAGGTCGTCCAGTTCGGCGCGGACGAACTCAGCGGTCACCCCCGGGCCAGTCAGCCCGAACGCCAGCGTCTCGAGTGTCGGCTCGGGCACGCCCGGCGCACCCGGCTTGCCCTCCCGGACCAGTTCCACCAAGGCGAGTAGTTTGAGCAGGGCGACGGCCAGGTCTCCTCGAGTCTCCACCTTCGCCGTGGCCTGTCGGTACACCGAGTGCACCCGCTGCCCCAGCCGGTCGCCCTGGATCTGTGGCGCGAAGTAGTCCCACACCATGTCTGGACGAACGAGGGGCAAGGTCTCTTCAATTCCGGGCACCGCTTGGGCCCGGAGGAACTCTCCCACTGCGTTGGGAGAATCGTCGCACAAGAAGGTGAACAGGGTCCGCTCGTTCTGCGCCACGATTTCCGACACGGCCGGCAGCAAGCAGGCGGTCAGCGGGTGAAGCGGGTAGGACCCCTCCACGACTACGCGCCGCAGGTCGGCATACCGGAAGTCAGGGAACAGCTCCAAACGGTGCGCTTGCTCCGTGAGATCATCGAACTCCGGCCGATGGTCGGCGGTCAGCACGGTCCAGGCCTCCCCGCGCTGGACGAGCACCTGGTCAATGAGGCTGAACAGCTCGTTCGGCTTGCTTTCCAGGTGCCAGACTTGAAAGCGCCCGGACACCTTCTGCCACTCCTCCTCCCACAACTGTCGCTGAGCACCGGGGAGACGCCGGCTCTCTCCCGCCAGAGCCACATAGGAATCGAGCGAGCGGTGGCACACCAGGTACAGGTGGAGTCCGGTCTCCGCCCGCCCGCACGACTCGGCGAACCGTTGGACTCCCGCGCCGATCTTCCCACTGGGTTCCCCTGCCACCAGCTCCATCATGCGGCCGAACTCGTCCCAGAGCACCACAATCCCGCTGTGGGTGCCCGCTTGCCGGAGCTTGCCCGCCACCTCCGCGTACACCTCGTCGGCTTGCGTGGCGGCGCTGGGGTCGAAGTTGGCGCCGAAGCAGACCAGCCGGTGCAGCGCCTGGAACTGTTCGTAGGCCGCGGGGCTGGCCTCCTCTAACTGCGCCCTGAGCGCCTGCACGTCGGCGACTCCGGCCCTGTCGAGGCTCTGCCGCAGCCGTTCGGACGCGGCTTGGTCGCTGAGGAGCTGCTGCAGCCGTTCCACTGCCGCTCGGTAGTAGGTTGCCGGCATGTGGTCGGTGACGCCTGCCGCCTGCAGCGCGTGCTCAAGGTGGCGCAAGAGCGCCCCATCGAAGTCCGGCTGGGGGCCCTCCACGAGCACAACCAGATACGGCCGGTCCAAGCTGCGTGCTGCTTTTTCCAGCTCTGCTGCCCGCCCTGCCCACTGGCTCCCGCGCAAGCGCTCCCAGAGGGGTTGGAGACGATCGTCGGCTCCGTGGCCGAGGTACAGGTTCGCCATGAGTAGCGCCAAGTGGCTCTTCCCGGTGCCGTACGTGCCGGTGATGAGTCGCGCCCGGGCGGTGGCCGTCGGCTCCAGTTGGCGCGCCACGTCATGGAGCACGTCCATGCCGCGCTGAGTCGGCAGGTAGGCGCCCGCCTTCGGGAGGTCGTCCAGGTCCTTCTTCAGGGTCACGACCGCCCGGAACCCGGGAGCCGGATGTACCACTTCGAGCAACTGGGGCATTCCTGCTCTCACTCCTCCACCGTCAGATCAAGCACCACTGCCTGCCCGTGCGTCCTCGGGCGCAGACCGGTCGCCGCAGCCAGATGGCTGCACAGCAGAATCAGCGCGCTCTCACTGGACCCGGGGCGGCGGCACTCCAGCGTCACCAGCGCTCTGAAGAACACGTCGCGGTCGGGCTGCGGCCACCGGGCCACCACGGCATCGACATCGCGCACGAACAGACAGCCACGTGTCGCAGCCTGCTCGCGCAGGTGATCCAGAAACGTCCGCCAGAGGTAGCTGGCCCGCAGAAACGCCGAGTCGTCTTGAGCGGCAGCCACGCAGTCGAGGCAAGCCAAACCACCGTGTACGTCGTCAGGCACCGCAACGCCTTCCTCCATGTTCGGAGGCAGCACCACCAGCACCGCGGGGTAGCGGCGGGCCGGTGCTTCCGCCAGGGCTGAACGGATTCTGTCCGCGGTACTCTCAGCCATCGTCCCCTCCTGTGCCGCCACACGGCTGCGACCCCCGTGAGCTTGCCTCACGGGTGAACAAGACTGGGTGTGCTACGCCCGCGCCGAGCTGCTCGTGCGACCCCTGCGAGCTTGGCTCGCAGGTGAAGGAGATTAGCTGGGCTAAGACCGCGCTGGGCCCGAGCCCCGCCCCCCGTGAGCTTGGCTCGCGGGTGAAGCAGGGCGAGTGGGCTGCAGTGCCGGTAGCTCTCCGGATCTCATTCACCTGCCGGATAAACCGGCAGGGGTCTTGAGCGGCACCGCGTCCGGTTGTAGCACGCCCAGTCTCGTTCACCTGCCGGACGAGCCGGCAGGGATCTGGCGTCGTTGTCACTCGGCTTCCATCTCCCAGCCTTCGGTAAGGATCTCCGAGAGAACCTCGCCGCACGGCTTCTCCGCTCCCCGCGACCGGTAGTAGCACTCCAGCAGCGCCAGCGGCGAGTGCTGGAAGTGGAAGTACACTTCGTCCAGGCCAGCGGTGCGCGAATAGGTCAGCACCGTGCCGCCGAAGGCGCCCTCGACCTCCATCAGCAGACGCTCCAAGGCGCCCAGAGACAAGTGGAAGATCCCCCCCGGCGCGTCCGGTTCCGCCAGCCGCTCCAGGGGCGCAGAGCTCCCCGCCCAGTCCTTCGCCCAGTTTGCAACCACATAGGCGAAAACTGGCAGGGGTATGGCTTCTCGCCGCACCTGCGCCTTCTCCAAAGCGACCACACGCCGTCCTTCCTCGACGAGTCGCACCAGCCCGAGGTCGGTGCCTATCGGGGTCTGGGAGAGGGCGGAGATGAGGGAGCGGCGGGCGTTCCGGACCGTCCGCGCGGCACGAGTGCCGACACCGGCGGCGAGTTCTCGGTCCACCCTGTCCAGCGTTGAGTTGCCCAGACCCAACTCGGCAAGCAGGCGCCAGACAACGTATCTTCGAGACCACTGGTAATGGATGACCCACCAAGTGCCACGGTCTCCGAGCCGCGGGTCATGCCCGGAGATTGTCCGCCCCAGTCCGGTGACCACGCCCCCGTCGCGAGACACCATGCCCTGGGTCAAGCCGGCAAGGCGCAACCACGCCCCAAGGGCTTCGCACTGCACCGTTCCTATACCCAAACGCAGTGCCAGCTCAGGGCTCCGGTCGAACGTCTGCCCACCGGTGGAGGCACGTGCGAGGTCCAGCCCCGCCGTCAACCACTCCGGCGAGACCCCGAAGCCCATGGTGGCTGTCAGACCGACGCTCATCCCGCAACCGCCTTTGCGTTGAGGGAATGGGCGGCGAGGCACCCCGCCTTGAGTTTGCGGATGCACCGGAGGCAGTGGTCACACGAATCCGTTACGCGGTACCGTTCGCCCACCTCCGTGATCGCCCCGGCGGGACAGTAGCTGGCGCAAGCGCCGCAGCCGACGCACGCCTGGAGCTTCCGGAGCTGCGCGCGGAGCGTTCCGCTTAGGCGCCGAGTGGCCCGGTCAATGAACGTGGCTCTTATGTGGCGCCTGTGAACTGAAGCACGCACTCGGAAACTCCCGTGCGGGCCGCGGACCTCGAGGTGCGCGATGGCTCCGTCGTCTCTTACAGTCGCGACGTCGCCAAATGGACGCAGGATCTGTGTCAGTGCGTCCACCGAGAACGGCCTTGCCAGCTCGTAAGTGACCGCCAGATCGTCCGTGAGGCAGTCGCCCGCAACCACGCCATACCGTGAGTGGTTGTCGAGTCCTTTCCCGCCAATCCTTCCGCGCCATCCGCCTTTGGCGACGAACGCCTCGGGGTCCGGCACAGCGGCCTGTCTCGCGAAGTGGTTGAGGACGCTCTCCCATTCCGCTCGCCTATCCGGCCAGCAGGTGGCGCTTACTGCTTCTGTCCAAGCGGGGCTCATGGGACAGCAGCGGCAGCCGACGCGGTCGAGTCCGAAGCGGTAGCCCTGGTTAATACTACAACCGTACTTAGCTCGGGGCAGGTCTCCGACCGCCCCGAAACGCTTGACCGGAAGGTCTCAAAGGGCTCTGGAGACCTGTCGGTCCGGGGAGCGGCGGGGTCAGGAGACCCTCGCCGAGCACATTCGCGCTAAGTACGGTTGTAGTATTAAGCCGCTGAAGCTGATCAAGCAGGAGAACGGGTTCGAGCTTGCCGGTCGCGTGGCCATGGACAATGTCCGTCTGCACAGGAGCAGGATGGAGTGCTACACGTGCCACGCCTCGTGGTCGCCGCAGTGCTATGGCTGCCATGTGAAGGTGGATTACTCGAGAGGCAAGACCCGCTTCGACTGGCTCGCCGCCGGACACCGCCACGCTCAGCCCGGGCACGCTGCCGACCCGAGCGAAGGCCAATACGCCGTTGCCATCCCCGGCGCGCTGGAAGAGGACCGCTCATACACTCGTTGGGAAGACCCGATGATGGGCGTGAACGGCGAGGGGCGGATCACCCCGCTGGCGCCAGGTTGCCAGCCTTCCATCACGGTCATCGGGCCCGACGGAAAGCCCCTTCTGCTCAATCACATATTCCGTGCTCCTCCGAACACTGAGGGCGGCGGCGCCAAGGGGCAACTGTGCATCGACATGAGCCCCAACCAGCCGCACACGATGATGGATGGGGCCCGCCCCTGCGAGTCGTGCCACGCGTCCGACAAGGCGTTGGGCTACGGTATCTCGGGCGGCGAAGCGACGCGCCCGCCAGACAAGCCGCTCTATGTGGATCTGGAGACGGTGGACGGGACGGTGCTCGCCAAGAAAGCCCAGGTCCAGTGCGAGCCCATTGAGGGACTCAGCCACGACTGGTCGCGGATCGTGACAGAAGACGGCAAGCAGCTCCAGACGGTCGGCCACCACTTCAGGCTGTCGCGTCCGCTGAACAACGTGGAGCGCCACCGCACCGACCGGCGCGGGGTCTGCCTTGGCTGCCACAAGGAGATTCCCGAGCGCTCCCCCGCCGTCAGCCTGCTCCACCATGTGGCTGAGCACCTGGGTCAACTGCCCAAGAACCCCAGAGCGCACAACGCGCTGATCCACAAGATCCTGTTGTTCTCGGCCTGGGGGCAGGTCGCTCTCGGTCTGGGCGGGCCCCTTCTTCTTGGTGGTGGCGTGCTGTGGGGTTGGCGCCGACGCCGGCCGGCGGGCGCCACGCGCCGATGAATCGCCTCTTCCCGCGCAGCGTGGTAGAATAGCCCCGTCTCGGCAAGTGCCTGAACTGCCAAGTCGGAGGCACTGGCGGGCACGGTCCGCAGGACCGCCGGTCTACTCGGGCGACGGGGGGCGTCCTTCCCATTCGTCGAGCCCTCGGACGAACTCAGACACCGCATGGACGTAGCCACGCCAACTCCCCAGTCAGAGGACACCGCTCTCGCCGCCGGCGAGAGCGGCCTGCCGGAGAGAGCGCACCCGCCGTGGGAGGAAGCGCCTCACGCATTCAGAGAGGCAGTGCAAGACCCAACACCCGCCAAGAGCTGGTCTCCCGAACGACTGGCGGCCCTCCGTTCGCTGACAGCCCCAAGCACGACTGACTTGGGCACCGACCAGTTGCTCAACTGGGCCATGGATGTCCTGTTCACCGGCACTGGCCTGGAGACAGAGCAGGGAAGCATCCTGCTCCGCGACGACGCCACCGGGAAACTCGTGGCGGCCGTCACCTGCCACGGCGCGTCCGCCGTTCCCGAAGCGCACCTGCTCGAGACCAATCGCTCCTTGGTGGAGAGGGCAATCAAGCATCGAGAGGCCGTTTGGGGCGAGTTCGCGGGGGAGGAGAGCCGTCTCCCCGAACCGGGAGAGCCGACGAGGCCGCCGATACGCGCTCTCTTGTGCGCTCCCCTTGTCGACGCGAACTCCGTCCACGGGCTCATCTTGCTGGTGACACACACTGCCGTGGAGGCGGCGGGCGGTGAGGACTTGGACTTCGTGGCGGCGGTGGTCAATTTAACGGCGCTGCACCTGAGTACCCGCCGCCTGACCGGCCTGCTGGACACGGAACGGCAGCTCCGGGAGGAACTACAGCAGTCTTCGGCAAAGGATCGAGCTGCCCTGGAGGCGAAGCTTGCCCCGCGCCAGCTTCTCCCCCTGCTCAGTGAGCATTTCAGCCGGCAGACCTCCAAGGCCGACGTCGAGGGCAAGCCGGTCTCCCTGTTTGTGCCGGTGAGCAACATGGCGTCCGGTCGCTCCGCCGAGGTTGTGCGGAGCGCCTTGGCGCAGGTCGATGGTGTCACCGAGACGGACGTGAGTCTGGACTCCAAGGGCGCAACCATTCGTCTCCAGGTCCAGAGGGCCAGTACTCAGCGACTGATCCAAGCCGTCGAAGCTGTCGGCCACGAGGTCCCCGTCTCTGAGCGGACCCTCCAACTGGAAGGGGATGTGGACGACTGGGTCGTGCTGGAGGCGACGCTACAGCAGGTACCAGGGGTCGTTGAGGCTTCCATCGACGAAGACCGAGTGGCGAAGCTTCGCGTGTGGGATTCCTCCTCGGTGATCGCCGAGCTTCAGTGGGTGTTGTCGCAGGAGGGTCTCCGCGTCCGCTCGGATCCCGACGCCGGAGAGCCGGGCCGCGCCAAGCTCGGCGTGTCCCATTGGCGAGTCCGGGCGCGGTGGGCCTGCGTCGGCGCAATCGCGCTCTTCGGCGCAACGCTCTTGGAGCGGTACAAGCCGCTGCCTTCACTCCCCTCGCAGCAGTTGGACTATGCGAAAGGGCTGCTTGCCGCTGCCGTGGTCTTCTGGGCCGGCGGGTCGCTCTACCGGGAGGCCCTCCGGTCGCTGCTCCGATCGCGGCTCAGCTTCGGCGTGTACGTCGGCCTCTGCGCCTTCGCCGCTCTCCTGGATGGGGCCGCCGGGACTTTGCAGGCGCCGCTCATGCGGGGGGTCGAAGACCCGCAGGGCCACTTCTGCGTTGCTGCGCTGATGGTTGCGTTGGTACTGTTCGGGCGGCTGCAGACGGAAGTCTCGCGGCAAGGAAGCGACACCTCCGTTCGGCAACGGATTCACGGCGGCGAGCGCTACGTGACGAAGGTGGTGGAGGACGAGGAGGTGGTGGTTCCGGGTCACTCCATCGAGGTCGGCGACCTGGTCGTGGTGCAACCGGGCGACCGGATCGCTGTGGACGGCCACGTTGTGTCGGGTGAGTCGGTCGTCGACGAATCCACGGTCACGGGGGAGAGCATGCTCGCCGACAAGTCGCCGGGAGCGGAGGTGGTGAGCGGCTCGGTCAACCGGGGAGCGCGCCTGCTGGTTGAGGTCGCGCGGGTGCGCGGCGATACGGTCAGGTCGCGGATCGTCCGGCAGTTCATGCGGACCCGGGGCACCCAGTTGCCGTTCCTGCCTACCTCCGAGGCTGTTGGAGGATACGCGGTTCCTGGGGTGTTGGTCCTCGCAGCGGGCACGTCGTTGCTCTGGCTTGTGTACGGTCCCAAGCCCAACTTGTCCCCCGCGCTGCTGTACGGAGTGGCCGTGCTCATCGTCGGGTGCCCGTGCGCGTTGGGGTTCGCCGAACCGCTGATCGTGGCTGCCGCCGTGCTGCGAGCGAAGAAGTTGGGCTTCCTCTTCAAGTCGCCTGAGACCGTCGAACTGAGTGCCGGGCTGACGGAGGTGCTGCTCGACAAGACTGGAACCCTCACCCTCGGCTACCCCGAGGTCGTGGAGATCACCCCCGCCAGAGGGCGCCTCCGCAATGCCGTGTTGAGCCTGGCGGCCTCGGCGGTGCGATACACGGATCATCCACTAACCCGGGCGATCCTCCGCACGGCAAATCGAGACGAACTCCCCATTGCCACACCGGAGGACACTGTCGCCACCTCGCGACTCCAGGTTTCCGCTCTGGTGAACGGTCGCCGAGTGGAAGTTTCGCGGTGGGACTGGAGCCGGGGCGAGTTACTGGAAGACACGGCGCTACAGCGAGCGGCGCAACGGTTCGCCCAGGAAGGCAAGGCCATCCTGACGGTGCGGGTTGAGGCGGAACTGGCGGCAATCATCGCCGTCGCCGATCCGCTGAAGCCCACCGCCCAGGCAGCCGTGGAGAAGCTCCATCGGTTGGGGATCAAGACGGCGATGGTCACCGGCGACAGTTGGGTCGTCGCAGAGCACTTGGGCGAGAAGCTGGGTCTGAGTCGCGTCCTCGCCGAGGCGATGCCCGGCCGCAAGACCGACGAGACCCGGCGGCTGCAAGCAGAAGGTGAGCTGGTGGCTGTGGTGGGTGACGGCTTCAACGATGCGCCGGCACTGGCCCAGGCCGAGGTGGGGATCGCCATGGCCGGCGGCGAGGACCTCACCGGGGAAGCGGCCGACATCCTCCTCCTTGCAGCCGACCCGCTGAAGGTGCCCGAGGTGATCCAACTGGCCCGCCGCACCACGCGGGCCGTCCGCCAGAGCACGGTGTGGGCGTTCCTCTGCCACGCGCTCGCCCTCCCAGTTGCTGTGGGTGTTGTGCCGCTCTACACCCCCGTCCACTTCGGCCCCGAACTCGTGCTGGGCGCAATCACACTCAGTTCGCTGTTGCCCCTCTGGCACGCGCTGCGCCTGTGCCTGTTCCGCCCTCGCGCGTAGCCACGAAGGTCCAAGCGAGTGGAAGCTCCCCTCGGCTTGCCGCCTCGGGCTACGGGCTGCGCGGCTACTCCAGCTTCGCGAAGTCCCCCGCCAACAGCGCCTGCTTCGCGTCCATGTAGTACCGGAAGTTGTCCCACGAGATATCGGGGGGCACCGTGTGGTCCACCGTCGGGATGAAGCCGCCTTCCTCGATCAGCGGGATGAACTCGCGAAGGTGCTGTGTGGTCGCCTCGGGCCCGCGGGCAATGATCCGCTTATCGACGCCGCCCCACAAGCGCAGCTCCTTGCCGAACTGCTTTCGCCATTCCTGCGGGCTGATGTCGGAGGCGCGCTCGATGGGCCAGACCACGTCGACGCCGGCGTCCATCAGGAGCGGAATCAGCACGGTCGGGTCGCCGTCGGTGTCGACAGCGAAGTGCCTCGTTCCGTGACTGCGGAAGAACTCTACCATCCGCTTGAGGTGCGGGAAGATGAACTCTCGGTACGTCGCCGGGCTCAGCAGCGGGCCGGCTTTCATGGACATGTCCTCGTTCAGGCAGAAGTACTCGACCTGGATCTTCTCCAGCACCGGCCGGCTCGTCTCGATGACGAAGTCGGCGTAGAACTCCATCATCTCGTGCAGGAGGGAGGGGTAGTCGTACCACGCAAGCGACAGCGGCTCGGTCCCCATCCACTCCCGGGCACGCCAGTAGAACCCGTTCGCCGCGCAGTTGTGCCCGAGGATGAGCGGGTAGTCGCGCTGCTTCCAGCGCTCGACCCGCTGGTCCAGGTCGGCGGGGTAGCGCTCCGGGGCGGCGGCCACGAGGCGCCGCTTCACGTCGGCGAAGTCTTCCGGCTTCGACACCGGGAAGCCGAGGTATTCATCCATGCACATCCGCGCGCCACCAACGGAGCCTTGCTTCAGCGCTCGGGTGACGATCCCGTTGCCGTTGCGGGCTACCACATAGCGATCGGTCTCCTCGAGCACCTCGTACTGATATCCCGGAATGAAGCCATAGTTGACGCCGATGTACTCGCGCTTGTCGAGGCCAATGGCGGGCTCGTCGTCGAACCACGACCAGTGGAAGTCCTTGATGGCGTCAGGATTCTCCTTCTGCCAACGCGCTCGCGTCTGCGCCCACGCACCAAGTTCGTGGTTGGGGCGACGGGCGGAGGGTTCGTAGTCCATGCAGGCGAGGAATCGTTCGAGGTCGGTGGGCATGAGGGTGTCTCCTGGGGAAGGGTGGAAGAGCCGAGAAATGGAAGGACGAAAGAGTGGAGGGATGGAAGAGCGGAAGGGCGGAGGTTAGCCGGAATCTGGATCGGGCGCAACGAATGAGTCCTCCCAATCGCCTTCTTGACGTTTCGACTGGAGGCTCGCGATCAAGCGCTTCAGGCGGTTCTCGAGCTTGAAGACACGGGCATCAGCCTGCGCGACCTCCGTCTCGGAGACCTGACCGGCGTTGCGGCAGGCGTGAAGGCCGGACACCGACTCCCCAGCCGAGCCCATTGCGTAGTTGAGGTGCTGAAGGTACTCGTTGAGGCTGCGACGACAGTATCCCTCGGCAATGGTAACTACTCAC
>Ga0210030_1002891_pt1 | contig 11564 bp, 9 predicted proteins | sample CryGeymeta201523_FD_183986 | JGI IMG/M metagenome (GOLD analysis project Ga0210030, IMG submission 183986) | Groundwater microbial communities from Crystal Geyser aquifers in Utah, USA - Crystal Geyser metaG 2015-23 (SPAdes) (version 2) | ecosystem: Environmental > Aquatic > Deep subsurface >...
AAGTATTACCGCGCTGTTGGTCATTGCCGGCATTGGCGCCCTGACTTTCCTGTCCATCAAAGAAGCGCCGCCCCCGCAAACGGCGGCGCCCGTGGATCGGGCCGCGGATCTGTATACCCGGAACTGCTCCAATTGCCACGGCGCCAGCATTGACGTGCCGGCCGGCGCCGACCTGCACCAGATCATTGCCGCCGGCACGCATGAAGGGATGCCGGCCTGGGGCGGCGATTTGAGCGCCGATGAAATAGACGCGCTGGCAGGCTTTATTCTGTCGCCCAATGGCAGTCTCCTCTACGCCCAGCAATGCAGGACCTGCCATGAGCAGGTCATTCAGGCAACCGGCAACCCGGCGGAAATCCAACGCGTTTTCGACGAGGGCGCCGATTATCCGGCGCATAAGGATTTGCAAATCCCCGATTGGCAAAAGACGCTTTCCGCCGACCAACAAAACGCCTTGCTGAACTTCCTGGCCGCGCCGGACGGCCAACGCCTTTTTGCGGTCAACTGCTCCGGTTGTCATGGGCAGGGCGTGGCTTTCACTGGGACTGAAACAGAATTGCACGATCTGATCTTCAAAGGCGGACAGCACTTGACCATGCCTGGCTGGAAAGGAACACTCAGCGAAGCAGACCTTGACGTTCTGGCGGCTTATGTGGTTGACCCAAAATCGGCCCCGCAGGGCGCCGATCTTTTTGGCCGGTATTGCGCCGCCTGCCATGGGGATAAAGTGCCGCCCGCGCCGGATAAGGATAGCGCGCGTAAGATCATCAGCGGCGGCGGCTCCCACATCACCATGCCGGTGTGGGGCGATATCCTTACTCCGCAGCAGTTGGATGCGCTGGTGAAATACACGCTGTCCACCGGCCAGGGCGGTGGGGCTGTCGCCGGGGCCGGCATCTTTGCCGAGAACTGCAAAGTTTGTCACGGCCAGTACGGGGAGGGCGGTCCAAACCCGACGCGCACAGGCGACATTATTGCCCCGATCAGTTCGGCGGAATACCTGAAAACCCGTGACGATGCCACCCTGCGAAATATCATTTCCCAGGGACAGCCGGACTTTGGAATGTCCCCCTTTGGAGCCTCAAACAGCGGACCCTTGACCGCCGACCAGATTGATGCAGTGGTGGCTTTTATCCGCAGTTGGGAGGCCAACCCGCCCGTCGAATTGCCGGTGACGCCCAATCCCAATACCTCAGCCGGTCCTCAATCGGATCTTAGCGGAGCGCAAATATTTGCCGAAGTATGTTCGAATTGCCATGGACTGCAAGGCGAAGGCGCCATCGGACCGGCGCTTAACACACAGGAATTCCAGTCCCGATACGATGACCAGTCCCTGTTCGAGGCGATCAACAGCGGACACGAAGCCACCGCGATGATTGCCTGGGGCGATTTGCTCACCAGCGCCCAAATCCAGCAATTGACGCAATACATCCGAAGTTTCGGGCCTAATGCGGCCGGCGCGGGAACACCCGGCGCAGTTAGTTTCTCGGGACAGGTCGCGCCCATATTCCAGGCCAAATGCGCGATGTGCCACAGCGCACAGTCGAAACTTGGCGGCTGGGATTCAACCTCTTACCAGGGTGTCATGGCGGGCGGCGCTAACGGCCCGGCGGTCATTCCGTCCGATGCCGCCAACAGTATTTTGGCGCAACGCGTGCAGGGCTTGCAGGGCGGCCTGATGCCTCCCACGGGCGCCCTGTCGGCGAGTGAAATACAAATCATCCTGGACTGGATCGCGGCCGGCGCGCCCAATAACTAACTCACCGATGTAAAACGTCCCGCAGGTTTCTGATTCCACGGCTGTTCCACCATGCCCAGGATAATGCCTGCGGGACGTTACGCGCCACCTCGCGCTTTTGAGTGGGGTTCAATTTCTTAGCGCGAAGACGCGAAGTCCGCGAAGTTTCCCTGGCACCGCCCGCCACTACCCTGGCACAGCCCGCCAGGGCAGGTGTAGTCCCCGAAGCGAAGCGGAGTGGGAGGGCAGGTGTCCCGAAGCAATCTCCTGGAAAACGGCGGGGATTGCTTCGCAACGAACGCTCGCAATGACGGTCTGCGGCAAGTTATTTTTTTACGGATCCTTAGGCGGGGCATTCCTGTACTCATCCAAAATTTGTGATATTAAGCACATTTTCAAATTTGGGGCTGGTTAGCCGCATTGTGAGTGGCAGAGAGTTATTTGCGCCATTTATGGCTAATTTCTGCAAATAATTGACGCGGAATCAGGCAGAATCACAGACACGCTAACCAGCCCCAAATTTGGCATAACCGCATAGAATGGGGCAACTATCCCAAGACTGGTCCTGTCTGGATTACAGGAGAGTGTAATGAGAAGATTGATTGAAATCAGCATGCGCCCCCGCCTGCGCTTCCTGCTTTGGAGCGCGGGACTGGCGTTGCTTGCGGCGGTTCTCGCTTCGCTCGCGGGACCTTCAGCGGGTTCCGCTGCCGCCGCGTCCGCGTCCCTGCCGGCCGCGGCTCCCCAACCTGCCAACGAAGAGTGCCTGGTTTGCCACAGCCAGTCCAACATGCTCCTGCCCGTCGGTGGGGAAGACATCCTGCTCAGCATAGACGGCAACAAATTTGCCGGATCCGCGCATGGACAGGCGGAACTCGCCTGCGCGGATTGTCACGCCGACATCACCGGCTTCCCCCATCCCGAATACGCCAAAAGTGGACTGCGCGAATTCAATTACGCCCTCTACCAGTCCACCCGCTCCGCCTGCAAGGGGTGTCACGAGGAACAGGGGACCAAAGCCATGAGCGGCGTCCACCAGCAGACGTTGGAAGCGGGCAACCACAACGCCGCCATGTGCGCGGATTGCCACAACCCGCACTACTCCGAGTTTGCCGCGGGACGCGAAGAAGTGCCCGACGTGTGTGCGCGTTGTCACAGCGACATCGCCGCGACCTACAAGGAAAGCGTCCACGGCGCGGCCCTGATTGACGAAGGCAACCTCGACGTACCGAACTGCATCATTTGTCACGGCAACCATAACATCATAGACCCGCGCACGGTGGAGTTCCGCAACGACATCCCGTTGTTGTGCGCCCGCTGTCATACCGACGCGAAGATCATGGACAAGTATGGCATCTCCACCAACGTGTTGAACACCTACGTGGCGGACTATCACGGCACGACCGTGACCCTGTTTGAGCAGAACTCGCCCGACCTGCCCACCAACAAACCCGTCTGCATTGACTGCCACGGCACGCACAACATTTCCAAAACCGACAATCCCCAGACCGGCATCGCGCTGAAAGAGAACCTGCTGAAAAAATGCCAGCGCTGTCACCCCGACGCAACGACCAACTTCCCGTCTGCATGGATGAGCCATTACGATGCCAGCCCGGAGAAATTTCCGCTGGTCTACTACGTCAACCTGTTCTATAAATTCTTCATCCCCGCGGTGATCGGCGGGATGCTGGTCTTCGTGGTCAGCGACATCATTCGACGCGCGATCCAACGCGGGAAGGGAGCGGCTCACTAATGGCGACCAAATCAAAGCATGCCCAGCCCCAAAGGGGCGCTTCGCAAAGCGGCGTCAAAGGGTCCAAGAAAAAGGCGCCGCGCACGTACGTCCGGTTCGCGCTGGCGCAGCGCGTCGAGCATGTCCTCATGCTGCTCTCGTTCACCACGCTGGGACTCACCGGCCTGCCGCAAAAATACGCCGCGCATCCCAGCGCGGTGGCCTTCGTCAATTTCCTCGGCGGCATCGAGAACCTGCGCGCCATTCATCACACTGCCGCCACCGTGATGATGCTCGTCACGATCTACCATATCATCGTGGTCGGCTACAAGATTTTCGTGGAACGCCGCCGCATGACCATGCTCCCTGTTTTGCAGGACGCCAGGGACGCGCTGGTCGCGTTTCTCTACAACCTGGGATTCAAAAAGTCCCGCCCGCAAATGGGACGCTACACCTTCGAAGAAAAAGCCGAATACTGGGCTTTTGTGTGGGGTACGGTGGTGATGGGTTTCACCGGTTTCCTGATGTGGAACCCGATCACGACCGCAAAATTCCTGCCCGGCGAGTTCATCCCCGCGGCCAAGGCCGCGCATGGCGGCGAGGCCCTGCTGGCCGTGCTGGCCATCATCGTCTGGCACATGTACGGCGTGCACCTCAAACATTTCAACAAGGCCATGTGGACCGGCCGCATGACCGAAGACGAAATGCTCCACGACCATCCGCTCGAACTGGCCGACATTAAAGCCGGCGCGGCCGAACGACGCGCGGACGCCTCTGCCCTGCGCAAGCGCCAGCGGATTTACCTGCCCGTCGCGTCCATCCTGACCGTTGTGATGCTGGCCGATGTCTATGGCTTTACCACCGCTGAAGACACCGCGCTGACGACTATCCCGCCCCAGCCGCAGGCCATCCAGGTTTTCGTCCCGCAGACGCCCACCCCGATTCCTACGCCGCTCCCAGGCCCAACACTCGCCCCTTCAACCGGCGTGCCCACCTGGGATGGCATCATCGGCGCGTTGTTCGCGGGCAAGTGCATCACTTGTCATGGCGCGACAGCATCCGGTGGATTGAACCTGACTTCCTACGCGACAGCGATTCAGGGCGGCGCGAGCGGCCCGTGGTTCATTGCCGGGGATTCGGCGAACAGCCTGCTGGTGACCAAGTTTACAAGCGGCGCTCATCCGTATGCGACCCTGCTCGAGGATGAACTCGCCCTGATCCAGGCATGGATCGACGCGGGCGCGTTGGAGAAGTAGGCGGGTACAAAAGTATACAGGTAGACAAGGTAAACAGGTACACATGTATACAAGGTAGACAAGGAAGCCTCCTAAATTTTTAGGAGGCTTCTTCATTTTACTTTTGTACCTGTCTACCTGTTTACGTGTCTACTTTCCCTCACGCCAGCACCGTCTCAGGCGCTTCGCTTTTCACTGTTTCGTGTTCTTGCGCCACGTAACGATGATCCACCACTTTCAGGTAACGGACGCCGAGCGAGAAGGCCATCAGCCCGAAGGCGATTACGCCCAGCCCCGCGCCGATCTCCACCAGCGAGGGGAAGTAGGATGTGTAAGCCACCGTCGCTTCGCCCGGCAGGTAGGAGACGACCACCAGGAATCCGCCCAGGTTGATGTCCCAGCGATAGGCGATCACGCCGCCCACCACCATTGCCAGCGCGGCCATCCGCCAGAAGCGGTTCTGGCGCGTCCCCTGTTTAAGCAGGAGGATCATCGGGACAATTGCTCCGAACAGGATCTCAACGATCCAGAAGTTGAAGGAAAGCGGGCCTTTGGTCATCACATCGAGTCCCTCGCTTCGTCCGGGCTGATACGTGTAGGTCATCGCCAGCCAGTCCCAGGTGCGGATATAAAGGTAAGGCACAAGCGCCCAGCCGACGAAATGCGCGACGCGCTCCAGCAGGGTGTCGTTGACCCTGGCCTTCGGGGTCAGTCGGGCGGACAGCATCGAAGCAAAGATGGTTAGCGAGATGCCGCCCACGAGTGCCGAGAACATGAACAGCGCCGCCATCTCCGGCTTATACCAGAATGGCCGCGCTTTAAGTACACCGTACACCGCGCCCAGCGAGGACTGGTGGAGCATCGAAAGGCACAAGCCTGCAATGGCGAGATACGGAGCATAGTGGTGAACGTGTTCCATCTTCGCCGTGATCTTCGGGAAGCGCTTTCGCAACCATTCCAACTTGGCGAGGATGGGCATTGCTTCAAGCACCAGAACAATGAGGTAGAGACACACGCACATGGTCACTTCCCACAGCAGGGAGTGCGTGTTCCAGTAGACCAGCGCATGCCAGAAACGATCAGGGCGGCCGATGTCGAGCATGAGCGAGAGCATGGCCATCGAGTAGCCGATCAAGCCGATGAAAGTGGCGGTACGCGCCACCGGTTCGTAGCGTTTCAGGCCGGCCAGATAGACCGCCGCGCACAGGCTGAACGCGCCCGCGCTCAACGCGATGGACGACAGGTCAATCGTGATCCACAAGCCCCACGGCACGAGGTCGGTCAGGTTGGTGATGGCCAGGCCTCTCCAGAAGATCAGGATGCCGCACGTCAATCCGATGGCGAGCAGGAGGCCGAGGGCGCCTAGCCAGGTGATCCAGGGAGTTGTGGTGGGAAATTTTGCGCGCAGTTTGGCGATCATGATTTCACCTCCGTATCCATCTCTTTCGGATCCGCGGGAAGATAGTATACGCGCGGTCCGGTGGCGAGGTCATCCCGCAGGCGATAGGAGGCGTGTTCCTTCAAAACAAGGCTGACGAGTGAATTTTTATCGTTCAGGTCGCCGAACATGCGCGCGCCGGTGGGACACGCGCCCACGCAGGCGGGAGTGGCATCTGCGTCCACGCCGGGGATCAGTCCCAACTCCAGGCCGCGGTCAATGCGGTGATAGCAGAATGAGCATTTTTCCGGCACGCCGCGCGGACGGCGCTCCACTTCAGGCGATCCCCACTCCGGCACAGCCGGGTTCTTACCCTCGAATTTTTCCCAGTTGAAGACGCGCGCCTGGTAGGGGCAGGCCGCTTCACAGTAGCGGCAGCCGATGCACTTGTCATAGTCCATCATCACAATGCCGTCGTCGCGGTAATAACTGGCGCCTACCATGCAGACTTCCACGCAGGGAGCCTTGGCGCATTGCATGCACGGGCGGGCAATGTAGGTCTTGTGCCCGCCGACTTCACCGGCCTCGGACACCACGTTCCACTGGTTTTCAGGGGCGGTGTCGTTGTGCGCCTGGCATGCCAGGGTGCAGTAGTTACAGCCGGTGCATTTGGACTGGTCAATGACCATGGCCCATTGGTGTTCCCCGGCCGGGCTGGAACTGGAGGCCCGCGCCTCTTTCACGAGACGGGTTCCAGCGACAGCCGCCGCGCCGACGGCGGTCAGTTTGATGAAATCGCGTCGGGAGAAATTTGCGTCACTCATGGTGTTCCTCTTCGTGCTGGTGTTGTTTGGATACGCGGTGGTAAAAACGCTCCAGCCAGGGCGCCAGCACCATGCCGGCGGCCAGTCCCACCAATCCCGCGAGACCGGCATATCCCACCGGGCTGACCGGGGTTGGCTCATTCGTGACCGGCAGGGTGGACACCTGGACCGGGGTGGGTTCAGGTGTGGACGTCCCGCCGGCCTCTTCGATCTTGATGGCCGCCGCCGCCACCGATTGTCCCGGGGCGTGCATTTGGGTGGAATGGCATTTATTGCAGGTTTCCAGCGTGGGGATGAAACTGTGGTCCGGCGCTTTGTGAGCGTCGGCAAAATCCACATTGGCATCCGCGCTGCCCACATTGAAACCCAGGTGGCAATTGACGCAGGTCACACCCGCTTCCGCGTGCTTGGAAGACGGGAAGTTATCCATTGCATCCTTGTGGCAATTCTGGCACAAGGATGAAGCGTCCTCTGTAGTGGCGAAGCCTTCCACGGTTTTCATGCCGGCCGAGTGGGGGTTGTGGCAAACGGAACAGGTCATCGCGCGCTGGTAATGCGCGCTCATCATCCAGTTGTCGCTGGCAAAGCGGGAATCGCTGTGACATTTTCCGCACAGATCCGTTGACTTGTCCACCGGCATATTGTTTGCCGGGTGATTGTCTGGCGCCGGGCTATGGCAGGCCAGGCAGGTGACGCCTTTGGCTTCCGAAATACCGGTAGCCGGATCGTAGCCGGTGTCATGGCAGATCAGGCACGCGCCCGGTTTGCCCTGATCCTCCCACGCTTTCAGGAAGACCGGGTCGTCCCCCGCCTGTCCATGCAGGCCGGATTGCCAGGACATCTGGTAATCGGCGTGACAGGCCGCGCAGTCTTGTTCGCTTCCCTGCGGGATTGGCGCGGGCGGGGTGGCATCCTGGGCGTTGGCGGCCATCAATGTGCCGCCCGCGGCGGCCAGGGCGAAGATCAGGGCAATGCTGAGACGTTTAAATCGCGTAAACATGGGGTTTCTCCTCCTCATTAGGATGAACGGGGCTGGGAATGGGCGCCTGGTGGAAAACCTGGCAATCCAGGCATTCTTCGCGCAAATAGCCGTTGGGCAGGCGGCGCGCCTGCCAGCACGGTTCTGCAGAATTGAAGGAAACGCATTCGCTTCTATCCTTGGCCGGGCAGTTTTTGACATCCCAGCATTGTGGCTTCTCAACATCCGCTGGCGCGGGCATTTGCATGGCCTCCTCCTGCCAGCGGACATCCACTCTATGCAGGATGTAGACCGCCAGCAGGGTGATCGCAATGGGGATCGCCAGTCGCAGGATCAGTCCGGTCAGGACGGCGAGGGTGGAATAAAGCCATTGCATATCCACCTCACTATCCGTAACGGCGGTGGAGTTCGCGACCGCGCGCCAACTCGCCGAGCAGGAGAAGCAACCCAATGGGCAGGACCAATCGGAGGGTGAACAGTACAGCAACGGTTTCGAAGGCGTTCATGGCATTCTCCTTTCTGGAAATCACTTTTTCAAACTTTCACTCTCAGTGTAGGCGATTCGGGGCGTGAAGTAAATTAGGGCATTCCCCCATCTTTTTGTGACACTCAGATGGATCCCCCACGCGCAAACATGGGGACGCCACCCCACGCGCATCCCACACGGGTTTGGGAGATTCATCCCAATGAGACACCTTCGGCAGGTTTCATCGCGGCGCCGGTTGATCGAACTCCCTTGAATGGGAATGGAGTCTCAGTAGATGAAGATTTTGTAGTGACGACTTCCCTGGCGGGCGGTGCCAGGGAAGTCGTCACTACAAGCGCAAATTTGCATCTACTGAGTCTGACAATCATGGCTCTGCGGAAACCTGCCGAAGGTGTCTTAACCGCGCCCAACAAAAAAGCCCGCCGCTCCCGCGGCAGGCTGTCAATTTACCAATTACCAATTACCAATTACCATTCACCAATTACCAATTACCAAACTACGCCTTGATGATCCCCTTCCGTATCGCGTATCGCACCAACTCCGAGCGCGAATGCAGGTTCAATTTATGCATGATATTTTCACGGTGACGTTCCACCGTCTCCGGGCTGATCACCAGCGACCCGGCAATCCGATCGTTGGCGGCCCCCTCGGCCAGCAGGGACAGCACCTCCTGCTCGCGCGCGGTCAACCCGTCCAGCGTGGGCTTATGCTCCGCGGCGTGCTCCTGCGAGAGATAATCCTTCACCAGCAATTTCGCCAGCGACGGGTACAAATACACCTCCCCCAATGCCGCGGCGCGGATGGCCGTCAGCAACTCCTCGGGGGCGGCGCGCTTTGGCACATAGCCCGAAGCCCCCGCTTCCAGCATCTTGAAAAAATATTCCTCGTCCTCGTGGATGGTCAATGCGACGATGGCGATTTTGGGGAACTGGGATTTGATGACGCGCGCCGCCTCGATGCCGGTCATATCCGGCAGGCCGATATCCATCAGGACGACGTCCGGTTGCGCGGACCCCGCGGCGGATACCGCTTCCGAGCCGCTTCCCGCCTCCCCGACGATTTCCACGTCCGCCTCGCTGGCCAGCAACATCTTCAACCCCGAACGGACAACGGCATGGTCATCCACCAACAACAGACGGATGGTCATCCTGCGCCTCGCTTTCGTGCAAATATGGAATACTGGCCTCGATCAGCGTTCCCTGGCCCGGGCCCGATTGAAGTGTGGCCGTCCCGCCCAGCAGGGAGGCGCGCTCGCGCATGCCGGCCAGTCCCAGCGACGGGCGGCTGGTCTGGCGCATCTGCACCAGGTCCGGGTCGAACCCGTTCCCGTCATCGCGCACCGAGATGTGGATGCGCTCCGCATCGAAGGATAATTGCACAAATGCGCTGGTGGCGCCGGCGTGTTTGACGGTGTTGTTGAGCGCCTCCTGCATGATGCGGAACATGGCGATCTTGGCCGCCCCGGAGATGGCTTTTTCCTCGCCGAAGATATCCACACGGATCTTAAGCCCCGTCCGTTCGGAGACTTTGCCCGCATACCAGCGCATGGCGGCGGGCAGGCCCAGGTCGTCGAGGTGCGAGGGGCGCAGGTCGCTGATCAGCCGTTGCAGTTCCGAGAGCGAGTCGGCAGTCAGGGATTCGAGGCGGCGCAGCGTGTCGGCGGCGCGGGCGGGATCCTTTGTCAGCGTATTGCCCAAGCCTCGCAAGCCGAGACCGATCGCGGTCAGGGATTGACCCGTCTCGTCGTGCAGGTCGCGCGCGATGCGCTGACGTTCCGACTCCTGCGCGCTGACCACGCGGCGGAAGAGTTCCCCGCGCAGGGCTTCGCGTTGTTCGGATTCGCGCAGGCGCGCATCCTGCAGTTCCGCAATTTTGCTTTCGGTTTCCACCTGAAAGGCGCGCAGGAAGCGGATCACGAAGAACGCGGCCGCGCTGGCCATCACGGCGCGGAAGACCTGCACCGGAAAACCGAACAGGCCCAGGAAGAGTTCGGAGTTGACGACATTGGAGGGGAAAAGCAGGCTGGGTGTGGCAAACAACTGCCCCACCAGGCCGTACCAGCCGAAGGCCACCGCGGCCCACAGGCTGTCCTGCCCAAAGCGGACGAGACCCGCGTGGCGGAAGGCGCGTTGCTGGGCGATCAACCCGACGGCGGCCAGGATGGTGGACGGGATGCCGAGGCTGTAGCGAGTCCATACATCCGCCACCGCCAACATCTCTATCGGTGTGTATTTTCCCATGCAGATGGCCAGCCCAAAGACCCAGATGGTCTCCAGCGCCAGCGGCACGATCAGGCTGACGCGCTGGGCGGTCTCGGTTTTGGAGAGCAGGAAACTTCCGAAGGCGGCCAGGGAGAGAAATGAAAAAGCCAGCATGGCCAGTTCCACGCCGGCCAGCCAGGGATGACTCAAATGCCCCAATTGCGCCAGGATCCTGTCGAACATCGCCAGCCATTCGTGGATGCCATGCACGAGGCCGAAGCCCATTAACGGACGAAGCGCCTTACGCAGGCGTTCATCGGTGGAGCGGCCGCCTTCGAGCGCGACCAACAATCCCATGCTGAAGAAAGCCAGGCCGTACAGGAAGTAGATGAGGATGTAGGTCAGCATGTTTTTTTGTAGGGACGTTATTCGTAGAGACGTTATTTGTAGAGACGTTGCAATGCAACGTCTCTACGCATTGCAACGTCTCTACGCATTGCAACGTCTCTACGCATTGCAACGTCTCTACGCATTGCAACGTCTCTACGCAACGTTTTTATTCCTCCGCCTCGACGCGCAGGCGCGTGCCGCAGGTGCGGCAGAAGCGGTCGCCGCGGCGGGCGCGTGCGCCGCATTGCGGGCAGTAGGTCTGCCCTTCCTGGGCCTCCTCGCCGGAGGCGTGGCGGCGGCGCGCGGCCGGGCGCGGTCGCCCCGTCCCGCGGAAGTAGTAGTACAGCCCGCCCGCGATCATCAGCACACCGAAGCCCGCGATCAGCCAGGGCAGGTAGGTGTTCCACGAAACGCGCCCGGCCGTGTTTTCGTTGATCGGCGCGGACGGCTGAATGTTCATAAAGGAGATACTGAGCGCGTCCGAGTCTTTTTGATATTGGACGGCCAGCGTAAAAGATTTACCCGCGGCCAGCGGGCCGAAGTCCCCGCTGTAATAGGTCAGCCCGTCCGGGCTGGTCCTGCCATCCGGCAACGCAGGCA
>Ga0210030_1002897_pt1 | contig 11552 bp, 7 predicted proteins | sample CryGeymeta201523_FD_183986 | JGI IMG/M metagenome (GOLD analysis project Ga0210030, IMG submission 183986) | Groundwater microbial communities from Crystal Geyser aquifers in Utah, USA - Crystal Geyser metaG 2015-23 (SPAdes) (version 2) | ecosystem: Environmental > Aquatic > Deep subsurface >...
ACGCCCGCGAGCCGCGCCAACCGCTGACGCTGTCCTTCGCACGCGGGAACCAGGCTCCTCGCCGCCGACCTCACTGCCGCTCGCCCAGGAATCGCTCTCGGATCCTGGCTTCTTCCTGCTCGTCCTGAAGCCGGCCGCGATCGGTGAGTGTGTGCGGGGTCACGAAGAGGACGAGTTCGGAGTTCACCTTGCTGGTTCGGCGACTCGTAAACAACTCACCCAGCAGAGGGATATCGGCCAGAATTGGGATCTTGTTCTTGGTCTTGAACTCCTGTTCCAGCGTCAGCCCGCCGATGACCACCGTTTCGCCGTCCTTCACCCGGACGTCCGTGTGGGCGCGACGGGTACTGAGCACCGGCAAGCCGCTCTGCTCGTCGATCTCCTGGATGTTGCTGACGGTGGGCTCGATATCCATGGTGATCTCGCCGTTGCCGCCGGTCCAAGGCTCGATCTTCAGCTTGACGCCCACGTCGACGCCCTGGATCTTCTCCTGCTGCTGACCGTAGCGGATGTACTGCACCTTGATGAACCGCTGCTCACCGATGTGGAGTTCCGCTGTCTGGCCGTTGACAGCGGCCATCCGGGGATTGGCGTAGATTCGGGCTTTGCCGGTCTTGGCCAGAGCCGTCACCCGCGTCAGGAAGTCCTCGGGCAGCCTCCCGATGGTCTTGTAAGAGAGTCCGCCGTCCTGCGTGTTGATGGTCCGCTCGAAGGTGGAGTTGAAGTCCTGGTAGTCGATGCCCAGGTCCAGCCCCTCCGTCGTGGTGAACTCCACCGCCAGCGCTTCGATCATGATCTGCGGCGGCGGCTGGTCGACCTTCTCCAGGTCGCGCCCGATCTTCTCCAGCATCTGGGTGGGCGCCGTGGCGACTACGGCGTTTTGGGGGTAGTTCGTGTTGACGTAGTTGAACAAGAAGTTGGGCAGGAGCGCCCGGGCATTGTCCGCCCGCAAGTACTTGATTGGGAACGACTGGGTGGTGCTGATATTGAAGGTGGCTAGCGTGTCGGGGACCCCTTCGCTGAGGCGGAAGCAGTTGTCCGCTTCGGAAACGGCCAGCCCATAGGCGCTGGCAATGCCGCGGATGACATCGGCGACGGGGAGGCCGGTGAGCGACATAGTCACCTGGCGCTGCACCGCATCGTCCACCGCGAGGTTGGTGTCGGTTGCCTTGGCAAGCTTGCCCAGAAGCTCGTGCAGGTTCGCCTTGACGGCGGAGACGTCCACCAGCCCGTCGTGATACTCAACGGTCAGCTTCTTCTCCGCCTCGGCGCCCTGGGCGGCCGCGCCGTTTCGGGCCTCGATGGTGTAGGGCTTGTCCACCATGATCATCACGTTGCGCTGGTTGGCGGTGCGGTCGATCCGGTAGGTGACGCCGGTGTGGGCATAGATGGTGACGTCGAGACCGATTCCCATGGCAGAACCGGGCGAGGTGGTCACTGTGACGTGACTGACGGGGAACGCCTTGACGTCGAAGGTGCTCTTCCCCAGCTTGGACCGCGCTTGCGGCAGGCGAATGGGGATGCGAGTCGCACGGCGCTCCGAGAACCCCTGGCCACGCTCCCAGTCCAGGATGCCGTCCGAACGGATTGTGATCGTCACGCCGTTGCTCGCGGAGGCCCAGGTGAGCGCGGTGATGTTGCAGTACGACAACTGGTTCTGGCCGGTGGGTTGGGTCTCCTCTGCCAGCGCCGCGGCCGGTACCAGCAGGCACAGCACGCCTGTCAGGCGCGCTGTCCATGAGGGGTGGACTCGCGGGGAATTCGTTTGCTGCATGGATTGCTCCGTTTCGCTCTGGGCGGCCGCGTCACAGCGACGGGCCCGAGTTCGTCTTGCGTGTTGGTTCACGGCGCCGACGCGGATTCCGCCTCTGCTGCACCCACTCGGGCCGCGCCAAGGTCCTGTTTCGCCTTCAGCTCGCGTTTCAACGCGCCGAAGTCGAGGCCGGGGCGGTCCGTCACCGTGCGGGCGGTCAGCAATAGAAAGAGCTGGGTGCGCTCGTCTTGGTCTCGACGGGTTCTGAACAACGAGTCGGTGATCGAGGTCTGACGCAGAATGCGGGAAGCGCGGCGAGCGCGGTTTGCTTGCTCCACGTCCGAGGTTGCCAGGACGATCGTGTCGCCGTCGGCAACGCGCATCTCCGTGCGGACGGTCCGAGCAGCGACCTCCGGCATCCGCGTGTCCAGATCTTCTCCCACCATGTTGCTCACGGTCGCCTCCAGCGACAGGCAGATGGGGTCTCCCTTGCCGCCCGTGACCGGTCTGGCGGAGAACTGGATGCCGAGGTTCACGGGCAGGAGCTGGGGATCCATGCCGCCCCAAGTGGGACGCAGAACGCTTATGTACTGCACTTGTCCGGCAAACAGGTCGCAGGTGTGCGCGGAGAGGACGACCTTGCGCACGTGAGCCCGGGTCTGGGCCTGCCCCGCCCGCTGGAGCGCTTGCAGTTGGAGTTCCAGATCGGGAGCAAGCGGACCGGCGGCTTTGAATGACAGTGCAGCAGTCTCGGCATCCGCCTCCCAGTCAGAGGTGCCCGTCCGGAACCGGGCGCGGAGCGCGACTCTCTCGAAGTCGGTACTCTTCATCTCGACGGCCCGGAACTCGAGTTCCACGAGTTCCGGTCTCATGTCGACCACGGCCAGGTCCGCTCGGACCTTCTCCACCAGCCAGGAGGGACCGGACACTGCGAGGGCGTTGTGATCGTGGTCCACCCGAAGGTAGGGCAGCACGCTCACAGGCAGCAAGTGGATGGCGTCATCAGGGTCGAGGTAGTTCAGGCGGATAATCGCCCCCTCGGTCTGCGTAAACGCGGCCAACCCCCTGCCCGACGCCTCGGTCACGAGGTACGCCCCGTCCACGGTTCTGACAGACAGTCCGTAAGTGGAGACCAAACCGGCCAGCAGCTCCGGCACAGGGGTGCGCGTCACCGTCAGACTCACCACACGCTCGACCTCAGCATCTACTGCGAACCGGAGGCCGGCGACGGCGCCCAGTTCCGACAGGAGCCGCCTCAGCTCGACGTTGAGCGCATACACGTCCACGGCCGCCGAGTCTCCCGACACGGTTAGCCGCGTGGGGCCTGTCGCCAACCGCTCGGGTCTGCGCAGGTTCGGCTCCGTCACCACGTTCCGGTCGCTGGTGATCACAGCGATCAACGACTTGCGTCCCTTGTCCAGATGGAAGTCGTAAGTGATGCCCCGGCGAGCGTGTCCGTCGCTGAAATCGTTGTCCCAGTAGGTAAACTCGAGGTTCGCCACTCGGCCCGGCCGATAGAGCACGAGGGTTGCTTGTACGCCGACGCCCCGGCTTGCCCCGGTGGTTGGGGTCAACTCGATATGGCTGACGGGGTAGATCGCTACGTTGATGAATGAGCTGGTTCGCAAGCGCGCGTTCTCGAAGGTCATGGGAACGCGCGTAACCTCGCGCGGCGTCCAGTCCTTGGCCGGGTCAACGTAGTCGCGGTACGAGCCGTCCGCCTGGAGGAGCCCATCGCTGACGAAGGTGAGCACAAGGGCGTTGCTGAGCCGCTCCACCGTGACCTCCGTCAGGTTGCAGTAGGCGCGTTGACCGTAGGCTGCGCCGGAGTACGCCACGACTGCCAGACCCGCCAACGCCGCGACCCTCGGGCGTGGTCGGCGGGCCATGGGGGAGTGGGCGGAAGTCACGTGGCGCTCGCTCACTTTGCCCGTTCCGCCTCGGGCGCTGCGAGGGGAGCGTTGCCGGCCTGAGGCGACAGGAACCGCCGCCTGATGGCGGTCTCCTCGGTGGCGGGGAGGTGTCCCGTCTGACTGAGGAGGCGGGGGGTGATGAAGATCACCAGCTCGGTCTGTACTTGCCGCCGGCGGGTGCTCTGGAACAGACCGCCCAACACCGGGAGATCCCCCAACAGCGGGATCTTCTGTCGCGACGTACGCTGTTCGGTCTGGACCAGCCCGCCGATTACCACGGTTTCGCCATCGCGGACGCGTACCGAACTGCTGGCCTTGCGGACGGTCTTGTCGGGCAGGCGTGTCACTGGATCCAGAGCACCAAGGGTGCTGACTTCCTGCTGCAAGTCGATGAGGATCTCGCCAGCCGCCGCTGTGACAGGGCTCAGGGACAGGTTGACGCCGGCTTCGATGAAGTTGAGTGACTCGCCCCCGCGGCCACCGGCGACCTCCACCGGAGTCTGCAGGAACCGCTGCAAGCCGATGAAGATCTCCCCTCGGCCGCCGCTGATAGTGGCGACACTGGGGTTGGCGCGGACCCGGGCCTTGTCTTCAGATATCAGCGCTTTGAGCTTGGCGTTGAACTCGTTGGGTAGCGCACCGGCGCCGTGGACTACCAGATGCCCGGGGTCGGTGCTGTCCTCCACGGCCTTCGTGGAGGCGCCCAATCCGTCGTTCGTCCAACCCAGTCGGCTGTCCCAGTCTCGCCCGCCGGAGTCGGTGAACTCCACGACCAGGATGTCGAACATGATCTGCTGCGCCGGGATGTCGAACTGCTCGATGTTCTGCCGGAACTTGTCCAGGACCGGTTTCGGACCCGAGAGGACCACGGCGTTCTGTTCCGGGCTGATCTGCACATGCTCTTGGAGAAACAGCGGGAGCAGCCTCTTGGCGTTTCGGGCCTGCACGTACTTGGTGCGGATCGCGTCGATGTCGCTGAGGAGATAGGACGACGGCCCCCGCGGGATGCCCTCGCTGATCATGTGGATGCCGTTCACTTCAGCGTGAGAGAGACCGAACGTGGCGACGATCTCTGACAGGATCTCGTCCACGGTCTTGTTCGTGAGGTAGAGGGTCAGTTTCCGGTCGACCGTGTCGTCCACGATGAGGCGGGTGCCGGTGGCCAGCCCCAGGCGGGTCAGCACCTCGTGGGCGTCGGCGCTCACCGCGAACAACGACACTCCTTGATCGCCGACGGTTACCTCCACCGAGGGCTGTGCCCGTGGTGCTGCCTCCGCGTCCGCGGCCGCGGCACCAACTTCGGTTCCGCCCGGCTGACCCTTGCCCCCGGACTTCCCGCCGCGTCGGGGGCCAAGGCGAGGTGCGCCGCCGTTCGGTCCCGCCGGAGGCGCAGGCGGTGCCACGCCCGGTGGCAGAGCCGGCGGCGCCCCCTCTTCAGCCAGGGCCGTGCGGCGTGCACCGAGCGAGGCGAGGACCACCAGGGCGACGAGCAGACCAGGCAGTACAACGACCGTGGGAAACGAACTGAAGACACGCTTCAAGGAATGGCTCCCTTCACAGGCACGGTAGGGGCAACTGGCGCGAGCGAGGCGGTGCGGCGCTCAGCGCCTACCGTAGTCCCGCAAGGTGTAGATGACCGTCGGCTTGCCCGAGCCGCCTGCCACGAGGCTTGAACTCCACTTCCACAGGCCGCCCTCGCCCTTCGTGCGGGAGTTCAGCCCTTCGGCCAGAACGGTCAGAAAGTCGCCGAGGGTGTGTGGCTCACCCAGCTTCCCCTGCAGCGGCGCCGGCAGGTCGCGGAGGCGCATGGGCTCCAGTCGCGGCTTGCCGCCGCCCGGCTCCGGCACCGGCGCATACTGGTTGCCATCGACGTTGACGACAATTCGTGTCTTCTGCTTGACCATCTGCAGCAGTTCGTTGAGCGCATACTCGGGGCGGACGGGTGCCAAGCTGAAAGGTTCGGTCTTCACCACATCGCCATCTGCCTGCACGCCGCGCGACACCTCGAGGGTTCCGCCGGCGGGACCGCCGGCCTTCTTCTCCCACTTCCAGACCCAGCACGCGTTGTTGCAGACCCACAGCCCAGGTTCCCAGTCCGGCCGGTACGGGCATCGAGCCAGCCTCTTACTCGTGTTCGTGCGGAGCTCCTGCGGAAGTGGAGACCCTTCCCAGCCCTTGCCGCAGAGGAAGTCCAGTGCTTTGCGGATGTCTGTCAGAGGCAACCTATGCCCGACCAAGTACGGGGGGCAGCGGTACTGCGCCGCCAACTCGGCGTCGGGTTCCGCGATCCGGACCGCCGCCGGGGTGCGAGCGTCCAGCTTCTGAAGCACCTGCGTTAGGGTCAGGTCCTTGGTGAGGGTGAGAGCGTCCTGCGTAGAGGCTGCACAGCAGAAGAGGGTGCAAAGGGCGAGCGAGGTGGAGTGCATGGCCACGCCTCCGGAGCGACGGAAGTTGGGGGAAGGCTGCCTCCGCACGAATGAAAAGCACCTTGCCGGTTCGTTGCGGGGTCAGCGGAGGACAACCGAGACAACGCGGCCCTCGGCGGTGTATACTAATATCGACGCTGCTCAGCAACGGACCTGCCAGGACAGCGTCGACAAGTGTCTCCTCCCCAACGCCCGTCCCAAGGAACAGACCGCCCATGAGCGACCGCCCCGAGGTAAGCGTCGTCGTCCCGATGTTCAACGAAGAAGAGAACGTCGAGGCGACGGTAGAGCGGCTCAAGGGAGCCCTCGAGCCGCTGAAGTGCGCCTATGAGATCGTGCTGGTCAACGACGGCAGCACGGACAGCACCCATGCCGTTGCCCAGGCAGTCTCGGAACGGGAACCCAACGTCTCCTTCGTCTCCTACCCCATCAATCGGGGACGGGGGAAGGCGATGCGCACCGGCTTCGCCCGTGCCTCAGGGAACCTCGTATGCACCACGGAAGCCGATCTGTCCTGGGGACAGGACATCATCGTCCGAATGGTGACCGAACTCCGCCGAAGTCCGGACGCAGACATCGTGGTCGCCTCACCGCACATGCCCGGCGGCGCCTACGAGGACGTGCCTTGGCTCCGCACCGTGGCCAGCGGGATCGGCAACCAGATCCTGCGAATGGCGCTGTCGCCCTCCCTCACCATGATGACCGGCATGACCCGAGCGTATCGACGGCACGTGCTGGAGAGCATGGAACTGGAGTCGGACGGCAAAGAGATCCACGTGGAGATCCTCTCGAAAGCGCTGGCCCTGGACTACACAGTGAAGGAGATCCCCGCTGTCCTGAGCTGGCGAGGCAAGAAGGGGACGTCCAAGTTCCGGTTCCGCCAGATCGCTTCCTCTCACCTGCTGCTGACGTTCTTTGAGCGGCCGATGATGCTGTTTGGGGCGCTCGGCTTCCTGATGCTCCTGCTGGGCTTCGTCTTCGGCGTCGACGTCGCCGTCCTCCGCTTCACCGGCCGCCTGACAGCCGGCCGCCCGCTAATCACCTTGGTGGCCCTGCTCGTGATCGGCGGCATCCAGGTGCTTTCGTTCGGCCTGATTGGCACGCAGATCGCAGCGTTGAGGCGGGCGAGCGTGAAGATCCAGCGGCAGAACCGGGAGCTGGCAAGCCAACTGTCCCGGTTGGGCCTGGCGGCGGGCCAAGAAGGTGGCGAGCCACGGTAGCTGCGCCCTGCCTTCCAGCTCGAGCCGGGCGAGAGGCGCCCCGGGTTCTGCGCCAGGGCTGAGCGTCCCTACGGGGGCGAAAGCCGCGAGTCGCCGGCAAGGGCGCACCGGTAAAGCTCCTCGACCTTCCGTGTCTGGTCTTCCGCCCGGAACAGCTCCTCTGCTCGGTTCCGCGCGCTGGCTGCCATCGACCCTCGCAGGCACGGATCCGCCAGTAACTTGCGCAGTCCCTCTGCGAGACCTCCCACATCGCCCGGCTCAAACAACAGCCCGGTGACTCCCTCCACCACCAGACCGCTGTTTCCCGGGATGTTGCTCGCGACCGCCGGCACGCCGCATGCGGCCGCCTCCATGAGCACATGCGGGAAGCCCTCTGACCATGAGGGCAGTACGAAGACATCGGCGGCAACGAAGTATGCCGGCAACTCGTCGTGTGGAATGAGCCCAAGCCAGTCGGTCCTGGTGGCGACACCGAGGTCCCGGCTAAGCAGGCGCAGGGCCCCCTCGTCCTCCCCGCTCCCCACGATGACCAAGCGCGCCCCCGGGAACTCCTGGGCAACCCGGCTGAAGGCGCGCAGCAGGACATCCGGTCCCTTTCTCGGCATGAGGTGCCCGACGAAGAGGACGATCTGCTCCGCGGCTGTCAGCCTGAGGTTCCTGCGCACACGCTCGGCCGAGACGCCGGGGCGGAACAAGTCCGTGTCAGCGCCGCTCTCCCGGATGAGCAGCAATCTGCGCCGGTCGGCGCCAAGTCGCGCGAATTCGTCCACCATGGCGTCGTTGCACGACGAGTACGCCTTGGCCCTCTGCACGCTCCACCTGGCCAACGGCCGGATCGCCCGGTGACGGGACCACTTCATCAGGTCGAGTCCATGTGAAGAGACAACGTAGGGCCTCCCTGTCCACGCGCTGGCAATTCTCGCGACTACTCCCATGGGCACCACCCAGTGGGCGTGGATGACGTCGCAGTCGGCAGCCTCGACAACGCCGAGGGTGTGCCGAGTTGCACTCAGCATCCAGGGCACCATGCGTCTCACCGGAACCGTGTCGTACTGGGCGAGCACCTTGCCCTCGGTTGGGAAGGGGAAGCGCCAGACCCGCACGCCCTCGATCCTCTCGGTCGCGTTGGAGGCGGGCAATACACGGGGCGTAACCACGTCCACCTGATGGCCGCGGACAACGAGTCTCCGGCAGAGCTCATGGATGAAGACGCCGCGAGTGCCACCCGGCCGGTCCGGGTAGGCGGTGGTGAGGACACACACACGATTGTGCTGCGCAGGGGCCATGGCTGTCGTCTTCCTGCCTGGTGAGTTGCGGGAACTCGGCGCCCGGTCCACCGCAGTCGCGAGCGGTTTGTACCACATGGGCCGAAAGGCGTCAACCGCCCCCGTGGCGTACCGCTTCCGGCTCGGTCGAGGGAATCAGGGCGAAGGTTGGGCCCGACGGCCCTTCAACGACCGCAACGGTCCGGAGCGCTACACTTGCGGAAGAGCAGGACGACCCCGGTCGTCAGCGTGCGAGCATGCCGGCCTATCCATTGGGCCGGCTCTCTCTCCTTTCGTCCGATCCGGACCATGAGCGGGAAAAGCGAGCGAGGCGGACGAGGAAGGTAGTAGAGCGGCGCAAGCGCCCTCACGCCGCCCAGCATGGGCGTCCACTCCCCGACGCGGCTGAACCCTGCCGAAGTCATGTTCGCGGTGGACTCCCATCCGGCGTAGCCACTCAGGTGCTGCCTTCCCGAATAGGTCTTCCGCTTCAGGGACCGACGCAGCGCCGGGATCTCCTTGACGACGTCCAAGAAGCTCTGTAGCGCGTTCAGTCGGTTGGGGTGAGTGACGAGAAACCACCCCTTGGGTCGCAGAACCCTCCGGACCTCGCGCACGAGACGACGCCAGTCGCTGAGGTGCTCGATGACCTCCGCAAGCACGACGGCCTCGAACGACTCATCCGCAAAGGGGAGGTTCTCCCCGGACGCAGTCGCGTAGAGCGCACCGGGGGACAACCGCCCGAACGACAGGTCCACGCCGATGGTCCGGTACTCACTCAGTTCCTGCAGGAGGAATCCGTTGCCGCACCCCACATCGAGTACCCGCCCTCGCCGCGGCACGTGCGACCGGAGGACGGAGGCGTTGAACTCAGCACAGAGGGATTCGTAGGGATTCGGATGACCCGACTCCTCGAAGGGGCTGGTATACAGAGCGGAGTAGGTGGGTGTGCTCATGGGCGCTGGCGCCGAATTGTAGCAGCCGTGACCAGGACTGGCAAGCGACAGATGCGAGTGCGGCCCTTGAGCGACACTCGCCGACCTGCCACCCCTCTTCGTCGCCACCTCGCTGGCGCGGCAACAGCCGCCGCAATCCTGCTGCTTGCAGGGCATGTCTGGCGTGAGCGGTCGACCTTCAGGATGTTGGCTCAGGTGCGATGGCCCTTCCTCGCAGGGGCTTGCGCGTGTCAGGCAGGTCTGCTGGTGGTCAATGCCTGCACGCTCCGGTGGCTGGTAGCGACGCTGGATTGCCGGCCCACCTGGTGAGAGAGCTGGCACTTGGGCACTGCTTCGGCCCTCGTGGATCTCCTCACTCTCGCACGGGCCGGCACCGCCTTGCGCGCCGGGTACCTTCACAGCCGCCACGGATTGCGCTACTCGGACTTCGCGGCCACGCTGGGTGTGGGCGTCAGCACCGGCGTGATGGTCGCGTTGATCGACCGTGCCACCACAACCCTCACCGTCGCTCTGTCTGGCGTCTTCAGCATTCGGTGGGTCGCCTCGCCGATGGCGCGACGCCTCCGCCCTTCCCCGGTCAGCCGAAGATGGACCAGCGATGGCAGGTCGCCCTCGGACGCACGCCGGGTTCGCGAGCGACCAAAGCACCCGCCCTGTTGGAGCGGCTGCTCGGATGACCGCGGCTTGCGGCGAAGCGGCGTGTGAGACATGATAGGAGGCGCCAAGGCAGCAGAACGCCAGGTTGTCCATGGGCGCCCCGGTCGACGGGACACGGAGCGCCGCCAGACTGGCTGATCCCGAGTAGCTGCCGCATGAACACGATGCACGAGCCCCACGCGGAACCGTTGTGCATATCGTCGCTGAGCGCCAGGCAGTGCCTGGTCCTCTACTCTACTCTCGGCTTCACCGCCATCCTCACCCAGACCGTGTTGATCCGTGAGTTCCTCGTGGTCTTCTACGGCAACGAGCTGTGCCTGGGCGTGATGTTTGGCGGTTGGCTGTGGTGGATTGCCGTCGGAGCGGGATTGGGCGCGTGGCGGGTGGGGCGGTGCCGACGGCCCGAGTTGGCGGTTGCCTGGTGGCTGGTGCTGGCGGCGGCGGCTCCGTTCGTTCAGATCCTGGCCATCCGGTTGGTGCGGGTGTGGCTGTGGGTGCCGGCGGGGCAGTACTTGCCGATCACCAAGATGCTCGTGGCTGCGTTCGTCGTGCTCTGCCCGTTCAGCTTGGTCGTCGGCTACACTTTCCCGTTGGGGCTGCGGCTGTGGCCCGGCGGAGCGGCCGGCGCCGCGACGAAGATCGGCCGAATCTACCTCGTCGAGGCGTTGGGCAGTCTGGTTGGCGGAGTGCTGTTCACGTTCGTGTTGGTGCACGCGCTGTCCTCAATGGCTTGCGCCTTCGTGGATGCACTCCTCCTGTTGGGGATGACAGCTCTACTCCTGCGGCGCTCGGCGGGGGCGCCCGTGGCGAAGGGACTCCTCGCGCTGGCGGCGCTCGGGGCCCTGCTGGTGGGTGTCGGCAGTCTGCGCCTCAACCAGCGAACCACGGTGGCCAGGTGGCAATCGGTCGGGGTCCAAGAGGAGCAGTCGCGGCGCACTGGATCGCTTCTACGACGGGTGGCGCTGACCGGCCGGATGGTGCGGAAGGCGCTCAACGGCGAACTCGTAGCGTCCGCCTCGGCTGTGGGCACGTTCGTTCGGGCGGCTGACTCGCCCTACCAGAACATCGTTCTCTCGGAAGCGAACGGGCAGTACAACGTGTTCTTCAACGGTCAGTACAGCTTCTGCTTCCCGGACGTGTCCACGTACAGCCTCACCGCGATCCCGGTGCTCGTCCAACACCCGGCCCCGCGGAACGTGCTGCTGATCGACGGGGGCAACCTGGAGATGGCGGAGGCGATGCTGCGGGACTGCGTGAAGCAGCTCGACTACGTCCAGTTGGACCCGCAGGTCTTGCAGACACTGCAACCGGAACTGAAGAGTCGCGCACTGCGCGACGAGCGTGTTCGAATCCTGCATACCG
>Ga0210030_1002913_pt1 | contig 11508 bp, 10 predicted proteins | sample CryGeymeta201523_FD_183986 | JGI IMG/M metagenome (GOLD analysis project Ga0210030, IMG submission 183986) | Groundwater microbial communities from Crystal Geyser aquifers in Utah, USA - Crystal Geyser metaG 2015-23 (SPAdes) (version 2) | ecosystem: Environmental > Aquatic > Deep subsurface >...
AGTTCGGCGATATAGGGTCTTTTGAGATGGTTGCTTGGTTTAGGCATCCACATCGGTGGACTCACCTGCGGGGGTAGCAGAGACTTTCCGGATTTTTCAAGTTCACCGAGACACAAAGCGGGAATTAGAGGCAATCTGCAAGGCGATCATCTTCTGTGCGGGTTTTTCCGATGGCCAGCCGGTGACATTGGCATGGTTCTGGTTGCCTGGAACCGGTGCAGCAACCACAGTCAGTTGATGGCTCTGGTATGTGGCAGTATGATTTTCTGCTCTGCCGTAAAGAGTCTTTCCGATCTGCCGGGCAACATTTTCGGCAATGTCCCAGAGAGCATTATCGTCAAGACCCAGATGCCTGGTCACGGAGAGATCCGCATGGGGGTGGGGGATAAATGGATCAGCCTTCAAGGTCTGATCATGGCGGATATGCGATTTGTGCAGCACGAACCGAGACAATAGCTCGTCATCAGCAACCGGCGGCATTGTGTCAGTATTTTTCATCGGGCCATAACGCGATGGATCAGGTTCATGATGGCTTCGGGAATTTCACCAAAGAAGGGTTCGGTGCCGTAAGCCTTACTGCCGCCGATCAGAGCCGCGTAGTGGAGTTCCCCCTCGGGGCTGATACTGGCCGAGAGGGTTCGGTGTGGAGACCGATACCATTCCATCGTCAAGTGGCCATCGGCTTCTGCGCCGAGCCCTGGATTGGGGGCCCCCAGTGGAAGGGCCTTGAGGAACTGCGCCGCAAATTGATATGTCTCCTCGGCCACCGGCTCAGCTCCATGACCATCCCAGTTGGCCTCGCGACACTCCATAAATTGCAGCCAAAGCTCATCATCGGTCTTTTTCCCCAGACAACCGAAAGTCAAGGAGCTTTTCAGCAACCTGAGGCCTTCTTCGGATTTCTGGCTGATGAAGCGCGACGTTTCGCTGGACGCTCTCGATGATACGGTCAAGGCACTGGCGTAACGGGTAGCTGGAAATGTCATGGCAAAGCTCATCGCAAGTTCTCCAAGGTTCTCTCTGTGATTGTGCCAAAAAAGAGCTTATTTTTCAACCAGCGCATTTCTGCGAAGCAGCGAGCGAGTTCATCCGTCGGCAAGATGACTCCCATCGTGGTAAATACATCAATGTCAAGAATCAGCCCCGGTCCTCTGCCCGTGTCAGGGTCAGCCGGCTGAATCGTGCGAATAAAATTGATGGCGTAAGCGTGGCCAGGTACGGCAAAGGTTTCATGATGCATGAAGCCCATGTAAGGCAGATTCAGACCTTCAGGTGGCTGGGGCGGATGCTTAACATAGTCGCCCAACTTTGGGTCATCGAGAGGCAACTCGATGCGATTGATATAACGTAACCCCAACCGGTTAATTTCGACAGGGCGGGCAATGTCGCAAAAAATCCGCCAGAGATCGAAGCCCTCTTCGGCGAAAGTGGTCCAGACCGGGTAAGGTTCCAGACGACTGGCAACAAATCCATCCCGATTGAATTGCACAATCTTCTTTTGATCTTCGGACTGAAAACGCAGACCTTTCCAGCCCAGATCGCGTACACATTGTTCGGGGTTGCTTCCCGCCGCAATTCTCACTTCATGCTGGAATTCCCGATGTGAATCCAGAAACCGAAAGCCTGCGAGTCGTGGTTCGAGAGCCTGACGTAAAGTCTCTTCCTCGAAGGGCTGACTAGCGTGCGCCCGAATATCCAAGACCGCCTCGATTACAGGGGCCTGTGACAACTGGGGGAATTGTTCGTCGATGTTGATGACGATTTTCTGTGCAGGGTTCATATCTCTCATGTTCCTATCATAGCAGTTGTTTTTTTCTTTGCTTCAAGAAATTATCATCGCTTTGTTTGGGGTCCCCTGCTCCGTTTGAAGTCGCGAATATCCCGTTCCATGGCCTTTACTTCCTCGGCAAACCATGAGTCGTTGACCAAGCTCGACAAAACAAATCCTCCGTGTTCCAGGGCTGTCAGCATCGTATCGTAGCGGCGCTTGTAAAAATCCCAGGTGGCGAGAGACTTGCTCCTGACTTTTGCGTCTTTGTGAGTACGCATCTGCTGGTAGATGTCCTTGAGGAAACGAACCTGCCATGGCAAATATGGGAATTCCATCGCTAGTATCGAGGGGTCGATAACCGGATACTTTCCGCCGTTCATTTCATGGAGCGATTCAAGGGCACGATTGAGATAGACGAAAAATAGGCCATTCCCGAACGGCTCAACCCGGAAGTATTCATTATGGGCATTGCACGCCGCATCAATGAACAGACCAATTGCCGGGATGTCCTTCTCTTGCAGGTAGGCGTTGATGAGAGCCTGGCCGAAAAAGCATTCCACATTCTCAAGCTGATAATGCTTGAACTTGCCGGACGTTATGATCGCTCTGAAATAAACATCTTGCCCCGTTAGGCGATGATCTAGATCCTCGGCAAACTCGATGAGATACCAGACCAGGTAATTCTTTTCCTCGTCAGTCACCGCAGGCTGATTGTTGTATACCAAAATAGTATCTGAAAACACGATGGTCTTGAATGCCCCATGCTGGTGCACGTTCAAGCTGTCAATCGTCGCAAAAATCCGTTCGACCTTGCGTGGCTCTTTGATCGCCATCTCCGTGAAGCCAAGGATGTCGATATAGAGCAGGAATTTTTCTGCTGTCGGATCTTTTTTTGTCATTTAATCGGCCACCACACCCTCATCAATAAACCGGTCGATCTGGGCCACATAACGATAGTTGTGTTGCGCTGTTATTCCTTCGCCACCACAGTGTCGTAAAGCCCATAGTGCCGTAGTCCTTCATGGCTCTCAATCCCGGTGTAGCGAAGTGAGGCGTCTTCGTAGCGGCGAAACGCAAAGACGGCCTGGTTCATCTGTTCGGTGTTGAAGACCCTCAGGCGCACCAGCAGGTGGAAGTCCTTCACTGTCAGGCCGGTCACGGTCAGAAACAAATCAGGTTCGAGCTTGGTAATGACATCCTGAAGGGTGTTCTCGCGGAAGTCAGTCAGGTACATGAACGCGGGGATGCGCGTCGCGAACTTGATCAGCTTTTCCTGAACGAGCTTGCGTTTGGACTTGTACTCTTTCTCCTCCGCAGTCAGCTCCTTCTTCTCCTTCGCCGTCAGGTCACCGTCCTTGGCTTTCTTCTTGAGGTCCTTGACCTTGTCGCTCTTATTGATGATCGTCTCGATGATGTTGTCGCCGAGCGCGCGCCAGCCCTCGATGCGCTCAACGGCGGCCATGGCTTCGGGATTATCGAGAACGCGGCGCAGGGTGAGGTTGTCCACGTTGACCAGCAGCGCCGACTCCCATTTGCGGGCCAGCAGTGTGGCCGAGGTGCCCGACATGGCGATATCAAGGATGCCGCCGGCGTCGATCTGCGTCATGTTGGCGCCGTCGTAGGCGAGCACGGGCAAAAAGGAGACAAGATCCCTGACGGCGTTCTCTGGGTTCGGTTCGTTGGGCGAGAGTCCAATCCCGTATTCGGACAGTTGCCGCAATGCGCGGGTGGGAGCAAAATCGAACACGAAGCAGACGGGCTTGAGGATTTCCTCTTCGTTCGGGTTGTCACCGTTGGGGTTCTTGATCGACCAGGGCGACTGCACCCGGAACGCCGCCTGAAAGTAGGTCTCGGGCGACTTCAGGTTGCGCAGCATCAGGATGGATGACCATTGCGCCACGGTTACCCCGGTGGTGAGCTTGCCACACGAAAGAGTGATGGTTTTGGTTTCAAATCCACTCCCGATGGCTTTGCGCACGGGAGGCAAGGCCTCCAGACCGATACCCGCCGAGGCCCCTGCGGCAACGGCCACTGTATACTCATGCCAGAAAACATTGTGTTTCTCGGCCAGCAGGTTTGCCATCGCATGACAGGCGGCGACATTGGGCAAAAACCAGAACGAGTGTTGCAGGTAAGGGAGCAGGCGCACGTCCGAATAGGGAAAGGGTGGCCGCGTACCCGTCTTCAGATGCTCAACCGATTTGGCCGTGTATCCCCCACGGATGATGTCCAGCCACTTTTGCACATCGTTCTTGTACTTGAATTGAGCGGCAGGCAGATTCTGGGTACACGATCCCGAATTCAAACGACGAATTCGGGTCATGTCCCCAAAATCCGCTGCAAAGAACTCGTTAAGATCAAATTCGTCAAACTCGCCACCACTCGCAATAGCCAGGAGTTCATCCGGCATCTGATAAGTCAGCAGCCGCATCTGCGGCAGCGCACCATAGGGGTTGCGCAGGCCCGGGTGCTGGGTGGCAAACTCCGCCTTGGCGCGTTGCTCGTCGGTGTAGATCCAGTTGAAGATCTGTTCCTCAATGAACTCGCCGGTCGCCAGCGCTTTGAACGGCGTGCCGGAGAGGTACAGATAAGCCTTGGTGGTGATGGGCAGGAACTCGGTTTCCTTCTCCGAGAGCACGGTGAGGTCTTCGTTCATCTCCTCCAGGCCGTCTGCATATTCAATCCTGGCTTCCTTTTTAGCTTCTTCTTCGCCTTCGAACAGCTCCTTGGCGGTCTCGCGCCAGGCCCCGAAATGATACTCGTCGAACACCACAAGATCCCAATTCACCGCGTGGAGCCATTCGTTCTTCGGCTTGATGTTGCCAGCCTTGTCACGACCAAGCAGGTCTTGAAAGGAACCGAAATAAACGACCGGTTTCTTGTTGTTAATCTGTGTCGGGTCGCTGCCGGACGAGCGCGAAAGGTACTGCCAGCCGTCGAAGTCGACATGACTCTCAAGATCTGTCTGCCACGCATCTTCGACGGCAGGCTTGAAGGTTAAGACCAGCACCCGCTTGGCCCCGAGTTTTTTGGCCAGCTGGTAGGTGGTGAAGGTCTTGCCAAAGCGCATCTTGGCGTTCCAGAGGAAGCGCGGAACCGCGTGCATGTCCTCGGTCCAGATCGAATGGAAGTAGGCGTGTGTCTTGTTTACCGCCTCGATCTGCTCACGGCGCATCGGGAAGGTTTCGTGGTGGGTGCCGGTAAGTACCTGGCCGATCCGGAGTTCGGTAAGTACCGTCCGCACATCGGCGACCGAGCAGCGCATCCATTCCAACTCGGTGTTTTCGAAGCCCTTCTTGACGAGAGTTGCGCGCACCTGGTGATCGGTGAAAATCGTTCCGTCGTTACGCTCGGCGGATTCGTCCAGCTCGATCTTGTAGTTTTTGATGGCGGCGGTCTTGACCTGCTCGGCGATTCGCTGCTTCACATCGCGCGTGGTTTGCCCCACCTTGAGGAGGCCCTTGTGCGCCGCATCAGCGATTGAATAGGCGTAGATACGCGGCCGGACTTCCGGTTTGGGCGCAAGGATTTGATCGATGGTGGGCTTACTCATCGTCTTCATCACTAGAGCCACGTGACTCATGACTGGGGCGCGCTGCTATTAAGGACTCAATAAACGTTATCTGATCCGCCGTGATGCCGTAGCGTTTATACAGGTCTTCATCAGTCCAGAGGCGATTCATAGGTAGGAGAGGCACGAACTTGTATGAATCGCGCGTGATGTTCTGCGTGATCTTTCGTAACGACACGAGGAACCTCACAAATCGCGTTCGCATGTACGCAGCCAGGTTTCGAGCCTCAGTTTCGGTTTTACATACACCAATCACTAGATAGGTCTCAGTACACGCCGTCCCTGGTCCTGCGACTACAGGCTCGCCGAGAATAGTCACGTCGTCGCGGCCACTCGTTCCATGCGCTTTGACCAACAAAACTTTCCACTTGTCAACCCAACCGACGTTACTGGTGATTGCAGAACGCTCTAGGTAGGACGTGTGCTGGTTTCCGTACACCAAGACCGCTTTTTTGACGCCCGTCGGTGTCGCCTTACCGCGTTGATTTGTGAGACCAAAGGGCTTCCTTGCCGAGACGTGATTGCCCAGGCTGGGTTCCGGCTGGCCGTCGACACGAAAGCAAGCTACTTTGTCGAGAATACGTACAGCCTCATTGCGTCGTACGAGCACGTCGTAGGCATCAAGCTTCCGCACAGCGGGTTTGCCTACGACTTCGTTCCCAATCATGGTTACGACCTCGCACCCACCATCGTGATCGCGACCCCACAACCAGTATGAAATTCCGCCACGAATCTTCACGCCCGGAAACACATCGTACAACTGCGGAAAATCAACGAGCTTCACGAAACGGCAGTCTCTCAGCATCCGGTCTCGAAATTCGTCCAGACCCTTCCCGCCAGAGAACCATCGAGACGGCGTGATCATCACGGCGAAGCGCGGCTCAAGTGACAGCGCTGCCTCAGCAAACAGGTTGTAAATTGGGGTCGCAGACGCACCGCCGCCACCGCCGCCATCGCCAAGTTGGTAGGGTGGATTACCGATGATTACATCAAACTGCATATCTCCTCCAAAGAACTCGGCGACCCGAGTCTTGATGTCGTCGGTGTGTATAAACGCATAAGCGTGGGTTTCGAGGCCTTCTCCACGGTCGAGGGTCTTCTGGCTTGCACCACAGTACTTGCACTTCCCGCCGTTCCACGAATGCTCAACGCGCTCGAACCAGATGTTGCCTTGGTCGCTGGAGAAGGACTTTGCGATAGAGTGTTCGCCATTCGCATACTTCGAGCAATAGACGCTGCGCCGGGCCAGCAGACTGGTTAGGTGCGTGATGCCGATACCGAAGACCTGCCTGGTCAAAATGTGATCAACACGATCTTCAAGGTTCGGAATCTCTGTCGCCAGCCCTTGGGTGAGGCGGCTGGTGATCTCTCTTAGAAAGATGCCGGACTTCGTGAACGGATCCAGGAACCGTAGCGAACTGTCCGCCCAGATATTGGCACCGTTATTACTGGCCGCCCACACCTCGGCGAGGGTGTCGAGCATCCTGCCCGCGAACTCTGGCGGAGTGAAAACCTCGTCGTTCGAGAGATTTGCAATGCAGGTCAAAACATCCGGATTACGACCCCGGAGCGAAAAGCTTGCCTGACTGATCATGTGGACTCCTCCAGTGCTGCGGCAGCAATTTCACTGACGGACATCGGCGGGTAGGTCTTCGTCGGCTTGAAAATTTCGTGCTTGCTAAGATGTGCGAAGAGCGAGCCTTCCTCACTGAGAGACGACATCTGGGAGAGGGTATCCAGACGAAAATCGCGCCGCTGAAATTTGCCCTTGCCGAGATAGCCCCACTCGGCGAAAGTGATCGGCAGATCATCCTTGGTGCGCATCGTCAAAGCGTCACCGTGAATGAGGTTCTGCGAAAGCACGTTGAAGGCTGCTCGATAGAGATCATCCATCTTGTCGAGATGCAGGTAATCGGAAAAAATCTCCAACAAGTTCGCTCGACACTCGTCGATGTTATCCGCCAAGAGCTCAATGCCGTACGTACACATCAGCGCGAGAAGAGCGTAGTGCCGCTTTTCAAATTCAGACTTACCGAATTTGAGTTCGACTGCAGTGAGCTTGCGCTGCAGGACCCGAACTAGGAAGTTCCCGCTCCCGCACGCCGGTTCCAGAAAACGCGAGTCAATGCGCTCGGACTCGCCCTTGACGAGGTCAAGCATGGCATCGACCATCCATGCGGGCGTAAAGACCTCCCCGTGGTCAGCAACACGTTTTTTTGACTTGATGAGGCTCATGGGCAAATGCCGTCGGGGTATTGCTTGTTGCCGACGGCTTTGATGCGTCCCTGACGAATTTCTTGTTGCTGATTCACTGCTTAACTCCTATTTTTATCCCTTTTGTCAGAGGATTCCCCGTTAGCGCTGCGAAGAGGATCAGATTTGCTCGTTTTGACGAAAAACTTATGAGCCATTTATGAGCCGGCACATAAGTTATGAGCCGGAGCATAAATTATGAGTTGAAATCATAATAGGTGCCCCTCCGGGTGCCATGTTGGAAAATCTTGCCTGCTGCAGCAAGCGATTTGAGCCGTTTTGCAGCCTGATCCTTGGTAATTCTGCAAAGGTCCATAACCTCCGCCCGTTTGATGCGCCCATGCTTCTCAACATAGTTAAGGACCATTTGTTCCTGCTGGATCTTGTCAAATCCCGCCTGCCGGATATATTCCGACTTCTGCCCTGCTGTCCGGTACATGGCCGCACTCAACGTGTAGGTTCGACCACGGCCCGTGCCGTGCGGTTCAAGAAAACCGGTTTCCACCAGCTTCTCCAAGGTTGCTCGCACATTGGCCTCTGGTTTCTGGACGGAAGCGACGAGATCGCCGGGATTGCTGATGGAGAGTCCATCGTCGGAAATTTTGACATGCACTGCGCCCAGTCGACTGAAATCGCGATGCACCAGAGCGTTGACAAAAGCTTCCCGGAAGGCGCGGCGATCATAGTTGGGGACCGGAACCCGAAAAAGCCCCACCTGAATCTCTTCTTCTTCGACGCGAGCCTTGAAGAGCAGTTCCACCTCTTCGAAGGTTTCGAGCAGCGGCTTATGGTAAAACTCATTGACCCGGACATCGGTCCCCTGCAAAACCTGAAAGGCCACTTCGTAGGCCGGTACATGCTGCCGCAGAAGTTCCTGGGTTCCCAGCAGCAAGAGTCCGGCGATGGTCGGACGACGGAGACCATTGACCTCGCGGCACAAACCAAGCGCGCCGTCCAACTCTTCATCGGCCAGAGGTAAAAGTGATTGTTCTCCACCATACTTCTTGATGGCGTTACGGATACGCAACCGCTGCAATGGGTCGAGCTGGTCGCACGTCAGATTCTCGACCAGCATGGCAGACGGGTCAACCAGCCCAAGAGATGATTGGCGTTGCAGGAATTCATGGGGATAGAAGGGTACCGCTTCCGGGCTCCCGTCAAGTTTGAGGCGGCGACGCAACAACAGCCCTTCGGAGGTAGAGACCAGCTGCCGGGATTTTGGAACGATGATCCGTACCACGGGATGGCCATGGACATCAGACTTTTCCACGCGAACAGATATCGCCGGGTTGGTTTTGTTGGCAATGAGTGATGGAATTCCGGAAACATTCAAGTGAGCAGGATGAAGGCCGGTGACGCTTCCGTCGTCCTCGACACCCAGCAGTAAATCGCCGCCTTCCGTGTTGGCAAGGGAAACGACAGCAACAACAAGTTCTCGATCCGGCAGGCACTTCAGATCACTCTTGAATTCCAGAGCAATTCCTTCACCCTGCCGGATCAGTACATCAATTTGGTGACCGCTCGTATCCATTCGTTGGTCGCCCCTTGCTATAAGGTGTCCGGTTTGTCAGATTTCTCAGCCGCACCGCCGGAGCGAACCCATGCGTCCACCTCGTCTTGCTTGAACATCCAGCGACGACCGACGCGGTGACCGGGCATGGCCCGCTGCTCGATCCATTTGTAGACCGTCTCGTTGCTTACATTCAGATATTTGCAAATATCATCGACCGTCAGCCATCTCTCATCCATAGCCTTCGTCCTTCGTTCATCATGTTTTCGGTAAAAGCCCGAAGGTCTCCGGGAAACCCGAAATCCGGACACAGTGTCGCAAATTAACCTCCATAAACTACATTGATGGATTGCCAAAATCAAGCGTTTTGTGCCGAATAGAGACGACTTTTCCGAAAAACGGCCTGGTTGTCGTTGTTGATACGTTCGCCGTTCTGAGGCGCATATATGTCAATCGAATGGCCGTGAAAATCAGAATGCAGTATCAACTTAGACAGCAGGCCGTTCCATCCGTGTCCTTAACGCTTCACATCACGCCAAGCATCCACCCCTCGATTTCTGCCACGGTTTGTTCATCCGGCAGTAGAGCCGGTTTCAGGAGCTTCGACAACTCGCCGGCAAGGCCAATCCGTTCAGCCAGGCGGAGACAACGTAGGTTTTTTGTTTATCGGGCGTGCGATCTTGTCAGGGAAAGCTCTTGTTCCACAGGGCCGGACAGGTTTCGACGATGAGTGACCGCTCGGCAGGCTGTCGTGGTCAGACATGAAAATACGCAAAGTTCTCAGGTTGTCTGCTGGTGTTTTGGCCCTTGAGTCGTCGATACCGATCTAGCGTTTGAAGCATGAACGTTCTGCAATCATGTGTTCCTCCGCAATAAGAGTTCAGAATGCGTTGCCGGAATCACTGTCCAGTTTCCCCAAAAATAACCACCTTTATTAGTTGCCGGTTTTCCAGACAAACGACCCACCTTACGGGTTGAGCCGCCGGCCCCGGCGGATCTCGTAGGCCATGGCGCGGACACGGTGGACCTGTTTCGCGCTGACGGGGGCACCCAGGTAAAGTTTGACCCGGTCGATAATAACGCGGGTCTGGATGCGTTCCCCTTCCTTGGCGTTGAGGTAGCAGGTCAGCACATAGCGTTCGACCCGGTTCAGTTCCGGTTTACGAATCAGTTCTTCGCGTCGTGTCTGGGAAAATTCGGCCAGCGCCATGCGCAGAAACCATTCCCTGCGCCAGATGTCACTGATCATTGCCAGGCCACGCAAATCCATGTCAGCAACCGGGTCGCAGATAATCCACTCGCGGCACAGCCTCCACAGCAGTTTGACCGGCAGGTTGGTGAGCTCAGCGGCAGCTTTCACATTTACTTCGTCTTCAATTCTGTTGTCCATCTCCTCCTTAATCGTTGAATGACTTTCCTCGAATTTCGTCAAAAGGGCCTCCACTGGTTACTGCAATAACTGCAAAAAAGGTTTTTGCGGTTTTTGCAGGGCGTTACCTGGGGCTTTTTTCAAGTTGTTGCAGTTTTTGCAGTTCCCAGGGTAAGGGGTTTTTGTGGCGGTGATCGGGTATGGATCGTCATGTCGCCCTCCCTGTTACAGCTGGAGGGGTATGGTATCGGGTGGATGTTCGACCTCCGGTGGCCCTGGTGCTTTGCCGCTCGGCGATCAGCCAGCCAAATTCGACCCAGCCGGGACGATTGGGTCGAACCGAGCAGCGACATGATTTCATCCCGGTGGACCAGCAGCCCATCCGGGTTCTGACGCAAGAGCTCGCCCAGGGCCTCGACACTGCTGTCGCTGCTGAGATAACGCTTCAGGTGCGGTGGTTCCGGTGGCGGCAGCAACAGCTCCCTACTGATGTCGGCGGTAGGATCTTTCGCCAGTTTCTGTCGTGCGGTCTTTCCCACTGCCTCACGGCGCAGTTTGTGCGCCAACAAGGCGGCTTCATGCTCAGCCTGGGTGGCAACAAAGGCCTCCGCCGCTTCCTGCGCCAACCGCTTGAGTGGAGACAGCATGGCGTCCATGGCGGGTGACTTCAGCAGCCCCGGACGACCGACCAGCAGCCCCCACAGGTTGGGAATCACCAGCCAGTCGGTCTCCGCTTGCGGCCCGACTGCGATCTGCCGTCCCACAACCCCGGCCAGGGCGACCATGGCGGCGACCGCAGGGTAATCCGGCGGGCACTGCATCCGCTCCCAGGTGTCCGACACCCAGGGAGCAAAAGCAGACGGAAGCAGATCCGCCGAAAAAGCCATGACCGGAGGCAACTCCTCGGGCAGTGGGCGCGGACGATTTCCCATATGGGCAGAGGCAATCTCACCAGCGATGAGGAAACGCTTCCCGGCCTGCTTCTTGGCGTCCGATAGCTCCTGTGGCAGGGGAACCTGTTCGTTCATTCGACA
>Ga0210030_1002921_pt1 | contig 11490 bp, 12 predicted proteins | sample CryGeymeta201523_FD_183986 | JGI IMG/M metagenome (GOLD analysis project Ga0210030, IMG submission 183986) | Groundwater microbial communities from Crystal Geyser aquifers in Utah, USA - Crystal Geyser metaG 2015-23 (SPAdes) (version 2) | ecosystem: Environmental > Aquatic > Deep subsurface >...
CTGCGTAAAATATTTTTGAGAAATAAATTTTATAGGATACCATGAAGCAATAAATCCGATAAGTAACACAACGGATAAAATCAGAAGAATATCGGAATAAACAATTTTTACCGGGTATGCTGAAATCAGGAAGGAGCCGTTGCTGGGAAGCGGAATAATTTCGAATTGAATTTGAAGCCAGGAAACAAACAACCCCAATAACGTACCAATTATTGCCCCAACAATTGAAATCAGCCAGCCTTCGAAAAGAAAAATCCGTCCGATTGTTTTTGAAGAAGCGCCCATGCTGCGGAAAATGTGGATATCCTCCTTTTTGTCGATAATCAGCATTGAAAGGCTGCTTAAAATATTGAAGGAGGCAATGATTAATATAAAAACCAAAATCAGATAGGCCGCCCATTTTTCCGACTGCATCGTCTTGTAAATCAGGTCGTGTTGCTGATATTTGTTTTTCACGTGGAACTGCCTGCCAAGAATTTTTTCTACCTCTTTTTGGACTTTTTTTTGGTTTGCAGCAGGATTGATTCCAAGTTCAACAGTTGAAACCTGATTTTCGCTTTCGAATAAATCGGCAGCAAATTTTTTCGAAACAATGATATACTTTGAGTCGATTTCTTCTAAAACAGCAAAAACACCCGAAGCGAAAATATAATTATGATTAATGGCGCGGGCCGGATTTAATGAAACCTGGTTCCCCTTTTTCGGTACATAAACCATAATATGGTCTGTAAATTCGGGCCTGATACCCAGGTTATATGCAACTCCTTGACCGACAACTGCATAGTTGATGCCTTGGTCTTCAAGCATGAATTTTCCATCTATAATTAAACTGTCGATATTGGTATATTGAGTATAATTTACAGGAACTCCTTTTACAATGGCAGGGTAAATCTGGGTTCCGTACTTTAACAAAGCAACTTCTTCAATAATTTCGGCATAATGAATAACACCTGGTATATTCTTGACTTTTTCAAATTCAAATTCCTGTGGATCAAACATTTTACCTTCGGCCGGGGTGATTTTTAAATCGGGGTCGAAACTGCTGAAAAAGGTGTCGATTAAAATACTAAACCCATTAAAAACCGAAAGTACTATCACCAGCGCCATCGTTCCAACAATGATTCCTCCAACCGAAATGGCCGAAATAATGTTGATGATATTCTGTTTTTTTTTCGAAACCAAATATCTTTTGGCTATGAACAACGGTAAATTCAATGTGCTTTATTTGAATTGATAACGATAGATTCAACTAAAAAATTGATTGTAGTTTATGATTTTAATAGTTTATTGATGTTATCGATATAATCGAGACTGTCATCAATATAAAATTCAAGTTCGGGAATTACTCGCAACGATTTTCCTAATTTTCTTCCCAATTCACCTCTTAATTGTTTGTTTATCAGTTCTATTTCTTTCAGAATTTCGGTGGAAAATTCCGATGGGAAAATGCTTAAATAAACCCTTGCAATCCCTAAATCTTTGGTAACCCGAACTACAGTTACACTAATTAATTTTCCGGTGAATTTGGTTTTATTCACTTTTAATAAAATATCGGCCATTTCGCGTTGAATGAGCCGCGAGATTTTACTTTGCCGCGTACTGAGTTCTTCCATCGGTTTATTTTTAATGTGTTAAACGGCTCAAAATTACAGAAAAAGCATGAAAGAGACACGATTTCAAACCAAGCGCCCGTGAATTAAAATATTTAACCGAAATTTTAAATCTGAATTTATTTCTGGATTGTACTTTTAAAGGCGTTTTGCAAATCCTCATCGGGTTTTATGATGTTGTAGTTTTCCCAGAAATAGGGATCATAATTGCTAATCATTTCAACAAAAATATCGCGCTGGGTAAACGATTCGTCGCGTTCAAACCTTCTGAGTTCTGTATCATGAATATCGGTAATCAGCAAATCAGAAATACTGTGATATTCGGAATTGATTTTATCGTTTCTGCTGCGTACTTTAAATTTAACCGAGGCTTTAACATTGGTCAAATGCCATTTATCGTTGTACTGCTGATAGTTAACCTCGTAACTGGTAAAAACAGGTTTTGCCTTCACTCCCTTTGGTTTCTTTTTAATCATCACACTTTCGGCATATTTTAAACCACTTTTACTAAACCCGAAATTGACATGAACCACCGCAAATGTTTCACGGTGAACATACATTTTGCCAATAAAACCGTGTTTACTAAAATCGCCTATTGGTTTAAATTCGAGCACATAAACCGGATTATCGTTGTACCAGATCACTTTGCTGATGTGGTACTGATATGAATTTTGATACTCTTCGTCTATAAAACTTTCGAGTGTTTTTACCACATCGAGTTTAGTTATGGTAAATGGCCCACCCTGTAATTTAAAGTTTAGCCATTGAAATGGTTTTACATCTGGGCTGCGACGACCTTTGATAATACGCACCAAATCGCTTCGCAAAGTGTTAGTGTAAGGAGCTTTTAAAATTTCAATAACAGCTTCCGAAACACTGATGTAATTATCGTCCTGTTTCACGGTTTCGCGGTAAAAAGCAGTCATTAATTTCGCATCGTTACTGTAATTAATTGCTAAATTGTCCCTGATATTCTGGAGCAGTTTTTCGGGAGTTGTGGCAACCACTTTTATTTCTTTTATACGAATTGAAACGGGGCTCATCACAATCATATCTTCATCTAAAATTTCGTAAGCCGGCATCAATATCTGTGTGTAACCCATGCACGAAAAAACGATGGTATCGCGAATGTAATCGGGATGAATTTTTATGAGAAAATTGCCATCAGCATTCGAAATTGTTCCTATAGGTTTATTCAGCAATGAAACTGAAGCATATTTGATTGGGTCCTCTTTTTTGTTATCAATAATGATTCCGGAGAGAAAGAAATATTTAACCGGAATAGAATCAGATTTAATTTCATCGGGTAATTTCTGTTCGGCAATTTTTGAAATTATCACCTGGTTTTCCAGTTCAATAAATGTAAATTCCTTGGGATCAAATAATTCATTTAAAACATTATACAACGATTTTACGGTAGCTGTGATACTGTATTTTTGATTTGAATTAAAAATAGAAGCATCATAAGAAAAGAAAACTCCAGCCTGCCAGCTAATCTGGTCGAGAATGGAATTTATGGATTGGTTTTTCTGGCTGATTGTAACCCGGTTTTCAAAAACAGAGCCATTCTGCTGCTGTGCTTTTAATGATGTTGACAGCAACAGAATGGCAAGTAATATGACAATAATATGTCTGAACATTAAAACAGCTTTTTCAGCTCGAAAGAAGTTTCATATTCAATACCTTCGCGTAAATATTTCACTTTAATTTTTTTGTTTTCCTTACTTTGAAGCAGCAGATTGATATCGTTTAACTCAAGTGCGTCCTTGCGGTTGTTGTTCAACGATAAAATCTGGTCGTTTTCTTGTAATCCAGCCAAATCTGCCGGCGAGTTTTCGCGGATATTGGTGACGGTAAATATGGGTAATCCGGGCATTGGGTTAATTATTTCCATTCCGCTCATGTTATAATTAAAATCTTCGTTTAATTTATGATTTGGGCGCAAAGTTAAACGGCTGTTCCGGTAATCGACAGTAACATAAAACCTCCGTAAAATTTCGGCCCCAAGTGTTCCATTTCTGTCGTTCGATGAAATCAATTGTTCAATCAGTTCGGAGTTTGGGAAAGCTACAATGGGTTGTGGTAAAATAAGCGGGCCCACCCAAATTCCTTCAATACGTCCTTTTATGCCATACAAATCGCCGCTTAATCCGCGCCCGATAAATGTTTCAATATTGTTTTTTGGATAGTTAATCCGTTCGTCCGACTTTTCAGAGAGCCATATTGCATCACTCGCACCGGTATCAACCAGCAATTTTACGGGCACTTTATTATCATCTTCGGTTAAAATACTGGTGTTTACATAAGGTTTGTTTCCATCGAAATGCAAGGGCATAATGATGTCTTTTTTCCGGTCGCGATATTTATAATACTCGGGTTTGTTCAGCGTTAATTTTTCGTTTATGTAATCAATTTCAACGATGTAATCTTTAAACAAATTGAATCCAATTAAGCCATGCACAGGCAATCCGAGTATGTGCGAAATCTGGAAATTCTCATCAATAATCATTTGAACTTCCTGATTTTGTGCAGTTAATCCCTTCATGCTGATTGTATTGTTGGCCGACCGGTAAGCGGTAAGTTCAACACCTTCGCCTAATCCTTTAATTTCAACAGGCATTAAATAATTCAGGCTTAATTTGTTTATGAAAGGCAATTCGGTAATAATCGGGTATCTTACCCCGGTGTCCAAAATGAAATTCAAAGTATCTGATTCGTTTATGGTTACCGGAATAATAATGAGGTTACTCGATGATTTGAACGGAATGGTAATCGATTTATTCTTCGGATTATCGAATAAAAACCCGCGATTGTTGGCAAAATATTGACCCGGACTGTCGCTGTATTGCATACTTTTATCCAGTGGAACATATTCGCGTACGACCAGAATATTATCTTCAATTTCGAAAAGAAGGTAATAGTCGTTCATTAATTTATCGAGCACAAATTTTACAGGTTTGTTGGAAACATTAATACTAACTTTTTTGTCGGCCAGCATATCGGAGTTGTACTTGTAATCGATGTTCAGGTATTTACAAATTTTCTCGATTACGCTCGAAAGCGATTCGTCTTCAACCGAAATACTGATATTTTGGTCGAGTGCAGCCGATTTTGTATCCTGTGCAAATTGCATTTTTGGAACAAAAACCAGCATCAATGCTGCAATTAGCATCGAAATTCTAATATTGTTAAATCTTGTTTTCATCTTATTTAATTGTTTTCATTGTTTATATGGTTCGAAAAAATATATTGTTCATTCTCAACTTTTAACTCCAGATTAAAAGTGAGGCCAACAACATTCAATATAAAATCAATTGGTTTTTTGTCGAATTGAGCGTTGAGTTTTAAATCATTTAGTCCCGGGTCGGTTACCTCAATTTTAACATGGTAGGTTTTCTCGAGACACGTAAAAACTTCATTTAAAGGAATATCGTTGAAAATGAAATCACGTGTTTTCCAGGCCAAATAATTCGGGTTTCTGTTTTCCGATTTTTCCAGTACACTGCTCTTATTGAAAAGAGTACCTTTTTCACCGGGAACCAGTAAAACCTCGTTTTCACCGTTAATTGTTTCGTTAAATTTACTGATTACCTGTACTTTACCTGTTTCAACAACCACTTCCACAGTTTCGGTTTCGGGGTAAGCGCAAACGTTAAACGATGTACCAACTACTTTAACCTGCGCGTTTCCGGCATTAATAATAAACGGTTTTTCAGCATTGGGTTTTACATCGAAAAACGCTTCACCTTCAATGGTAACTTCTCTTGTTTCACCTTTAAAATGTTTTGGAAAAATCAGTTTCGAGTTACTGTTTAACGTAACCACCGACCCGTCGGGCAGTATATACTTATTAATTACCTGGGTAGGTGTCGAAATAATTTCGCTGTAAATTTTGATGTCGTTATTTCTAAAGCCAAAATAATATCCGGCAGACCCCAGCAAAACAGCAAACACGATTATTGCAGCATATTTATAAAAACGTGTAACAACCTCCTTTCCAATGTTTTTGCGCTGAATAACTTTCATTTGCGGCGGGTTGATTTTTGCCTTTATATGATTCCAGGCAACCTCCGAATTAAAACTTCCTGCTTTGTAATAAGCATCAACAGTATCGAGCATTTTCCGGCTTTGGTCCAGTTCTTCCCGGTTTTCAACCGATTGGTTCAACCAGGTTTCCACTTCCAATTTTTCATGGGAGTTTACCTCATTGCAAAGGTATTTGGCCAATAACTCCCTGTTAAAAAATTCGATGTTCATATTTTCTTTCATGATACTGTTATGACAAAGCGGTTTGATTTTACCCTTAATACGATTTTTGTTTCAGCGCTAAAAAAACAAAAAAAAAGAGGTATAATTTTTTAATTTATCGCGTAATGTTTTAATTGCCAGGCTCATTTGGGTTTCAACGGTTTTTATTGAAATGTTTAATTTTTGTGCAATTTCCTGATATTTTAATCCGTCCTGCCGACTCAACCTGAAAATTTCACGCCTTTTTTCGGGTAAGAAATTGATGCTTTCTTCAATTTTTTCATAAATGTCGGGTTCAGGATAATTATTGTCGTCTGAAAAATTGTTTTCAACTTCCGACAGTAATTTTTGAGCATGAGCAATTTTGGTTTTATTGTGGTGAATAAAATTCAGACAAAGGTTTTTAACCGAACGGAAAAAGTAGTTTTTAACCGAAGTTTCTATGGAAATCTGTTCCCGTTTTTCCCAGATTTTTACGTAAAACTCCTGCACAATTTCCTCTGCTGCAACATCATCATGAATCAATTTTGTGGCAAACGAACAAAGTATTCCATAATATTCATGGAAAAGTATTTCGAAGGCTTTTTCATCGCTTTTATTTATTCTTTCGAACAATTTATTTTCTTCCTGTTGATTCATTTTACCGGTTCTTTCAGCAAAGGCTAAGGTATGAAAAAAGTGATTTTCTTTTCGAAAAGCTTTCAGAATAAAGTTTTTCAGGGAAATGAATATTGAATTTCAGGTATTTTAAAGTTTATTGGCGGGTTGAAAAATAGTTCTATCAGGAATTTTGTCAATTCCACTGAAATAATTAGTTTTGCGAACCAATTTGTAAAAGCCCGGGTGGCGGAATTGGTAGACGCGCTGGATTCAAAATCCAGTTCTGGCAACAGAGTGCGGGTTCGATTCCCGCCCCGGGTACTTTTAAGGCTTGAATATCAATTAGTTAAGCCTTTTTTTATTGTAGTTAACCCTGTTTTAAAGTTTCCTAAAACAAATCAGAATGAGTTCCGGTGCGTACCAGAGTAATGATCATGGTGGTTTTATCTTCCATTCATATTAAAAGTAAATCGGGTAAAATATGGCATTCGTTGTGCCTGGAATAATTGCCTTTCAGTTTGTGTGGTTTGCGTTTTTTGTCTATACCATCGAAACCGGTTTCAGAAAGATTTTTACAAAGTTTCTAACAACCTCAAAATCATTCGATGAACGCTTTTTTAATATTTTCAGGTCTTTTTTAAAATTGCCTGTAATGTTAACGCTAAACATTTTTGTTAATTGAATCGAATAATTCATCAACACTATTCACACTTGTAACTTTTCCATTTTCAGCATCCTCCATTGCTTTTATAGTGTCAGCGTTGGGTGTTTGTTCTATTTTAATATCTTTTCCGGTTTTGGCCATTTCTTTAAGTAAGTCGGATAAGTATTTTCCGCGCCGGGTTTTACGGCTAATTTTTACCGTAATTGTTGACATCGTTTAAAATTTTGAAAGTTTAAAAATACAGGTTATTCTACAGGTTGCCAAATGCAGTTATTAATTTGTCTTTTATTGCATTCGTTAAAGTTAAATATACAATTAGGATACAGCAACCGGGAAATCAGTTTTTAACTTATCAACTCCTCTGCCAACAATTCCGCCTGTTTCAATACGGTTTCGGTGGCCAGTTTTTCCATATCGGGCGGGTAACCGTATTTTCTGAGGGTTCGTTTAACGATTACCTTTAGTTTGGCCCTGACACTTTCTTTAATGGTCCAGTCGATGGTGGCGTTTTGTCTAACACGTTCTGTAAGCGCAATTGCAAGCTCCCGGAGCATATCCTGCTGCATCAGTTCTTTCGCACTTTTATTGTTGGCAACGGCAGTACAGAAAGCATATTCATATTGGGTAAGTCCCATTTCTTTGGGTTCCTTGTCCATTTGTTTTATTTCATGGCCAATGTTGATGAGTTCTTCAATTACCTGGGCTGCTGTAAGGTTTTTATTCTGATACCGCTTAATCGAATCTTCCAGCATTTTCATCAGCGATTTGCTCTGAACCAGGTTTATTTTTGCCCTCGATCTTATTTCATCGTTCAATAATTTCTTTATTACTTCCAATGCAACGTTCTTGTGCTGCATATTTTTTATTTCAAGCAGAAACTCTTCCGACAAGATTGAAATGTCTGGTTTCTTTATACCTGCTGCATCGAAAATGTCAATTACTTTTTCCGATACCAGCGCTTTGTCAATTACCTGTCTTATAGCTGTTTCAAGTTCTTCATTTGTTTTGCCCGGACCACCGCCATTAAATTTGGATAATCGGGCTTTAATTGCCTGGAAAAATGCTACCTCGTCTTTGGCATCCATTGCCTGTTCATGCGGAATTGCAATGGCAAACGCTTTTGACAGGGTTGTCACTTCATCAATAAAGCGTTTTTTACCATTTTCCAGTCCTAAAATATGCTCTTCGGCTGCCAGAATAATTTGCAGTTTTTCTGTTGTGGAGGCATCAAAATATTCCTGGTAATTGAATCCTTCTGTTTTTGTGATGTACCTGATTTTAGGATCGGCAGCCATGTTTTTGAAGGCCTCGGAATGCCCGGCCAGCGGTGTTTCATTAAACATCTGTGAAACCACTTCCAGTTTTTCAAGCATCAGGCTAACGGCTTGTTCCTGTAGCAGTGTTGGATCGCCTTTTCCACCGCTGTCGGAATAAAAAGAGAGGGCTTTTTTCAGGTCGGATGCAATGCCGAGATAATCAACTATTAATCCCCCGGGTTTGTCTTTGTACACCCGGTTTACCCTTGCAATGGCCTGCATCAGGTTATGTCCCTGCATAGGTTTGTCGATGTACATGGTGTGTAATGATGGGGTATCAAAACCGGTGAGCCACATATCCCTTACAATTACCAGTTTTAATTCGTCTTTGTCATCCTTCATCCTGTCCGACAATGCCCTGCGTTGTTGTTTTGTGGTGTGGTGTCTGGCCATTACCGGACCATCCGAAGAGGCAGCAGTCATAATAACCTTGATTACTCCTTTGCCCAAATCATCGCTGTGCCATTCTGGACGAAGATGAATTATAGCAATGTAAAGTTCAACGGCAATCCTTCTCGACATACTCACAATCATTCCCTTTCCTTCAAAAACTTCCTGCCGCTGTTCAAAGTGGGTAACAATATCTTTGGCCAAATTATTAATCCTGTTTTTGCTGCCAATCAGTGCTTCCAGTTATGTCCATTTGGCTTTTGCTTTTTGAGTATCCGAAAGGTCATTTTTTTTCAACTCCTCATCCAGCTCTTTTACCAGTTGTTTTCCTTCTTCGCTGAGACTGATTTTTGCAAGGCGGCTTTCGTAATAAATCCTTACTGTTGCTCCATCTTCAACGGCCTGGGCAATGTCATAAATATCGATATAATCGCCAAAAACTGCCGGGGTGTTTACATCGGTTCCTTCGATGGGTGTGCCGGTAAATCCGAGGTAGGTTGCATTGGGCAGGGCATCACGGAGATATTTGGCAAAACCATAAACAACCCTTTTTCCAACAACGTTACCTTCAAAATCGAGTTCATCTATTGTTTTGGCCTGAAATCCGTATTGTGTGCGGTGGGCTTCATCGGCAATTACCACAATGTTTTTTCTGGCCGATAATTCCTCGTAAATATTCCCTTCTTCGGGCTGAAATTTTTGAATGGTTGTAAAAACAACTCCACCCGATGACACTTTTAAAAGAACATCTTTGTAACTTTCCCGTTCAGGGTGTTCACCATCGGGAGCAATTTTCGGCCCCCATTTGTGAGAGTAACCGCGGTTTTTTAATTCCACGATGGCCAGTTGTTCAATATCGGTTTTGGTTAGTTTGGTTATTCCATGTAAAATTTATCGTCGTGCCATCTCGACGGATTATTGATGATGTATTTTGTAATAGTTTGAAAAGATTGTTCATCGCGGATAATGTGGTCATAAAATCTTTCCTGCCAACCGAAATCAAAAGCCAACCGATGCGTATGTTTTGTTACCGCGGATTTATACGAACGCAATATTGTTGATACCGAACCAGATTTGGGCGAAATATTCGACATGAATTCGTTTTTTTGGGATGGTTCGGGTGTTGGTGGTTGCAGGTTTTGTGGTAGAGACGTTGCATTTGTTGATTGTAGAGACGTTGCATGCAACGTCTCTACAATCGCGCCGTCACAATCGTTTTCAGCAACCCGGTCAACCAAAATATTTTCCGTTTTGGGAATATCATTTCCATTCAAAATCAAAATACCATGAATATGGTTGGGCATGACCACAAATGAGCCCAATTCAACATTTTTTGTATGATTTGTAATTTCATACCACAAAACATCGGCAATAATCCCGATTGCTGACAAATTCATTTTGCCATCCGTAATACCTTCAAAAAAACATTCCCGACCTTGTGTGCAAATTGTAATAAAATAGGCAGCGTCATTTCTGTAATCCCATTTTTTCAATCGGGCAGAACCGATGCGATATTTGTTTTGAAATTTGTCCATCACAAGGGTTGTATTATTCTGTTATTGATATTCATAGTATTGCATTTTTATTGTATTGAATTTCGTCAGGTTGTAATGAATCGTTTTGTATTGAATTTCGTTTTTTGCGTTTAATGTATTTTTTGTATTTCGTTTATAGGATTTGATATTATTGTGTTGTTGTTGTCATGTTGTCCCGTTTCGTTGTTGTTGTCGCGTTTTTAGTTGTCATGATGCGTTTCGTTGTCATGATGTAGCGACGTTGCATGCAACGTCTCTACCGCGCCGCCATCGCCGTGGTCGCACCCCCCATTAATAATGCAACGTTTCCTGCCAATGATGCAACGTCCCAAATCCCCGAATGATGCAACGTTTCCCATCAATATAATACAATGCTGTATCAGCATATCGCATCACACCACCGGATCCTAAAACGGGGATCTTTCCATTTAATAATTTCTTATGGTCTTTGCCATACTTGCCAACAACTAAATCTCCCAACTTTCCTTCCTCCCACTCCTCCTTCGCCTCTTCCACAAACCACTGCCTGAAAAGCGTTTCGGCCATTTTTTTGAGGGTTTGGTTTTGGCGGTGCAGCAGGTCTGTTTTATCATCGAAACTGCTGAGAACGTAGGCGATAGCGAGTTGATCGGGGAGAGTAGGAAGTGTTATTTCTATTTCTTCAATTTGTTTTTTTGTGACATTTGGGAAAGTTGAACCTGTTGCACTTGCAAGTAGTAAATCTAAATTATAATCAATAATTCCTCTTATAAAAAACCTGTACTTTTCACCTTATTTATGTCTTATTGCAGCCAGACCACGACCTATTGAATATATTCTATCTGCCCAATTCATTTTACCAGTTGTCGAACCTCTTACGCAAAATAAAATATCACGAGGCCTACATACCCGTTTTAAATCTCCCGTAAATTGCACATGATGAGGATTTTTAACACCGAACTCAGTTGGCCCATTTAGCAGTGGTAATCCAACTCCAAATGCATTACAAGTGTCACCACTTAGAGATTGACCCATTTCAATTTCTGCAATTTCACTTAAAGTAGTGACTTTCCACTCACCCATTGGATTTTATTTTCAGAAGGTTTAACATATTTCCAACGCCGGTATTTATTTTTGAGAAGGCAAAC
>Ga0210030_1002925_pt1 | contig 11488 bp, 8 predicted proteins | sample CryGeymeta201523_FD_183986 | JGI IMG/M metagenome (GOLD analysis project Ga0210030, IMG submission 183986) | Groundwater microbial communities from Crystal Geyser aquifers in Utah, USA - Crystal Geyser metaG 2015-23 (SPAdes) (version 2) | ecosystem: Environmental > Aquatic > Deep subsurface >...
GGATGGCGTTGGACGGGCAAATGTCGGCGCAGGCACGGCAATCGGGTGCGCACGCGTCAGTGGCAATGACAGGTTTGCCCCGAAACCCGCTGGGCTGAGCCGCACGCAGGTCGGCAATGTATTGGGTGCCTTGGGATTTACGAACGGCGAGGGTCTGGAACATGGGGTGCGTCTTCGGGTCGGGTTACAGGTCGTTGCCGCAGTAGGAGAGGTCAAAACTCTTGTTGCAGATCGGAAAGTCTGAAATGGCCTGGCCGCGCAGGGCAAAGGCTTCTCCGTACCAGTTGGCCAGTGACGGGTCTTGCACTTTGGCGTGCGCCAGCTGGCCCGACGCATCGGTCTCCAGCGCCAGCAACACCGGGCCGCGCACGCCCTCAACCAGCGAGACGCAAAGCGCCTGCGGAGCCAAAGACCAGCCGCCGCTGCAGCCACCTGGGGCAGAGGGAGCCAAGGGCGCGAAGGGGGCCGGCGTGTCGGCCAAGTTCAGGGCGGTATCGGCCAGCCGGTCGATCAGCCACTGGGCGCTGGCTTGGGCCTCTTGCATGCGCTGGCTCATGCGCGCCCAGCAGTCGCCGCTGGTTTCGGTGTGGGCCGCTGGCGCAAAGGCCGCGTACACCGCACCGGGCAGGCTGTGGCGCAGGTCTAGCGCCACACCGCTGGCGCGCGCCACCACGCCGGTTACGCCCAAATCGAGCGCAGCCTGCGTCGTCAAGGTGCCCACGCCCTGAAACCGGGCTTGCACGCTGCGGCTGCTGCGCATCAGCGTGTTGACCTGCACAAAATCTGGCAAAAAGGCGGCTAACGTGGCCAGCAAGTCTTGGCGCAGGGGCTCGCCGATTGGGGCGGCCGCGCCGGGGCGAATCCAGCCCCGGCCAAAGCGGTTGCCACAGGCGCGCTGGCTGGCGTTGATGATGGCGGTGCGCAGGCGGCCATAGGTGGCCGCAGCTTGCAGGTAGGCGGTGTCGGTGGCCAGGCCGCCCAGTGTGGACAAATGGATGGCCAGGCGTTCAAGTTCCAAACCAATAGCACGTGACGCAATGGTTGCAGGGGCTACAGGCCGATTTGCCAATGATTCAAGGCCGCTGTTGAACGCCCAGGCGTAGGCCACGGCTGAGTCACCCACCATTGATTCCACCAACGGGGTCAAGTGCTGCGGCGGCTTTTTTAGCAGCAGCGCTTCCACGCCGCGGTGCTGGTAGCCGAGCTGGATTTCCAGGTGGTGCACCCGTTCGCCATGGCACATGAAGCGAAAGTGGCCGGGTTCGATGACCCCGGCGTGGATCGGGCCGACCCCCACCTCGTGCACCTCGGCGCCACGCACTTTGAAGAAGGGGTACTCGCCCATCCGGCCCTGGCGCGCACCCTCATAACGCACTGGTTTGAGCCACGGGTGGCCGTCGGGCACCAGGCCGGTTTGCTCCCACAGCTCGCGCTCAAAAATCTGCGCGCCCGCAAAGCTGGCCGTCAGGCTGGGGTAGTGCGCGCCGGGCTGTGCATGGCCACGCAGCAGCACCAGCGGCTGGCCCGGTGGCAGCAGCACGGCGGTCACTACCACGCCAGCGGGCTCGGTGGCCAAGGCGGCACGGCCAAACCAAGAAATAAGAACAAAATTGGCCTCTAGCCCTTGTATACATTGCGCTACTAGCTCTGAAATTGATAGCAAAGGAAAAGTCTTCAGATCGACTTGTGCCCAAGCTTGCCGTGGGGTGTGGGTCATGGCTTCAGCCTCCAATCGACACCGCTACGGCGCGCAGCAGGTCGGTGAACAGGTCGGGTGTGTAAGTGCCCAGCATCACCAGCACCGCCACAAAACCCAGCTTGGGCAGCAGCGTGATCCACGACTGGGGTGGCACCTTGACAGCGACTTTTTGCGCCCCCCAAAGCATTGGGAACAGGGTGCGGCCAGTGGCCACAAAAATCACCGTCAACATGGTGCACATCAGGGTGAAGGCCAGTAGCTTGCCAGACTGGACAATGCCCGAGAGGATCAACATCTCTGCCAAAAAGCTGGCGAAGGGTGGAAAGCCCAGCAGCGCAAAAATGCCCACGGTAAACAGCATGCCGGTCAGCGGCAGGGTGCGGATCACGCCGCTCAAAGGGCCCACCTGGTTGGTGCCATACACGGCGCGCATGCGCCCGGCGGTCAAAAACAGCAGCGACTTCACAAACGCGTTGCTGACGATGTACAGCACCACGCCGTAGGCGGCAGCCTTGCCCACCGACAGGCCCAGCGCAATCACCCCCGATGAGCTGACGCAGGCGTAAGCCACCAGCCGTTTGTAGTTGCTGCAGGCCATGATCTGGACCGCGGCCACCACCAGCGACAGGTAGCCCATGACCAGCAATTCCTGCGACACAAACCCGGCTTCATGGCCATGAAAAATCTGCAGGATGCGAAACACCGCCACCACGCTGATGTTGAACTGCACCGAGGCCAGCAGCGCACTGGTGGTGGTGGGAGCGGCTTCGTAGGTTTCGGGCATCCAGCCATACAGCGGGGCCAGCCCCAACTTGCCGCCTAGCCCGAACAGCATAAAAGACAGCCCCAGGCGTTGCCAGCCATTGGCTTCGGTGGTGAGCGAGTCGCCGAGTTGATCCACCATGAAGCTCACCTCCAGGCCGCGCAGGTGGGCCGACTGGGTGAGAGCCATGAAGCCCAGAAAGGTGATGGCCAGCGTCATGCTGGAGTAAAGCATGTAACGCCAGGCCACGGCGCGCGGGTTGCTGCCATCGCCGCGCGCCACCAGCGGCGCGGCGCACAGGGTGCTGACCTCGATCAGCGTCCACAGCAGCACCAGGTGGTTGGCCATCAGGCCGAGGTTGATAACGGCCATAAACAACAGCATCAGCGCCGCCCGTGAGCGGATGTCCAGGGTGAGTGCCGGGGTGTGGCGTTCGCGCGAATAAAGGTACACGCAAATGACCAGAAACACCGTGTTGATGACCACCATGAACAGCAGCGACGTGGCATCGAGCACCAGGTAACGGCTGGCAAAGTACAGCGGCAATTCGCTTAAGGGATGGGTCAGGAACACGCCCATGGCCGACAACCACATCAGCAGCGCCACCCCGACCAGGGCGGGCGATATCCAGTGTGCGCCGCTGCCTGGTGCGGCTGATGAGGCTGAATTTGCTATTGAAAGTGAAGCTGTCATTGCCCGTCCTCTCTGGGCTGGGTGGCTAAAACACCTGAAACATCGGCACTGCGCACGAGCCAGCAGCCCACCGCCACCGTGCCCACATACAAACTGCTGATGGCGATGTGCACCGGCAGCGGCCAGGGCTCGGGCATCAGGGATTCAAACAGCGCCAGCGCGTTTTCCATGAACAGCAGAGCCACCAGTTGCGCCACCGGTTCGCGGTTGGTGGCGAGCACCAAGAACGCAATGGTGACGGTGGCGGCAATCACACCGAGCGTCAAGGCGCGCACATCGGCGCGTGCACCATCGCCAAACTGGAACGCCAAAATGATCAGTGCCACCGCCACGCCCCAGGCAAACAGGTTAGACGGCATCACGTCGTGTTGCGCCGCCTTGAGGCCTTGCAGGGTGCGGCGCAGCAGGTGCGGCACCAGCCAGGCGCGGATCAGCAAAATCTCCAACCCGGCGGCCATGGCGTGGACATCTAGCTCGTGGTGTTTGTTCAGGGTGATCCAGCCTAGCGCCAGCGCCTGCAGGCTGAGCCAGGTGGGGGTGATGGCCAGCTTGCCAAAGAACACCGGAATCACGGTGGCCAGCAGGCAGGCGATCAGCGCCAGCGTGGGGTTGTGCGCAAGGTTCACAGGCCACCTCCCAACACACCCACCGTCAACGCGGCTGCGGCTGCCAGCCAGCCCGCCAGCCACACATAGCGCGACACCTGGTGCATGGGCAGGCGCGCCATCAGCGACTCAAAACAACCCACCACCACCGCCACCGTCAGCATCAGCCCCACCGATACCGCCGTGGCTGCCAGTGGTGCAGCCAGCGGGTCAAAGGGGTTGAGCAGGGTGGCGATCAGACCGGCGTAAAGCGTCATCTTCAGCCCGGCGGCGTACTGCATGGCGGCCAGCTCGGGGCCGCTGTGGTCGAGGATCATCACCTCGTGGATCATGGTCAGCTCCAGATGCGTCAGCGGGTCATCCACCGGCACCCGGGCGGCTTCGGTCTGCAGCAAAATCAGCAAGGCCCCTGCCAGTGGCAGCACGATCCAGGCGTAATAGAACGTGTGGTGCAGATGCCCCAGCATGTCGGCAAAACTGCTCAAGCCAGTGGCCGCGCCCACCGTGCCCAGCAGCAAAAACAGCGCCGGTTCGGCAAACGCGCCAAACTTGGCTTCACGCGCCGCGCCCATGCCCTCAAACGGGCTGCCGACATCCATGGCCGAGAGCATCAACACAATGCGCGCCAGGCCTAGCGTGTAGGCCACGGCCACAAAATCATGGGCAAAAGACAGCGGCGCAAACTGACCCAGCAACGGTACAAACGCCATGGCGATCAGCGCGCACACCAGCACCAGGTAAGCCCCCAGCCGAAACAGCGGCGTGGCCGTGTGGCTGACCACCGGACGTTTGCCAAGCAAGCGGCGCAAATCGTAGAACGACTGGAACAAGCCCGGCCCCTTGCGCGCCGCCCACCACGATTTGGTGCGGTTGATGACACCCACCAGCAAAATTGGCATCACCAGCACCAGTGTCAGGTGGGCCAGCGTCAAGCCCCATAAAGTGGTGATGGTCATGGCAGGGCGCCTTCGGCCAGCACCACCAGCGCGGCAATGACCACCACCGCCGCCAGACCCAGGGCGAAGGCAATGCGGGGGTCGTCTTCGTGCATGAGTTTGGAGATCAGTGTGGCCGAGTCGTCACCGTGGCCGATCACGTTGTACAGGCGGCGCTCCACCGCGTCGACACAATCGGTGATCACATAGGCATCATCAGGAAAGTAACCGGTGGGCGCTTTTTTGCGGTTGAGCAACACCATCACACCTTTGTAATGCTGTGAAAAGTCTTTGGAGAAACTGCTGGCGGTGTATTGCACCCGGGCACTGCCTGCCGTGTAGCCGCAACCCCAGGTGGGGCCTGCGGCAGCCGCCGGGTGACGCAGGGCGCGGCGCGCTAGCCACACGGCGGCCCAGGTCAGCACGATCAGCGCCGCCACGCAGGCCGACACCACACTTACCCGGCTCAACACCTGCTGCACGCCTTGCATGGCCTCTGCGGTGATGGCATCGGGCACCGCGTGCAAAAACAGCTGCGTGGGTGCCGCCACCAGCACCAGGCCCAGCACCGGCAGCAGGCCTAAAACAACCGTGCCTGCGGTGTGGATCAGCAGCGGTACCAGCATCCAGGCGCTAGGCTCATGGCCCGCGGGCAGCGTGTCGTCACGTGAATTGCCCATGAAGATCACGCCGTAGGCGCGGGTGATGGACAGGGCAGACACCGCGCCCACAAAGGCCAGCAGCATCGCTACCCCGGCCAGCAGCAGTTTGGCCCAGACGCTGATGGTTTCGCCGGTGAACAAGCCGCTGTAAATCAAAAATTCGCTGGCAAATCCGTTGAACGGTGGCAGCGCTGAAATGGCAATGCCACCCACCAAAAAACTCAGAGCGGTGATGGGCATCAGCTTGGCCAGGCCGCCCAGGCGCTCAATGTCCACCCCGTGTTTGGCTTGGTAAACGCAGCCGGCGGCATAAAACAATTGGCATTTAAAAAACGCGTGGTTCAGGATGTGCAACAGCCCCCCGGCAAAACCGATTGCCACCAGGCCGGGCACGTCCCAGGCCAGGCCCAGTGTGCCAATGCCAAAGCCAATGCCGGCAATGCCCACGTTTTCGGTGCTTGAGTAACCTAGCAGCCGTTTCAGGTCGCGTTGGCCCACGGTGTACAGGCCGCCGATAACGGCCGAGGTGACAGAAAACGCAATCAGCGCCCAGCCCATCCAGGCATCGGGGCGACCCTGGATGTACAAAAAGTGCAGCAGCGCAAACAGCCCGGCCTTGTGGATCACGCCTGACATCAAAGCGCTCACGTTGGCCGGTGCAGCAGCGTGGGCGCGTGGCAGCCAGGAATGAAACGGGAAGAACGCCGACTTGAGCCCAAAGCTGGTCAGCAGCAGCAAAAACACCGTGTTGCGAATGGTGCCGGGGTGGGCGCTCATCCAGTCGCCAAAGTCGTCCAGGTACCAGCTTTGCGTCTGGGTGTACAAAATCATGAACGCGGCCACCAGAAAAATCAGGCCGATGTGGGTGGACACCAGGTAGTTGAAACCGGCAAAGCGCACCTTCTGGCTGGTGTAGTCCCAAATCACCAGTAGCCAGGCGGAGAGTGCCGCAATTTCCCAGCCCATCAGGAAAGTCACCGCGTGTTCACCGGTGTAGACCATCAAAAATGAGAGCGAAATCATGTTCAGCAGTGCAAAGTGCACACCCACATGGCGCGAGCCGTCAAAGTATTTGCGCAGGTAGCCCACAGCGTAAACCGCGCCCAGCAACGTCATCGGTAACGACCAGCTCAAAAAGAAAGCCCCCAGTGCATCCAGCCGAAAATGCAGCGCGCCAATTGGGTAACCCCAGGGCAGTTCCACATACGGCTCTTTGCCGCCAGCAAGAACCGGTACCACCGCCACCCAGGTCAAGACAGTGGCGACAGACTGTGACACGATGCCACAGGCGGCACGCCAGGTGTTTTTTAACGGCAGCAAGGCCAGGCCAGCGCCCACAATTAGAAGTAAAGCCGCAGCCAGTAACTGGTTCATGCGGCCTGCCTGCTGCGGTGACGAAGGGGAAAAAAGAAAAGGGCAAGGACAGTCATGGGTTCACCACAAAAATAAAGAACAAGAAATGCTCAATATATGTGTGGCGGCTCAACGTGGCGCAGACGCATGTCAAAGCGCCGTCGCTTGGAGGGCATCGACATTTGTTCGTGAGTGGGGGGGCGTGCAAGCCGATTCATAGAGCGGCAGATTTTACGCTTGCGAGCGGTAGGTCGGGTTGGGGTGAGGCTTCACCATTTCAATAGCTTGGTCTGCCAGCAAGCCCCCCGATTGAACGGCTCTAGCTGCTGCGCTACTGCGCAACTGCGCTACTGCGCTACTGCGCCCGCCCACCCTTTGCCATGGATCGCCTTCGCAAAGAAGGGGGCTGCTCTGGTGTACCGCTGTGCCAAGCAACGCAGCGCGCCCACCAGTGACAAGCCAGGTGCGAAGGTAGACGAACTGCACCTCACACTGCTGGAGTTGATCGACCGCATTGCCGCACTGATGCCACCGCCACGCACGCACCGGCATCGCTATTTTGGCGTGCTGGCATCGAACTCGCCACTGCGCGATGCTGTGACGGCGCCGGCTGCACCGGCGCAAGCGTTGCCATTGCCCGTCCAGCCTGCGCAAGCCGTCGTGGGTGAGAGTTCGCCAATCCAGGGCGTGCCGCCGAAGCGCTCACCTTCCCACTACCTGTGGGCAGTTTTGATAGCCCGCATTTACGAGGTTTCCCCGCTGCTGTGCCCAATTTGCGGCGGGCAGATGCGCAGCATTGCAGCACGTCGGCTATCGGGTTTCGCCAATCTTGGCCAGGTCGCCCAGGTAGTGATGCTGCGCAATGAGCTCTTTGTAGCGCGACTTTTCGTGCCGCGCTACAAGGTGAATCTGAAGTTCTGAGAGGCAGGCGGTGACGGTTGAGTCGGTGGGCATGACCGGGCTCGAAGCGGATATGGGCAGGAATGTACAGCAGGGCGTGGTTTGGTGTTGATTTGATACAACATTTTTTAGGGAACGAATTCATCCTGACGCTGCACTACAAGGGGTTGGCGGTGGGGGCGTTTTGGGGAAGCAAACACGAGAAATCAGAAAAGCAGACGTTTCGTCTGGCAGTGGCACGCAAGAGAAGGCCTTGGTTTGAGGGGCTTTGGGCTAGCGCCGGTGAGTCGGTTAACCTGGTCGGCCTCGCCTTGAACCCAAATAATCCATTAGGCGGCACTTCGTGCCTGCATGATGCCTGACGGCGTGATTTGCGGCCATTTTGCCCGTCCGTTCGTCGTCCATAGCTACGGCTATGCACGCCTCTCGGCCAGTCAAACTGCCTCGCAACTCACCTCGCCATGTATTCATGCCCTAAGGGCTTGTTCACAAATAACATGCACATTTGACTCGCCAACTTTGGGCGCACTGCGTCGTTGCAAATTGCTTGTGCAGCAGATCTGCACGGCACGCTTTGCGTCTCGCATTGCATCCCAAATCCGGCGGCCAAATGTACAGCTTATTCATGAACAAGCCCTAATGGATTGTTTGGGTTCATTGGTGCTACTGAATTCATGTTCCAGAGCCAATGGCCAGGTAGTCAAAGTTACGGCTGGCCAGGCGCTAACGGTCTGCCACGATTGTGATCGCAGGTGCCAATGGTGGAAGGAGAGGCTTGTAGCATGCTGCGCATCACGCAAAGGCAGCGCCCCGGATTCATCAGAATGACACAAAACGTTTCAACAATAAAAGTTTTAACCTTGGAGTTGATTTTGAAGAAAACGATGATTTCTCTGGCGGCTGGAGCCATGGTGGCAGGTTTATTGGTGGCCTGCGGTGGCAGCGATGACCCAGCAGCAACACCACCAGTGGTTGAAGCCACCCCCGCTAGCCTGAAGCTGTCAAAAATTGGTGGCTTCAGCACCGGCCAATATGCCGTGAGCGCGGCTGAGATACCCGCTTTCGATGCTGCCAGCAAACGCCTGTTTGTAGTCAACGCTCAACTCGGCGCGGTTGACGTGATGAACCTGGCCGACTCGACTAGCCCGGTAAAGATCGGTACGTTGGATGCGACCGCCATCCTGGCGGGTGCCGTGATCAACAGCGTGGCCGTTTTCAATGGCTTGGTGGCCGTGGCGATCGAGGCTCCCGTGAAAACCAATCGCGGCCGCGTGGCGCTTTACCGCGCCAGCGATCTCACCCTGATCAGCTCAGTGACCATTGGCGCCCAGCCCGACATGATCGTTTTCACGCCTGACGGCAAGACCGTGCTAACCGCCAACGAAGGCGAACCCAGCGACGACTATCAGGTTGATCCTGAAGGCAGCATCAGCGTCATTGATGTCAGCAACCCCGCTGCACCTTTGGTCAGGACGGCTGATTTTGTCCAGTTCATCGGTCAGGAAGCTGCATTGCGTGCGAAGGGTGTGCGCATTTATGGCCCACGCGCTAACACTGCACAAGACTTGGAGCCCGAGTACATCACCGTCTCTGCCGACGGCAAGACCGCTTGGGTGACTCTGCAAGAGAATAATGCGCTGGCCAAAGTCAACATTGCTACGGCTACCGTCAGCGGCATCCTGCCTTTGGGTTTCAAAGATCATGGCGCGGTAGGTAATGAACTTGATGTCTCGGACAAGGAGGGAGCTGCTATCAACATCAAGACTTGGCCTGGTGTGCGTGGCATGTACCAGCCCGACAGCATCGCCTCGTACACCGTGGGCGGGAAAACCTACCTGGTTACCGCCAACGAAGGGGATGCGCGTGCATGGGGCGAGTTCAACCCGCTTTATTGGGGTGACAAGACTACGAGTACACCTGGCGATGCCAACAAAGGCTTTGTGGAAGAGTTTCGCGTCAAGTACCTGGTCAACGCGGCTGGCTGGTCGAGCCGCGAATTTAAGGACTTGCCACCCCAGCTAAAAGCCCTTGGCGCTGGTGCTCTGCTCAACCCTGCCACCTTCGGATACTGTGGTGCTGTCGATGGCAATCCCGGTGGCTGTCTCGCCGACGCCTCGCTTGGCCGACTCAACATCAGCTGGACCATGGGCTATCAGGTTGACAGTGCGACCGGCAAGCCGGTGATGTACAACGCTGCTGGCAAGAAAGACCCGGCAGGTGACCGCCTGATGTACAACCAGCTCTACAGCTATGGCGCTCGCTCCTTCAGCATTTGGGATGAAGACGGCGCTTTGGTCTGGGATTCTGGCGCAGAGATTGAAAAGTTCTTGGCCAGCACCGAATGCAAGTCTGGCAGCACGCGCAACATAGCGTGCGCTGACTTCTTTAACAGCGGTCACAACGAAGGCAATGCAAAAGACAGCCGTAGCGATGCCAAGGGTCCCGAGCCTGAAGGCGTAGCGTTGGGCAAGATTGGCGACAAAACCTTTGCCTTCATTGGGTTGGAGCGCATGAGCGGCGTGCTGGTGTACGACATCACCAATCCTGCAGCACCGAAGCGTGTGGACTACCTGAACACCCGCGACGAGTGGCTGTCTAATCCCAGCGCAGCGAACCTGGCCACCGTGGGTGACCTGGGTCCTGAAGGCTTGGTGTTTATCCCCGCTGCCCAATCCCCCAACGGCAAACCGTTATTGGTGGTGGGCAATGAAGTGAGCGGTAGCACTTCCGTGTTGCAACTCAACCTGACGAACTGATTCATCAAATTGCCAAGCAGCCAAGTCCCCGAAACAATCGAGGGCAAGGCTGCCAAATGGTGAGATGTGCAACGTCAACGACAGTGTGGATGACAGCAACGGCGAGGTAGACCTGATCAATCTGGGTAATGTTGGCTCCTGACACAAGGCACTGATCCTGGAGCGCGGCCCAACGTCTTGCCGCGCTGAATGAAAGCCTTGCTCTACAGGGGTAGGTCTTGCATGCCTGGTGTCGCGAAAAAAGCCTGTTCGCATACCGCCTCGCAAACCTGCTCGCCATCATCTCAAACCCAAATGAACAATCTCGGTTGAATTTCATGGTCGCTTTTACCGGTAGTTTCTCAAGCTTGACAACTCTGGGAAATTATTCAGAATTTCGGAAAGACGTTTTTTTCTCAAGTGATGGAGTTTGTGCCTTGGAGCAGCTTCGCTCGCATCTTGGGTGACGCTCGGGTCTCGACTTTGCCCTGCACTGAACACTTTCGCATCATGGCCTACGTGCAGTTGACTTGGCGTGAATCTCTGCGTGATGAAGAAGCCACCTTGAGTGCCAATGCAACCAATCTTAACGGCATGGGTCTGCGCCAAGCGGCGTGACGATCGACCCTGGATGATGCCAACGACCGAAGCGATTGGCGCATCTGGGCTGACTTCTGCGCGGTGCTGATTCGCCGCGCCAACAGACTCTATGCTGATGAACCGCTGGCAGGTTGAATTGTTCTTCAAGTGGATCAAGCAGCATCTGCGAATCAAAAAAGTTTTTGGGCATCAGCGAGAACGCGGTGAAGACACAAGTCTGGTGCGCCATTGCCGCCTACGTGCTGATCACGATTGTCAAAAAGGAGCTTCACTTGAAATCCTCGCTTTACACTTGACTACAGATTTTGTTGGTCTCGGTTTTCGAGAAAACCCAGGCTTCATGCGCCTTGCAGGCCGATGACGTAAGTATTCGGTGATCCCGTACAACCAGAAATTGCGGCTGTAAAAAAAGCTGGACACAAACTCCCTTTTCCGTTACTGTCGCAGCCATGCCTGCCGCACAGTACACACAAGCACCCGCCGTCGGCTCCCGCGTCGACAAGCCTTTTGACCAGATATGGGTGACACTGACCAAACGCGAAC
>Ga0210030_1002929_pt1 | contig 11483 bp, 12 predicted proteins | sample CryGeymeta201523_FD_183986 | JGI IMG/M metagenome (GOLD analysis project Ga0210030, IMG submission 183986) | Groundwater microbial communities from Crystal Geyser aquifers in Utah, USA - Crystal Geyser metaG 2015-23 (SPAdes) (version 2) | ecosystem: Environmental > Aquatic > Deep subsurface >...
CTCGCTCGCAGCTCCCCGTGGCTTTTCGCAGCCTGCCGCGTCCTTCTTCGCCCTCTGATGCCATGGCATCCACCATAAGCCCTTTCTAACTTGACCCTTATCTCTTCCCTTCTGTTGTCAAAGAACAGAGCTTAGTAGGACTTAGCCCCACTAAATCCCCAAATACAAACTTATATATTTCTAAATTCTGAATTTGGGTTACAAAGGGAAAATCCCTTTGCTTTTATTAAAACTAAAAAAGTAGACCCCATTGAAATTTTTCCTTAGAAAGGAGGTGATCCAGCCGCAGGTTCCCCTACGGCTACCTTGTTACGACTTCACCCCAATTACCTGCCATACCTTGTCATCTTTCCATATTGCTACTTCAAAATGACTCCGTCAGACTTGCATGTGTTAGGCACGCCGCCAGCGTTCGTTCTGAGCCAGGATCAAACTCTCATTTGTAACTGTAAACGGGGCCTACTTTTTAGTTTTCAAAGAGCGTCTCCGCCTATCCTGGGGTTTTGATCTTCCGGGGCTAAAGTTCTTCCCTCAGCTCGCCTTAACCCCAAGGTATTGCAGAGAAAAAAGAGGCTATACCAAGTAGTATAGCCTCACTATATCAAAGAACTACTTGAATAATTTTAAGCCATTCGTAACCTTTTTAAACTCATCTTATATATATATTATAACTTAAATATAGCATTTTAAAAAAGATAGTCAATAGGGAATTATCGTAGATTGTGTTTAAATATGTACAAAAATTGCATTTTTTGGAAGTTAATACTAAATATCTCTATTTTTCGATGAAATACGATAATAAATGCTTGAATCAATAAATTCTTAAATTATGTATTATCAAAAAATTATATCATACAGGAGAAGAAATTATCAGTCTTTTCCTTACCAATCGTTGATTCAGGGCCATGCCCAGGAAGAACCTTTACATCGCCTGACAAAGACATTAATCGCTTAAAGGATCTTTTCAGTTCCTTAATATCTCCTCCGTACAAATCTGTCCTGCCCACAGAGCCTGCAAATAGCGTATCGCCTGTAATTAGAATGCCTTCACCGTAAAGACAAATTCCTCCGGGGCTATGCCCTGGGGTATGGAGAATCTCAAATCTCAAATCTCCTACCTCCAAGACGTCTCCTTCTGAAACAAACATATCCGGCTCTGGCAATGGATCAACTTCATATCCCCATGCTGCAGCCTGATCCTTTGTGCTCCTGTATATATCAAGATCATCTATGTGGAGAACAATCTTAGCTTTCGTTTCTTCTTTTATCTCAGGGACAGCAGCTACGTGGTCAAAATGGGCATGGGTGCAGACTATGTATTTCAGTTGAAAATTATTTTCATGAATGAGATCAAGGATTCTGTCAGGCTCATCACCTGGATCAACAACTAAACCTTCTTTTGTATTTTCATCTGCAATAACGAAACAGTTATTCCCCAGTGGTCCAACAACAAGTTTTTTAATAATCATAATATCTCCATATTTTGACTCTACAAAGTTTTCTATGGATAATTCCTTAAAATCCCCTCTTTAGCAAATCTCTCCAGTTATTCCCCATCTTCAGCAAAGAGGGGTTAGGGGAAATTTTTTCCCAGAATTTTATATTCCAGTAAATATACTTGATAGAGAGCAAGAGATCAACAAGGTAATTAGCTTTACCCTGTGGTGCGGGGGTTACTCGCCAAATATTGAATACAATATAGACTTTAAATGATAAATACTAAAAGGTTTTGAGAGAAAATAATCTGCCCCTGCCTTTAAAAACTCGGTTTCTTTATTTTCTAAACTCATACCGATGATTGGCAATGAAATATCAGTATTCCTGATTTTAACAACCAACTCGATTCCATCCATCTCTGGCATATTCAGGTCTGTAATCAACAAGCTACAATATCCATCTTTGAGTATATCCAATGCCTCTTTACCATTACTGGCCGTAATAACCTCATGACCATTAAGAGAAAAAAAATCTGAAAGAAACTTCTTGATGTATTCCTTGTCATCAACAATCAAGACCTTTCTATCTAAAGATTCAGGCATAGAAAATATTACAACCATTGGTTGTAATTTGTCAATTCCCAATTACAACTGTAGGATGATAGACTTTACACCCCTAACAAATTCAAAATTGAATAGTTTCAAGATTTTGAGATATAAGGTCTAAATGGCAAAGCAATTCAGAAAGAATATCAGAAAGAATATCGGTGAGACAATAAAAAAGTACAGGCTTGCTGCCAAGATGTCCCAGATGGCGCTTGCTGAAAGGATTGGAATCTCCTATCAGCAATTGCAGAAATATGAAAAAGGTATCAATAATATTTCGGTATATCGTCTGCAGCAATTATCTGAAGCCTTAAGGATCCCAATCAGTAGCCTTCTCGAGGGTCAAGAGTCTGAAATGGTTGCTGAGGAGATCAGTGAATATGGCCTGAATAAAGAAGAAAAAAGACTCCTCGACCTTTTTCGCAGGATTGATAATAAAAATATAAGACGCGGTCTGGTCCTTGAGCTGAAGGGGATAGTGGAAATCTTAAAAAAGAAACATGGTTTGTGAATAAATCCAAGCACCTTGACCGCAGGGTATTCTCAAGGTGCTTGGATAAATCGGCCGAACCTATTTCCTGAATTTCTGCTTAACCATCTCGATTACATAAGAGACCTCTTCACTTTTCAGTAGATAACTCAACAAAAGATATGTCACAACGCATATAGCAATGGTTCCACTCAGATAGAAGGCTTTATTAAGAGTGCTGCCATGGATATGCCAAAGTTCGCCATGAAGAAGCATCCAGCCAATGACTCCCATAATAGTTGAGGCAAAGATTGTCTTTACAAAGGAACAAAAAATTCTCTTTGAATCAACCTTCTTAAGCTTTCTCCTGAGAAAGAAAAAAAGAAGACTAAAATTTACACCAGAGGCAAGGGCATTGGCAAGGGCAAGGCCGCTGTGCTTAAGCGGTTTCATAAGTATTATGCTGAAAATAACATTCGCTGCTAATGCGATTACAGCAACCTTCACAGGTGTCTTAGTATCCTGCATAGAATAAAAGCTTGCTGTTACAACCCTCACGCCAACTACTGCCCATATTCCGAAAGAGTAGAAGAGCAGTGCTTGAGCTGTGCCTATTGTTGCAGCATAATCAAATTTACCTCTCTGAAAAAGTATATTCACAATCGGTTCTCTTAATGCAATCAATCCTGCCATTGCCGGAATCGTTATAAAAAATAGCAATCTCAATGCAAATGAAAAATCATCCATTAGCCTATCGAACTCACCTTTTACTGCATGTTCTGACAGCGTTGGAAGAATTGCCATCCCCATTGCAACCCCGAATATCCCAATGGGAAATTGTATAAGCCGCATAGAATAATAAAGATATGTGATGCTCCCTTCAGGGAGATATGAAGCAAGGATCGTACTTACAAATATATTTATCTGTGCTACAGCCATCCCCATTGTTGCAGGCATAATAAGTATAGACATCTTTTTAAGCCCAGTATGCCTAAAATCGTATTCTGGTGTCAGGCTGTATCCACTCTTAAAGAAAGATGGGAGTTGAAAGGCAAACTGAATAAAACCTCCTATTGCAACACCTATAGCAACTGCAATAATTGGTTGTTCCATCGTTGTCGTAAGCGTCAGAACTGCAACAATGATCGTGATGTTCAGCATCGCTGGTGCAAGTGAGGGGATGAAAAAAATACGCCTTGTATTCAATGCTCCCATCACAATGGCTGCAAGGCTGATAAATAATAGAAATGGGAACATTACCTTGGTAAGTAAGACAGTTAAAGAAAATTTTCCGGGCATACCAACAAATCCGGGTGCTATTGCTGTTATGATTGCAGGGGCAAAGATAATTCCCGCAATGCAGATTAATCCAACAAAAATCATGATAAATGTAAATGTAATCCTGACAAGTCTCCTTGACTCTTCTATCCCCTGTTTCGTTTGATATTCTGTCAGAACAGGGATAAATGCAGAAGACATAGCCCCCTCTGCAAAAAGCTCTCTTAAAAGATTGGGAATCCTGAATGCAACAAAGAATGTATCTGCAATGCCTGTTGCACCAAAAAGCCTTGCAATTATCATATCCTTTACAAAGCCGAGGATTCGGCTGATAAAGGTAGCGATGGACATAATGCCAGCAGCTTTGGCTATGTGTCCTTTCTCATCCATTTCGGAATTATAGCAAAAAAACAGGAGAGAATTTGCAAAATATGAGACTGTTTCTATAAAATCCTCTCATGGGAATTTTGGACGAGATAGTTTCCAAGAAGAAAGAGCGGCTTGAACACGCTAAGACTATCGTATCACCGAGAGACATTAAATCAAGGATTGAGGACATCGAAAAGCCGCGGGATTTTAAGACCGCAATAAAAAGATCCAGGGATAAAAAAATCAAACTGATTGCAGAGATAAAAAAGGCTTCGCCATCAAAAGGAATTATCAAAAAAAACTTTGACCATGTCTTAATAGCCAGGATATATGAAGAAAAGGCAGTTAATGCAGTTTCCGTAATTACAGAGGAGGATTTTTTCCTGGGGAGTCTTAAAATTTTATCTGAGGCCAGGAAAGTTCTGACAAAGCCTATATTAAGGAAAGACTTCATATTTGATGAATACCAGATTTATGAGTCAAGGGCAAATGAGGCAGATGCCATCCTTTTAATTGCTAATATCCTCGATAAAAATCAGGCGAGCGAATATCTTCACCTTGCAGATGAACTCAGATTATCTGTGCTTTTCGAAGTACATGATTCCAAGGAACTCGAAATGGCGCTCTTAATAGATAGTAGTATAATTGGCATTAACAACAGAGACCTGAAAACATTAGAGGTTGATATTAATACAACATTTGAACTCAAAAAAGAGATCCCATCTACCAAGATTGTTATCAGCGAAAGTGGGATAAAGACAAGAGAAGATGTTGAAAGGCTTGAATATGCTGGTGTTGATTCTATGCTGATAGGTACAGCCTTCATGGAGGCAAAGGATATAGGGAAAAAGATTGACGAGTTAATCGGGAAAGTATGATAAAATTAGAATATGCAAGTTAAAGTCAAGATATGCGGCATAACAAATCTAGATGATGCTATGGCCGCAGTTGATTTTAGGGCTGATGCGTTAGGTTTTGTTTTTTTTGATAAAAGTCCTCGTTGTATTTCACATCAAAAAGCAGCTGAAATAATAAAAAAACTACCGCCCTTTATTACAACTGTCGGGGTCTTTGTCAATGAAAAACCGGAAATCATCAAAAAGACAATTGATATAACAGAGATAGATGTAGTCCAGTTTCACGGTGATGAACCACCGGAAAAGTGCAATATTACAAAACGGTGTATCAAAGCAATAAGGGTAAAATCCCTCAAAAGTCTTGACCCACTTAATAATTACAAAGACAGGATTTCTGCATTCCTGCTTGATACATTCACACCTGATATTCTTGGTGGCACTGGTCAGATCTTCAACTGGGATATTGCCATTTATGCTAAACAGTTTGGCAGGATTATCCTCGCAGGAGGCCTGAAGCCTGATAATATTGCCGATGCTGTTAGACGTGTGAGACCTTACGGTGTGGATGTAAGCAGCGGTGTTGAGTCAAGAAAGGGTAAAAAAGACCATAAAAAGATGAAGCTGTTTATAGAGAATGCAAAAGGAGCATAAAAGTATGTCTATACCTTTTCAACTTTTACTTTTGAATCTGAACAGACCCTCACAATCGTTTTCACATTTCCCCTGGGATTGAAATCTCCAATTACCTCAAGAAATTTGGGCCTCAGTTTCTTTTCCAACTCTGTATAAATAACATTTGTTACATCTTCATGTGAGATATAGGTGGTACGGAAAGAATTAAGATATAGTTTAAGGGATTTAAGTTCAACAATCTTTTTGTCAGGTATATAATTTATCTTAATAGTTGCAAAGTCAGGATATCCTGAGCGCGGGCACAAACATGTGAACTCAGGGAAACTGATGTTAATCTCATAGTCGCGCTCAGGATGGGGGTTATCCCATATTTCTAATACAGCCTTCTTGATTATCTTTTCTCCATATTTCATGAGAAAATCTAACATCTAATATATAAAATTGTAAAGATTTGATAAATCTTTATACAGGTATGGAAGGCTACCTGTGTGCAATTATGATCTTTACCAATAGTACACAAATGATATTTCCGTAACATCCTGTTCCCCAAAACAGATTTAGAAATATAAAAAAATCAAGAACCCCTTCTGGTTAAAGGGATTGGAGTGATATAAAATATCACCCAACAGGTTAAACAAAAACCAAAGAGGGGGTTAAAAGAATGATACAACAAACGATATTTCCATTCAAGATAGAAATAACGAGGGAGAAATTAACGGCACGTGGTGGGTTAGCATTGATGGCAGAATACAATCATGGGATTGGATTAAGGGAACTGACAGACAGATATTTGCCGGAGCCCGGCAGCAACCGTGGATTTAAGCCGTCAGTTTTTGTAGACACGCTGGTGTTGATGCTGCAAGGCGGGGGCAGGAGTTTTGAGGATATTCGGGAGTTGAAATACGAAGAAGGATTAATGAAACTAATTGATATTGATAATATCCCTGATCCTGACAGTGCGGGGGACTGGGCTCGAAGGATGGGCAATTTACAGACAGGACAGAGGGGATTAAACGGATTAGGGGAAGTAAGAGATGCGCTCAATCACAGGATGATGAAGAGGGACAAGAGGGAGGCATATACATTAGATGCGGATGCGATGGAGATTATTGGTGAGAAGGCCGATGCTTATTACACTTATAAAGGCAACAAAGGGTACATGCCGATGGCGGGCTTTCTCTTTGAACTGAAACTTTGCATATACGATGAGTTCAGAGAAGGCAACACAGCGCCTGCATTTGGGCAGAGGGAATTTTACAGGGAATGCAAGGCCCGGATGCCGAAGGGAAAGAGGATAGGATATTATCGGGCCGACAGCGCCTCCTATCAGGCTGAACTTATAAATGACCTTGAGACAGATGGGGTTAAATGGGCGATAACGGCGGATATGGATCAGGCGGTAAGAACAGTTATAGCATCCATTCCTGATGAGCAATGGATAGAACCTGTAAAAGGTTGTGGATATGAGATAGCAGAAACGATTCATACGATGAATCATACAAAGAAGGCTTTTCGTCTTGTAATAAAGAGAGAGTTACGGAAACAAGAGAGCTTATTTGAGCAGGGCAAATATTTTCATCATGCAGTAGCTACGAATTGGGATGAACAGGAAAGGGATGCTAAAGAGGTGCTTCAATGGCATAATGAGAGGGGAGAGGCAGAGAACTTTAACAAGGAACTGAAGATTGGGTTTGGAATGGAGCGCATGCCGTGCGGGCAGACGGAAGCCAATGCAGTATTTTTCAGGATAGGAGTAATAGCATACAATCTTTTTATAGGATTCAAACGATTGTCCTGTCCTGAGTTATGGTTAAAACATACAATAGCAACATTTCGCTGGAAGATGATACAGGTAGCGGGTCGGATAGTAAAACATTCAGGAAGCATTTTTTTGAAACTGGCGGTAGACCTTGAGAAATTGGAGTTATTCAAAGGGATAAGGAAAAGTATTTTTGAATTGAGTTTGGTTCTTGATGGATAAACATAGACACAAAAGAATGTAGTGATGAATGAAAAAGAGGGAGTGGTGCGCCACAAAAAGGATAAAAAACCAATATTTGAGGCGACACTTCATTGCAGAAGAAATTTTAGAGGCTAACTTAACAGAAACAGATACCATATAATGAAAAAATTGCCTCTAAATATTATTCGGATAGGTTTACGTAATTTCTATATCGGGATTTGGGAAACCAGATATAATTGAAATTATTGTGTGGATTTAATATAATAACTTTGTGAAGTCTTGAAATTTCCCTTAACGGGGCAAAGTGATTATAATCCATAAGACATTATAAAGGAGGATTTAACCATGAGCAGGCAATTGATGAATTACAAAGAAAAAGTAATAAAAGAGTTAGGGAATCTCTCGAAGGAAAAGATTGCTGAGGTTGTTGATTTTATAAGTTATTTAAGGTTTAAAGAGGGTAGGAGAAGAAAGGAGAAGAAGATTGATAGCATTGATATTCAAGATAATCCTCTTTTATCGCTTATAGGTATCGGAGAAAGTGACTATCCGCATGACCTTGCTCAAAACCATGATAAATATGTTTACCCCGTTAGACAGTAAACATCTAACAGGGGTTTATGGTGATTTGTGAAAAAACCGATTTTCTTTGACAGTTGGGGCTGGATAGCGGTAGCGGATTGTAAAGATCCTTACCATGAAACAGCAAAACCTTTTTATCAGGAATACCTTAATAGTGGAGGAATTCCCATTACTACAGATTATATTTTAGATGAAGTTCTCACTGTGCTTCGCAGAAGATTGACCCACCAAGTGGCGGTAAAATTTGGAGAGGGTATATTTCAGGCTGCAAAGGTTCAAAAGCTTCGTTTTGAATTAATTGACAACAGAAGAAGAGAGAAGGCATGGGAATTGTTTAAGAAATACCAGGACAAACCTGATATTTCCTTTACGGACTTTACCTCTTTTGTGGTAATGTCTGAATTTAAGTTAAAGGAAGTATTTACTGACGATGATCATTTTGAAAAGGTGAATTTGGAGTTCAAAAGATTACCCTTTATAGCAAAGTCTTAACCTCAGCCTTACATCTCATATGAAAATTCTCCTAATCGACCCACCCTTCTATCGCTTCATTGGTTATTACAACCGTTATTTTCCCCTTGGGTTAGCTTATCTGGCATCAGTGTTGCGAAAAGAAGGGCATGAAGTTTTGATTTATGATGCTGACTGTAATGTCAGCCCATCAAAGATGGATTTTACAAGATTGGAAGACAGTTATCCCGATTATCTGAAGTCTCTAAAAGATGAAAATCATCCCATCTTACAGGAAGTAAGTCACACAATTAGTAATTTCAATCCTGATATTGTGGGAATTACAGTATGGACTACCTTTGCCGCTTCTGCCTTTAAGATTGCCTCATTGTGCAAGGAATATGATAGGAGTGTGCCAGTAGTGATGGGAGGACCTCATGTTTCTATAAAGTATGATGAGGTGCTAAAGATATGCCCTGATGTAGACTTTCTGATTAGAGGGGAAGGAGAAGAAACTTTTTTAGAATTGGTGAGAATGATTGGAGAAAGATGGGGAAACAAAAATGCTACCTTCAACAATATTAAAGGCATCTCATACAGGCAGAATGGAGAAATGGTTCATAATCCACAACGCGAGTTTGTCAAAGATTTAGATGCAATTCCTTTCCCTGCACGGGATCTGTTGCTAAATAAAGATTCCTACAATTCAGAAGATATGGGCCTGCTGATGACAAGTAGGGGGTGTCCCTATAACTGCTCTTACTGTGCTACTGGTATCTGGAAAAGAAAAGTCCGTTATCGCTCTGTAGATAACATTATTAAAGAAATCAAATTTTTAATCGATGCCTATGGAACAAAACAATTTACCTTTAAAGACGATTCTTTTACAGTCAATAAAAAGAGAGTTCTGGAACTTTGTGACAGGCTGATAAAGGAAAAAATTAATATTAATTGGGATTGTAATACAAGGGTAAACCTTATAAATGAAGATTTATTAAGCAAAATGAAAAAGGCAGGCTGTAATAGTATAAAGGTTGGGATTGAAACGGGCAGTGAAAAAATCCTTAAATTGATGAGGAAGGGGATCACATTTGAACAATGCAGAAAATCGGCTAATTTATTTAGAAAGGTTGGAATTCATTGGACAGGTTATTTTATGATGGGGCTTCCTTCAGAGACAAAAGAGGAGGTTTATCAAACACTGAAATTTATGAAGGAACTTAAGCCTGACTTTGCTTCTTTCAGTGTTTATGAGCCATTTCCGGGAACTGAGTTGTTTGAAATTGGAATTAAAAAAGGTCTGGTTCAAAACGGAAGAACATTGGAAGATTTTTACACCCTTTCTCCCAAATACTATTATGTGAAGGACATCACCCGAAGAGTTGATACAATGGCTAATGAAGAATTTGAGAAACTTGAATCTGAAATGAAAGAAGCTTTTCATAGATATAACAGGGACCTATCAAGGTTAGCAAAAAGGGCTAAATCAAGGAGTAAACTTTACTTACATGAACCCAAGGCATTGTGGGGGGATTTGAGAAGGTTCTGGGGCTGGGTAAAATAAAAGAGGTTATCCTTGAAAGTATCAGTGATTACGGCAGTTTTTAACGGAGCCAAGACAATACAGGATTGCATAAAAAGTGTCAGTGGACAAATTTACCCCAATATAGAACATATTATAATAGACGGGGGTTCTACTGATGGAACTCTTGAGGTAATAAAAAGGTACACAGAGAAGAGAGTAAACATCGTATCAGAACCGGACAATGGCATCTACGATGCCCTGAATAAAGGTATTAGACAGGCTTCAGGAGAGGTAATTGGACTACTTTACTCGGATGATTTCTATGCACATGATAGAGTTATAGAGAAAGTGGCTGACATATTCATGAAATATAATATCGATAGCTGTTACGGAGATCTCCAGTATGTAGATAAAAATAACCCCGATAAGGTAATCAGATACTGGAAGTCCTCACAATATAGACATGGAAAGTTTAAATATGGCTGGATGCCACCCCATTCTACATTTTTTGTAAAAAAGGAGATTTACAATAAATATGGTTATTTCAACACCAATTTCAAAATAGCTGCTGATTATGAATTGATGCTGAGATTTTTGGAAAAACACAAAATATCTACTTATTATACACCTGAAGTGTTTATAAAGATGAGGATAGGTGGGACGAGTAATAGAAACATTAAGAACCTCATAATCAAAAGCAATGAGGATTACAGAGCATGGAAAGTAAACAATCTTAACGGAGGCTTTTATACTATCTTGCTAAAAAACTTATGTAAAATACCTCAGTTCTTTAAAAAGGTATAGTTCAAAATTCAATTGACAAGACGGGAGTGAAATTTTGGGGGTCTTGAATCTTGACAATCCACAAATACAAAGTCATCGCCTCTTAATGTCGAACAGAAAGTCGTTGCGTCGAAAAAATCAGCGATAGGATCCATGCTTAAACGCCTCTTTGATATCTTTTTGTCTTCTATCGGCCTTATTGGTTCTTCACCTTTATGGCTTATTTCTTCTTTAGCTATCGAATTAGAAGACAGAGGTTCTGTGTTTTACCTTCAGGAGCGTGTTGGTAGAAATGGTAGAATTTTCAAAGCATATAAATTCCACTCGATGATTCCTGATATAGGCTGAGGTATCGGAGGTATCAAAAGAGAGGTATGAATATCCTTGTAATTGGTGGTAGCGGGTTTATCGGGACTGCCCTGATAAGGGAGTTGCTTACAGTGGGTTATTATGTGAGGAATTTCGATAAGAACCCGAGTGTTGATTTTAGTGAGCTTTCTACCATTGCAGATGTGCGTGACAGAGATGCACT
>Ga0210030_1002939_pt1 | contig 11453 bp, 9 predicted proteins | sample CryGeymeta201523_FD_183986 | JGI IMG/M metagenome (GOLD analysis project Ga0210030, IMG submission 183986) | Groundwater microbial communities from Crystal Geyser aquifers in Utah, USA - Crystal Geyser metaG 2015-23 (SPAdes) (version 2) | ecosystem: Environmental > Aquatic > Deep subsurface >...
CGCGAGGCAGCGTCACCAAGAACTTGCTGTTGAATTCGGGTCGCGTTTTAAATTTATTTACCTTGGTGTAGCGGGGCAGCGCGGGGCAGGCCCATCGCCGGCCCGCAATATTGGTATAGAGAACGCTACCGGGCAGCTGATCGTATTTTGTGATGACGATGATTTTTGGTGCACACCCAACTATTTGGCATCGGTATCAGAGTGTTTTGAGAAGCAGACCACACTTGATATGTACATCGGCAATCAAAAAGCTGTCCATGTAGATGGCCGAGTCCAACCTGATTGGTTGCCCGCACTGTGCAGTGCAGCCAAAAGTCGTCAACCCTTCAATGACGGCGTGGTTTTAGTCAGCCACCAAGACCTGTGCGCTGCGGGTGGTTTCCCACAGCTCAATACCGTGGTGGTACGGCGCGAAGTTGTCGAGCGGATCGGCGGTTTCTGGAACACCCTTACTTATGAGGGCGACCGCGATTTTTTCTGGCGCGCTCTGGACCAATACCGCGCCATTGCGTTTAACCCAACCGTGGTCGCACAGCACCATGTGCCCGACCCAGCCAAAACTGTTAATCAATCCACCTCACATAAAGCTGTCGAGCGGTGGCTCATTTCCGCACTTATCTCAGACCACATCACCGCCAGTGCAAGGAACACCGACATTGTCAAACTGGCCGTGTCCTACAAAGGCGATTTATTGCGCAAAGTTTGCTTGAAACTGGTAGAGCAGAAAGCCATGAAACCAGCTTTTCTGATGGGGCGCCAAGCGTTAGCCGCAAGATTCTCTATTAAATGGGCTGTATATGTGTTGTGGCTCTTGATCAAACAGCGACGCAGTCCGACCTGATATGACGCAGCGTCAAAAGGCCCTCGTCATTGGCGACGACACCCGAAGTTTTCTTGCGACTGTGCGGTCACTTGGCCGCCAAGGTATCGAAGTCCATGTGGCGCCATACAACATGCGCGCACCAGCACTGGCTTCGCGTTACATCGCGCAAACCCATCGCGTGCCGTATTACCTGGACGGTGGGGCAGACTGGTTGCGCGCAATGCAAAAGCTGCTGACTGAACACCAATACGCACTCGTCATCCCCTGTGAAGAGCGTAGCCTGCTGCCTCTATACAAACACCAGCATGAGTTGCCCAGCCAGTGTGTGCTGGCCATACCCAGCCCAAAGGCGTTAGACGCTTTTTTCGACAAGATCAACACCCGACAACTGGCCACAGCGGTCGGTGTACCCATTGCAAAAGGCCGTGAACTTGCAGCTGATGACACCGCTGACACGCTGTTAGCGGGTCTGTCCTTGCCCATCATTTTCAAGCAACGCCAGTCCTATTCTTGGCCTGAGCTGTACGTTCGTACCAGTGTCAAGGTCATTCAGAACCGCTCACAACTTGAGAGCTTACTGAGCAGTCTAGATAAGGGCTGTGACGGTTTTTTCTTTGAAGAAATGTTTCCAGGTCGGGGGCTAGGTGTGTCCGTGCTGTGTCATCTAGGTGAGGTTCTTCAAGCTTTTGAACATCACCGCGCACATGAACTGGGCGGCAGCAGTTACTACCGCAAAAGTGCACCCCTTGACGCTGCCCGACTCGCAGCTGTGAGTCGCATGGCCAAAGCCGTGGACTACACAGGTTTGGCCATGTTTGAGTTCAAGCTCAATGAATCCAACGGTGAGTGGATTTTGTTGGAGGTGAACGCGCGTCCGTGGGGTTCATTACCGCTGCCCGTTGCCGTGGGTGTTGATTTCCCATATCAGCTTTATCAACTTCTGGTCACAAACCAAATACAGTCGCCCGTCCGTTACCGTGCCAACATTTATGCACGCAACGTCGTGGCAGACCTTTGGCAAATGCGCGCAGCCTCACAGGCCGTGGTGGGTTCTGGAGTCATTAAGGCGGTTTTCGTTCTGAAATGGTTGGCGGGTTATGCGCGGTTCATCATCGGCCGAGAGCATCATGACGCATTTGATTGGTCTGACAAACGCCCTGCCTGGGTAGAGCTCAAGCAAGTCGTGCAAGATCGGCTCGACGCCACAGACTCAAATCGACAACGAAAGCATCTCTCGTTACCTGCCGATGCTGTTAAGGCATTGGCCAATCACACCCACAAAACGGGGCAACCAGCAACCGTCATCTTTGTCTGCCAAGGCAACATTTGTCGTAGCCCATTTGCGCAGTTGCTGGCTCAAAAGTTATTTAGTCCGCAAAGTCAACTCATTCAATTCGAGTCTGCCGGCATGCTGCCGCGTAACACACGTCACTCACCCGATGCAGCCATCACCGCAGCAGCCACTTTGGGTGTCGACTTGGGCGGGCATCAGTCAAAGTGTTTGACCGATGAGATAGTTTCAGGTGCCCAGTTGTTGATCATTTTTGACACCATCAATCTTCGTGCACTTTTTGACCGTTACCCTGATCTTCAATGCCCGGTATCCTTTTTGGGTAGCTTTGAAGCCACTGATCAATTAAATCTTGTCAATGATCCAGAAGGCAGGAGTGTGGATAGTTTTATTGAGTGTTATAAATTAATTAATAAATTAATGCTCAATTTTAAAAAGTTAGTAACTGGGAGTGAACTTGAGTAAGTTTTCTGTTGTATTAGCTACCCGTGATCGACCTGTTTTATTTGAGGCTGCACTTAGGTCAGTTATCGATCAAGACTTTGATGATTTTGAAATCATCATTGTGAATGACGGATCATCCAGTGAATATCAAGAACAATACGAATCCACATATAAACGTGCTAAAGATTTAATTGGTGAAAGAATCAAGGATTTTTATTTGGTACGCCGTCCACGCGGTCATGGTCAAAGTTACTCTTTGAACTTTGGTGTAGATCAAGCTGTTGGTGATTATGTCCTCTTTCTGGATGATGATGATACATGGACCGACAACCATCATTTGGCAAGGTTTAACCAAGCATTGATTGACCATCCAAATGCTGACTTATATTTCGCCAATCAAGCGGCCTATTTTCGTGATGAAATAAAATCTGGACCGATCTGGCTTGAATCTTTAGAAAAAGAATTAATGGATGGTGGTGTCAAACCAGATGCCAATAATGTATTTGATGTGCCCACTGAAATACTCATGAGCACCTGGGGGTTTTGCCATTTAAATTGTCTCGCTGCACGCCGCGAACTTTATTTAAACACACAGGGAATGGATGAAGGAATTCGCTGGGAATGTGATCGCGATATCTTTTTGCGACTTGTTGACAAGGCAGGCACTATTTTATTTGCGCCTACGTTTGTTTCACGTCATAACATACCGGACCCCGCAAAAAGTCTGAATATGAGTACAACACTATCCATGTTGGAAAAGCGCTTGTATCAAATTCGCGTGCTTGACAAAGCAGCGCTTTTTTCAAAGAAGAAATGCATTCGCAAACACGCTCGTCGTCACAAAGGGTATGCTTTAAAAAAAATAGCGGAAGACTTGGCTGCAATAAAAATGTGGCCAACAGCCGCTTACTATGCCAAAGAGGCATTAGGCCCCAACTTGACCATCAAATGGATTTTTTTCACCTTGTATTGCACCTTCCGTTCCTTGCAAACCCCGGCTGATCGTGCTGCATGACGGTCCACCTTGCATATAGCCTCAAGTAAATAACCCTATGAAGGTATACGGTTTACTCATTGCCAAAAATGAATCTGACATCATTGAGCAAACCATGCTGTCCATTCGTCAGTATGGCTGTTTTGATGGAATATTTTTTTATGATAATGGCTCAACCGACGATACTTTTCAAACCGTTACTAAGTTTAACGATCTGGTAAAACACGCGGCTGTTGAAAGTGAATCATATTCAGATAATCTGAAATACAAACTGCTTTACAAACATGCTGATTTATATCAAGACGGTGATTGGCTTGCCATTTTGGATGCAGATGAGCTTTATGCCGAAAATTTGGCGCCAATTATTGATGCCGCTGTGCATGCTGACGCCAATTACATTGAAACAAAATCAGCCCAGTTTTACATGACTGAGCAAGATGACGCGACACGCTTTGACCCCAAGCAGGCTGCTATTGAACAGCGCCCGCACTACTTAATTAACTATGGTGAGCCACGCCTGTTCAGGTTTACTCGTAGTAACCTTCTTTCTGATCAAATGGTGAAGACTCGCCATGCCAGCATGAAGCTGGCCCCAGACAAACTTTTAGTCAATCACTTTCAATACCGCTCTGCCAAGCAATTGCAGACTCGTATTGACGTCCGGCAAGCCAACAACAGAACTTCTGGAAATTGGGGTCATGTTAGCCAAGCCAGTTGGCAAGACTATCTGGTGCACGCCCGCTTGCTGCACACGTTTCAGGGCCAGTTTCAGTATGGGCTTCCAGCCGAGGTTAATCTGTACAAAACACGTACAAATACAGCATATACATCGGGTACTTTGAGATGGCTGCAAAAAAATGGTTATTTAAATCCAGCACAGCTTGAGTTTTTGAGTGCAGGTAAGCTCAAAAAGCTAGCGCATCGCTTCCTGTAATCACTGACAGTATTCATGGCGCCACTGGTCTATATCATCATCTTGAACTGGAATAGTTTTGATGATACCTTGCAATGTTTAAAGTCACTGGACTCGTTAACATATAAAAACTATCAAGTTATTGTGGTCGACAACGGCTCGGTTAACCAATCCAGCACCGTTTTAGCAGATGTCAAAGGCATCACGTTTATCCAAAATAAATCAAACCTTGGTTTTGCTGGTGGCAACAATGTGGCCATTCATTACGCGTTGGCGCATCAGGCTGACTTTATCTGGCTGCTTAACAGTGATGCAGTGGTGGCACCAGACTGCCTTGAAAAAATGGTGGCTGTTGCGGCGGCAGATCCAAGCATTGGGCTTGCCAGCCCTGTCATCTACCATTTGGATCGCCCAGACGAATTGCAGCACGGGGGTACCCGTTTAAACCCGCAGCGCCACGGTGTGCAAGAGGCCGCAGACATAGCCACCGCGCGGCAGTGGCAGGCAAGCGAGCCTGGCAACGTCATCTTGTGGGGCACGGCCCTACTGCTTTCTGCGCGCCTGGCTCGCCAAATTGGGGGCTTGGATGAAGCGCTATTTGCCTACTCTGAAGACACAGATTACTCTTTGCGCAGTAGCCGCGCTGGTTTTAAAAACGTAACCGTCTTTGATGCAAGCATTTGGCACGCCAGCACCCCAGGGTTGCGCAAACCCCACTACTACTACTACACCACTCGCAACGCTGGCCTGATGTGGCGCAAGTACACGCCGGCTGCAGTATTTTTAAAGCTTTGTTGGTGGAATGCGCAGAGGGTGCGCGCCTCACAGCGCAAGTTTGCTGGGCGTGCGGATTTGCTGCACGCAGCCAAGCTGGGTCTTTGGCACGGTTGGATTGGTGTGGGCGGGCCGTTTGACCCCACCGCTACACTGCCCCTGCTACCGCGCCTGTTACTGGCTGTGGTACTGCGCTAAAACCATGCTCAATTCCACAACACACATTCCTGCCAGCTTGCCACCCGGCCACCCACCGGTGATGCTGGTGGTGGTGGACACCGAAGAAGAATTTGACTGGCGCCAGCCCTTTTCACGACAAAACGTTGGGGTTGCTTCCATTAGCGCCCAGCCATCATTGCATGATGAGGTGTACGACCACTTTGGTGTTGTGCCCACCTATGCTGTTGATTGGCCTGTGGCTTCCACAGCCAGTTCTGTGGCCACACTCAAGGGCTTGCATGATGCGGGCCGCTGCCAGATCGGCACCCACCTGCACCCGTGGGTCAACCCACCCCATGCAGAACAGGTCTGCGCATCAAACTCTTTTCCAGGTAATTTGCCACCAGCGCTTGAGCGCCAAAAACTCCAGCAACTCACGGCGCAAATCGAGCGCAGCTTTGGAATCAAGCCAGCCCTTTACAAGGCGGGCCGCTATGGCGTTGGGCCGCACACTACCCAGGCACTGATCGAACTCGGTTACGCCCTGGATGCAAGTGTTGTGCCCCACACCTCGTTTACCAGCGCAGGCGGGCCAGACTTTACCGGGCTGCCAGAGGAACCCTATTGGTTTGGCCCCAATGCCCACCGGCTGCTTGAGCTGCCTGTTACCACTGGGTTTACGGGCGCGCTACGCCATATGGGGCCAGCCATGTACCCAAAGCTGCACAGCAGGCTGGGCGGGCTTTTGCACTTGCCCGGTATTGCTGCCAGGCTTGGCCTGCTGGAGCGCATTCGCCTCACGCCAGAAGGGTACACCACCCATGAACTCGCTCGCCTACTGCGGGCCGTGGTGGCCTCTGGCCAGCAAGTGGTCACGCTCACTTACCACAGCTCTACATTGGTGCCGGGTAACACCGTTTATGTAAAAAATGCACAAGAGTTGAAGCAGTTCAAGCAAACTGTCAAAGACGCCTTGCAGCTTTTTCAGCAAGAACTGGGCGGCTGCTTTATGACGGCCAGCGGCTTGCATGACTTGCTGCTGGCCCAGCGCACGGCGGCGGGCGCCTAGCATGCAGCTGCGCCGCGCGTTGTTTATTACCTTTTTTTCGAGCAACGCTGCCAACGTTGTTCAGTTTGCCGTCACCGTCATCTTGTCGCGGCTGCTCACGCCTGCCGAGGTGGGCATTTATTCCATCACCGCTGTGTTTGTGGCCATCACCATTGTTTTCAGAGACTTTGGGGTGTCCACCTATCTGCAACGTGAAAAGGACCTGACACCTGAAAAAACCCGCTCTGCGCTTGGCTTGCTGATTACCACCTCTTGGGCACTGGCCGCCTTCTTGTACTTTGCCAGTGACTATGTTGCCGCCTATTACGGCCAGCCGGGCATCGGCCGCGCACTGCGGGTGCTAACCATCAGCTTCCTGATCGTGCCATTTGCTTCTTTTGTATCGTCTATATTGGCACGCGAACTACAAGCGGGCAAAGCTGCAATAGCAACCGGGCTGGGCACCATTGCCTATGCCGTTACATGCATCACCATGGCGTATATGGGGTTCAGCTACATGTCATTGGCATGGGCCAATGTCGCCAATTTAGCAGTGACCTTGCTGGTTTACACCCAGCTCATCCCTGCAGGTACGTCTTTTAGGCCAAGTTTTAAAGGCTGGCGCGCGCCAGCCAAATATGGTGGCGGAGCCGTGCTGGGCACTTTGGTGGACCGCCTTAACTACTCAATTCCCGACCTTGTACTGGGAAAAATAAGTGGTGCGGCAGCCGTCGGTCTGTACAGTCGTGCTAATGGTCTGGTTGCTTTGTTTCAGCAAGTTATTGGGCCCATGGTCAACTACAGTGCTGTTCCATTCATTGCCAGCAATCATCACAAAAATAACCCGCTTACGCCACTTATATCCAAAGCCATTAGTTATCTTACTTGCTTGGCTTGGCCTGCATATATTGTTATAGGTTTGTTCGCGGAACCCATTATTAAAATTTTATATGGTTCCCAGTGGACACCTGCAGCGCCGATTGTGTTATTGATTTGCGTACAAGCAGCAGTTAGAACGGGCTTCGCATTGGTTCAACCTTTGCTTTTGGCGATTGGTAAACCCTATATTTCTGCAGTAACGTCTGGTAGTACTGCTATTGCAAGATTGTTGTTAATATTTTTTTCCGGCAGCACTAATTTATATGATATTGTTGTAGCCATTTGTATTGCAGACTGCCTGACAGCCCTAATTTCCGTTTGGGCGTTAGCTAAATATGCTGATTATAGCCTGCGGGACTTATTTAAAGCACATTGGGATAGTTTAAAGGTAAGCACAATGGTTTTTGTATCTGCAATAGCCCTGCGGATGTTACTCCCTGCAACTTTGGAAAGTTATATTTCTGTTCTAATAGTTTCCATGGTTTGCGGGGTTGTTTGGTTAGTCGGTGTTTATTATTTTAAACATAGTATTCGGAATGAGTGGAATGCTTACATTAAGATATAACTAAACCGTCCCTGTAGTCATTTTCAATACTTAAATTTCTAGTAGTGCGATTCATAATTACCACCATCAACGCTACTTATGCAATGTGGTCTCTGTTGTACTCCAGAAACGTACTTTTTCGCCATGTCCGTAGCTCTTTTTCCATCAAAGTTGAAACTAGCATATCCAATTATCTGAAATGAAAAACAAACAGACTACTATAGTGCATACATATCGCACGCATTGCGTAACAGTTTCACAACCGCCGGGGTTCGGTGATTTCCTACGTGGGTCATTTTTCTTAGCGATCTTTTGCCGTGAGCACAACATACAACTGTTTTTGGACTTCAGCCAGCACCCCATTGGAAAGTTCGTCAACCCAATCTGCACACCTGACACATCATCACTCACGCCCGAAGAGTTTTTCAACGAAAGAAAAGAGGAACTCGTTCCGTATCTGAGAACGCTCTCTGCTGGGCAAACAGCGCTGATCACAACGCATGCAAATGTTGCTGATACAGCGATTACAGACGCCGACAGATTATTGATTCAATCGCATTTATGCTTTACGGATGAAATCACTAGCGATGTTGCTGCAATTATTGAAAAGATCGGCAGTACGCAATTTGCCGTAGTTCATATTAGAGTTGCGGATGAGGACATGAACAATCCAGACATTGTCGTTCGGGGGTTGACTAGATATATCACGCAACACGTAATCCCTGCATGGGGCAAGCAAGTGGCCGTACTCTCAAATAATGGCAAGCTAAAAGAATTACTTTCCAAGCATTTCAACCTGTACCTCATTGATACCAGCGCAGTGCATCTTGGAGAGTGTAATTCAACTGATCTGCATGTCAGGGACTCGCTAGTAGACTTTGCACTAATCTCAAAGTCGAGTCATATCTACTCTTACAGCGTATATGGATGGAAAAGTGGATTCAGCAAGCATTGTGCGAATCTCTTTGATATCGCTTATACTCAAATTCAGATTCACTCTTATGCCGGACGTATTAAAGCCAAGCTGAAATCTATTTTTACACGTGGCGTTTAGTTTTTTTCAAATCAATAATTCATTCTGAATGAAAATGTAAACTGTATATTTATCTTGCCTATTCTAACGGCAATCCATCACGCGGCTTTTGGTCTTATCTATTAACTTTATATCTTGACTAGTCACCACGCATACTTCATTTTGATACGTATGGACAAACACCTGGTCATAATCTGTTTCAAATATTCACTAAATTTATTGGTTTAAAGTACAAACAAAAATTCAATACAATTTAAAAAGTCCGAATTTATTATCCCTGATAAATATAGGGCAAAATTATGAATCCAAGTAGTGTTTTTCCAGCGATTGCTGCTTTGCTGTTAACCTATATAACATCTTTTCTTTTAGTTAAGAAATTTGGTGCACCGAATACACAAGGTCGCTTTGCCTGTGTTGATGGTTTGCGAGGTTATTTAGCAATTTGCGTGTTTCTTCATCATTCTTGTGTCTGGTATTTTTACATTCAAACAGGCCGTTGGGAACTCCCAGCTTCCAACCTATACATTCATTTTGGACAAAGTGCTGTGGCTTTGTTTTTCATGATTACGGGATTTTTGTTTTTCACCAAAATCATTTCTAGTAAAACACGTGCTATTGATTGGTGTCAATTGTTTGTGTCGAGGATATTACGACTCGCACCGCTTTATTTTCTTGTGGTGATCTTACTGTGTGTGGTGGTTGCTGTTCTCACAAACGGTGTGCTAACCGTGCCACTTAGTAAGCTCGGAAGAGACCTCATAGGTTGGCTGAGCTTTACTATGCTGGGCGCACCTGATTTGAATGGACTTAATCGCACCGGGATCATTGTTGCTGGCGTCACATGGTCGTTACCCTATGAATGGTTTTTTTATCTTACCCTTCCATTAATGGCTTTAACGGTAGGTACAAGGCCGCCTATCTTGTATTTATTTATCAGCGTAATCAGTATTTTTTACTTTTCAATTTGGCACCCAAGCATTCATTATCTTGCTTTTTTGGCTGGTATTGTCACTGCCTTTTTAGTCCGATCTTCTTCATTTTGTAATTTTGCAGCTAGTCGTTCGGCGACTTTTGTCGCACTGGGCTGTCTGTGCTGCGTCGTAGCTTTTTTCCCGTCAACTTACGGTTTAGCACCTTTGGGGTTGTTAGCTGTGTTCTTTGCGCTGGTTGCTTCTGGTAATAGTCTTTTTGGGTTGTTATTGAGTCCAGCTTCACGCACTTTGGGCGAATTAGCGTATGGCATCTACTTACTACATGGCATCACTCTTTTTGTATTATTCAACTTCGTTATTGGCTTGTCCGTTGCAAAAAATATGAGTGTTGTCCAATACTGGGGGCTAATTCTCAGTGTTACACCAATCATTGTATTGTTTTGCTTCGCCGTGTTTCGCTGGTTTGAAGAACCTTTTATGAGGCAAACGCCGGCTTTATCACGATGGTTACGCGTGCGTTTAAAACTTAGTTTTCTATAAGCGCGTCGTATTTTTTATGTCCAAATCTTGATTTAAATTTTCATGTGTTTGAAGCATACTCAGACCAGATAGGTATTCAAGCATCTTCCCAGCACAAACGTTAATTTCATTTCAATGTTCTGTAATTATTCCTTAGTGTCTCGACCGGCTTACCAATAAATTTGTTGAGCATGACGGCAATCAATATTGATAATAATATTATAACGACTTCAGAAACTATTTTATCTATTGAAATTAATTTACCCATAATTGATAAATTTCCTGCGGCCAATTGGTCTTTGATTGTATAATTAAATAAAGTTATTATATATACGTGACTAATATATATAGTGAAACTCAAGTCACCGATCCATTTGTCCCATTTTCTATCAGATTGAAAAATAAATGTTAGTGGCATAAGTAGAAAAAAAACTGCGAAAAGCGTAAGCGATTTGTAAATGTCGTTTATTGTTATGAAAGAATAAAAAATTGCAAATAATATAAGGAAATATGTTGCTGCCATTGAAACAACCGCCAGATTTTTTTTTGTCAAAAATCTTTTATAGAATGGAAGCTCAATTTGATGAGCTAGTGCACCAAGCAAGAAAAATGCTAATTCAGTTGGAAAAAATCGATATGTCCACGGATCCTGATAACCTAAGCCAATGTAAAAAATAAGTATTCGTATTGATATTGATAATGCCAATAATAGGATTATTATTCTTTTGTTATGTAGAATAAATGGGGCAATTAAATAAAATGATAACTCAACCCCTAAAGTCCAGGCTTGTGGTACTAGTAAGCCTTGATAAAGAACAACTTGACTATTTCGGAAATCCGTTGTAAAAATCAATTGATTATTATCCACGCCTGTAAACATTACCCAATCTTGCATGAATAATGTGATATTTGAATACAATAGCAAAAGATTTGCAGACCAAGGTGATTCTCTGTAAATTTTGAAGAAAATTACTTCACTGTCAAAATTTGACGTAATTAACAAAGGTAAACCCCCGGCTTTGCCGGGGTGACAGCAGGAGTTTGACTTTTACGTAGGTAGGGATGTCCATCGCAGAAACTCGCAATCGTGAGCCGCCAAG
>Ga0210030_1002966_pt1 | contig 11402 bp, 8 predicted proteins | sample CryGeymeta201523_FD_183986 | JGI IMG/M metagenome (GOLD analysis project Ga0210030, IMG submission 183986) | Groundwater microbial communities from Crystal Geyser aquifers in Utah, USA - Crystal Geyser metaG 2015-23 (SPAdes) (version 2) | ecosystem: Environmental > Aquatic > Deep subsurface >...
TACCTGGAATTTAATCATTAAAGATCAAACTCCACCGGCTTTAGCTACAATTGCACCTGCAAATAACGCTACAGGTATTGTAATTGGAACTAATATTGTAATTACCTTCACTGAAGGTGTTTTCAAGGCGCCTGATGCCACTGTATTTACTGCAACTTCTATTAAAGATGTTATTTCTTTAAAAGATGCTGCAGGTGCTTCTGTTGCATACACAGCAAGTTTAACTACGGTTGATGCTAATAGTGGGGTTGTTACAGTAACATTAGATCCAACGGCAGACTTAAAGAGCGAAACAAAATACACTGTGACTATTAGTCCTGTAGTTGACGTTCTTAAAAACGTTAGTGGCGAAATGATGAGGTCATTCACTACAAAGGATATGACAGCACCAAAGGTAACTGCATGGAATCCTGTTTATGACACTCAGTTAAATCCTAAAACAGGTGTTGTTACAGTAACTTTCAGTGAAGAAATTTATGATGACGTAACATATACTTCAGAAGGAAATCCGGTTGTGGTTGATATTATCGCAGCAAATATTCCTGATTTCTTCACATACAACGTTGTTACCAATATTACAAGAGATGTAGATAACAAAATTGTTTCTTGGACAACTGGTGCTGCTGTAGGTTTTACAGGTTCAATATCGGCTGACAAGAAAGTTATTACATTAACTCCGGTTGCAGCAGCGGTTCCATTAGCCTCTGAAGCTTGGTACCGGGTAGGTTTATTAGCTGGTGTTGTTGAAGATGTTGCTGAAAATGCAAATGCTGCGGATGAAACTATTTTCAGAATTGAAGATACAGTTGTTCCAACAGCTACTTTTTATAGTCCGATTGGCGCTGCAGCTAATGATGCTGCTATGACCATCACTTTCAGCGAAAAGATTCAAATTGGTACAGGTAACATTTATGTACGTAATTATGCCAATGGAGAAGTGGTTGAAACTATAGCTGTAAATGGTACAAATGTTACTATTGACGCTGCCGGGACTACAGCTACTATTCTTCATGCTGATTTCCCTGCTGCAATGAATTTCTTTGCTACTGCTGATTCTGTTACATTCAAAGATATCTCAACCAATGCCAATCCTTGGGCTGGTATTGCAACAAATGCAATTAATACCTGGACATTCAGCACACTTGATGCTGTTCCTCCGGTTGTATTACCACAAACTGGGCTTTATCCAGTTCCAGGTGCAACCAATGTTGCATTGAATACTGCAATCAATGTTGTATTTGATAAAGAAATTGCATTTAATACGGATGGCATTACCCGTTGGGTAGTTATTTATAACGAAGACTGGACGCCAAATCAGGTTATTGAAGTAAATGGTGTAAACATCGAATTAAAACCAATAACAACTCCGGTTTACCAGGCTAATCGTGTTATGTCTATTAAACATTCAAATCTTCAACCAACCAAAAAATACTTTGTAAGAGTTATGGAAGGTTCGGTTGTTGATATGGCAGGAAACGTATTTGCTGGTATTATGGATGATTCATGGTACTTTAGCACGGAAGACAATACTCCTCCTATGGTAGTTAGTTTAAGTCCTGCTGATAATATATCGGGTGTTGACAATAAGACTAATCTTGTGATGACATTTGATCGTAGTATTGTGGCAAACGCTGCTGGTAAGATTAAATTGTACAAGGAAGTTGTCGGACAACTTGGTGTATTAATTGAAACTATAGATCCTACTTCTGCATCGGTAAGCATTGATGAAAAAGTTGCAACAATAGCATTAGCTGAATGGTTAGAATATGAAGCCGGATATTATGTAATAGTTGAAACAGGTGCCTTTACAGGAACCTCTTCTGAAAACTGGCCATTTGCCGGAATAACTACAACACAGGGATGGAACTTTAAAGTTGAAAAACTGGTATGTGATCCAATTTCAGTCGTTATTACTGTAAAAGAACAAATGGAATGTTCTGCAGTGATAAACGTTGAAGTTGTAACTGAAGGAGACTATGTTCTTACCTTAGATGGAGATACTGTTGAGGTTGGTGAACATACGCTTGCATCCGGAGATTATGTTTTTGTAGCAACAAATGCTGACGGCGATTGCAGTGATACTAAAAATATCACGATAGGAAATGAACCAGTTGTTAAAACAGATACTGTTGAAACATACAATGGTGAAGCTGTTCACTATGTAAACGAAGAAGCAGGTGTTGATGAAATGCTTATGGCGGGTGAACATACTTTCACTTATGACTACCAAGGGTGTACCAGAACTTTAAATGTTACGATAACTGAAAAAATGAGAATTGCAACAATTGCTGAAATTCAGGGAGAAACAGATAATTCACCTCTTGCTGGTAAAATTGTCAAAGTTGTTGCTACTGTATCAGGAATTGCTCCTGGTGAAGGATTCTTTATGCAGGATGCCAATGCTGCTTGGAGTGGTATTTGGGTAGAGTTTAGCGCTGCTACATTCGAAGGCATTCAGATTGGAAATGGAGTTTCAGTTATTGGAGAAGTTGCAGAAGTTGCAAATGTTACATCATTGATAAATGTAACTATAGAATTTGTTCCTCCGGTGCTTGTTGAAGTTACTCCAATAGTTTTGGCAAATCCATCAGACTTAAAAGCTGAAAAATACGAAAGTGTTGCAGTTAAAGTTGAAGGTGCCCGTGCAACTGGACAGGATGCTGGAAATGGTGAATGGACAATTTACTATCAGGAAACAAATAATACTGTTGTTAACGACTGGTTATATAACAAAGCAGTTGTTGTGGCAGATCATTATTATGATGTTACTGGTATTGTAAATTCAAGACTTGATAACTTCAAACTTGAACCAAGAAGAGAGAGTGATGTGAAAGACATCACGATTACTAAGGTTGATCCGGAATTGGCTAATACTTTCAAAGTATATCCTAATCCGTTCAATGATAGAATTTTGATAGACAATAATGACAAAGTGACCCGCGTGGTTATTAACAACATCGCTGGTCAAAGAGTTATTGATATTGAATATCCGAACCGTGAAATCCGTACTGCTAATCTGGTAAACGGCATTTACGTAATCAGTATTTATACCGAAAACGGAATTGCCAAAACAGAAAGGATGATTAAAAGGTAATACCGAATTGATTGATTAAAAAGGGAAGCTTTATGCTTCCCTTTTTTTTTATATTTATTTTAATGAGAAGGTCGCGAAAAACGCCTTGGTTTTGTTGACGTTTGTGCCGATTTTAATCGTTTTACAAAATTGCGCTTACTCAGAAGGGCATCCCCGGGATATTATAATTTTCTGTCATTCTTTACTACGGCTATCGATGATATTATTGTTGCTCAAAAAAATTGTATTCATTTAAAATGAACCTTAAATCATCGAAACAGTTTGTAAACGATAATAATAAAAAGAATTTGGCACTGGTATTTACTGATGTGCGCTATAAAAAGACAGATAATGAGTTCTTTTCTCAAAAAATGCTCGAAGTGTTGAAAGAGCAGGGATTCCTGATATAAGTTTTATTCTGCCAGAAAATGCTTAACGAACAACATAAATTCCTGTCGGTAAAGATTACCAATTGGGAGTTTTGTATTACATATTTTAACCATATTCCCTTCTATCGATTCTATTTTATCGAGTGATATAATAAATGATTTATGTATCCTGTAAAACTGATCTGTAGGAAGCAGACTTTCTAATTTTTTCATTGAAAGATTTGTAACCAGTTTTTTGTCGGTCAGGTACAGTTTTATGTAATCACCAAGTCCTTCAATATAAAGGATATCGGCAATCTTTACTTTAATTGTTTTTTTATCAGATTTGATAAACAAAAAATTATTTTTATTTTCAATGATATCAGGTTTCGGCACGGTCTGTTTTAATAAATGCAATTCCTCAGCGCGAAAGTAGGCTTTGCAAAAGCGTTCAAACGAGAATGGTTTTTTTAGATAATCGATTACGTTCAATTCAAATCCATCAAGCGCGTATTCAGAATAAGCTGTTGTAAGAATAACCAGGGGCTGATTTTTTAATGTTTTTAAAAACTCAATTCCCGAGAGTTTTGGCATGTGGATATCCAAAAAAAGCAAATCGATTTGTTTATCCTGAATTATGCGATGCGCGCAAATAGCATCCCCGCACTCCCCCGAAATGGTTAATGAAGGTATTTTTCGGGCGTATTCCTTAATAATATCGCGGGCCAAAGGTTCATCGTCGATTATGAGCGCTTTTATTTCCATGTCATTTTAATTTTAGTTCCAGATTAATCAGGTGTATGTGATCTTTTTTATAAATGTTTATGTTGTACTCGTTAGGTTGATATAATAGTTTTAACCGCTGTTTAACATTTTGAAGTCCTATTCCGGAGTTTGTTTTTTTGTTATTGAAAGGTTCTTCAAAGTTGTTTTCAAGATTAAAACTGAGCCAGCCGTTTTTTTCAAAGTTAAATTCAATATTAATATAGTCTGAGTTTTCGGTTCCAGGTAATCCATGCTTAAAAGCATTGTCAATAAAAGGTTCGAATAATAAAGGAGCTATTTTAGCTGCCGGAATTTTTCCTGTAATCTTGTAGTTTAATTTTGTTTTATCAGATGTTCTTATTCGTTGTAATTCAATAAAATTATTTACAAATTCCAATTCCTTTTCTATCGGAATATAATTCTCTTTTGACTCGTAAATGATGTGCCTCATCAAATCGGAAAGTTTTAAAATAAGTTCAGGTACTTTATCGGATTTAACCAATGAAAGCGAATAAATATTATTGAGTGAATTAAAAAGAAAATGTGGGTTCAATTGACTTTTTAATGTTTTTAATTCGGCTTCCAATTTTTGTTGTTCAATTTTTACCAGTTTTAAATTTACATCCTGCAGTGATACCCAGTCCTTTATCAGTTTCAAAAACGAAGTAATCCCAACAAACAAAAGGGTTGAGAAAAAATAGGCTGAATGTAGGTTGGTATTGAATGAAGCATAATCTTTAGTAATTCCAAGTATATTTCGAAGTGGATAAATAAAAAGAAATTGCAATGTTAAACTCGTTGCAGAAAGTAAAACAACTAACCAAAAAAAGTAAAAGATGTAGTTTTTCTCTTTTAAAAATTTTGGAATCAACAGATATAAATTGGTATAAACAGCTAATGCAAAAAACAGATTGGTAATAGTAGATTTCTCAATAATGTTGACACTGAGTTTTTCATCGTATAAGTAAAAAATAAAAGTTAGTAGCGAAATGCCAAGTAACCAGAAAATAACATGCCCTGCTATTTTATAACGATTATAAATTCTCTCTTTCGACATTTAAATTCGATCGCGTTTGTAAAATAATTTATTAAAATAATAAAGCATTGGCTTTGTATATTTTAGGTGTTTCCAGGGGCGGCTTGAATGTGGGAGGTGCAACACTTCAATACCTTTGGCCAGGTAATTTTTAAAACCCATTTTTTTTGATTGCCGGCTGATGTAAACGTCAAACCAGTCTTTATTCTGAGCAAGTGTTTTAAAATCGAAAAGTTGAAGAAATTCAAGCGAAATAAGAGTGCAACAAAAACTCAAACTATGCGAAGTGTTAACAATTTCGGTATTTTTTATTTTTTCGAAAGTATAAGGGAAATTGTAATTGCCGTTTTTATCAACGGTAATTGCGCCAATTAATCCGGGTTTAGCTTGCGATTTTAATATTTCAAGCAGCCCGGTTAAAGTATTGGGCATAATTACAACGTCTGATTCAACAATAATCAATGGGCATTTTTTTTCAAGAGCCATTTTCCGGGCAATTTCGAGAACCAGTTTATAATTGGGAGATGGGGTTGAAGTTATATCTTCGAGGTGAATCAGTTGAAATCCGTATTCTTTTTTTGTTTCTTCAAGAAACTGTTTGGTTTCCTGCTGGCTAAAATCGTTGAAAACGAAATATTCGAATTCCCCTTTAGCTTCTGAAATGGCTTTGATGGTTTGATTTGTTGTATTTAACGAATCTTTTACCGGTGTAATTATTACTGCTTCTGGCATTCTGATTTTTCTGAAATACAAAATTACAGAAAATCAATCAATTTTCCTGCGGTTAAAATCGCGCGAAAAGGCCTGATCGGTTGGCATAATTAATACATCATCGATATTTACATGTTTGGGCCGGGTAACAATAAAAAGAATAGTTTCTGCTAGGTCCTGCGCGTAAAGCGGAGTAAATCCCTTATACACCTGTTTTGCCCTGTCCTTATCGCCGCTGAAGCGAACAATTGAAAATTCAGTATCAACAGCGCCGGGGCAAACAGAACTTACTTTTATTCCATGTTTCAGTAAATCTATCCTCATTCCCTTGGTTACCGCTTGCACAGCATGTTTTGTGGCGCAGTAAACATTTCCCATCGGATACGTTTCTTTTCCTGCAACCGACGAAATATTGATGATATGTCCGCTGCCACGTTCAATCATTTTTGGCGAAATCAGCCGGGTAATGTAAAGCAACCCTTTAATATTGGTGTCAATCATTCGTTCCCAGTCATCGATAACTCCTTCCTGGATAGTGCTAAATCCAGCAGCCAATCCGGCATTGTTAATTAGCACGTCAATGTTTTGCCATTCCTCAGGGATACTTTGTATTGCGGCTTGATTTTCTGATAGTTTTCTGATGTCAAAATTCAGGATTAAAACTTTTGCCCCGGTTTCTGATTCTATTTCTTCTTTTAATAACAGCAGCTTTTCTTTACGTCGGCCGGTTATAATGATGTTGAAATTATGTTTTGCCAGCAGCAATGCTGTTGCTTCTCCAATGCCTGAAGTAGCGCCTGTAATTAATGCAATTTGTTTCATTTTTAAATTTTGAAATTCTGGTCGAAATTAAAAAAAACATCAAAATTTATGGAATTATGAGCTACTTAATTACCTTTGCTTGCAGATAAATGACAAATATTAAAGTGTTATGAGTGAACTTATTCAAGTAGAAAATGCTTTTACCATCGATTCAATACCCGAACCTGAAAGTTTGGAGGATGTGATTTATTCACTGATGGTTAACCCAAATTTGTCGAGCATTAATTATTTTAACGATTTTAGTGAAATCAACATTTCGCCCGATTCAATTGGCGACAGTGATACCGACGAATCGGGTTTGTTTGATATTGATGCTGAGGGGAATAAAATTGCCATGAGCACCCACGCATTTCATCATCATTTACAGAACAATCCTCAAAAAGCTACAGAGATTTTAATTTCGCGAGCTGCCCGGAAAATGATTTGTGCCGGGGCACAACCCATTGCAATCAGTGCATTTTTATATCATATTAATTTTGCCGATCCAAAAGGTCAGTTTATTGCGTCGGGCGCTAAAAAAGGATTGGAAAATGCCGCTGTAAAATTTGATCTGAAGATTTCAGAAAAAAAAATCAGGTTCGACCATTTCTCAGAACATGGACCGGTTGCTCCAACCATTATTATCAGCATGATTGGGCTGATAGAAAATAAAGCAAACATTACAACACATTCGTTTAAGCACAAAGGAAATATAATCTTTATGATAGGACGCACAACCGATGATATTGGTTCTTCAGAGTACCTTGAATTTTTTCATGGAATAACTGATTCTCCGCTACCCCAGTTTAATATCGACAACGAAATCAGGATTCAGCAGGCGATTAAAAAGCTTAATAAAATGAACTTGCTTGAAAGCGCCAGTCCTGTTGGAAAAGGTGGGCTCTTTTTTACACTTTTACGGGCTGCAATCCCGAATGAATTGGGTTTTGATGTTACAACTGCTGCCGAAACAAGGATGGATTCGTTTTTATTTGGTGAAGCAATGGGACGCATCCTGGTAGAAGTTCACCCAGATAAAGAGGATGATTTTGTTGATGCATTAACCGAAATGAAAGTGCCTTTTTTTACGCTTGGACACGTTACCAAAGGAGAACTTCGCATTGATGACAGATCTTATGGGTTTATTGATAAAATGACAGTTGGCGTTTAATGGCAGTTCTTCCCAATAAAAACTCAGAGCAATCAAAAAAAGTTCAGGTTGAAGAAATGTTCAACCATATCTCCCCAAAATATGATTTGCTGAATCATTTGCTTTCGGCTAATATTGATAAGTTGTGGAGAAAAAAAACGATTAAATTGCTTAAACCCTGGCATCCTGAATTAATTCTTGACGTGGCAACCGGAACTGCTGATTTTGCCATTGAAGCAACTGCAATTAACGGTGCAAGGGTAATTGGCATCGATATTTCGGAAGGGATGCTTGGGGTTGGGCGCACTAAAGTTTATAAAAAGGGCCTGGCAAAAAGAATTGAACTTATTAAAGCCGATTCGGAAAAGCTTCCGTTTGAAAAAGATACGTTTGATGCAGCGATTGTAGGTTTTGGAGTAAGAAATTTTGAAAACTTAAAAGCCGGGCTTGCCGAAATAAAGCGAGTATTAAAACCCGGCGCTGTTTTTTATGTTCTTGAGTTTTCAAAACCCGCGAAGTCGCCTTATAAACAAATTTACCAGTTCTATTTTACCAATATTTTACCTTTAATTGGGCGAATGGTTTCTAAAAACAGCAATGCCTACACTTATTTGCCTGAATCTGTAAATGAATTTCCGGATGGAGATAAATTTTTAACTATTTTAGCAGAAGTTGGATTTGTTGAAAGCAAATATATTTTACAAACCTTTGGAATAGCGACCATTTATGAAGCACAAAAGCCATAATATTAACCTGAATATACAATAAACTAAACAAAACGGGGTTTTTTTGAATGTCAGAGTAATCAATTGCCGGTGAAGAAAATTTTAACATCCATATTATTCATTCTCCTTATTTCGAATGTTTTTGCTCAAAAGCAAATGGTGAATTATCTTAACACTTTCGATGAAAAGCTAATTCATTTTGGCTTTACTTTAGGCTACAACTTACTCGATTTTAATATTTTAAATTATAATCCAATTGGCGAAAATCCCGAATTCGCAGATGGCGTTCCATTTCCCAATGATCCAAATCAAATTTCAGGGGGAATGTCAGTGAGGGGTGATTTACAATCCCTGGTACCTGGGTTTACTGTTGGGATTGTTTCGAGTTTAAGATTAACAGAAGATTTGGATTTGCGGTTTTTACCGGGGATGTCGTTTGGCGAGCGAAAGTTAACCTATAATATTCCGGTTTATGATATTAATGCAGGTATTGAACCTTTAAAGTTTTATTCCATAAAATCAACTTTTCTCGATTTCCCTTTGCTAATTAAGTATAAAGCCAGGCGAATAAACAACGACAGGCCTTTTGTTATTTTTGGCAGCGCATTCCGTCAGGACATTTCAAAAACGGCAAAAGATGATTTGGTAAAGCTAAAAAGCAGCGGATTTTATGCAGAAGTTGGCGGTGGTTGGGATCACTATTTTCCGTTTTTTCGTTTTACTGTGGAGGGGAAGTTTAGTTTTGGTTTAAACGACCAGTTGGGTGGATTGCCTGAACAACAGCGCAAATATTATGCTCAGTCAATAAAAAGTTTGAGGTCGAATATTTTTACCCTTTCATTTCATTTCGAGTAACCCGGCAACATGGGTTTTTCGTTTAAACTCAGCGCAAATAATTGCTGTTGCAACCGACACATTTAGCGATTCTGCCGACCTGGCATTTTTGTTAAATTCCGGAATTTTAATACGTTTCTCAACTATTTTTTCAACTTCGGGGCTAATTCCGTTGCCTTCATTTCCCATTACAAGTAAAATCCGGGACGGAAATTTCTGAGTGTAAATATTTACACCATCGAGAAAAGCGCCTAAAACTGTCACTTCTGATTTGGATGCAAGTTCAGCAACTGGTTCAAAAGCAGTGTAATAAACATTTACCCTGCAAAACGAACCCATTGTGGATTGAATTACTTTTGGATTATACAAGTCAGCAGTTTTGGGAGAGCAAAAAAGATGATCAATACCAAACCAATCACAAATTCTGATGATTGTGCCCAGGTTTCCGGGATCCTGAATTTCATCCAAATAAATGCTCAGGTCCGAATCAATTTTCTTTGGCAAATCTTTTTCAGCAGGTAATGTGCACAAAGCAATACTGTTTTGAGGGTTTTTCATCAAACTTGCCTTATTAATATCTTCCCGGCTTACCTCGGTTGTAATCTTTTCATTTTTAATTTTTGGTTTGTTTCTGATAATGAAAGCGTTGGTTGCATAAAGTTTATCGACAACAAAATTCGAATCAAGTACTTCTGCAACCATTTTATCGCCTTCAACAAGAAATAAGTTTTCTTTTATCCTGTTTTTTTTGTTGGCAAGAGATTTAATGAGTTTTATACTATTTTTACTTATCATTTTTTGATAAAAAATATTCGAGAATGAAATTGATGTAAAGTTACTGTTTCTAAACAAATCGCTTCACTATTTTTGCTTTTTAAAACTATTTACATTGGCCGGAAGAATTGATATCAGAACACCAAAGGGGATAAAATTAGTTGCACTGATGAGTGTGATATTCATGGTTTCGTGTTCGCCGGTAAAGTTTGTACCCGAAGATAAATACCTGATAAGTAAATTAAAGGTTGAAGTTGATAATCAGAATATGAATAAAGAAAGTGCCAAGTCGCTGATAAAACAAAAAGAGAATTACAAGATACTGGGATTTTTAAAGTTTCATTTATTGCTTTACAACCTTTCATCGAAAAAGAAAACCGATGACTGGTTAAAACGAATCGGGGAGCCCCCACAAATTTATGATGAAGATTTATCAAAACGGTCGGAAGACCAATTGAAAGAGTACGCATACAGCAAGGGATATTTCAGGGCTTCAGTTAGTAGCGACGTTTCGTATAAAGAAAAAAAGCGGAAAACTGTAATTAACTATCGGCTAAAAACTGGCGAGCAGTACATTATCAGAGGGATTAATTATCAGATTAGAGATTCATCGTTGCAGACTTTATATTTTAACAGTGCATTAAAATCGGAAATAAAGGAAGGGGATGCCTTTGATATTGAGGCGATAGAAAAGCACCAGTTAAACATTGTAAAATTGTACCGCGACAATGGTTACTTCTACTTTTCAAAAGACGATGTAAAATTTATTGCTGATAGTTCGGTGCACGAGAAACAGGTTTTTGTTGATTTATTGATCAGGCCTGCCAAAAACAGCCAAATTGATTCAGCAAAGGTTTTTCAACCATTTTATCTCAATAATTTTTTTATTTCGGTTTTGCCAGGTAATTCGCCAGTTACGGTTGGCAGAGATTCTGTTGGTGTTTTCTCCGATACAATTACCTGGGACAATTTTACCCTGTATCAAACCAAACAGGTAACCTATCCTCCTGCTTTGTTTAACCGGACCATGCGTTTGAACAAAGGCATGTTGTATCGTAACGCCGAAGTTGAAAGCGCTTTTAATGCATTCAGCCGGTTAAGGCAGTTTCGGTTTGTGGATATTCAGTTCAGGGAAGTAAATTCTGCCAACGATACAAATTTGCTT
>Ga0210030_1002972_pt1 | contig 11384 bp, 8 predicted proteins | sample CryGeymeta201523_FD_183986 | JGI IMG/M metagenome (GOLD analysis project Ga0210030, IMG submission 183986) | Groundwater microbial communities from Crystal Geyser aquifers in Utah, USA - Crystal Geyser metaG 2015-23 (SPAdes) (version 2) | ecosystem: Environmental > Aquatic > Deep subsurface >...
AGCGGGCGGTGATCGGTGTGCCGTCATAGTGCAGCACTTTCACCAGTTGTTTCGGGTTGGCATCGAGTTCATTGATCAGCAGGGTGCGCATTTGCGCGTCGCGGTTTTGTTCCACCACAAACACGGTGTCGTGCTCGGCCAGGAACTGCTCGACCGATTGGGGGAACGGGTAGGCCAGCAAGCGCATGCCGTCGACATGGATGCCGTCTTCAGACAGCACATCCAGCGCCTCACGCATGGCCGGGGTGGTGGAGCCAAAGTAAATCGCCCCAACGCGGGTCGGTTGGTCGGCCTTTTGCACGATTGGCTGCGGCACCAGGTCGGCCGCAGTTTTGAACTTTTTGAGCAGGCGTTCCATGTTGTAGATGTAGTCCGGCCCGCGCTCGGAGTAGCGTGCATACGCATCTTTGGAGGTGCCACGGGTAAAGAACGAACCTTTGGTGGGGTGCGTGCCGGGGTAGGTGCGCCACGGAATGCCGTCGCCGTCCACATCGTTATAGCGGCCAAAGTCTTTGCCCGCGTCCAGGTCGGCGGCGGTCATGACTTTGCCACGGTCGTAGTCGCGTTGGTCGTCCCACACAAAGGGTTTGCACAGGCGCTGGTTCATGCCGATGTCCAGGTCGCTCATGACAAAAATCGGCGTTTGCAATCGGTCGGCCAAGTCCAGCGCGGCCGCAGCGTGTTCAAAACACTCATGCGGGTCTTGGGGCAACAGCATCACATGCTTGGTGTCGCCATGCGAGGCGTAGGCGCAAGACAGCAAATCAGACTGCTGCGTGCGGGTGGGCATGCCGGTGGAAGGGCCGCCGCGCTGGATGTTGATGAGGGTTACCGGAATCTCGGCAAAGTAGGCCAGGCCAATGAACTCGGTCATCAGCGAAATGCCCGCGCCCGAGGTGGCTGTAAAGGCGCGTGCGCCGTTCCAGCCCGCACCAATGGCCATGCCGATAGAGGCCAGCTCGTCTTCGGCCTGCACAATGGCAAAGTTGTGCTGCCCGGTGCTTTCATCGACGCGGAATTTGTCGCAGTATTTCTGGAAGTTTTCTGGCACCGAAGACGATGGCGTGATCGGATACCAGGCAGCCACCGTGGCCCCACCATAGACGCAGCCCAAGGCCATGGCACTGTTGCCGTCGGTAAAAATCTGGTCACCAATCTTGTCAGACTTGCGCACCCGGATACCGAGCGGAAAAGCCAGGTGCTGGGTAACGTAATCGCGACCCAGGTTGATGGCCTGCAGGTTGGAGGCCAGCAGGCGTTCCTTGCCCTTGAATTGTTCGGCAAAAAGTTTTTCAAACACCGAGGCATCCAGGTCCAGCAGTACCGACAGGGCACCGACATAAATGATGTTCTTGAACAGCTGGCGCTGGCGCGGGTCGGTGTAGGCGGTGTTGGTGATCTCGGTCAGCGGCACGCCAATGACGGTCACGTCCTTGCGGAATTTGTCTTCGGGAATCGGCCGGGTGCTGTCGTAAAACAGGTAGCCACCGGGTTCGATCTCGGCCACGTCAGCGTCCCAGGTTTGCGGGTTCATGGCGACCATCATGTCCACGCCGCCACGCCTGCCGTGGTAACCCTTTTCACACACCCGGGCTTCATACCAGGTGGGCATGCCCTGGATGTTGCTGGGGAAAATGTTGCGTGGGCTCACCGGCACGCCCATGCGCATCACCGCTTTGGCAAACAGTTCGTTGGCGCTGGCCGAGCCCGAGCCGTTGATGTTGGCAAATTTGATGACGAAATCGTTGATGGCTTCAATGGGCTTCATGCGGCCTCCGTGGCGTTGTTCTGAGCGGCTGATTTGGTGTCGCGTGCGCGCGGCCCGGCCTGCGTGGTGTCAAGGCGAAACTTCTGCATGTCCCAGGCGCCGGTGGGGCAGCGCTCGGCGCAAAAGCCGCAGTGCAGGCACACGTCTTCGTCTTTCACCATGACGCGGCTGGTTTTGAGCTCACCCGACACATACAGGTCTTGCTCGGCATGGCTGGTCGGGGCTTTGAGTCGGCCGCGCAAGTCGGCTTCTTCACCGTTGCTGGTGAAGGTGATGCAGTCCATCGGGCAAATGTCCACGCAGGCATCGCACTCAATGCACAGGGTGTCCTTGAACACGGTTTGCACGTCGCAGTTCAGGCAGCGGCTGGCTTCCTTGAAGGCGGTAGCGGCATCAAAGCCCAGCTCCACCTCGACCTTGATGCTGGCCAGGGCTTTTTCGGCCGCCGTCCATGGCACTTTGGAGCGCAGGTCGTTGGACACGGCGTTTTTGTAGCTCCACTCGTGGATGCCCATTTTTTGCGACATCAGGTTGGTCATGGGGTCAGGCCGTTTGGTCACGTCTTCACCATTGAGCAAGCGGTCAATCGACACCGCGGCTTCATGCCCGTGGGCAACTGCGGTGATGATGTTCTTGGGGCCGTAAGCGGCATCGCCGCCAAAGAAGACCTGGGGCAAGGTGGACTGGAAAGCGCCTTCTTTCAAAATGGGCAAACCCCATTTGTCAAATTCAATACCCATGTCGCGCTCGATCCAGTTGAAGGAGTTTTCTTGCCCGACGGCAATCAGCACCTCATCACAAGGCACCAACACATCGGGCTCGCCGGTGGGTACCAGGCTGCGTTTGCCCTTGGCATCGTATTCGGCGCGAACGATCTCAAACGTCATGCCGGTGAGTTTGCCGCCTGCGTGCTCAAACGATTTGGGCACGTGGTAGTTCAGGATCGGGATGCCCTCATGCGCGGCATCTTCTTTTTCCCAGGGCGAGGCTTTCATCTCTTCAAAGCCGCTGCGCACAATGACCTTGACCTCTTTACCACCCATGCGCCGGGCGCTGCGGCAGCAGTCCATGGCGGTGTTGCCACCCCCCAGCACAATCACGCGCTCTGCCGTTTTGGTGATGTGACCGAATGACACCGACATCAGCCAATCAATGCCAATGTGGATGTGGGCGGCGGCCTCTTTGCGCCCAGGCACTACCAGGTCACGGCCACGCGGTGCGCCGCTGCCGACAAAAATGGCATCAAAGCCCTGATCCAGCAACGCCTTCATCGACTCGATGCGCTTGCCTGGCTGGAAGTCAACGCCCAGGTTCAAAATCTGGCCGGTCTCCTCGTCGAGTACCGACTCGGGCAGGCGAAATTTGGGGATTTGGGTGCGCACAAAGCCACCGGCTTTGGACTCGCCTTCAAACACGGTGACCGCGTAACCGCACGGCACCAGGTCGCGCGCCACGGTCAGGGACGCAGGGCCAGCACCGACGCAGGCTACTTTTTTGCCATTCGGCGGGGCAATGCTGGGCATGCGCGCCGAGATGTCGTCCTTGAAGTCAGCGGCCACGCGTTTGAGGCGGCAAATGGCCACCGGCTCGGGTTTGGCACCGTTGTTTTCTTCTACCCGGGCACGTCGGCAGGCGGGCTCGCAGGGGCGGTCGCAGGTGCGACCCAACACGCCGGGGAACACATTGCTGACCCAGTTGATCATGTAGGCATCGCTGTAGCGGCCTTGACCAATCAGGCGGATGTATTCCGGCACGGGGGTGTGGGCCGGGCAGGCCCATTGGCAGTCCACGACCTTATGGAAATAGGCCGGGTTCGAAATGTTGGTAGCTTGCAAAGTGGTCTCCTCGTCCTGCATGACACATGCACCGACATTGCCGCAGGTGGGCGCATCCTACGCCTGGACACCTGGATTGACCACCTGAGCAGACCTGGAATTTCGGGATTTGCTGATCTAAGTCAAAAAAAAGGACGGCTTCAAAAAGAGCAGCAATTGATCTACCGCAAACCTGGCGGCCAAGTGCCCGACAAAATGACACCAATCGTCAAGGAGAACCCGATGAAGACCGACCTGCAAGCCGATCGTTTCAAGGCACTGGATGCCTGCCATCAACAAATGCACGCGCACCTGGCGGTGCTGGCCGAATTGCTGGAACAGCTGGAAAGCGATGGCAGTGCGGCGCTGGAGCGTCAAAAGGTGCAGGCTGCAGAAGCGTTTTATTCAGAAACCGCACGTGCCCACCATGAGGAGGAAGAGCGCAGCGTGTTCCCGAACTTGTTGCTCAGCAACGATGCTGATCTGGTGCATGCGGTGCAAACACTCAAGCAAGACCATGGCTGGATCGAGCAAAACTGGCGCGAGCTAAGCCCCATGCTGCGTGCCATTTCGCTGGGGGAAGACTGGGTGGACATGGATGAGTTGCGCCACACCATTGCGGTGTTTCTGACGTTGTGCCACGACCACATCGTGCTGGAAGAAACCTTGATCTACCCACAAGCCAAGGCACGGCTGGCACAAGAGTTGGCCAGCCGAGCGCTGCGTCTGGCGCAATAGGCAGGCTCGGTAAAACCTTTGTGCTGGGTTGGCGCAGGCACATGGGCGCGCGCTGCCTGGCGTGCCGTGAAGCCGGTGTGCCATGGTTGACAATCGTGCCCACCAACCACTTCAAAGGAACACCATGAGCCTGTTTTCCTGGGCCGAAAAAAGCCCCGACAGCCTGCATCTGGGCGGCGTGATTGCCCCCGACGAGCGCCTGCCTTGGCCGCAAACCGCAGTAATGGGCATGCAGCATGTGATTGCCATGTTTGGTGCCACCGTGCTGGCGCCCATCTTGATGGGGTTCGATCCCAACCTGGCGATTTTGATGAGCGGCGTGGGTACGCTGATTTTTTTCTTCATCACCGGTGGCAAGGTGCCCAGCTACCTGGGTTCAAGCTTTGCGTTCATCGGCGTGGTGATTGCCGCCACCGGCTATGCGGGCAAGGGGCTCAACCCGAACCTTGGCGTGGCGCTGGGCGGCATCATTGCCTGCGGTGCGCTTTACACCGCCATCGGCCTGCTGGTGCAGGTGGTGGGCACCGGCTGGATCGAAAAGCTGATGCCACCGGTGGTGACCGGTTCGGTGGTGGCGGTGATTGGCCTGAACCTGGCCGGTGTGCCGGTCAAGAACATGGCTGCTAACAATTTTGAGAGCTGGATGCAGGCCGCCACCTTTGTCTGCGTGGCCGGCGTGGCGGTGTTCACCAGCGGCATGGTGCAGCGCCTGCTGATTCTGGTGGGTCTGGCACTGGCCAGTGTGTTTTATGCGCTGCTGACCAATGGCCTGGGGCTGGGCAAACCGATGGATCTGAGCGGCTTGCTGGCTGCGCCCTGGATTGGCATGCCCTCTTTTGCTTCACCGGTGTTTGACCCTAAAGCCCTTATCATGATTGCGCCAGTAGCTATTATTTTGGTAGCAGAAAATCTAGGGCACATCAAGGCGGTGACGGCCATGACGGGCAAGAACCTGGACCAGTACATGGGTCGGGCTTTCATTGGCGACGGTGTCGCCACCATGGTCAGTGGCAGTGCGGGCGGCACTGGGGTGACCACTTACGCCGAGAACATTGGCGTGATGGCGGCCACCAAAATTTACTCCACCGCGATGTTTCTGGTGGCGGCGCTGATTGCGCTGGTGCTGGGTTTTTCGCCAAAATTTGGCGCGGTGATCCAGACCATTCCACTGCCGGTGATGGGCGGCGTGAGCATTGTGGTGTTTGGCCTGATTGCGGTGGCCGGGGCGCGCATCTGGGTTGAGAACAAGGTGGATTTCTCGGACAACAAAAACCTGATCGTGGCCGCCATCACCTTGATTTTGGGCACCGGTGACTTCACCCTGAAGTTTGGAGACTTTGCCCTGGGTGGCATCGGCACCGCCACCTTTGGAGCGATCGTGCTGTACGCGCTGCTAAACCACCGCACGGCAGGTACGTCTGCCGTGCGAACCGACTTTTAAGCCGAAACCGTCTCGGGGGTGCGCACGCCCATGGCATCCAGTGCTGTGGCCAGATGTGCCACGCTGCGCTCGATGTTGTGCAGCTTTTCAAGTCCAAAGAGTCCGACGCGGAAGGTCTTGAAATCTGCTCCCTCGTCGCACTGCAGCGGTACGCCGGCGGCGGTTTGCAGGCCCAGCGCCAGAAATTTCTTGCTGTTTTGAATATCGGGGTCGCTGGTGTAGCTCACCACCACACCGGGCGCCTTGAAGCCGTCGGCGGCCACGCTGCGGATGCCACGGCTCTCAAACAGTTGACGCACCGCGCTGCCCAGCGCCACCTGCTCGGCCTTGACCTTCTCAAAGCCATAAGCGCGGGTCTCGTTCATCACCTCGCGCAGGCGCATCAGTGCGTCGGTCGGCATGGTGGTGTGGTAGGCGTGCGCACCGCCCTCATAGGTTTCCATGATCTGCAGCCACTTCTTCAAATCACAGGCAAAGCTGGTGCTGGTGGTGCCATCGATGGCGGTGCGGGCGCGCGCGCTGAGCATCACCATGGCGCAGCAGGGCGAGCCGCTCCAGCCTTTTTGTGGCGCGCTCACCAGCACGTCAACGCCAGTGGCCTCCATGTTGACCCACATCGCACCGCTGGCAATGCAGTCCAGCACCAACAGGCCGCCGACTTCATGCACCGCATCCGCCACGGTTTTCAGGTAGTCGTCGGGCAAGATCATCCCGGCAGCGGTTTCCACGTGCGGGGCAAACACCACGTCTGGCCGCTGCACGCGGATGGTGGCTACCACTTCTTCAATCGGGCACGGCACCCAGGGGTCTTGCGCGCCGGGTGCGGTTTTGCGCGCCTTGAGCACGGTGGATTCGGCCGGAATGTGCCCCAAGTCAAAAATTTGCGTCCAGCGGTAGCTGAACCAGCCGTTGCGGATGACCAGCACTTTTTTGCCGGTGGCAAACTGACGCGCCACAGCCTCCATGCCAAAGGTGCCGCTGCCGGGCACCAGTGCCGCCGACGGTGCGGCGTAGACCTCTTTGAGGATGCTGGAGATGTCGGTCATCACGCCCTGAAAGCGCTTGGACATGTGGTTGAGCGCACGGTCGGTGTAAACCACCGAAAACTCGAGCAGACCGTCGGGGTCGATGTGGGGCAGCAATCCGGGCATGAGGTGTCTCCTGGGGGTGAAATGGATGCTTGTCAGCTTAGCACGGCTGGTGCCTGCTGTGGATCACAGGTTGCGTTGGTCGACGGTGGTTTGGGTGGCATCGCTCTGGTCACTTGAATTGCATTGAACAGGCAACGCACCTCACATTTTTCGCAGCCGGTGCAGCTGTCCTGATCGTGGATGACGGAATGCTTTCTCCAGCCTTGTGGTTCCAGACTCAGCAAATGCAAGCGGCAAGCGGCCACGCACCAGCCGCAACCGGTGCAGCGCTCGGGGTCAATCTAGACCAGAAAACGGGTTGGTCGGTTCGACATGTTCGTGCATCCAGACTCAAGTGTGCACCAGGGACGGCCGCGCAGGCTTCTTTGAGGTCAAGAAACAAAGGACAGGGCCAATCCGGGATGGCACGCACGCGTCAGACCTCACGACGGCTTGCGGGTCAGGGCGAGCAGCCAGTCCTGAAACGCTTGCACCACGGGCGGGTTGTCAGCGCCTTCGGGCCAGACCAAATAGTAGGCGCGTGCCCCTGCCAGCGTCTGGTCGCAGGCCACCACCAGATCGCCGCGTGCCAGCTCGTCACTGATCAGCAGGCCCGGCACCAGCGCCAGCCCCAGGCCGTGCACCGCCGCAGCGGCGGTCATGGAAAACAACTCAAAGCGCTGCCCGGCCAGCGCTTGCGGTGCCGCCACGCCTTGCGCGTCAAACCACTGCCGCCAGGCCAGCGGCCGGGTGCTTTGCTGCAGCAGCGGCATGGCGGTGATGTCTTGCGGTGACAGGCTGGCTCGGCCACCCAGCCACTGGGGCGCGCACACGGGCAGCACGTCTTCGTCGAGCAGTTTCACCGCCTGCGTGCCAGCCCAGTTGGCCACCTGCTCGGGCGTACCAGCAAACAGCGCCGCGTCAAAGCGGGTGTCGGCAAACAAGAACGGCCGGGTACGGGTGTCGATGTGTACGGTCAGATTGGGGTGCTGGGCTTTCAGGCTGGGCAGGCGCGGAATCAGCCAGCGCGTGGCAAAGGTGGGCACCGCAGCCAGGGCCAGCACGCTGCCGCGGCCCTGCGTGCTCATCACGTCTAGCGTGTCTTGCTCCAGCGCGGCCAGACGGGTGGCGACCTGCTGCGCGTAGTCGCGTCCGCTGGCGGTGAGTGCCACGCCGTGACGTGTGCGCTTGAACAAGGCGACACCCAAAAACTCTTCCAGTGCGGTGAGCTGGCGCGACACCGCGCCTTGGGTGAGCGAGAGCTCTTGTGCAGCGCGGGTATAGCTCTGGTGGCGAGCGGCTGCGTCAAAGCACATCAGGGCTTGCAAGGACGGAATTTTTCTGCGCATGATGTGCGTAATGTACACATATTGTTAAATGCTACTGTAATGGTGTTAATTAAAAATTGTAGCTACTGCCTCAGTATTTATATGGGATAAGTGCTTATTTGAGATATAAAATCCTGATCGACACAGGCGATAAAGTCACCTGTAACATGATTTAAATGAATACCTGAGTGACAACAAATCGTTTGCAATGCCCGCCACCGGCGCGCTACCATGCGTCCATTCGATTGAATTGATCCACCCTCAGGAGACCCCCATGGCCCACGCGTCCTTCAACTGGCAAGACCCGTTTTTGCTGGAACAGCAACTCAGCGCCGACGAGCGCGCCATCAAAGAGGCGGCGGCCGCCTACTGCCAGGACAAGTTGGCCCCGCGCGTGGTGGAGGCTTTTCGCAAAGAGCAGACCGACCCCGGCATCTTTCGTGAAATGGGCGAACTGGGCTTGCTGGGGCCGACGATTCCTGAAGCCTATGGCGGCCCTGGCCTGAACTACGTGGCCTACGGTGTCATCGCGCGTGAGGTGGAACGCGTGGACAGCGGCTACCGCAGCATGATGAGCGTGCAAAGTTCGCTGGTGATGTTGCCGATTTACGAGTTTGGCACTGAGGCCACGCGGCAAAAATACCTGCCCAAACTGGCCACCGGCGAATGGATTGGCTGCTTTGGCCTGACCGAGCCCAACCACGGCAGCGACCCGGCAGGCATGCTCAGCCGTGCCGTCAAAGTGCCCGGCGGTTACAAACTCAGCGGCAGCAAGATGTGGATTTCCAACAGCCCGATCGCCGACGTGTTTGTCGTCTGGGCCAAAGAGGTGAGTGAGTCTGGCACGGTCGGTCCGATTCGCGGCTTTGTGCTGGAAAAAGGCGCGACGGGCTTGAGCGCCCCGGCGATTCACGGCAAGGTGGGCTTGCGCGCCAGCATCACCGGCGAGATCGTCATGGATAACGTGTTTTGCCCTGAGGAAAACGCTTTCCCTGAGGTGCGTGGCCTCAAAGGCCCGTTCACCTGCCTGGATTCAGCCCGTTTTGGCATTGCCTGGGGTGCTTTAGGCGCTGCGGAAGACTGCTGGCTGCGCGCGCGCCAGTACGTGCTCGACCGCATCCAGTTTGGCCGCCCGCTGGCAGCCAACCAGCTCATTCAGAAAAAGCTGGCCGACATGCAGACCGAGATCGCCTTGGGGCTGCAAGGCTGCCTGCGCCTGGGCCGCATGAAAGACGAGGGCACGGCTTCGGTGGAAATCACCAGCATTTTGAAGCGCAACAGTTGCGGCAAGGCGCTGGACGTGGCCAGATTGGCGCGCGACATGATGGGCGGCAACGGCATCAGCGACGAATTTGGCGTGGCGCGCCATTTGGTGAACCTGGAAGTGGTCAACACCTACGAAGGCACGCACGACATCCACGCGCTCATACTTGGCCGCGCCCAAACCGGCATCCAGGCATTTTGTTAATGGCCGCCCGCTGAAGTTCCGCTTTGTATTGGGCAATTGAACGAATCGAACGTTTCGCACGATAATATTGACATCTAACCACTTCAAAGCCCGCCATGCTCGCCTACACCGCCAACCAAGCCAAAACCCGTTTCGGTGAATTTTTAGACCAAGTGCAGCGCGAACCCGTGCAAGTGCTCAAGCGGGACCGCGTGGTGGGCGTGATGGTGAGTGCGCAAGACTATGAAGCCATGCGCAACTTTTACGCCAACCGGCTACAAAGCACGCTACACCACAACGCGCAGCAGGCCGCCAACGCGGGTTTGACCGACACCGACGTGCAGCAGTTGCTGGCCGATGAAAGTTGACTTGCGTTTGGGGGTGGTGCTTGACACCAACGTGTGGCTCAGCGCCGCCTTGTCACCCAACGGCACGCCTGCCCAACTGGTGCAACGGGTGCTGCTACAAGGTGTCGTGGTGTTTTCACCGGCCACATTTGCAGAGTTGCAAACGCGCATCTGGCGGCCGAAGTTCGACCGCTACATCAGCCTGGATACCCGCCACACCGTCTTGCGAGATGCCCGTGCGGCGGCCCGGTGGGTAGAGATTTCGCCCGATTTGCAGGCGCAACATTGGAGCCGTGACCCGGACGACGATGCCTTCATCCGCACCGCCTTGGCGGCACAAGCGCCATGGCTGGTCAGCGGCGACGATGACCTGCTCTGCCTGCCGCCCATCGCAGGCCTGCGCATTCTGAAACCCGCTGCAGCATGGAGCCAATGCCCAGTAGTCCGTTTCACCAAAACACTTACATGAAATCGTGCCTTTTTCTACCTGGCGTTATTGTTCTTCGTTACCAGCTAAAACCCACTTCAAACCGACATATTTCCCGTCATGACCCATCAGCCCACTGCCCCCCCCGCCGCACTCAGCCATCTCAAAGTTCTCGACCTGTCGCGCGTGCTGGCTGGCCCCTGGGCGACACAAATGCTGGCGGATTTGGGCGCGGATGTGATCAAGGTCGAGCGCCCCGGCGCAGGTGACGACACCCGCCATTGGGGGCCGCCGTTCCTGAAAGATGCGCAGGGCAACGACACTGAACAAGCCACCTATTTCACCGCCTGCAACCGCAACAAGCGCGCCATCACCCTCGACATGGCCAAGCCAGAAGGCCAGGCGCTGATCAAACAAATGGCCGCGCAAAGCGACGTGCTGGTAGAAAACTTCAAGGTCGGCGGCTTGAAGCAATACGGGCTGGACTACGAGAGCCTGAAAGCTACAAATCCGCGCCTGATCTACTGCTCGGTCACCGGTTTCGGCCAGACCGGGCCCTATGCCGAGCGCGCGGGCTACGACCTGATGATGCAAGCCATGAGCGGCATGATGAGCATCACCGGCCACGCTGACGGCGAGCCCGGCGGCGGCCCGATGCGCATGGGCGTGGCGCTGATCGACATCCTCACCGGCATCTACGCCTGCAGCGCCATCCTGGCGGCGGTGGAGGCGCGCCACCAGACCGGCTGCGGCCAGCACATCGACATGGCGCTGTTGGACGTGGGCATGGCAGTGCTGGCCAACCAGGCGGCGGGTTTTCTCAACACCGGTGCGGTGCCGCAACGCCAAGGCAACACCCACCCCAGCCTGGCCCCGTACCAAACTTTTGAAACAGCAGACGGCCAGATGCTGCTGGCGGTGGGTAACGACGGCCAGTTCGCGCG
>Ga0210030_1002984_pt1 | contig 11361 bp, 9 predicted proteins | sample CryGeymeta201523_FD_183986 | JGI IMG/M metagenome (GOLD analysis project Ga0210030, IMG submission 183986) | Groundwater microbial communities from Crystal Geyser aquifers in Utah, USA - Crystal Geyser metaG 2015-23 (SPAdes) (version 2) | ecosystem: Environmental > Aquatic > Deep subsurface >...
CTTTCCAAATAACCTGCATATTTTATTTATATCAAAAAATTTTAAAAATTTCAAATTTCACTCCCGCCCCGTAGTGAAATTTTTCTACTACGGGGCTTGCCAAAAGTTGAAAAATCATTTATATATAAAGATGTGGAAACAAAATTTGAAATTTCAAATGATTTGGCAAAACCGCCAAAAATTGGAGAAATTATTGAGGGGAAAATCATCGGCTTTGGAAGATCGGCTGTTTATTTAGATTTAGGGTTTCTGGGAACCGGAATCATTTACGGTAGGGAATTCTTTGAGGGTAAAGAAATTCTCAAAAAATTGAAAATCGGAGATAAAATATTAACCAAAATCATCGATTTGGAAAATGAAGAAGGGTACATCGAATTGTCGATTGCCCAGGCAGGCAAAGATCTTGCCTGGCAGCAATTGGCCCAAAAGAAAGACGAAGGCGAAATTTTAAAAGTAAAGATTTTAGATGCCAATAAGGGAGGATTGTTGGCTGAAGTTTCAGGGATTTCGGCTTTTTTGCCAGTTTCTCAATTATCTTCCGAACATTATCCTCGGATAGAAGGCGGTGATCAAGAAAAAATTTCAAAAGAACTCAAAAAATTTGTTGGCCAGGAATTAGAAGTGAAAATTTTTGACCTTTCGCCGAGAGAAGAAAAATTAATCTTGTCTGAAAGAGCCAAAGAAACCGATAAAATAAAGGAAATCTTAAAAAGTTATAAAGTTGGAGATGTGGTTGAAGGAGAAATTACGGCCATTTTGGGTTTTGGGGCCTTCTTAAAATTTCCTTTGCCCTCCGAGAGCTTCGCTCTCGAAGGTCTCATTCACATTTCCGAACTCGATTGGAAATTGATTGAAGATCCGATGGAAGTAGTGAGGGTGGGGGAAAAGGTAAAGGCAAAAATTATTAAAATCGCCGATGATAAAGTTTTCTTATCTCTCAAAGCCCTGAAACCAAATCCTTGGGAAATTTTTGCCAAAGAACATCGAAAAGGAGAAATAATCTCAGGGGAAGTTGTTAAACTGAATCCCTTTGGCGCTTTTGTAAAAATTGAGGAAAAAATCCAAGGGCTATGTCATATATCTGAATTTGGTTCTCTGGAAAAAATGGAAGAAACTTTGGAGATCGGTAAAAAATATGATTTCGAGATTTTAGAAATTCAACCCAGGGAACATCGTTTAACCTTAAAATTAAAGCCGGGGTAAATTTTATGAACTCTTTCATTAAAAATTTTCTTTTTGCCCTTTTGATTCTCTTTTTTCTGTCTACTGTTTTTGCTCTTTTTTCTCAATCCACCGAGAGAGAGAAAAAAATTCCTTTAAATCAGGTGATCCAAGATATTGAAGAAGAAAAAATTGATAGGATTTTAATTTCCGACAATGATTTAGAAATATTTTACAAAGATGGAAAAAAAGCCCTTTCCAAAAAAGAACCGGAAATTTCCCTCTCTCAGATTTTTATCAGTTACGGAATTAAAGAAGAGAAATTAAGAAAAGTGGCAATTGAAGAAAAAGAAAAAACCGATATTTGGGGCTGGCTGGGACCGATACTTTATATTTTGCCGACCATATTTTTGTTCTTCTTCTTTTGGCTAATTTTTCGTCAGGCCAAAACCGGAGCCGGTCAGGTTTTTGATTTTACCAGAGCCAGAGCCAGAATTTTTGGTGTCGGAGGTCAGCTAAAAGAAAAAATTACTTTTAAGGATGTCGCCGGTTTAAAAGAAGCCAAACAGGAATTAATGGAAGTAGTTGATTTTTTGAAAAATCCAAAAAAATACTTGCAAATGGGAGCCAAAATTCCCCGGGGAGTAATCTTAATCGGAGCGCCAGGAACCGGAAAAACGATGCTGGCAAAAGCTGTTTCAAATGAAGCAAATGTTCCTTTCTTCTCAATCTCCGGCTCAGAATTCATCGAGTTATTCGTTGGCGTTGGCGCAAGTCGCATAAGGAATCTCTTTGACCAGGCAAGAAAAGTTGGAAGGGCGATCATTTTTATTGATGAAATCGATAGTATTGGAAAAATCAGGGGAGTAGGAGTAACCGGTGGTCATGAAGAAAGGGAACAAACTTTGAATCAATTATTGGCAGAGATGGATGGGATTGGGACCGAAGAAAATATCGTTGTGGTTGCTGCCACAAATCAGCCTGAATATCTGGATCCGGCCCTTTTGAGGCCGGGCAGGTTTGACAGAAGAATTGTTTTAGATTTACCAGATATTAATGAGAGAGAGGCAATTTTAAAAATTCATTGCCGAGGAAAGCCATTGGCCTTAAATGTCAATTTAAGGGAAGTGGCTGAAAGAACGCCCGGCTTTTCTGGCGCTGATTTAGCCAATGTTATTAATGAAGCGGCCATTTTGGCTGCCAGAAGAAATAAGGCCCAAATTTTTCAAGAAGAGATTTTAGAATCGATTGAGAAGGTTTTGTTGGGACCGGAAAGAAAATCCCATATTTTGTCAAAAAAAGAAAAAGAGATTGCTGCCTATCATGAAGCAGGTCATGCTTTAATGGCCAGTTTTCTACCCGAAGCTGAGGAAGTAAGAAAAGTTTCAATTGTCGCCCGAGGTCTAGCGGCAGGTTACACTTTAAAAATGCCGGCCGAAGAAAGAAAAATTAAAACCAAATCTCAGTTTTTGGCCGAGCTTTCTACCTTACTCGGAGGTTATGTGGCTGAGAAAATAAAATTTGGCGAAATTACTACTGGCGCCAGCAACGACCTTAAAAATGCCTCGGAATTGGCCAGAAAACTGGTTAAAGAATATGGAATGTCGGCCTTGGGTCCCATTTCTTTTGGCAAAAGAGAAGAGTTGATTTTTTTGGGAGGGGAAACAGCTGAGCAAAGAAATTATTCTGAAAAAATTGCCGTCCAAATTGATAAAGAGGTTGAAAAATTTATCAAAAATGCTAAAAATCAGGCAGAAAAAATTTTGAATCAAAAGAGAAAACTATTAGAAAAGGTAGCCCAAACTTTAATTGAAAAAGAGACAATCGAAAAAGAAGAATTTGAAAAATTAATCAAAGGTAAAAAAGAGATTAAAAAAGCCCCTAAACTCGGCTCTTTAAAAGTTAGAAAAATAAGATAGTTTGCGCCCGTAGCTCAATAGACAGTAGTTAGAAGAAAGGCATTTTTTATTTGTTCTTTTAAAATAATCGTGTTAAAATGAACTAATAGATTGATAATTCTATAACGAGTAATCTAATGGTCCAATTATGGCACGTCTAAAAGATCGTGAAAAAGCTTTAGCTCTTAGAAAGCAAGAAATGAGCTATAGCCAAATAAAGAAAATATTAGGGGTAAGCAAAAGTACTCTCAGTTATTGGCTTCGAAATTATCCTTTATCTGGGCAAAGAATAAAAAGACTTCAAAGGATGGGGGCGCGTCGGAGCGAACACGCCATCGAAAAATTCCGAGAAACGATGCGACGAAAAAGAGAAAAAAGACTAGAGCAGTTTTGTAAAGAAGAAAAGAAATTAATTTTTCCATTAACTAATCGAGAAAATTTACTTGCCGGTCTCTTTCTCTATTGGGGCGAAGGATCAAAAAATCCTTTCACTGAACTTGCCATATCTAACACCGACCCTTCTGTTATTAAATTTTTTATTACTTGGCTTATTAAGATCCTTAAGGTTCCTAAGGAAAAATTAAAAGTCCAGTTGCATTTATATAAAGATATGGCTATCGAAAAAGGAATCCAATTTTGGTCAAAAACTTTAAATATTCCTTTTAATCAATTTACAAAACCTTATATTAAAAAAACATCCAGTATGAGGATAAACCATAAAGGCGGATTCGGGCACGGAACGTGTAAAGTAAGAGTTGGTGGTGCAGAACTTGCAGAAAAAATGCATATGGCTATAAAAGCAATTGCCGACAAGTATAACAAAATGGGCACGTAGCTCAATGGCGGAGCATTTCTCTTATAAAGAAAAGGATGTTGGTTCAAGTCCAACCGTGCCCACCTTCGTGAATTTGTCAAACATTCCACCTCGCCGCTTCGCGGCTCGGCGGCGAAATTGAACGGGATTTTCCAGCTGAAAGACAATTTTTGGTTTTGTAAAACGTGGTTCGAGCCGACCCCGATAGTAGAAACTTCGTTTCACTACGGGGCAGGTATTTTTCCGGTTCTTTGGCAGTTTTTGAAGAAGGCGGCGAGCCCGCTTGCGGGCGAGCCGCAGATTATAGGGGCTTTTCCTCGCCCCGAGCTTGTCGAGGGGCGAAAAATGTTCGAGCTAATTTAAGAATAGTCCACCAGGGGCACTTGGCGCAGTGGTTAGCGCGCTGCTTCGACATAGCAGAGGTCACAGGTTCAAATCCTGTAGTGCCCACATGGAATTGAAAGTAATTTACGAAGACGATGATTTATTAGTAATTGATAAATCACCGGGAATTATAGTTTTTCCCGAAGGGAAGATTAACGAAAAAACCTTAATAGATTATCTTTTTGAAAAATTTCCAAGTTTAAAGAATGTTGGAAAATTTCCCCGATATGGAATCGTTCACCGTTTAGATAAAGAAACTTCTGGTATCCTTTTGATTGCCAAAAATGATAAAGCCCTGGAATTTTTTCAAAAACAATTTAAAGAAAGGAAAGTAACTAAGAAATACCTGGCTTTGGTGGTTGGAAATATAAAAGAAAATCAAGGCAGAATTGAAACCCTAATTGGAAGGTCGCCAAAAAATCAAAAAAAACAAAGGGTTTATTTACCTTTTGAGCCAAAAGCCAAAAGGAAGAAATTGAGGGAAGCGATAACTGAATTTCGGGTTCTAAAAAGATTTAAAAATTATACTTTAGTTGAAGCAATTCCAAAAACCGGTAGAAAGCATCAGTTGAGAGTTCATTTTAGCAACTTGGGGCATCCCATTGCTGGAGATAGAATTTACGGATTTAAAAATCAACCAAGTCCCAAGAATTTAAGTCGCTTATTTTTGCATTCTCATTATCTAAAGATAAAATTACCAAAAGGAGGGGAGATTGAAATAAAGTCGGCTCTCCCAAAAGATTTAAAAATGGTATTAGAGAAATTAAATTATGGAAACAAAAATTGAAAAATTTATCGGTCCTTTTTTGAAAAAAGATTTACCCGAGATTCGAGCCGGGGATAAGGTAAGAGTTTATCAGAAAATTCCCGCCTCTGCTAAAGCCAAAGCGGGCAAGAAAGAAAAAGACAGGAATCTGCCTGCTGGTGGAGAAGGAAAAGTTCAAATTTTTGAGGGCTTGGTTTTGGCTAGAAAACACGGTAAAGGGATTTCAGCTACCATCACGGTAAGAAAAGAGATTTCCGGAATTGGAGTAGAGAAAATTTTCCCTCTTCATTTACCGACCATTGAAAAAATCGAAATTTTAAAAAGAGAAAAAACCAGAAGGGCAAAACTTTATTACCTGAGAGAAGCCAAAGGAAAAAAATAAAGAAAAAATAATTTGTCGAAATAGTGGCAGAAGAAGAAATGGAAAATCAAGAAATGATTTAAGCGCGGGTGCTGTAATTGGTAGCCAGGCTAGCTTGAGGTGCTAGTGCCGTAATAGGCGTGGAGGTTCGAGTCCTCTCCCGCGCATATGCACATGCTAATTCAGGTGACTGAGTGGCATGACCAAAAAAAACAAGAAAACATCATCGGTGGATTCAGTGATGTTTTCCGCCCGAGAGTTTTTCTCTCGGAGTTTTGGTTGTGATATAATGAAATAAAGCAATTAACTCTTCTGTCAAAAATATGTACAATTCTCAAAATTTGCCATTAAGTTCCAAAAAAATAATTAAAAAGACAATCACTAGATATATAAAGTGGTTTTGGTTTTTACTTTTATTTATATTTCCTATACTCTTCGGATTTTATTCTTCTTTAACAATGGAAAAATCAACCTGTTCAATGCTACCACCCTCTATGCAGTCGTCATATTGCGGCCAGCCTGGAACATCGCCGATTCCGAAGATAATCTTAGCAGCACTTCTTTCAGTAGTTATCCTATTAATACCCATTTTGATTTATGAATACTTCTACATAGACTTTATTACTATGAATTTACCGAAGATAAGGCGACTATTCGAAAAGGTGTAGTAAGTCGGGCTACTGGCCTTATTCGCTATGAAAGGTTGCAAAATATTTATATTGACCAAGATTTTTTAGATCGAATTTTTGGACTTTACGATGTTCATTATGAGACAGCCGGCGAAAAATCTGGTTTTTATTCCCATGTTGATGGCTTGAATAAAGAAAACGCCGATAAATTAGTCTCTTTTTTAGAAGAAAAAACAAGACAGCCAATGCCCGTCCAAAAAGTAAGTGGAGGAATTGCCCAACTAGAGGTGAATCAAGAAGAAGTTAAAGGAGGAGAAATTTCTATTCGTGAATATCCGCTTTCTGAAGCAGTTATTATCAGTATGACAATAGGTTGGATATTTATTTTGTCTCTGATGACTTTTTGGATTCCGCTTATTTTTAGAAGTATTGTGATATTTTTATTCGGCTTTCCTGCGATTTTAATTATAAGTTTTGTTTACAGTTGGGTTTGGTATAAAAATTTCTATTTTAATTTCTCTCAAGATAAAGGAGAAATCAGGAGCAAGGTGATTGGTCAGTCTGTTTCTTATCTTTATTATGATCGGATTCAAAATATTAATGTTTCCCAATCTCTTTTTGATCGTTTGTTTGGTATTTTTACAATTACAATTGAGACAGCTGGAGAAAGAGCTGGGATGAGATTGGTAATTAATGGTCTTCCCAGAGAAAGCGCTGAGAAGATTAAAGACTTTCTTTTAGCTAAATCAAAATATTATCGTGGTGGATTATAAAATTCTCTCGCATACAAGAACTGTCTGTAATCAGGCAGTTTTTGATTTAGAGTTCTAATATCATTCTAGCCACGCGAAGCTGATAATATCGAGATTTATGGCTGTTCTTTTCGGACATCAAGCTTAATATGATATAATAAAAAAGACAATAAAATAAGACACGTAAAGCCTCCTTTTATAGTGTCTAATTTGTACAATTTTGTGCTACAATTCAGAAATACAGCCCCGACTGGGATGCCTCATTTAAAAATCTCAGAAAGACCCGAATTTCCTTCTAAAAACTTGGTCTGAGACGGGGTTGGGGCACAAATTTTGGACGGCTAGCTCAATGGTAGAGCGTCGCGCTTACATCGCGGAGGTTTATAGGTTCGAGCCCTATGCCGTCCATATTTTATGACCAATTATTATCTTAAAGTGGATAAAGCCGCTGATCTTCGAGACGAAAAAGAGAGAATAATTTTTCGAATCTTCGAAATTTTGCCCGGCTTTCTGAGCTGGGCGACTTTATTTTTGGCCATTTTTTTATCTTGGCAAAAACCAGTTTGGGTCTCGGTTTTCATTATCTTTTTTGTCATTTTTTGGTTTTTGAGAACCATTTACTATTCTTTTCATCTTCGAGCTGGTTATCAAAAAATGAAAGAATCGGAAAAAATTGATTGGCTTAAAAAATTAAATCAATTAAATGAAAATTGGCAAAAAATTTATCATCTAGTCATTTTCCCAATGTATAAGGAACCTTTAGAGATTGTCAGGGATAGTTTCAAGGCTCTTTTAGAAAGCGATTATCCCAAAGATAAAATGATTGTTGTTTTGGCCTGCGAAGAAAGAGTGGGAAAATCAGCCAAAGAGGTCGCCAAAATTATCGAAAAAGAATTTGCTAAAAAATTTTTCCGAATTTCAGTTACTTTTCACCCCCAAGATTTACCTGGGGAAATTGCCGGCAAGGCCTCCAATGAAACCTGGGCGGTTAAAAAAGCCAAAGAGTTAATTATTGATCCTTTAAAAATTTCTTATCGAAATATCATTTTTTCTTCTTTTGATGCCGATACCAAAGTTTTTCCAAAATATTTTAGTTGCTTAACCTACCATTATTTAACTTCTGAAAAACCGACCCGAACCAGTTTTCAACCAACCCCTCTTTTTATCAACAACATCTGGCAGGCGCCTGGCATTTCTCGCGTTTTTTCTTTCTTTTCCACTTTCTGGCACATTATTAACCAGCAGAGGCCGGAAAAATTAATTACCTTTTCTTCCCATTCAATGAACTTTCAGTCCTTAGTTGATATTGGATTTAAGCAGACCAATGTTGTTTCCGACGACTCTCGAATTTTTTGGCAGTGTTTTTTAAAATTTGATGGTGATTACAAGGTTCAACCCATTTTTTATCCGGTTTCAATGGACGCCAATGTTTCCAAAAATTTTTTTAAAACCCTAATTAATATCTACAAACAACAAAGAAGATGGGCTTATGGAGTAGGGGATATTCCTTATTTTCTTTTTGGTTTTTTAAAAAATAAAAAAATCCCAATTTCCAAAAAAATTTCTCTGGGATTTGAATTAATCGAAGGGCATTGGTCTTGGGCTACGACTTCGATTTTAATTTTTCTTTTGGGTTGGTTACCCTTAATTTTAGGAGGCCAAAGATTTAATCAATCTTTGCTTTCTTATAATTTACCCCTTATCACCCGAGACATTCTTACCTTTTCAATGATTGGATTGATTTTTTCCATTTATTTTAGTTTAAACCTCCTTCCTCCCGAATCAATTGAATATGGTAAAATCAAATATTTTCTCTTTGCCTTTCAATGGTTTTGGATTCCTTTAACAATGATTATTTTTATCTCTTTGCCAGCCCTCGATGCCCAAACAAGATTGATGTTGGGAAAGTATATGGGTTTTTGGCCCACTGAAAAGATTAGAAAATAGAAAATGGTTATTACTAATTTCCATTCTCTAATAACTAATTTCCAATTTCCGTTATTCTAAATGGATTTTCTCCTGGAATCTTTCTAACCTTTCTTTCAAAAGAGGATATTTTTTTAATTCCGGATCTTCCTCTAAAATTTCTTTAGCTGTCTTTTTTGTTTTTTCAACCAAAAATATATCTTTTAAAGATGACATTGCCAAATCAGGAATTCCCCATTGCCTTTGACCAATAAAATCACCTGGCCCTCTAATTTTTAAATCCTCTTCAGCCAATTCAAAACCATTTTCCGAAGATATCAGAGCTTTCAATCTTTCCCTGGTTTTTCTAGCCGGAGAGTCAGTAAATAAAAAACAAAAAGATTGATAAGCCCCTCTCCCCACCCGGCCTCGAAATTGATGAAGTTGAGATAACCCAAATCTTTCCGCCCCTTCGATCATCATCACCGTGGCATTGGGGATATCAATTCCTACTTCAACAACCGAAGTCGAAACCAAAATATCAATTTTTTTGTTGGCGAAATCTTTCATTATTTTTTCTTTTTCTTCAGAAGACATTTTTCCATGCAACATCTCTACTTTTAAATCCGGGAAAATAGATTTTGTTAATTTTTGATATTCTTCTTTCACTGCCTTTACTTCCGCCCAGCTCATAATTTTTTTCTCTTTACTGGCTTGCCCGCCTAAATTTTCGTTAGAAATTTTGGCGGGTTCTATTCTCGGGCAAATGACAAAAACTTGCCTGCCTTTTTTTACTTCCTGGCGAATAAAATTATATGCCTTTTTGCGATTTTCAGGTGAAACTACCTTGGTAACAATTTTCTTCCTTTCTTTGGGCATTTCATTAATCAAAGAAAGATCTAAATCCCCATAAATGGTGAGAGACAAAGTTCGAGGGATAGGAGTGGCAGTCATCGAAAGAAAATGGGGAATATAACTTTGAACTTTGAACTTTGAACTTTGAACTAATTTGGCTCTTTGCTCTACTCCAAATCGATGCTGCTCATCCAAAATCACTAGAGCTAATTTTTTGAAGCAAATCCCTTCCTGAATCAAGGCATGAGTTCCAATTAAAAAATTAATTTCCCCTTCTTTTGTTTTTCCCAAAAGTTTTTCCCTCGGAACTTTTAAAATTTCTTTTTTAAATTTAATTTTATTTTCTTTACCGGTTATTAAGCCGATTTTTATTTTCTCTTTTTCTAAAATTTTGGAAATTTTTTGGAAATGTTGCTGGGCTAAAATCTCGGTTGGAACCATCAGGGCCACCTGAAATCCCGATTTAATCACATTTAAAGCGGCAATCACCGCTACAATTGTTTTTCCTGATCCCACATCCCCTTCCAACAATCTATTCATCGGCCTTTCTTTTTCTAAATCTTTTAAAATTTCCCAGGCCGATTTTTTTTGAGCTTTTGTTAAGGTAAAAGGCAAATTTTTAACAAAATCTATTATCAATTTAAGATTGATAGGGATAGGGATAGCTTTTTCTTTTGCAATTTTTAATTTTTCTCTTAAAACAAAAAGAGAAATGAAAAAAATTTCTTCGAAGGAAAATCTTTCTTTTGCCTTTTTGGCTAAAGAAAAAGAATCGGGAAAATGAATTTGCCAAATTGCCTTTTGAACCGGCAAAATTTTGTATTTTTTAATTAAATTTTCGGGTAGAACTTCGGGGATTCCTTTTCTTAATTTTATTAAAATTGGTCTTAAAATAAATCTTAACCATCTTGAAGATAATCCTTCGGTTTCCGGATAAACCGGGACCAATCTTCCCGTATGAATTAACCCCCCACCACTTTTTGGAGCATTTATTTGAATAGAACCATTTTCACGAAAAGTGGTGGGGGGTAGTTTTTCGTATGCTGGGCTCGATAAATAAAGACCATATTTGTCGGAAATTGCTTTCCCAACCAGAGAGACAAAATCGCCTTCTTTCAAAACATTAATCAGATAGGGTTGGTTAAACCAGACAATTTTTATTGTTCCTGAATCATCCTTGACAACTGCCTGAGTTAAAAACATTCTTTTTTTCCAGGTCCTGGTATTTTCGATTTGGGAAATTTTTCCTCTGATACAAACCCTTTCTCCCACCCTGGCTTGGGAAATTTTTTTTAAATTTGAAAAATCCTCATAGCGATGAGGAAAATGAAATAAAAGATCTCGGACTGTTTTTATCCCTAATTTTTTTAACCTTTTTTGATATTGGGGTCCAATTCTGGGAATTTCTTCAATAGGAGTATCTAAATTCATACCTGCCCCGTTAGAAATTCCAAATTTAAACTAAATTAAAATAGGTATTTAGTAATGACTTCATTAACAAAATTTCTAATGGGGTGCCCCTAGGCTGACTCGAACAGCCATTTTCTCCTCCGCAGAGAGACGCTTTATCCATTAAGCTATAGGGGCAGTTTTACTTGCCCCGTAGCATCCCGAAAGGATTGCTTCGGGGTCCATTAAACTACGAGGGCTCGCTTTTTAAATTAACATAAATTTTAATTTAATTCAAATTGACTTTATTTAAATTTCTAATTAAAATAAAATATGGAGGAGTCGCATAATGGCAGTGCAGTGGCTTGCTAAGCCATAACGGCTTAAAAAACCGTTTGTGGGTTCGAGTCCCACCTCCTCCGCAGAAATTCCCCGACCCCCGCTCCA
>Ga0210030_1002996_pt1 | contig 11339 bp, 8 predicted proteins | sample CryGeymeta201523_FD_183986 | JGI IMG/M metagenome (GOLD analysis project Ga0210030, IMG submission 183986) | Groundwater microbial communities from Crystal Geyser aquifers in Utah, USA - Crystal Geyser metaG 2015-23 (SPAdes) (version 2) | ecosystem: Environmental > Aquatic > Deep subsurface >...
CGCGTTGGCGACGAAGTTGGCATTGCCCAGCTTGCCTTCGGCCTTGGCGATTTCAGCGGCGAGGCGACCGATCTCCTTGTCCATGCGCGCGCGCTCGGCGCCGACATCGATCAGCCCGGCCAACGGAATCAGAATGCGCAGATCGCCGAGCGCGGCGGCAGCAGCGGGTGGTGCCTCATCGCCATCGACGAGCCATTGCTGCGATTGTGCGCGGCACAGGAAGGCGATCGCATCGGCAAACTGCGCGCTGCGGGCGCGATCTTTGGCATCACCGCCGGCGAACAGCAGCGGCACCGGTTTGCCGGGCGGCACGTTCATTTCGCTGCGAATGCGGCGCACCGCCGAGATCACGTCCTTCAGCCATTCGATGTGTGCCGACGCCTCGGCGTAATCGCCGGCAAACTCGGAAACCTTGGGATACGACTGGCGCGAGATCGAATCGCCCCGTGCCGGATCGGCGCTCAGGCCGCGACACGGCGCTACCGCCTGCCACAGTTCCTCGGTGACGAACGGAATCAGCGGATGCAGCGCGCGCAGCAGCGCTTCGAGCACCACGATCAGGGTGTGGCGGGTGCTGGCGGCGGCCGCTGCATCATCGCCGCCGAGCGCTGGCTTGGCCAGTTCCAGAAACCAGTCGCAGAACGTGTTCCAGGTGAACTCGTAGATCGCCTGCGCCGCCAGATCGAAACGATAGGCGGTGAACTGCGTGTCGATTTCCTGCAATAGTTTGGCGAACTGCGCCAGCAGCCAGCGCTCGGCCTCGGTAGTGGGCTGTGGCGCGCCGCTGGCGATCACGCCATCGGTGTTCATCAGCGCGAAGCGGGTGGCGTTCCACAGCTTGTTGCAGAAGTTCTTGTAGCCCTCGCAGCGATTCAGATCGAACTTGATGTCGCGGCCGTGGCTGGCGAGGCTGGCGAAGGTGAAGCGCAGCGCATCGGCGCCGAACGCCGGGATGCCGTCGGGGAATTCCTTGCGCGTGGCTTTCTCGATCTTGGTTGCCATCTGCGGCTGCATCAGGCCGCCGGTGCGCTTGGCCACCAGATCGTCGCAGCTGATGCCGTCGATCAGGTCGATCGGATCGAGCACGTTGCCCTTGGACTTGGACATCTTCTGGCCGTCCTTGTCACGCACCAGACCGGTGATGTAGACGTCCTTGAACGGCACCTGGCCGGTGCAGTGATCGGTCATCATGATCATCCGCGCGACCCAGAAGAAAATGATATCAAAGCCGGTCACCAGTACCGAGGTGGGCAGGCGCTTGGCGTAGTCGTACTTCGCCATCGCGGCCGGGTCCGGCCAACCCAGCGTGCTGTGCGACCACAGCGCCGAGCTGAACCAGGTTTCCAGCACGTCGTTGTCGCGGGTCAGCGTTATCGCGTCGCCGAGGCCGTGCTTGGCGCGCACTTCGGTTTCGTCGTGGCCGACATAGATGCTGCCCTGCGCGTCGTACCACGCCGGGATGCGGTGGCCCCACCACAACTGGCGGCTGATGCACCAATCCTGAATGTTGCCCATCCAGTGACGGTAGGTGTTGATCCAGTTCGGCGGCACGAAGCGCACCGCGCCCGGCTTGCCATCTAAACCTTCCACCAGTTCCAGGCCGCGTGCGGCCAGCGCGTCCATCTGCACAAACCACTGGTCGGTGAGCCAGGGTTCGATCACCTGAGCGGTGCGATCACCGCGCGGCACCATCAGCTTGTGCTTGTTCTGTTCGATCAGCAGGCCGGCAGCTTGCAGTTCGGCCAGCACCGCCGTGCGTGCGTCGTAGCGGTCGAGGCCGCGAAAGCGCTCGGCGGCGTTGTCGTTGATTGCCGCCTCGGCGGTGAGCACGTTGATCAGCGGCAGGCTGTGGCGCTGACCGATGGCGTAGTCGTTGAAATCATGCGCCGGGGTGATCTTGACGCAGCCGGTGCCGAACTCGCGTTCGACGTAGCTATCCGCAATGATCGGAATCGTGCGCTCACTCAGCGGCAGTTGCAGCATCTGGCCGACCAGATGCGCAAAGCGTTCATCCTCGGGATGCACCGCCACGGCGACATCGCCCAGCATCGTCTCCGGGCGGGTGGTGGCCACGGTGAGGCCGGGCTTGCCGTCCGGGCCGCGCAGCGTGGTGTCGGCAAACGGGTAAAAGATCGACCACATGAAGCCGTCTTCTTCCTCGCTTACCACTTCCAGATCGGAGATCGCGGTCTTCAGCACCGGGTCCCAGTTGACCAGCCGTTGGCCGCGATAGATCAAGCCCTCCTGGTACAGCCGCACGAAGGTTTCGGTCACCGCTTTCGACAAGCCCGCGTCCATGGTGAAGCGCTCGCGCGACCAGTCGCCCGACGCGCCCATGCGGCGCATCTGGCGGGTGATGGTGTTGCCCGATTCGTGCTTCCACTGCCACACTTTTTCGATGAAGGCGTCGCGGCCGAGCGAATCGCGGGTCTCGCCCTTGCCTTCAGCAGCAAGGTTGCGCGAAACCACCATTTCAGTGGCGATGCCGGCGTGGTCGGTGCCGACCTGCCAGAGCGTATCGAAGCCCTGCATGCGGTGGTAGCGGATCAGCGTGTCCATCAGCGTGTGCTGGAACGCATGACCCATGTGCAGGGTGCCGGTGACATTCGGCGGCGGCAGCATGATGGTGTAGGGCTCGCCCACGCCGGACGGCTGGAAGCAGCCGCTGGCCTCCCAGTGCGCATACCAGCGCGTCTCGAAGTCGCGGGGTTCGAAGCTCTTGGATAGTTCGGTGGTCATGGCGGAATCGGATTGGGTGGTTGGCGGAGGCGCAGGCCGAGCCGCGCAGTCGGCCATTATCGCCGCAATGGCCGCACATGGCGATGGCGGCGGGACTCGGGACTCGGGACTCGGGACTCGGGACTCGGGACGACAGGCTGGCGAAATTGTGCTGTGAGCTTTTGCTGTGGCTTTCCCCAGTTCCCAGTAGTAGCCCGGGTTGCGGCCGCAGGCCGTAACCCGGGACCACGTTGGGGTTACGTTCGCTCGGTGACAGTCAAGGCGTTACCGTTACCCGCCTCGTGTCACCCATGGCGCCGCGTATCGATCCGGTGTGCGCTGTGCCGGGGTTGTTTATCGTCGTCCCGGGTTCCGGCCCTGCGGGCCTATAACCCGGGCTACACCCGGGCTACACGGCGATCACAGCGGCATCGTGAGCGGACCCTACATATCGTGCTTGCTCAGCGCAAAGCCGCGCTGCTGGTAGGCGCGCCAGCGCGCGCGCAGTGGTTCGCGTGCCGCGGGGTCGGCCGGCACCACTTCCAGCACCCGCTGGTACTGCCCCGGGGCGATGTCATCGCGCAGGTTGATCAGCAGCGGCCGGTCCGCGGTGTCGGTGGCGGGCGCCACGATCAGAATCGGGGTGATGTCGTCGTCCTCATCGCGGCCGGCGATTTGGTGCGGCAGGTAGGCATTCTCGTCGAACTCCCACAGCAGCGCATCCAGCGCTTCGGCCTGCGCCTCGTCACGCGCGAGGATCGATATGGTCTGGCCGGCGGCGTACGCGCGCTTGGCCAGCTCGCACACCAGCAGCAGCGGCTGTTCGAGAAAACGCGGTTTGGCAATCAGGTAGAAGTCGGCGCGCATGGTCGCGATCACAGCAATGCTTCATACATGAGATAACCGGCATCGTGCATGCCGAGCGTCTGGTAGGTGCGCTGTGCACTGCTGTTTTGCTTTTCGACATAAAGCCGCAAGCCGCACACCGCCGGCGCTTGCGCCGCTTCATCGCGCACCTGTTGGTACAGCGCCGCGTACACGCCGCAACGCCGGTGCGCGGGAACGACATACACGCTTTGAATCCACCACCAGTCGGCGGCGCGCCAGTCGCTCCACTCGTAGGTCACCATCAGGGTGCCGGCGGCTTCGCCATGGCGCTCGGCGAGCCAATAGCGGCCGCGTTGCGGTTGCGCCAGGGCGGTGGCGATGCCGCGGCGCACGGTATCCGGGTCGAGCGCCTTGTGTTCGGTTTCCATCGCCATCGCGCACGCCCATTGCGCCAGCAAAGGAATGTCGTCGCTATGCGCCGGGCGGATCAGGATATCGGTCATCGACGGGTCTTTGCGGGCGGAGTGCGCAGTTTACGGGTAACCGTGTTGCGACCCAAGCCGAGGCGCTGCGCGGCGCGCTGGCGGTGGCCGTCGCAATGCGCCAGTGCCGTTTGCAGCAGCACCTGATCGAGCACCGCGCTGGCACGTGCGTGCAAGTCCGATTGGCCGACGGCGAGGGCGCCCTCGGCCCAGCGTTGCAGTGCGTCGCGCCAGTCGCTGTCGCTGCTGGCTTGCGGTGTGCCGGGCGGAGGTTGTGCCTGTGCCTGCGCCACATCGGCAGCGGTGATGGTGTCGCCCGGTGCCAACACCGCCAATCGCCACAGGCTGTTTTCCAGTTCCCGTACGTTGCCCGGCCACGGCAGCTGTTGCAGCGCGTGCACGGCCTCGGCGGTAAGTTGGCGCCGGCTGCCACCCAGGTGCGCAACCGCCTGCGCCAGAAATCGCTCGGCCAACGCGGCGATGTCGGCGCGGCGTTCGCGCAACGGCGGCAGGTGCAGGCGCACCACGTTCAGCCGGTGCAGCAGGTCGGCACGAAACGCGCCGTCGCGCACCCGTTGCTGCAAGTCCTGGTGGGTGGCGGCGATCACCCGCACATCGACCTGAATCAGTTCACGGCCGCCGACGCGGAAGAACTCGCCTTGTGCCAACACCCGCAGCAGGCGGGTTTGCAGCGCGGCCGGCATGTCGCCGATTTCATCGAGAAACAGGGTGCCGCCATGCGCCTGTTCAAAGCGGCCGATGTGGCGCTTGTGGGCGCCGGTAAACGCGCCTGCCTCGTGGCCGAACAGCTCGCTTTCCAGTAGTTCGGCGGGGATCGCGGCAGTGTTGAGGGCGATGAATGGTTTGCCGACGCGCGGCGATTCACGGTGCAATGCGCGCGCGACCAGTTCCTTGCCGGTACCGGTTTCGCCGGTGATCAGCACCGTCAGCGACACTTGCGACAGGCGACCGATGGCGCGGTACAGATCGCGCATCGCCGTGCTGTCGCCGATCAGCTCCGGCTCGTTGTCGTCCGGCTTGGGCAGCGTCGCTGCCGCCGCCTGCGGTCGTTGCAGCAGGCGTTCGGCCAAGGCTATCGCGTCATCGAGATCGAACGGCTTGGACAGATACTCCAACGCCCCGCCGCGGAACGCACCGGCCGTGGAGGCGATGTCGGTGTAGGCACTCATCACCACCACCGGCAATGTCGGCGCACGCGCCTTGAGCGCGTCGAGAAATGCCAGGCCATCCATGCCCGGCATGCGGATGTCGGTGAATACCAGCGCCGGCAGCGGCTCGCCGTCGAGCGCGGCCAGTGCCGCCTCGGCGCTGTCGAATGCCTGCACGCTGAGCCCGGCATCACGTAGCGCGTGGGTCAGCACGAAGCGTACGGCATGATCGTCATCGACGAGGAACACGCGGCCGCGCTCAGTTGCTGTCATCGGCGGCCTCCATCGCTTCGTGTGCCGGCAGCAACAGCGTGAATACGGTGTGCCCCGGGCGCGAGCGGTAACCAAGGCTGCCGCCGTGTTCGCGCGCCACCTGTTGCGCCAGCGGCAAGCCAAGGCCGCTGCCTTGCGCGCGGCCGCTGACCAGTGGCAGAAAGATACGCTCGGCCAGGTCATCCGGCACCCCGCGGCCATCGTCGGTAATTTCCACGCGCAGGGCGAGGCGATGGCCGTGTTCGCCGATCAGCACATTGCGCTCGGCGCGGGTACGCAGGCTCACCGTGCCGGCGCCGGATTGCAGCGCATTGCGCAGCAGATTCCACAGCGCCTGGGTGAGACGGTCGGGGTCGGCGGCGAACTCGGGCAGGCTGGGGTCGTAGTCGCGCTCGATCCGAACCGCCCAGCCGGCTTCGGCTTCGGCCAGTTGCCGCACGCGTTCGAGCACGGCGTGGATGTTGGTCGGGCGCAGCGGCTGTGCCGGTGTCGGTGTGATCAGGCGATCGAGCAGCGCGCTCAGTCGATCCACTTCCGAGCCGATCAATGCGACCAGTTCCAGCGATTGCTCGCCCTCGACCCGGCGGCCGAGCAATTGCGCCGCGCCTTTGAGCGCAGCCAGCGGATTGCGCAGTTCGTGCGCCAGCCCGCGCAGCGCCGCCGACAAGGCTGCCGGCAAGGCGGTGGCGGGGTCTTCGCCGGGAAACTCGTCGGTCGGATGCGCTTCGAGCAACACCGCGCCATCGCGCTCGCGGGTCAGCAGCAGGTCGGCGAAGCGCTCCGTGCCGGATGGCGCGCGCAAGCGCGCACGGCGTACACGCACGCTATCGCTGCGTTCGCCCTGTCGCGCCAACACCTGCGCCAGGCGGCCATCTTCGGCATCGAGTGCGCTCAGCGGCAATTCCAGCAGGCGGCGTGCACTGCTGCCCAGCCAACCGGCGAAGGCGGCGTTGCAGCCGCGCACCACATTGTTGCTGTCGGCCCATAGCACCGGCGTGGCCAAGCCATCGTAGGCGGCGGTATCCATTGCACCAGTTTAGTGCAGTGGGCCGCAATTGCCAGCGCGGCGCCGACGTTATGCGGGTTTGATGTCGTCTGGTGGGCCTGGACTGCGGTCGGCGGCAAACAGGGTTTCCAGCTCACGCAGGGCTTCACGGCTGGACGCGACCAATGCCGCGTCATCGTCGTAGACCAGATGCTGTTCGTGCAGCAGGCGCTCGTCATGTGCCTTGAAGCGGGCGGTATGCTCGGCCGCTTCCGCTGCCGCCACGCCGAGCGTCTCCAGCACCTGCCTGCCAATCTCCAGGCTGGAGTGGAATGTCTCTCGCACCACCGCCACATCCATGTCCATCAAGCGAAACGCATGCTGGCGGTTGCGCGCCCGCGCAATGATGCGCAGGTGCGGAAAATGCCGCTTGACGATGCGCGCGGTGCGCACGTTGGCGGCCGGGTCGTCGGTGGTCAGCACGAACACCTCGGCCTGGGCGGCGTTGGCTGCGCGTAACAGTTCCGGCCGGGCCGGGTCGCCGAAGAAAATCGTGCTGCCGAAACGACGCGAGAAATCCACCTGTTCAGCGCTGTTCTCCAGCGCGGTAAAGGCGATTTTTTGCGCGGTCAGCATGCGGCCGACGATCTGCCCCATCCGCCCGAAGCCGGCGATGATGACACGCGGGTGCTGGTGTTGCGCTTCGATGGTGTCGAAATCGCGGTGCGGTGTCGATGCCGGGTGGGCCGCCAGCCAGCGGCTGACCGCGATCAGCGCCAGCGGTGTCAGCGCCATCGAGCAACCGACAATGACCACCAGCAGGTCGCGCACTGGCTGGGCAATCAGTTGTGCTTTCAGCGCTTCGCCAAACACCACGAACGCGAACTCGCCGCCCATGCCCAGCAGCGCCGCCAGCAGCAAGGCGGCGCGGTTGTCGAGCCCGCTGATGCGGCCCAGCAGGTACATGATCGCACCCTTGCCGCTGAGCAGCGCGAGCACGCCGATGGCGATGGTGCCCGGTTGCGCGGCGACCACGTCGAGGTCGATGCTCATGCCGATCGCGATGAAGAACAAGCCCAGCAACAGGCCCTTGAACGGCTCGATATGCGATTCCAGCTCATGCCGGAACTCGCTGTCAGCCAGCAGCATGCCGGCGAGAAACGCACCCAGGCCCATGCTCAGGCCCACCGATTCCATCAGCCAGGCGGTGCCGGCCACCACGGCCAGGCTGGCGGCCGTGAATACTTCCACCATGCGTGCCCGCGCCACCATGCGAAACAGGTAGCGCAGCACATAGCGCCCGCCGACCACCACCACCGCAATCGCGATGGCGGCATTGCTCACCGCCGACCAACTGGGCGCGGCAAGGTTGGCGGCCTTGGCGGCGCCGAGCAACGGGATTGCCGCCAACAGTGGAATGGCGATGATGTCTTGAAACAACAACACCGCGAACGTCAGCCGGCCATGGCTGCTGTTGAGTTCCTTGCGCTCTGACAGCAATTGCAGGCCGACCGCCGTCGACGACAATGCCAGGCCAATGGCGAGCACGGCAATCGCTTTCCAGCCCAGGTCGAGCAGCAACAGCCCGCCGCTGATCGCCAATGCGCTCAGCAGCACCTGCAACGCGCCAATGCCAAACACCTGCCGGCGCATCAGCCATAGCCGCGCTGGCGACAACTCCAGGCCAATGATGAACAACAGCATCACCACCCCGAACTCGGACAGGGCAAGGGTATCGCTGGTATCGGTGACCAGACGCAGGCCATCCGGGCCGATGACGATGCCCGCAACCAGATAGCCGAGCACCGCGCTCAACCCGAGATAACGGAACAGCGGCACGGCCGCCACGGCCGCGATCAGGAAGATGAGCCCGAGCTCAAGGGCGCCGTGTGGATGCATGGTTGCTGGTAAATCGTCCTTGCGCCGTCGTCGATGGTGACCGACAGCCTTGTATGGCAATTGGATTCGCGCTAGCTTCGTTGCGCACGCTGCTGCAATCGGACTGGCGCGTGCCGGGTTTCCCGGAATTGCTGGGTACCGCGCGACCACCAAGGTAAGCCATGCTGCCAAGCCGTTTGCACAATGATTTTCCGTTGGCCGTGATCACGTTGACTGGTGGCATGGCGGTGTTCGTGCTCGGTCCGTTTGCGCTATATCGATTCGCTACCGGTGCCATGGTACATGGCGCACTCAACCTGTTGGTAGTTCTGACGATACTCGTTGCCGTCATCTATGCCTGGCGCACCGGCAACTCGCGCTGGCCCGGGGTTTTTCTTTCGATCATTGCGGTTGCATCCACCACCGCAACCGCAATGTTGCCGGGCGCCGTAGGCTTGCACTGGTTTTACGCGGCGTTGATGGCCAGCTACCTGCTGATGCGCGCCAGCGAGGCGAGTGTGTTGATTCTGGCGGCGCTGGTGGTGCTGGCGCTGCATGGCGGCGCCTTCAACTCCCCCATGCACATGGTGACCTTCATCGTTTCCGCGCTGCTGGTCAGTTTGTTCGCGTGGGTATTCCGTTGGCGCGCCGACGCACAGCACCATCAGCTTGAGCGGCTGGCCATGCTCGACCCGTTGACCGGGTGCAGCAATCGCCGCGCGATGGACCGAGAATTGCAGATTGCAGTCAACACCCATGCACGCACCCACGTTTCATTCGGCCTGGCGATGCTCGACCTGGATCATTTCAAGGAAGTCAATGATCGTCATGGGCACGAGGCCGGTGATCAGGTGCTGGTGCAACTGAGCGCCATAGTGCGCGCCCACACCCGCCATGCCGATCGCTTGTTCCGCTTTGGCGGCGAGGAGTTTGTGTTGCTGCTGCCGGGGGTGGGCGACGCCGCCCTGTTCACGGTGTGCGACAAGTTGCGAGCGGTGATTGCCGACTCACTGAATTACGACGGGAACCGGGTGTGTGTGTCGATCGGTGCGGCGGCCTTGCTTCCCGGCGAGACCTGGCAATCGTGGTTGCTGCGCGCCGACAAAGCGATGTATGCGGCCAAGCAGGCCGGGCGCAACCGGGTGCATGTGGCGTTGCCAACGGCCCGAGACGAACCAGTGCCCGCGGTCTAGATCGTCGCTCAAAAGGAGCGCTTGACAAATGCGGGGGGGGGTAACCTTTCTGCCGACAGCGGTTCCAGCCATTCCATTCACACCACGCATAGTGACACTTGGTTACCATGAGATCGTAGGAAAAGCCCTGACTGTCAATTTCTGCGAACCCGACTGTCAGATTCAATTTAATGGTGATAATGTGATTAAATTTTCCAAAAACACGAACATAGGTATCGCGGTTATGGCGGTCTTGGCAGTTTTTTCTGCCTGTTATTTATTTTTTCTTGGAGAAAAGAACTCTAACAGTCGAGGAGACGCTAATAATATCGAATTAACAGCAGCAGGTACGGTTAATCCCGATTCTGTGAAAAACAAAGCTCGAAAAATACTTGAGTTCCACTCTTCGATCGCCAAGAACGATGATAACGCAGAGAATCGTGATTCTGCCGGTAAAGGATCGGAATACATCGCTATAGATCCATTCTCCAACGTAGCCAAAAGCAGAGCTAATCTCGATTTCGAAACAGACCCATTTTATCCTAAATCGAAAGAAGAACAAAATTGGCTCGACCGGCACGGGTACCCCAACGCTGAACAGTGGCGCGAGTACAACGCGGCAAGCGACGAGCAACTGGAACAAGCTGCGGCTAATGGCGATACCGTTGCCGAGACGTTGCTCAATTCGAGGCGGCTATACGCTGGGGATGTAAGTGCAGAAACCGCTATGCTATATTCGGCCGCACTTGGGAACACGTTTGCGCTTGAGATGCTGTCATCGTCGATGGCAACTGGCAAGAATGGACACGACCCCATTGATGGCTACGCGTTTTCGAGAGTCTCCGAAATGCGAGGCAATTTGACTCTGGGGTTGGGGAGGGAAGCGTTATTCCCCGTTCGCCTTAACAATCAACAACGATTAGAGGCCGAAGGCCGCGCGTTATACTATTTCAATATACTGTCAGAAGCGCAAAAAGAAATTCAAGGTGTTAACGCGGTAATCGTAGATCTGAGACCGATAACCATAACAGATGGTTAATGGTTTCGTCGGGAAAGTTGATTGCAACACGATGTGTCTGACTAATAATTATCAACATGGGGTAATTGACAATCAAGAAGATGAGTGCTGTTTCTGTGGTGACCGGCACGACTTTCGGTGGCGTCGTTCTCGCGTGTTCAATGATGGCTATGCCAACATTGATTGTAAATGTGTCTTTGAGTGATATAGCGGCGGCTACGACGCAGGGTTTTAGTAATCCAATTCGAGCAGCCGCTTTAATCAACCTGGATAATTTGGCGTCCGCGGTTCTTGGCGCGTCTACATGGCACACAAACAATTTCATGGGCCCTGTAACATATCGATCCCTTACGATTTTTGGGATGACAGGGACGACGATAGTAACAGAAGACAAGCCATGCAATTCCGATGCAATCGATAAAGAGACTACAGATGAAGAGACTACGCAGAGCGGTGGCGGAGGCGGTGGATTTACACCAGGCCTGCGGCCGGTTTCAACAGTTGACGGTGAAATCAATACTGGAACCGTTACAGTCGGCGATATCATATCTGCGCCTTGACTTCGAACGGTACGGATATTCGCATACGCGTGTGCGTTGCCGGGCAGTAGCGGCCGATCAATCCGTACGATCGCGGAGATACCGCGATGTCGGGTTAAGGTTTCGGATCAAGTGGCTCTCAAGGTGAGTACTTGATCCGAGTGCGCAGTTGCCGCCACGCCGCGTCGGCTAACGCTCCACAATCGCGACCACGCCCATGCCGCCGGCGGTACAGATCGAGATCAGCGCGCGGCCTTGGCCTTTTTCTTGCAGCAAC
>Ga0210030_1003012_pt1 | contig 11296 bp, 8 predicted proteins | sample CryGeymeta201523_FD_183986 | JGI IMG/M metagenome (GOLD analysis project Ga0210030, IMG submission 183986) | Groundwater microbial communities from Crystal Geyser aquifers in Utah, USA - Crystal Geyser metaG 2015-23 (SPAdes) (version 2) | ecosystem: Environmental > Aquatic > Deep subsurface >...
CACAATACAAAACTCAAAGAAACTGGTTTTTTGGTTTTATAATGAAACATCGGTTGTTAATAACCTCAAGTATAATATAGTATGATTGAAAAAAGGCCGGGAAAACCCGGCCTTTTTAATTTGAAATATTTTTTTAAAGTTGTTTGGCAACTTCTATTTCATGAAATGCTTCAATGTGGTCGCCAATTTTTATATCGTTGAATTTATCGATATTTAATCCACATTCATATCCGTTTTTCACCTCTTTTACATCATCTTTAAAACGTTTAAGCGAGCCCAGAGTACCTGTGTAGATTACAATCCCATCTCGGATAACGCGTATTCTTGAGTTTCGGCTTATTTTACCATCGCGTACGATACAACCTGCAATGTTACCGACTTTGGTAATTTCGAACACTTCGAGTACTTCAACAGTACCCAGTATTTCTTCCTTAATTTCGGGCGATAACATACCTTCCATTGCGGCCCTGATTTCGTTAATGGCATCATAAATTATCGAATACAAACGAACATCTATTTGCTCTTTTTCAGCCAGTCTGCGTGCATTGAGCGACGGACGAACCTGGAACCCAATTACAATAGCTTCGGATGCTGCTGCCAGAAGAATATCCGATTCAGATATCTGCCCAACTGCCTTGTGTTTAATATTTACCTGAATTTCTTCGGTAGAAAGTTTGATTAACGAATCGGAAAGCGCTTCAATTGAACCGTCAACATCGCCTTTCACAATCAGGTTAAGCTCCTGGAAGTTTCCAATGGCAATGCGTCGTCCAATTTCATCGAGTGTAATATGTTTTTGGGTCCGAAGTCCCTGTTCACGTGCCAATTGTTCGCGTTTGTTGGCAATATTCCGGGCTTCCCTTTCATTATGCATCACATTAAATCTGTCGCCTGCCTGCGGTGCGCCGCTTAATCCGAGAATAATGGCAGGTTCTGCAGGACCTACTGCATCAATTTTTTGGTTTCGTTCGTTAAACATCGCTTTAACGTGGCCGTAATGCTGTCCGGCAATTATCATATCGCCAACTTTCAGTGTACCGCCTTGTACCAGCAAAGTTGCCACATAACCGCGCCCTTTATCGAGTGAAGATTCGATGATAGTACCGTGGGCATTTTTATCTGGATTGGCTTTCAGATCGAGCATTTCTGCTTCAAGTAGTACTTTCTCGAGTAGTTCTGCAACACCAATTCCCTGTTTGGCTGAAATATCGTGCGACTGGTATTTTCCGCCCCACTCTTCAACAAGATAATTCAGGTTAGCCAGGGCCTCTTTTATTTTTTCGGGATTAGCGCCTGGTTTATCAATTTTGTTAATTGCAAAAACGATTGGAACACCTGCTGCTGCAGCATGATTTATTGCTTCAACTGTTTGAGGCATCACATTGTCGTCGGCAGCCACAATAATAATGGCGATGTCGGTAACCTGAGCGCCGCGGGCACGCATGGCGGTAAAAGCCTCGTGACCTGGAGTATCGAGGAAAGTAATTTTCCTTCCATTCTCCAGTTTTACATTGTAAGCTCCAATATGCTGTGTAATTCCTCCTGCCTCGCCTGCGATAACGTTTGTACTTCGGATATAATCGAGTAAAGAAGTTTTTCCGTGGTCAACATGCCCCATCACCGTGACTATCGGAGGGCGAGACAGTAAATCCGATTCATGGTCATCTTCTGCTTCAATGGCTTCCTGTATTGCAACGCTGACAAATTCAACCTTAAAGCCAAATTCGTCGGCAACAACCGAAAGTGTTTCGGCATCGAGCCGTTGATTGATAGAAACAAACAAGCCAAGGCTCATGCACGATGAAATAACCTGCGTTACGCTCACGTCCATCATGGTGGCAAACTCGGCAACAGAAACAAATTCAGTAACTTTAAGAATGTTTTTGTCCTTTTCCAGTTGTTCCATGTCGGCTTGCATACGCTCATTATATACAGCCCGTTTATCGCGACGGTGTTTCGATCCTTTTGATTTTCCTTTTGAGGTTAACCTGGCTAGTGTATCTTTAATTTGTTTTTGTACGTCTTCCTCGTTGACCTCTTTTTTAAGCAGCCGTTTCTTTTTACCACCTAAATTTTGTCCTTGTCCCTGACCCGGAACCTGTTTATTGACAACAAAATTACCTTTAGGTTTTTCGCCAGGTTTGCGTTCAACCGTAATTTTGCCATTTTCTTTTGTAATTCGTTTTCTTCGCTTTTTACGATTTGCAGATTGTTCTCCTTGTTCTTTTCTTTCGTCGGGCAAATTAATTTTACCAAGAACTGTTGGCCCGGTTAATTTAACCACTTGAGTCTTAATCAAGTTGTTATCCTCCTTCTTTCTGTCCACCGCAGGTTTTTCCGTACTCTGCTTGTTTACAGTTATCTTGTTGCGTTCCTTGCGTTCTTTTTCTTTTTCTTCTTTCGATTTTTTTGCCGGACGGGTTCTTTGATTGATATTTCCCAAATCAATCATTCCCACAACTTTTACCTCTTCAACCTTTGATGAGCGAGGATTATGAACATATATTTCAGCTTCAGGAGTTGTTTCTTTTTCAGGCGTAATTATTTCAGGAACTTTTATAACCTGTTCTTCCTCTTTCTTTTCCTGAATTACCGGCTTTATAACTTCAGGTCCCTTTTCAATTTTTGGTTCCGGTTGTTTTTCTATTTTTAGTTCCGGCTGTTTCTCAACTTTTACTTCCGGCTGTTTCTCAACTTTTGGCTGATCAACCTTAGGTTCAGGTTTTTTCTCAACAATTACTTTCTTTTTAGGTTTGTTTAAAGTGCTCAGGTCCATTTTTCCAACCACCTTAAACTTATCAATTTTCTCAACTGGGATAACCGCTTCTTCTATTTTTGTTTCTTTCTTTTCAGGAACAACTTTAGGAGCTGGTTTTTCTGCTGTTTCCTCTTCTTCATCCTCGAAGTCGTCGATAGAAATGCTTTCCTTTTTGGGACGATGACTTTTTAAGCTGATCTTCTCCGATTCTTTCTTAATTGAAAAATCGACCTTGTACTCTTTTTCAAGAAGTTGCAAAGCTTCCGCAGAAACTTTAGTATTGGGATTTGAATCAATATCAAAACCCTTTTTATGTAAAAATTCAACAATAGTATGTATCCCTACATTGAATTCACGTGTAAGTTTACTAAGTCTGATTGTATTGCCATCTACCATAAAAATCCTTTTTCTTTTCTGTATTTAACTGTTGAATTTTCGGTGCAATATTACTAAAAACCCAACTTGCACCTATAATTTAACAGGTTTATTCAAATTCCGATTTTAAAATCCGGATTACCTCGTCAATTGTTTCTTCTTCCAAATCGGTACGTTTAATGAGTTCTTCCCGTGAAATATTCAGCACATTTTTAGCCGAATCGCAGCCAATTGCTTTCAGGGCATCGATTACCCAGTTTTCAATTTCATCGCCAAATTCATCGAGGTTCACATCTTCATCGTCCGCTTCCATTTCGCGATAAACATCAATTTCATAACCAGTTAACTGGCTCGCCAAACGTATGTTAAGTCCGCCTTTTCCAATGGCCAGCGAGACCTCTTCAGGTTTCAGATAAACTTCGGCTCGTTTGGTGTCTTCAATAATTTTAATCGAATTTATTTTTGCAGGGTTTAACGCCCTTTTTATAAACAACTGGTTATTGGCCGAGTAGTTGATTACATCGATATTTTCGTTTCTGAGTTCGCGCACAATTCCATGTATTCGAGAACCTTTCATCCCAACGCACGCGCCAACAGGGTCGATTCTTTCATCGTACGATTCAACCGCAACCTTAGCCCGTTCGCCCGGAACCCTGACTATTTTTTTGATGGTTATTAATCCGTCGAAAATTTCGGGTATTTCAAGCTCAAAAAGTCTTTCGAGGAAAGCAGGCGCGGTTCGCGACAAAATAATGAGCGGGTTATTATTTCTCAGTTCCACTTTATATACAATTGCCCGAACATTGTCGCCTTTTCTGAAATAATCTGACGGGATTTGTTCCGATTTTGGAAGTATCAGTTCGTTTCCTTCATCATCCAAAATAAGTATTTCCTTTTTCCAAACCTGGTAAACTTCTCCGGTAACAATATCTCCGATTTTTGATTTGTATTTACCGTAAATATGATCCTTTTCAAGTTCCAGAATTTTACTGGCCAGGTTTTGCCGCAGGTTTAATATTGCCCTTCTTCCAAAATCGATAAATTTTACCTCGTCGGTAACTTCTTCGCCAACTTCGTAATCGCTGTCAATTTTTAAAGCATCGGTTAAGGTAATCTGCGCATTCGGGTCTTCAATCTGGTCGTCTTCAACCACAATCCGGTTTCTCCAAATTTCAAAGTCGCCTTTATCGATATTTATAATCACATCGAAATTCTCGTCGGTTCCGAACTGTCTGATCAGCACACTGCGAAATACATCTTCAATAACACTCATCATGGTCGCCCGGTCGATGTTTTTCAACTCCTTGAATTCAGCAAATGAATCAATCAGGTTAATATTTTCCATACTTCAAATCATTTATTTAAATGAAATAACTGCTTTCGCACTTTTTATTTCGTCGTATTTTAACTGATGTTGTTTAACAACCACCTGTTTCTTTTTATGTCCTTCCACCAATTCGCGGGTTGAAGTTTCAAGTGTAATCTCTTCTGCTGTTGCGCTTAAAATAACCCCTTCAAGTTCAACATTGGCAGTTGTAACCACTTCAACCAAACGCCCTGCGTATTTATAAAACTGCTCTTTTACTTTAAATTTTGCTAACAAACCAGGCGACGAAACCTGAAGATCGAAATCTTCCATATCCCTATCGAGACTATGTTCCACATGCCTGCTAATGTTAATACACTGGTCGATGGTTAATCCATCAAAACTGTCAACAAAAATGTTTATATTGTTTCTTTCGTTCACGGTAATTTCTACCAGAAACATTTTGTCGTCCAGTTTGTCTTCAACCAATTTTTTAACTAAACCACTGTCAATCATTACTTACATCTAACAAAATAGGGAACCAGAGGCCCCCTAAAAACACGTTTTAGAAAAATCTTCGCAAAAATAAAAAAATTTCCAATACACACAAATAACAGAGAACATATAACCTGTTGATTTAAAGAATAAATAATAATTGCTGCAAGCGGTGAAAAACCGATATAAACAATTCAACGCATCCACCTTTCTCAAAAATCAAGTAGCTTAGCTTAAGTTTATTAAAGTTTACTACTTTTGAAAAATCTGAACAACGAATTTGTGATTCAACAACCAATAAATAAGAAAAAGATAATCAACGACCCTGTTTTGGGTTTTATTAATCTTCAGTCCGAAATCATTTTCGATTTAATTGAACACCCTGTTTTTCAGCGGCTAAGAAGAATAAAGCAACTTGGGCTTTCGTATCTGGTTTTTCCGGGCGCCAACCATTCGCGATTTGAACATGCCTTGGGCGCCAGTCATTTAATGCGGCAGGCAATTTCGGCGCTCCGGCTGAAAGGGCATGAAATTACCGATGCCGAGGCAGAAGCAGTTACCGCGGCTATTCTCCTCCACGACATTGGCCATGCCCCGTTTTCGCATGTATTGGAAAACACGCTGGTGGAAATTTCGCACGAGGAAATTTCGCTTTTGCTGATGAACCGGTTAAACGATCATTTTAAGGGAAAACTAAACCTGGCTATCCAGATTTTTACCAATACTTACAAGAAACGTTTTCTACACCAACTGGTTTCAAGCCAATTAGATATGGACAGGCTCGATTATTTGAACCGCGACAGTTTTTTTACCGGTGTTGCCGAGGGAACTGTTGGAGTGGAGCGGATTATTAAAATGTTTAACATCTGGCACGACCAGTTGGTTGTTGACGAAAAGGGAATTTATTCTATCGAAAAATTCCTCATTTCAAGGCGGTTAATGTACTGGCAGGTTTATCTGCACAAAACAGTAGTTTCGGCCGAAAGCCTGTTAATCAATATTTTAAAAAGGGCCAAAGAAATTGTAATGGCTGGCGGACAAATTTATTCAACACCTGTCCTGAAAATATTCCTTAAAAATAATTTCAGCCCCGATGATTTTAAAAAAAATACTTCGGTTGATGGGAAAACTGTTTTAGACTGGTACTCGCTTTTGGATGACAACGACATTTCAATCTCGATAAAAGAGTGGCAGTCGCACCCCGATTTGGTTCTCTCGTATCTCTCTAAAAGCCTGACTAACCGGAAATTGTTTAAAATTCAGTTACAGCCGTCACCGATTACCAAAACAACCCGTGAAAAAATTTTGGATATTATAACCCGTGAAATTACCGGCGACAGCGCCCTTTCGAAATATTTTCTGATGACCGGGGAAATAACAAATAACGCGTACAATAAACACAACGAGAAGATTCTTGTTTTAGATAAAACCGGAAAAACTAAAGATATGCAGCAGGCTTCGGACATGAATTTGAATGCCCTGACAAAAACAATCCGCAAGTATTTTTTGTGTTATCCGAAAGAATTGGACATTAATTAGTTTAACGTTATATTTGCACCGCCTAAAAAACAGATAATGGATTTTAAAGTCAAAGACATTGCCAAGTTTCTAAACGGAGAAATTATTGGAAATGAAGATATTAAGGTATCAAATGTTTCGAAAATAGAAGAAGGAAAACCAGGCACTCTAACATTTCTGGCTAATCTGAAATACGAGAATTTTCTATACACAACCAACGCTTCGGTGGTGTTAATTAACAAAAGTTTTGTACCCAAAGAAAAAGTAAACGCCACTTTAATTAAAGTTGACGACCCTTACCAGGCTTTTGCCTCGCTTTTAGATTTGTACATGCAGGCCAAATCATCGTTAAAAACCGGAATTGAACAGCCCAGCTACATCGACCAAACTGCTTCGGTTGGAAACGACATTTATTTTGGCGCCTTTGCATACACTGGTAAAAATTCGAAAATTGGCAACAACTCAAAAATTTATCCACAGGTTTTTATTGGCGATAATGTAACCATTGGCAATGACTGTATTATTTACGCCGGCGCAAGAATTTACGACGATTCGGTAATTGGTAACCGGTGCATCATTCATTCGGGGGCCGTAATTGGGGCCGATGGATTTGGTTTCGCACCGCTTGAAAACGGGACATATAAAAAAATACCGCAAATCGGGAATGTTGTTCTGGAAGACGATGTTGAAATTGGCGCAAACACAACTGTTGACTGCGGCACAATAGATTCAACCATCATCAGAAAAGGGGCAAAAATCGACAATCTCGTTCAGGTTGCCCATAATTGCGAAATTGGCGAAAACACGGTAATTGCGGGACAGGCAGGAATGGCCGGCACTACAAAAATCGGAAAAAACTGCAAACTTGCCGGACAGGTTGGGCTCGCCGGTCACCTTACTATTGGCAACAATGTGACCATTGGCGCACAATCGGGTGTGGCAAAATCGGTGAAAGGCGAACAGGTAATCCTGGGCTCGCCAGCGGTAAACATCAGCGATGCAATCAGAATAATTACCGTTTATAAAAACCTCCCAAAACTTCGCGATGAAGTAATTCAACTTCAAAAGGAAATGAAATCATTAAAACAACAGTTAAAAAATTCAGAAAACACGAATTAGGGATGAATGTTAAACAAAAAACGCTGGCAAGCCCGTTCACAATTCAGGGAAAAGGATTGCATACCGGGGTGGATGTTACCATGAACTTTTTGCCCGCTCCCATTAATCATGGGTTTAAATTTAAACGAGTCGATATTGAAAATCAACCCATTATAGAAGCCGATGTTGATTTGGTGGTCGATACTTCGAGAGGAACACTGCTCCAAAAAAACGGCGCCCGCATCGGGACTATAGAACATGCACTTGCCGCGCTGATTGGAATGGATCTCGACAACGTAATCATTGAAGTTAATAACGAAGAGGCGCCAATTATCGATGGTAGTTCAATATATTTCGTAAATGCCATCGAAAAAGCTGGAATTGTGGAACAGGATGCTGAACGTGAGTACTTTGTTATCAAAGAGAAAATTGAGATTTACGACGAAAAATCGGATTCGCACATAGTTGCGCTGCCCGATGACGATTACCGTTTGAATGTAACGATTTCGTTTAAATCGAAAGTGCTTAATAATCAGTTCGCTACACTTGAAACAATTCAGGATTTTAAAACCGAAATTGCCAATTGCCGCACTTTTGTATTTCTGCACGAGCTTGAGTTTTTGCTCAACCACAACCTCGTTAAAGGGGGTGATCTTGATAATGCGATTGTGATTATCGACAAAGATATCAGTCAGGCAGAACTTAATCGTCTGGCCGATTTATTCCGGCACAAACATGTTGAAGTTAAACCACAAGGAATACTGAATAATATCGAACTAAATTTCGATAACGAATGTGCGCGCCACAAATTACTTGATATAATTGGCGATTTGGCTTTGTGCGGGAAACATATTAAAGGAAGAATTATCGCGTCGAAACCGGGACATGGACCAAATACGCTGTTTGCCAAAGCCCTCAAAAAATGGATAACTGAGGCCGAAGAAAGTGCTCCGGAATACGATCCTGGCAAAACCCCCATATTCGACATCAACCAAATAAAGCAATTATTACCCCACCGTTATCCGTTCTTACTGGTTGATAAAATTATTGCGAAAACCGACACAGAAATAATTGGAGTTAAAAACATTACATTTAACGAACCATTTTTCCAGGGGCATTTCCCCGAAGAACCGGTAATGCCCGGTGTTTTGTTGGTTGAGGCAATGGCACAAACCGGGGGAATACTGGTTTTAAGCCAGATGCACGGAAAATTCTCTACCTATTTTGTTCGGATTGATAATGTTAAATTCAGAAAAAAAGTGGTCCCCGGCGATACCTTAATTTTTAAACTAACCTTAGTTTCACCCATCCGAAGAGGAATTGCCAACATGAAAGGCATAACCTACGTGGGAGATAAAATTGTCGCCGAAGGCGAATTTATGGCACAAATTGTTAAACAAAACGAAATTAGTTAATACACCATGATGAAACAACCATTAGCATACGTTCATCCTGATGCCAAAATTGCAGATAACGTTGTTATTGAACCCTTTGTATCCATCGATCAGGATGTGGTTATTGGCGAGGGAACACGAATTGGATCGAGCGTTACCATATTGCCCGGTACCAGAATTGGTAAAAACTGCCGTATTTTTCCGGGCGCTGTTATTGGCGCAATTCCCCAGGATTTAAAATTCAGGGGCGAATATACCACTCTCGAAATTGGCGACAACAATACCATCCGCGAATTTGTAACCATTAACCGGGGAACCGTGGCCAACGGCAGAACGGTTGTGGGAAACAATAACCTGATTATGGCTTATGTACACATTGCCCACGATTGCATTGTGGGAAACAACATAATTCTGGTAAACAACACCCAGTTGGCTGGCGAAGTTATCGTTGACGATTTTGCTATTCTGGGTGGAATGGTTGCCGTACACCAGTTTTGCCATATCGGTAAGCATGTGATGATTGCCGGCGGTTCGTTGGTAAGAAAGGATGTTCCGCCATTCATCAAAGCCGGCCGCGAACCACTCTCTTATGTTGGGATTAACTCCATCGGCCTTCGTCGCAGAAACTATTCAAACGAGAAAATCCGCGAGGTGCAGGATATTTACCGCTATATTTACCAGAAAGGGCTAAACACATCGCAGGCAGTTGAAATTATTGAAGCCGAAATGCCTGCCTCTCTCGAAAGGGACGAAATCCTGCTTTTTGTAAAAGACTCGAAACGTGGAATTATCAGGGGTTATTTCCCGGATTAATTTCATGAAAACATATTTTTTTCATAAAACTCCGGCCTCAACCGCCGGGGTTTTATTTTTTTACGAATTCTCAATTTTACAAATAATTGCAAAATAATGAAATCTTTTAAAATAAATAAGAAAATTTTACTGATCCTGGTCTGGACGAATTTCCTCATTCTTAATGTTTCAGGACAAGTAAAAGAAGAAAATCGTACCCACCAGCACGATAAACACAAATACCATTTAGGTTTTGGAGTTGCAGGAACCTATCTAAAAAGTGAAAATGGATTAGCTCCTGGATTTCATTTGCATTTTCTACGGCAGTTGGGTCAGGAGCAAAATTGGGGAGTAGGCCTTGGTTATGAGGCTATTATTGAAGAAAACATCCATAGCAGTATCAATCTGCTGGCCAACTATCACCTTTCCGATATTCTTTCATTAAATGCCGGACCGGGACTGGTTTTTGCAAAACACGACGGTGAATCAGAAATCCTTCCCGCTTTTCACACCGAAGCCGTTTTCGAATTTAGCCTGGGCGGAATTCACATTGGCCCGATGGCCGGTTTTGGTATCGACAGGGAAGAATCGCATTTTTCATTGGGAGTGCATGTGGGGTTTGGGTTTTAATTTTGTTAGACGTTGTCAGGTGCTTTGCACGCTGACAAGTCTGAAACGCCGGTAACCCTGTCAACGTCTTTAGACTTGACAGCGTTAAATTAACGACATCATGTTACAAATATTCAATCCTGATTTCCACTTCGGTCCCGGTTTGTGAAGCATCTGTTTCGCCAGGTTTTGTAAATGCAGTATGAATTTTACATTTGTGCTGCTTCTCGAACAAGCGGTAATACGACTCCATAATTTTTATTCCTTTCCCTGAATTTTCAGGCGATTCAACAGGTAAATCTTCTGAATTGCCATTGTCGCGTACCGTAAAAATCACCCCTTTGGGCAAAGCTTCGATCCTGATTTCCAGAATCCCGCCTATGGTGATATCATAGTGAATTGTAAAAACAGGGGCATCTATTTTAGCTTCTGTTTTTATTTTGTACCAGTACTAATATCATTAATACCAAAACATCTAAACACATAAGTTCTTCTTAACTAAAAATGTGTGAATTATGTAAATTTTATCAAAAATTATGTAATCACCGCTACCGCACCGGCCAGGTCTGTTTTTACGCTAACAAGGACCAGTCCTGTTGTACCACCAGTTTCGAACGAAACAGGCATATTTGCAGGTTTAGCTGCCGGTGATTACGAGGTAACTGTCAATTCAGCAACCGAATGTATTTCACCCGCGACAAGTGTAACAATACTGGAACAAGCGCTGAAACCTGTTCAGCCGTTGGTAGAAGTTGTTCCGCCAACATGTTTTGAACCGGGCAGCGCCACGATTACGAACTATAATGCTGCTTACACCTATACGTTCAGCCCAACGGGACCAATCGTGGGAGCAGGCGGTGTCATCGCCGGTTTTACAATCGGACAATCTTATACCGTAACGGCCACCAATGATGCCTTATGTGTTAGTCCGGCTTCTGCACCGTTTATGAT
>Ga0210030_1003017_pt1 | contig 11288 bp, 10 predicted proteins | sample CryGeymeta201523_FD_183986 | JGI IMG/M metagenome (GOLD analysis project Ga0210030, IMG submission 183986) | Groundwater microbial communities from Crystal Geyser aquifers in Utah, USA - Crystal Geyser metaG 2015-23 (SPAdes) (version 2) | ecosystem: Environmental > Aquatic > Deep subsurface >...
TACAAGCTCAGGCAAACGCATAACGAGGTGGCACACTATGACCACCAACACCACGAAAAAGGCCGCTGGCGCTTCCAACACCAACGGCCTGCACACTAACACCAACGGCTGTAATTCTCGCACTGGCGGGCATCTCAATCAAGTCGAAACCCGGCCACTGGCATCGATGCGTTGCGCCAACCTGACCTCAGGCAGTAAAGCCCTAATTCAAGTGCAGGGACAGAGCCTTTTCATCGCCAGCAACACCATCGCCAACCTGTTTGGCCGACAGCACAAAAACGTCTTGCGCGACATTGAACTGTTGGTTCAACAGGGGGCCATAGATCGGCTCAAACTTGAGCCAATCTCTTACCTAGACACATACGGTAGAGATCAACCCGGTTACCGGTTGGCCGAACGTGACGCTATGGTTCTTGCACCGTTCTTGGGTGGGCGAAAGGCGGCGCAGTTTCAGGCCAAACTGGTTGACGAATTCCTGCATATGCGCGAAAACGTTCTGCGCATTGCCACCCGAAAATCAGACCCTGCCATTCAGCTTGCCAGAAGCCAGAAAGGCGTGGCCTCCACACTGATGACAGATGTGCTGGTGGAAGTTCGTGCGGCGTTGGGTAAGAAAACGCTGCCCCACCACTTCAGCAACGAGCAACGACTCTGCAACTGGGTACTGACTGGCAGCTACGACCGCGTGGACGACAGTAACCTTGACCAGCACGAACTTCGACTACTCTCCAAAATTCGCAGGAAGAACGCTATCTTGATCGCCAACGGCCAAAGCCATTCCAAATGGAAGGTCGCATTGCGCAACGCATTCCCACTGCCACAGCAAGGGGGTGACCTTGTCAAACGCTAATTCTTCGACCCACCCCTTGGCCCGCTTCGCTGACTTCGACGGCACTGCCAAAGCCCCGCGCTGGGTAATTCCCGGCTTCATTGGCCATGGCGTCGTGGTCATCTCCGGTGCACAGGGCGTGGGCAAAACAACTGCACTACTACCTCTTGCGATGACCGCTGCCGGGTTGCATGGCGACCCACAGTTGCTGCCACCTCACTGGCGGCACGTCATCTACATCACGGAGGACATTGAACAGGCAAAACGCATCCTGGCTGGTATATCGAGCCATGGCGGGCTTGGAATCGACCCAATACGCGTGGGTGAGCGCTTGCATCTCGTAGAGGCTGTACGTCTAGACCCCAAGTGTGTGGTCGAAGTGGGACAGACCTACCGCAGCCAGTTTGCCCGCAACGTGAGCGGCGTAGCGGTGCTACCGCTTGTGGTGCTGGACACCAAATCAGCCGTGCTGGCGGTGGATGACGAAAACGACAACAGCAAGGCGTCGGACATGATGGCTGCCCTCAAGCAAGGCTTTGACGGTCTGCCGGTCTGGCTGATTGGCCATATTGCAAAATCCAGTTTGGGCCGCTCTGAAGTCGCCAATTTATCGAGCCGTGGCGCCAGTGCCGTCGAAGCCGACGCGAATCAGACCCTGTATCTGATCAAAGAGGGTGAAAAACGCTTTCTACTGCAGGGCAAGACCCGGTTTGAGTCAAGCTGGCCTGAACTGACCATCACCAGTTTTACTGCCACTACGTCAGCCAACGACGAATTCGGCAATACTGAAACCGTCACCCTGCGCTGGGGCATCGCCGCACCCGCAAAGCAGAGTCGCCAAGAGGCTGCGAAAGAGGCTAAGGAACTCGCTAAACAAGTGGATGCCCTGACTCTCCATCAAGATACCATCAAAGCGGTGGATGATGCTTGGCAGGCTGGAAACCCTCTCAATCGCTCCGGCCTAAAAAGCAAGCTGAACCGCAATTCTGCTGCTGTAGTGGCAATGACCGACAGGCTTCTGTCAGAGAGGTGGCTGATTGAGGTGACCGTTCCAACCAAGGAACGGATTGTCAACAGCAAGTCGTCGTTTATCGTCAGCCTCACAGCCGAGGAGCGAGAAACTTTTCTGACTGATGGCAGCCTGCCTCCCGTAAAGAAGTTGGTCCCAGATAGCTGGCGAAAAGTGTCCACTTCACCCGTGCCAGCAGCAGCGCACGAATCAGCGGGTGCAGCAGCATGATGACCGTGAATTCCACTCGTTACCGCTTCACTCGTTCCCTTAGGAAAACGGAGTTGGAACGGGTGGAAATTGGAAGTATTTCCGACCCGGCGCCTACATTTCACTTGTTCCCAGAATGGGTCCGAACGAGTGGGAACAGGTCGGAGCGGGTGGATCAACAGCGCTACCAGATAGCCTTACCAAAGAGGAATTAATGAAAGAAAAAGCGATAGCTCTTCATACAGGGACCATCCCCGCCTACGCGGGGGAATCCGTATGCGGGCGCATCATTTCACTGCTCAACCGGGACCATCCCCGCCTACGCGGGGGAACCTTGGAATATCGCTGGCATCGCGCAACTCTGAGGGGACCATCCCCGCCTAAGCGGGGGAACCTACGACATTGACTTTTCTGCCTGGCTTGGCGCGGGACCATCCCCGCCTACGCGGGGGAACCTTTGAATCAACTCAGTGCGGGTGGTCATAGTGGGGACCATCCCCGCCTACGCGGGGGAACCTCGCGCCAGGATGCCACCATATCAGGAGGAAAAGGACCATCCCCGCCTACGCGGGGGAACCGTCGACTGGAGCCGCACGCTGCGCCAATACGAGGGACCATCCCCGCCTACGCGGGGGAACCTCGATCCCCTTCAAAGGCGCAACAGAGGAGATGGGACCATCCCCGCCTACGCGGGGGAACCTTTGAAGAGTGCCGCTGCATTCAGCGAGTATGGGGACCATCCCCGCCTACGCGGGGGAACCTATCACCGTGCGCAGCGGACCGGGCGGTGGGCGGGACCATCCCCGCCTACGCGGGGGAACCGACGCGGAAAGAAGTTCAAGATTTCCGATGGTGGGACCATCCCCGCCTACGCGGGGGAACCGAATGTCTCGCAGCCTCGCGTAGCGGTTTACCGGGACCATCCCCGCCTACGCGGGGGAACCTGCCCCGGCCACGGTAGGCGGGCGCGTTGGCGGGGACCATCCCCGCCTACGCGGGGGCACCATCTCGCCACCAACGGTGCTGAATGCCAGCAGGGGACCATCCCCGCCTACGCGGGGGAACCGACCACCGCAAGCCGCAGAACACGATCTGCATGGGACCATCCCCGCCTACGCGGGGGAACCTAGGTGACGCTGGCGAGCTGCTGCAAGCCCACGGGACCATCCCCGCCTACGCGGGGGAACCCGTCCGGCAGCTGCGCAAGCTGCGCATAAAGGGGGACCATCCCCGCCTACGCGGGGGAACCTAGAGTCAATCAGCAAAGCTCAGGCATGCAAGGGGACCATCCCCGCCTACGCGGGGGAACCCGCTGCCAGCGTTACAGAATGAACCATCAAGCGGGACCATCCCCGCCTACGCGGGGGAACCTTGCCCAAGCCGGACAATCGAAGCACATCTGCGGGACCATCCCCGCCTACGCGGGGGAACCCAATCCATCTTTAGCAATGTCGCCGCGAACAAGGGACCATCCCCGCCTACGCGGGGGAACCTCATGCCTTGCAGTGCTGTATAAACCTGCCGCAGGACCATCCCCGCCTACGCGGGGGAACCGCAGAAACGGGGCGAGTTGCCTGGCTTGCTAAAGGACCATCCCCGCCTACGCGGGGGAACCACTGGCCACATAGCAGCGCATCGCCGCGATAAGGGACCATCCCCGCCTACGCGGGGGAACCGGAGGATATGTCGTCGCGCCGCCAAGTATCAAGGGACCATCCCCGCCTACGCGGGGGAACCTCTAGGAGGTAAGCCTATGATTTTAATGAGCTCGGACAACAGGCGACCAAAAGGCCGTCCATGTCGCGGATGGCAATTGGCGGTTCGCCAACGACCTGACTGGAGATTAACCCAATGGCGGTCTTGTCTTGCCAAAGAATGATGGCTGAAGCATCTGTGTCAATCCACTGCGTCACTACCGCCCAGACTTTGTCGCGTACTGCCGGGCTCATGCTGGCAGCCACATAAACACCGGCGGCCATCTCCAGCATGGAAGAGGCGAGGAAGCCCCGGATTCTGTCACTTACGTTACGGGTCACCAGCACCGTCATGACCATCAAACAGCTCCTTGATCATGTCGATCATCTTCGGGATGACCTGCAGCTTGCGAAAATCCATTGCGGCTTCGCGTCTCACCTCGCGCTCCAGGTTAAGCGACGGGCGGTCAAGTACCCGCTTGGCCACTCTGAAAGCCAGCGGAAGCGTCACGTCAGCGCGAAACATATCTGCAATGTCCAGCGTAAAGGAGTTGCTTGAATCCTCATGGATGAAGCCTAGCGGCGGCAAGGCCCCCACCGCAGCAACCGCAATATCAGCAGCACTCTCCACAAAGGTTGCTGCGTGATTGATGGCCTGGTTGGCCATATCGGCTCCCATTGGATTGGCGCGGTCGTAATGTCTGCCGTTCCAGGCAACACCATAGCGCCCAGCGATAATCTTGTATGTCTCCTTCATTCGGGCGCCCTCAATGCCGCGCAAAACCGTGATGTCCCGGTGGGGCGGTATGGTGCCAAAACGTTTGGCGTACATCCGTCGGGCCAGCAACAGTCGGCTCTCGGTATCAGCCCACACGCGGGCGTGAATCCTGGCCAACCGGCTGCGGCCAGTGCCCATTTGGCCCAAAGGTGGTGCGGTGTAACACTTCACGCCGCCATCGCCAATGGCCACCAGCAGCGTGTCATGGCGTGCCATCAACCTCAATACGTCATGGCTCACCGTCGAGCCTGGTCCCAGAAGAATCATGGATACCTGCTGGTAGGGTATGGCATAGCTGCCTGCCTCAAGGTCGTTGGAGGCCGCACAGTCGAAGCGCAATGTGCCGTTCTCTACAAAAAGGTGTCCCCTGGCCAGTGACACCAGGCCATGTCTATCCGCATGATGAATACGTGTTTCTGCAAGCCCCAAGCGTCCAGGCAGGTCAGCGACAGATTGCATCATCAGTACCTCAACCCACGCAACTTGTCATAGGTCAACCTCATTACCCCCTGTGACCCGACGCTGTCGGCACACCCATTGCTCATGTTCAGCGTCTTCTGCCACGGCCCAACCTGAAGACTTGCAGCAGGCCCTGAGAGGATGGCAGATTTGCGAATCTGAAGGGTTGACTCGGCAATGCTTCCGTTGATGGGCTGGTCACCCTCACAGATCACCCACTCAGCAATAGAATCGCCCAGCCTGGTGGGTGCCACGGTGTCATCCCACATAGGAACGCCATCCGCCTGATAGGCAACATCAGGCTTGATCGCCGCCATAGAGCCCTGCGTTGCTCGGGCCATTTCCTGGCCAATAAATTTATCGGATTGTTTGCGAAGGCCGTCTGGAACCACCTTCAGATCATCGTCGTAGACACCCTCGACCAGTCGCCGTGAGTCTTGCGGCAGCTCGAACCCATCATCAACCAAGCGCATGGTGTTCCATAAAGCCGCATGGTCCTGATACACAAAGCTGGTTCCCTTGGACCAGTCCTTCACCCAGTCCGATGTCGGCTGGTCTGACCACATAGGGGCGTAGACCAGCAGTAGGGGCTCTCCTCGGTCACCACGGTGGTCATGGCGATGCAGGCGCCCCGCGCGCTGAATCAGCAAATCCACTGGGCACAGATCGGTGACCATAAAGTCGAAGTCAATGTCCAGGGATTGCTCGATCACCTGGGTTGCCACCAGCACCTTGCCAGCGCGTTGCACGGGCATCGATGGCTTGCCAAAGATGTCAATTATTCTGTCTTCAACTTCACGGCGGTCACCAGCCGTAAATCGTGAGTGAAACAGTTGCACGTCAACACCTGCAGCCAACAGGTTATCAAAAGCCTCGATAGCCTCACCCACCGTATTGCGTATCCAGGCAACGCACTTGCCAGAACCGGCTTCGGCCACGATCCGGTCAATGACCGCCGCAGCATCGTGCGCGTAATCAATCGACACCCTTCTGCCTGAGTGATGAATTGGACCAGGCTCGCAGCGGCTGCCCGTTTCATATCGCGACTTTAAATCTTCCCGCTCTTTTAGGCAGCCGCTGGCGTCCATGAAGGTAATCAAGGGAAAACCTGACATCATGAGGGTGGGGCTGGTGAGCCTGCGCCCTCGACTCCAAGCGGCTGCATAGTGCCGTCGATGCTGCAGTGGCAGCGTGGCCGAGAGCAGGATGACCGATCCGCCGGACTTGGCGTGCATTTCAATCAGCACCTCCAGAATGCGCTTCATGTAAACGTCGTAGGCATGGACCTCGTCGATGATCAGCGTCTTGGCCGCCAGACCCGCCAGCCGTAGTGTGCTATACCGGGCATACATGGCAGCGATCATGGCTTGGTCAATCGTTCCCACACCGATATCGGAGAGCAGTGACTTTCTGCCACTGTCATTGAGCCACGCGGTGGCCCGGTCCATGGCATCAGGCATCAACCAGCGTTTGCTGTGCAATAGTGACTGCTGGCCTTCGAGCACCTTCACCCGCCGCCACAATCCATTGGCGGTAGCCATGGTGGGCAGGCCAAAGAAAAACGAAGAGCCTGCAGCCGCAGCAAGTGCCGCCTCAGTCTTGCCGCCGCCGGTTGTCTCCTCAATCACCAGAAAAAAAGGTCGCTCCTGGGTGGGCAAGTCCAACACCGCCTGCTGGACGCTAGTCGGTGTGTAGCCTTTGAAAAGCTCATGGAAGGTCTTGCGCTCCGCAGGCATGACCACCCCCGATACATCAATGGCGAGATCAGCTTTGGCCAGTGCCTCCTGAAAATACACATCAACATCGACTTGACCTTGCTGAAAGGCAAACCAATCTGTGTTGGAACCCAACCAGTCGGCCAGGGTGATCACGCCCGCAATCCACCAGGAGGCTCGTTCTACTTTTTGCGTCTCCGGGAAGACGGGTGCAAAACGTACAAAGCTCCAGTCAATCAGCTCTTGGCCAGCTTCTATGTCAGCAGGTCCAAAGTAGCGCGTGCTTGAAACGTGGGTGCCATTTTTGAGGTTGGAAGGCGGTTTGCCGTGGTGGCCGGTAGCGCAGCGCATCACAGCATCCATGGCATCGCGCACCTCATCATCACAAAACTTGGAACCTGAAATGTCCTGCCAAAGCGACCAGCCCAGGCTGTCATGGCGGACATCGTAGTCATGAGCCACCCTGGTCACACCGAGCGTTTGGGCAATGACGGCGGTCGCCGGGCTCTGGTACTGAAAAGCCGGAGAGAGCTTGCCAAGATCATGCAGCGCCGTGGCCCACCCTATCAAATTTGCCAAACTGGCTCTGTCCATGCCCAGTGGCCCCATCAGCGTGGCCGCAAGACGGTCACTGCGCTCAATCAGGCGGATGGCACAGGCCGCAACATCCAGGTTGTGATACAGCAGCCGGTGATATTGGTCAGCATTAGTCTTGCCCCAATACGCGCTACATTTCATAGCTTGGACATTGCCTTGGCGGTTTCAATCATGTCATGCCGATGGAGTGTGGCGATGTTCCAGAAAATATCGCGAGCAGTTGTCCTCAGCGTCTTCTCCCACCCCGCCCAGTCTGTCGTCGAAACCCGCTGGTAGAAGTCAGTCTCCAACAACTGGTATAGCTTGACCGACTCACCTGCCAGGTACTTCTGAATGCCTTTCAAGTGACCAGCAAGGTTGGAGCGGACCTTCTCCGCCATGGAAATGGCTTCTTGTAGCTGGGCATGATCAACATTCTCGTAAAACGGTACAACGGTATCTACCCATGTACCTACTGCTGCAGCATCGCCCAGTGCCCACCCAAAGCATCGCAATCGAATGGGCTGGCCGCGCCATAGTCGATCTTGCAGGAAGCGGTTGACAACGGCTGGTACACGTGCTCTTTCATTCAGTCCAGCGGCAATACTGGCCCACTCCTTGAACCCGATGTGCGGATTCATCTTCATTTCGACCCATTCTTTTGTCGATGCGAAGAAGAACCCGGTTAGCGGGAACTCCCAACCGCTGTAGTTACGACCATTTCCCTCCTGAAAAACCTGGGTTACACCACCGTCATCATTGACAATAATGCGCCAGCGCCGGGGCGTTTGCCACAGCATCTCCAGGGAGTGCGAATTTGCCGGGGTTACAGCGGTGGCGGTGAGCGGTCGTTTCCACGGGAACTCGAATGTATTTCCACTTTTGTAACGCGCCTCCCAGCCGTCCTTGGGGAAGACGTTGAGCCAAACACGTTGCCAGAGGCTGGCATCGACATCCTGCGGCTCTACCATCGTGGTCATGGGGCTGCGCCCACGACAACCCTCTCGGTAGCCACGCCCGCCCGGTATGCCCCAGAACTGGTTGCTGATGACGGCGATCATGGTCTCTGGGTAGGACAGAGAGGAGGGGGCATGTTGATGCCAGGTCAGAATGTCCGAACTCTTTTTGAGTGCATTCTCACCAGGGGTTTCTGGAAGCAGAGACGCCACGGGGCACCTATCTTTAGCAGTGGCACATTGCCATGGTAGCGGTCCAGCATCCAGCCCGTCTATCCAAGTCAGCAAATCAGCAGGCGGGGTATCAAGCTGGCTGATCCACGCGCGGCGGTCCTGGCACCTGTTGTTGATCACCACAGCTGTCTGCATCAGCGCGTGCAAAAACAGTATCGTTGTGGCATTCCAGTCGCCACGAGGCCAAGCGAGTCGTTTGGCCCGTATCAGCGCATCGACAGGTGAGAGCGTGCCAACATCCGTTGGTATCCAGGCATCGCGAAAGATGTCCATCACCATCAGGCCACACACTCGTGGCGGATGCCAAAGGCCCGGCTGCCAACAAGCAAGTCGCGCCGCTCGGTAACCATCGCAAACGGCTTGTCCAGCGCAATGCGCTGGTCCCAGTGCGAGGCTGTCTGCACTTCCTCACGGGTGACGAGCTTGGCATCCAGGCGTCCGATGATGCAGGAGCGTCGTCCTGCGTAGAGCGGGTAAACGGGGGCACGTAAGGCATCAATAAGGGCCGTGAGAGCGATGGCTGGGCTGGGTGCCACCTGAACCACAAACAGCCTGTACTTGGCATCGTGAACGTACTCACGCCGAGTAATGGTGGTGTTGAGGTCGTCGATGTAATCCAACTCCTGCGCGCGTGATCGTGGCCGGATTGCTCGTGCCTGATTGGCTGATGGGGACTGCACCGTGTGATAGTCGGCATTTGTGACGCCTCGCTGGTCAACCCTGACCGCCAGCGCATAGTCATTGGCCAGGCCAGTCAATGCGGCATCGTCCCGCGCAATGCCCAAGGCCGCGCCCATGAGTCCCACAATGGCCGACCAGGTGGGTACCGTCATCGTCGGCACAATGGAATTGCCCCCGGTACCCCACGACACCATCGGCGTGATCAGGTCAAAGCCCAGCGCATTCACGCCGACTCCAATTCCTTGGCAACACAGCTCAAAACGGAGGTCAGCGTCTGAGCAGTCGTGAATTCAAATACTTTCTGATGAAGACTGAACGCCTGCGCTTCGGCACCCGCTACAACCTGAAGGGCTTGAACCGCTTTGGCAGTACCACTGATGGGCTCTTCAAAGGCTTTGCAAAACAGATTACCCGAGGGCTGGCCGACCTCCACTCGCAAGTAAGACGCGCGTACCTCATTGCCAAATGTTGTCTTGTGACCATTTGGCGAGACATTCGCAATGGCTTCGATCAGCTTCAGGATGACTTGCCTGGACAGTTCGGTGGCCTGGGGCAGTGCACTGGCATCACCAGCAGTCAGGTTGTCGATGAGGGCGGCCTGGTTGACCTGAACATAGGTGTAGTAGGTGCCGGAGCCAAACTCCACGTCGCCTATACCACCCGAACCGCCATCGGCATCTTCGTCTGCCTGCTTCAGGTCATCCACCGAGGTCCAAAAATCTGCGTCAATGGTGGCCTTGCCGGTAGTGAGTGGATGACTCACATAGACCGATGCGTCCACATTGAACTTGGTGGCAGCAGCTCGCATTCTTCCAAACAGGCTCACATCCACTGCGCCGGTGTCCCGCTGCAAGGATGCCAACTCGGCCTCGGTGGCATCGCGGTTTTCCCTGGTCAACACGGCAGCCAATGCAAGGGCAGCATCCCATTCTTCTTGACCTATGATCACCATTTCTGAGTGTTCGGGCGGCTTCTTCTTGCTGACAGAGCCGAATACTTCAGCGATCGCTGTGGCGCGTTTCTTGGCGACTTTGGCATCAGTACCACCTGCAACCAGTGATTTCTCGACTTCTGTACCGAGGCCACGTGTGCGGGTGGAGCGCACAAAGTCCTTCATCAAGTCGGAGAGTCGCCACGCGCGTTTGATGCACTGGGACGAGATGCGTTGGCGCGTTACCCCATTGACGATAGCCGTCTTGGGCTGGCCGTTCTCATCACGGTTCGGGTTGGATGGTGGGTACGCCGTCAGAACATGGATGCCAATTTGGTGTTTGCTCACAGTTGCTCTCCCTCAGTAAGTTGAATTCTTTTGCACAACAGAAGACCAAGGCCCCATGCCTTGCCACGCCCAATGCCGTTGAGCATGGCTTGTTTGAATTTCATGCAATCGGTAACTTTGACAATCGCCGAGTAAGCGATCGTGCCCAAGCGGATGGGCTTGCCTTCGTGGACAAACTCCAGTGTGTCGTAGTCTGCGGTGTCGATTTGCTTGATTTCAAAGCCATGGTTTGCCTGGCGCTTCTCCAGCCACGTGATGCCATGTTCAAGCCCCAGCTCTCTCCAAGATGCTTTTTTTCCGGAAGTGATCCAGGCTTGAACCACCGGGTCAATGCGTGGAGATCGACCACCGTCAACTGGCTTGCCATCTGCTTTTGAAATCTCGGCCAGGAGGTCAATTCGCAAACGTTGCCCGTTGGATGGAGATGGGTCGTATTCCTTGCTTGTGTGAATTTCAGACGGTGCATCGGCGATGACTATCGCGTGATCTGCATAACGCCGCCAAACGGGACGCCCGCCACCAGTGGCTTCATACACCGCTTTGTGGGCCAGATACGGGCCGTTGAGCTTGCGAATGGGTACTTTGATCAGGTACTTCATGGGCTGGGCGCAGTTTCTGTGGCAATATCATCAATACCAAAGTAGTCCATGGCGATGGTGCGAACGGTCCGATCGCCCCAAAAAATGGACGTGGCCACCAGTTCAGCAATGTTGACCTTCTTGCCCAGCAAACGAACGATCTTGGCCAACTGGTCGTCTATATCGGCCCGGTCCGCAGCCAGGAGCCGGCGAACGTGCCTTTCGCTGACTTTTGCAAGCCTGAGTGATTGACCCAGTGTGTACCCGGCTTCTTCTCTGACTAGTAGTTC
>Ga0210030_1003026_pt1 | contig 11266 bp, 11 predicted proteins | sample CryGeymeta201523_FD_183986 | JGI IMG/M metagenome (GOLD analysis project Ga0210030, IMG submission 183986) | Groundwater microbial communities from Crystal Geyser aquifers in Utah, USA - Crystal Geyser metaG 2015-23 (SPAdes) (version 2) | ecosystem: Environmental > Aquatic > Deep subsurface >...
ATAGCGCGACTCGAACGTTCAGACCCGTAAATAATTTTGTTGACCGCAATCTTGTCGGCCAATCCGCGCCGATGGATTTCTTCGGCCATGAGCAGGGCCATGGAGGCGGTGGAGCAGAAGACTGTCGATTGAAAATCGAGGAGAAACTGAATTTGCATATCGATATTGCCCGGCCCGACCGGCACCGCCAGGGCGCCAAGTTTTTCACAACCCAGCTGAAACCCCAGGCCGGCGGTCCAGACCCCGTAACCCACGGCGATCTGCACACGATCAAGGGGGGTCACTCCGGCCATCTGGTAGCAGCGGGCAAAAAAATGCGTCCAGTCGTCGATATCTTTCTGGGTGTAGCACAAAACCTTGCGTTTGCCGGTGGTGCCGGAACTGGCATGAATGCGCACTATCTGTTCAAAGGGCACGGCGCGCAAGGGGAAGGGATAGCCCTGACGCAGATCATCGGCACCGGTGAGGGGCAAGCGTTGTAAATCATCGAGGGTCGCAATCTGCGCCGGGCTAATTCCCGCATTTTCCAGGTGCTGGTGATAGAAGCTCGATCCTTCAAACGCGTGCTGGACTGTCCATTTCAACCCCTTGAGCTGATGTTCACGTAAAGCAGCTGCGCTGGACAGATTGGTCATAAAGTTTTGCGGATGCATGGCAGATTTCTCCAAACGTATATTGGTCAGTCCAGCCGCACCCAAACGGCTGGCGGCGGGGTTTTCGTGACTGGCGGCGCCAAGAAAGGCGGCGCGCAGGGCCGGATCGGTCAGCAGGCGACTGCTTTGACCCTGTTCGACAATTGTGCCGTTTGACAAAAGGTAAGCGCGGTCTGAACCCGACAGGGCGCGGGCGGCATTCTGTTCAACCAGCAAAATCGTGCGGCCCGCCCGGGCCAGCTGGTGGATAATGGCGAAAATCTCGTCGGTGATCAAAGGTGCCAATCCCAGACTGGGCTCGTCAAGCAACAGCAGACGCGGTCCGGCCATCAACGCCCGCCCCATGGCCAGCATCTGCTGCTCACCACCGGACAAAGTGCCTGCCAGCTGCGTACGACGTTCTTTAAGTTTCGGGAAACGGGCGAAGACTTCTTCCCTGCGAATCGCCTCTTCCCCTTTTGCAAGGCGCAGGGACACAGCGCCGAGTTGCAAATTTTCTTCGACCGAAAGGGAGCCGAAGACCTCGCGTCCTTCGGGCGAAAGGGCCAGGCCAAGGCGCACCATTTGCACCGGGCTCTTGCCGGCGACCGGCTTGCCGTCCAGCAGAATGCTGCCACCCGTCGGCTTGACCAGCCCCATGAGACACTTGAGCAGGGTGCTTTTCCCCGCGCCATTGGCACCGACCAGGGCCACCGTCTCACCAGCGGCGATTTCAAGGCTAACCCCAAACAGGGCCTGGGCCGCATCATAATGGGCCGTCAGCTTATCAATTTTCAGCATCAAGCTGTCGCTTCCATGCACCCCAGATAGGCCTCCAGAACCCGTGGATTACGTCTGACTTCAGCGGGCGTGCCACTAGCGATCTTCTGTCCGCTGTCAAGCACCACCACCTGATCCGCCAGCTTCATCACCAGATCCATATCGTGTTCGATCAGTAACAGGGTGTGACCAGCGCGGCGCAATAAATGTAACTGCTCACCAACGGCCGCTGTTTCAGCGGCATTCAGACCGGCAACCGGTTCATCGAGCAAAATCAGTTGGGGGTTGCCAACGGTGGCACGCGCCAGCTCGACCCTTTTTTTGTCACCGTAAGCCAGCACCGCCGCCGGCCAGTCAGCCTTGTCACCCAGGCCGAAACGATCGAGGGCTTCCAGAGCGCGCAGTCGCAGCCGGCGCTCGCGGTGGCGCAGATAAGGCAGGCGCAGCATCGCCATCACCATGGAACTGCCCGCCTCGCAGGTCAATCCGGTCAGCACGTTGTCGAGCACGGAAAGGCGGGGGAACAACTTGAGGTTCTGAAAGGTTCGCGCAATACCGCAGCGCGCAATCTGGTGAGCAGCGAGGGAACTAATGGACGCGCCGCGAAACAGCACCCGGCCGCTGCTGGGTTGCAGCACCCCGGTCATGCAGTTGATCAGAGTACTTTTACCCGCACCATTAGGACCGATCAGGGCGGTCACCTGCCCCGGGAAAACCTCGAAGCTGACCTGGCTCAGGGCCGGCAGCCCACCGAAGTTTTTGCTGAGCTGTTCAAGCCGTAACATTTTTTTGCCTTAGTCGCGCCAGCTGCACTCGCAGCAGATCAAGGAGGCCGGTGATCAGCCCCTGGGGCAGAAACATCAGCACCAGCACCAGAATACCGCCGTGGACGAAATCCTTGTAGGTCTCGAACAGATCCATCCATTCCGGCAGCAGGGTGATCAGCGCCGCGCCGAAGAGCGACCCCCAGATGGAGCCCATGCCGCCAATCACCACCATAATCACCAAATCTGTCGAGACGAAGATCCCAAAGGAATCGGGACTGATAAACCCATAGGTGTGCGCAAAGAGACTGCCCGCCACCGAAGCAAGCACTGCCGAAAGAACAAAGACCTTCACCTTGGCCCGGCGGGTATCAACCCCCAGGGCGGCCGCCGCAATTTCGTCGCCGGCCAGGGCCGAAAGCCCCCGCCCGACGCCACTGCGCACCAGGTTGAGACACAAGAGCAGACTCAACAGCGCCAGACCCCAGAGCAGATAATGCAGGCGGAGCTCATCATCAAAGGCAAAGGATCCAAGGCTGAGACTGGGGATACCATAGAAACCGCTGGGCCCGCCGGTCACCTGATCCCATTGCAATAAAATGGTATGAAAAACAAAATTCAAACCCAAAGTCGCCATGGCCAGGTAATGCCCGGTGAGGCGCAGGGCCGGAATCCCCACCAGTAGCGCCACCAGTGCCACCAGGCCCGCCACCAGCAGCATGGCCAGCCAGGAATCAAGGCCGAAGGTCACGCAGGCAATCGCCGAACCATAGGCCCCCAGCCCGAAAAAGGCCGCATGCCCCAGGGAAATCTGCCCGGCATAACCAATAAACAGGTTAAGACCCAGCACCACAATGGCATGAATGGCAATCAGATTGGTCAGCCCGAGGGTATAGGGGTTATTTTCAACCAGCGGGAAAACCAGCAACAGCAGTGACAGGGCCGTAACCCAGAGTCCGGTGCGATGCAAAGCGATAAAGTAGAGAAATTTCTGGCGGTCGGTCATCATGTCTCAGCCATTCCCTGCTCAAAGGCCTGAAGATTTTGCACCACAAACCTTTCCGGCGCTAATTGACGAATTGCCGCTTCACATTCCCGCGCCCTGCAGAAAAGCGCGCCCTGTTTAACCGCAAAGCCCAGAAGCACCAGATTGGCGAGCACCGGGTTGCCCAGAGCTCGTGCCATGGCCGTAGCATCAATGCGGGCGCCCTCCCCGGCCTGGTCGCTGCTGATCAGCAGCCTACCTTCGGGTTTCAACAGCCCCCGGTGTACCGGCAGGTTGGCTTCCCAGAGGAAAAAACCTAGATCCCCCTGCGCGGTGCGGATCAAAGGGCCGGCAAAAGAACCAACCTTAATCGTCGAGAGCACTGTTCCGCCACGCTGGGCCATGCCGTGAGTTTCAGAGGTCAGCACCGCAAGGCCGCGATTCACCGCCACTTGCGCAATCACCCGGGTCAGAAAAAGCACCCCCTGCCCGCCGATACCGCTGACAATAATCTGTTGTTTCATCACGGTTCCTCCCTGCCGATGGCATCAACCGGACAGACGGGAATGCAGGTACCGCAGCCGATACAGCGATCCCTGTCAACCTGCGCCACCCGCCCTTCCTCGTCAAATATCAGTGCCGGGCATTCGAAGGCGTTGGTACACTTGCGGCAGCCGATGCACTTGTCGTTGATGCGAACGATGGTCGCAGCCTGGTTTTTGCGCACCCGCGGATCCATGATGCAGCCGTGACGCGAAATCAGCACCGCGACTCCGCCCTTGTCGCTGCGGAGGTAAGTATCGGCATTTTTCAGCAGCGTCTCGAAACGCTCATGGTCGTAGGGATCACAGGTTTCAAGGAACGCGACCCCGCAGGCCTTGACCAAGGGTTCAATAGCCACCCCTTTTGTTGCTTTGCCTCCGGCGGCCACGCCCATGTGTGGCACCGGCTGACCACCGGTCATGGCGGCGGTCGCATTATCGAGGATAACCACAATCATGCGCGTCTGCTGAATGACGGCGTTGATCAGCGCCGGAATTCCGGCGTGAAAAAAGGTCGAATCCCCAATGGTCACGACGATGGTCGGAAACTCACCATCCTGCGCATAGGCCTGATAAAAACCGGCCCCTTGACTGATACAGGCGCCCATACAGTGAACCGTGTTGACCGCGCCGAGATTCATGCCCAGGGTGTAACAACCAATATCCGAAGGGAAAATCCCTTGGGGAAAAGTTTTCTTGATGGCGTAAAAAGCCGCACGGTGCGGACAACCGGGACACAAAGAGGGACGCTGGCCGCGCCCTTCGGTCGCGACCGCGGCCGGGGATTCAAGCCCAAGAAAAGCCGTCAGTACCCGATGAATCACGTCAGGCGTCAGCTCACCTTCAGGCGGCACGCCGCCCCCTTGCTTACCGACACTGCCCGGATGGGCGAGTTGCAGCTCAATCACCGGATAGGTTTCTTCAAGCACCAGCACCCGGTCATAATCGCGGCGCAGGGTCTCCATAAAAGACGGGCTCAAGGGATAGGGCATCAACACCTGATAAAGATCGACCTGGCCACTCAGATCGAGCTCGGCGAGCAGATCGACCAGATGAGAAAAAACGATTCCCGCTGCAACCAGGGCGGTGCGCGGCTGACTCTGGTTGCCCGGCGTTAAGCGCGGCTGCCAGTCGGCTTCGCGCGCGATCTGAGCAAGATTGGCATTGAGTTTGCGGTGCAGGGCGGGCAAAAAAGCCGGCGTCGCGGCCCAGCGGGTTGGGTCTTTTTTGAAGTTTGCCCGGCGGTCGAGTTTAAGGGGCGGAAGCAGCGCAACATTCTGGCGCGAATGGCAAATGCGCGTCGTCGGGCGCAGGACAATATTCCTTTCATATTTTTCCGACAGGGCAAAGGCTGCTGCAATCATCTCCTTAGCTTCCAGCGGGCTGGCCGGATCCAGCACCGGCACCCGCGCCTGCAAACAAAACAGACGCGTGTCCTGTTCATTCTGCGAACTGTGGGGCCCGGGATCATCGGCGACAATCGTCAGCATTCCCCCCTGAACGCCCAGATAGGCGGTGCGCATGAAGGGATCGGCGGCGACATTCAAACCCACCTGTTTCATGACCGCCACCGAGCGCTTGCCCGTATAACTGGCCGCCAGGGCCACTTCGAAGGCAATCTTTTCGTTGACCGACCATTCAACGTGCAGAGGCTCAAGCGCACGCTGCCGGGAATCGATGACCGCCTGCAGAATTTCCGTCGATGGCGTCCCAGGGTAGGCCGCCGCCACCTGGCAACCCGCTTCAATCAGCCCCTGCCCCATGGCTTCATTGCCCATCAGCAGTTTGATGAGATCTGGTTCTGTCATTTTTGCCTTTCTATGAGTGCCATAAGTCACATAAATCCCATCGGACGAATGGGATTTATGAAAAACAAGATCATTTCCCCAGCAGTCCCTTCGGGCGGATAAACAGCACCAGCAGTAACACCACAAAGGCGACCACATCTTTGTAGGCACTCGACAGGTAACCGGCCGACAGCGATTCCAGCAAGCCCAGGCCAACCCCGCCAAGAATCGCACCGGGGAAAGAACCAAAGCCGCCGAGAATCGCGGCGGCAAAGCCCTTGAGGCCCAGGAGGACACCGACATCATAATTGAGCGTGGTAATTGGCGTCACCAGCACCCCGGCCAGGCCACCCAGAGCGCCGGCAATGGCATAGCTGGTCAAACGTACCCGGCCGGCAGGAATACCGACCACCGCCGCTGCGGTTGAATTGGACGCCACCGCCCGCATGGACAAACCCAGGGGGGTGCGATAAAAAAACCACAACAGCAGCACAATGGCAATCAGAGTTAAAAAAAGAATCCACAAAGCCTGGGGTAACAGGGACGCACCGAAGAATTCGAGGGGCAGATCGGGGGTCAACGGTGGCAGGGCCATGCGGTTTTTACCCCACACCAGCTTAATCAGGCCGCGCAGAATGATGGACAAACCAACGGTGAGAAAGATCAACACCAGAGGGTTTTCCGAGCGCGCCGGACGCAGGCCGAAGCGTTCAACCAGCATCGCCACCAGCGCCACCCCGGCCACGGCCAGCAACACCCCTGGTACCATGGGCAGACCAAGGGCAAAGAGCGCCGAGAACATCAGCATGCCGCCCAGGGAAACGAAATCGACCTGAACAAAATTGACGATGCCCATGGTGTTGTTGACCACGCAGAACCCCAGAGCAATCAGAGCATAGATCGCCCCGCTGGTAAGGCCGGAAAAACTGTATTGAAGAAAATCAGCAAGCTCAGGCAAGGGCGCTCCGCAGGCAGGCAGAATCAAGCGCCCACAGGGTAGCCAGAATGGCGGTACTTTTCAAGAAAACAAATTTCAAACTGCGGGCAAAACATAATTGTATCTATTCAGCTCCGATGTCACAGTGCCCGAGCCCCCCCCATTCCACGGGCCGCATGAATCCCTCCCTGGAGCTTAGCTGTCGCCATCCGGGCGACAGCTACCCGTTCCATGGCGGCCTCAGGCTCTGCAGGGTGAATAGTTACCTCAAAATTTACATCTGAATCAGTCAGCAGGCGGCCTCACGCCTCACGAATTCAGATTACAGGCAAAAACCGCTGAGGGTGAATCCACAGGCTGGACAGACAGGCGTTTGCAGCGAGCAGGAGAGAATCTGAAAGCCCTGGCGCTCGATCAGCAGGGCTTTACATTGGGGGCAATAGGTGTTTTGCGCCGGGTGTCCGGCCAGATTACCAATATAGACAAATGGCAGCCCGGCCTCGCGGCCGATGCGGTGGGCGCGTTCAAGGCTGGAAACTTCGGTGGCGGCAAGCTGAAGAGTGTGGTTGGGAAAGTAGGCGGTTAAATGCCAGGGGGTTTGCAGGCTCAGGTTGGCGGCAATCCAGTGCGCCAACCCGCGCAGAGAGGCGTCATCATCATTGTGGCCGGGAATCAGGTTGGTGACTATTTCGACATGGCAGCCCGCGCCAAAGGCACGCCGTGCATTGGCGAGCACCAGGGCAAAACCGTCAAACCCGATCAGCCAGCGGTAAAATTCCGCGCTGAAACCCTTGATATCCAGGCGGTAGGCATCGATGTGCGGCAGCAGTTCATGCAGGGGCTCGGGGTTGAGCAGCCCGGCGGTCACCAGCACGGTCTTGAGCCCGGCGGCACGGGCCAGAGGAGCCGTGTCGCGAATATATTCAAACCAGATGGAAGGTTCGTTGTAGGTCCAGACCAGGGATCGACACTTGTGTTTCAACGCCAGGGCAACCGCTTCCGCCGGCGGCAACTGCGGCAAAGGGGCATCATCGTCCCTTGCCGTGTGGCAGGAGATTTGCCAGTTCTGGCAATGCCGGCAGCGCAAATTACAGCCAATGCTGCCCAGGGAAAGAGTTTTATGCCCAGGATAAAAATGATAGAGGGGTTTTTTTTCGATGGGATCAAAAGCCGAGGCCGCAATCGCTGCGTAATTCAGGGTTTCGAGAGCATCTGCCGTGCGGCGCCGCACGCCGCAGAAACCGGTGTCGCCCTCATTTAATCGGCAGGCACGCGGGCAAAGATCACAACAAACCTTGCCCGCGTCCCTGTGCCAATAAGCGGCCCTGTGCATTTGATAGACCCATCCTCACCAAAGCGGTTAGTACTTTCGGCCTGTTTTTCTCTCCTGAAACCGCCTCACGCCTCACGATTTCGAATCCCCTTGAACGAATGTCCGGCCATCATCCATCAACCGATCAAGGGCCTTCCGGCTGCCGGCTTCACCATAAAGACGCACCACCGGTTCGGTGCCCGACTTGCGCAACAGCATCCAGGAGCCATCTTCGAACAGATATTTGCTGCCGTCGAGACGGATAATTTGCGTGATCTTGCGCCCACCTATCGCCGCAGGTGGGTTGTTGAGGCGCGCTTCGATGCCTTCGGCCAGCTCGCCGCTCAGGCGCAGGTTGACGCGTTTGGTATAGACTTCACCGACTCGCTGATAAAGGTCGGCAAGGAGTTCAGCCAGGCTGCGGCCTTCGACCGCAACCATTTCAGCGACCAACAGACAGGCCAGAATCCCGTCTTTTTCGGGCACATGTCCACGGATGGTTAAACCGGCGCTCTCTTCGCCGCCAATCAGAATACGGTCGGCGGCAATGTATTCGCCGATAAACTTGAACCCAACCGGGGTTTCGAGAACCTTGACCCCATGATGGGCCGCGACGGCATCGATCAGGTGCGAGGTTGCAACGCTGCGGGCGGCATCGCCTTTCAGACCTTTACGGCGGATCATATAATCGAACAGCAGCGCCAGAATATAATTCGGTTCAATGTAACAACCGTCCGCATCCACAATGCCGAAACGATCGGCATCGCCATCGAGGGCCAACCCCAGGCTGATGTGCGGATCGGCTTTAATCGCCGTGATAAAATCCTGGATATGCGCCTCGGCCGGCTCGGGCGGCTCGCCGCCGAAATAAGGATCAACATGATCGTTGACCGCAACAATATCGACCCCGGCATCCCTTAACAGAAGATCAAGATAACCACGCCCCGAACCGTACATCGGGTTGACCGCAATCTTAATTTTTGCGGCGGCAATGGCGGAGAAATCGACCAGTTCCCGCAGCTTGTCAAAATAGGCGACACGCGGATCTATCTCGACAAACAGGCCCAGATCCGAGGCATGATTGAGCCACATTTCCTTGTAGGAAATCTGGCCTTGCAATGCATTGGCCCGCTGTTCAATATCGTCGGTGGTTGCGGGCAGTGCCGGACCACCCCAGGCCGGTGAAAATTTGATGCCATTGTAATCGTAAGGGTTATGGCTGGCGGTAAAGTTGATTGCCCCACCGGCCTTGCGGCGCAGCAGTTCGAATGCAATCACCGGCGTGGGGGTGTCGCGCACACAGAAATAGCTGCGGATCCCCGCACCCGCAAGAATACGTGAGGTTTCTCGTGCGAAGTCGCGCCCCATGAAACGCGCATCATAACCAACCACCACCCCGCGGTCGGCAACCCCCTCGGCCCGCAGGTGATCGGCAATCGCCTGAGACACAATGCGCACATTCTCCATGGAAAAATTTTCACACAAAATCCCACGCCACCCGGAGGTTCCAAACTTGATTCGATTCATGACTAACTCCACCTGATCAGGTTGGTAAAAATATCTCAGAAAAATATTTATCTGGGAAGAATAACACAGCCCAATTCATCTGTCCCAGACAAAAAACGAGTGAATTCGGACGTCTATTTCTTTTTATCGCCGTGATTGTTCAAGATTGGCGCTGAATAATTTGTGATGTTGCGCACATAAGGACAATCGGCGGGCAGAAATCCAGCGCTGATATTTTCGGGGGTCAAACGCTGGCAATCAGACTGAACCTGATCGCGTTGCCGGTACACACGACAGGCGTGGCTCACCGGATCAAGCTGCACACAGGGCTGCGCTGTATAAAAGATTTTTCCGTTAAAATCGATTTTCTCATAGCAACAGCGTCCACAGCGCGCACAGATGGCGTCCCATTCCGCTTCACCCAAGTCTTGCAGATTTTTATTTTCGTCACCCATAAACCTCAGCCTAAACAATCTGTTGCATCGGATCAATCAAATTAAGCGAAAAAAGCATTGACAGCTCGCCGGACTCTTGTGTATTAATACCCGTTCTGAACACCAAGCTAAAAATATCGGAGGAAAAAATCATGCAGTGCCAAACCGTACTTGCCGGTACCGAGTGTACCTTCTGGAAAAAAGCCGGCTGCGCCGCTGAAGGCGGCAGCTGTAAAGTGATTGTTGAAGAATGTCAGGGCTGTGAGCGCATTGCCACGGGCAGCATTGGTGAAGTGTGTACCTCCTTCCCCGATCCCAAACTCAAATGGCGTGCCGGGCTCTGCAATTTTGCCACACACCGCAAAGTTGACACCAAGGTTGATGATATTCGTATCAATCCCCTCAAGGCCGCCAAGCGCGCTGCGGCTTCCCGGAAAAAGTAATATTTTACCACCAGAACTTGATGAAGCAAAAAGCCACCGGCGTTTCCGGTGGCTTTTTCTGTAGAACTCTTCAGCGCCCTGACCATTCTAACGCCCAATTTTAACGGCTGAAAGCCGCTCCCACAAAAAAGTACTGTACAGCGTACTGCTTTTGAAAATTTTCCCCCGGGAAAGCCCTTCAGTCCAGCCCGAACAGCAACCAGAGGAATGGCACCAGCAGCGCGGTAACCAGGCCGTTGAGACCAATGGCCAAACCGGCAACGGCTCCAGCCAGGCGATCCTCTTCCAGCATCCGCGCCGTTCCTATGCCGTGGCTGGCCGTACCGACGGCCAGGCCCATGGAGGTGGGGGTGCGAATACCAATCAAGCGACAAAATTCCGGCCCGCAAATAGCCCCCAGACAACCCGTGAGAACCACAAGCGCCGCAGTCAATGGCACTATGCCGCCAATTTTTTCGGTGATACCAATGGCAATGGGCGTAGTCACCGACTTAGCGACCAGAGATAAGACCACCTTGGGGCTTGCGCCCAGCAGCCAGGCCGTTCCCGCCGCCGAAACAATCGAGGCCAGAGCCCCGGCGGCAACCCCCGCCATAATCGGCAGTTTACGTTCCAAAATCTGCTGGCGGCGTTGCCACAAAGGCAGAGCCAGGGCAACCACGGAAGGCCCGAGGAGAAACAGAATCAGATCTCCACCACGGGCGTAAGCGGCATAATCAATCCGCGTCAGCAATAAAAACCCGATAATGCTGAAAATTGATACGAAGACGGGATTGAATAAAATAAATCGCGTGCGTTGATAGAGACCCTGGGCCAGATAAAAAACCACCAGAGTCAGGCTGACCCCGAACAGGGGGGAGGTCAGCAGGCCGTTCATTTCTTGGCTCCCAGCCACTGTTCGACCCAGCCGGTGACCGCCATCACCACAAAGGTACTCACCAGGGTGCCCACCACAATCGGCAGCCATTCACGCCCGATCAGGTCGAAATAAAGCATCACGCCGACGCCTGCCGGAACGAAAAAGAGTGCAAGATAGCGCAACAGCAGCTCGGCCGCTTCACGAATGGCCGCTTCCTTGACCAGCCCAAGAGCCAGTGCCACCAGCAGCAATGCCATGCCAATAACATTGCCGGGAATCGGCAGC
>Ga0210030_1003034_pt1 | contig 11252 bp, 10 predicted proteins | sample CryGeymeta201523_FD_183986 | JGI IMG/M metagenome (GOLD analysis project Ga0210030, IMG submission 183986) | Groundwater microbial communities from Crystal Geyser aquifers in Utah, USA - Crystal Geyser metaG 2015-23 (SPAdes) (version 2) | ecosystem: Environmental > Aquatic > Deep subsurface >...
GAACAGGCGGACCTGAATTTTGTTCTCTACGCCGGTCATGGAGAATTCCCTCGCGCCATTCTTGCCCCCGGCACGGTGGAAGAATGCTTCCACCTGACATACAGGGCATTCGAGCTGGCGGAACGATACCAGGGACCGATCTTTATCTTGACCGACCAGTTTCTCGCCGACTCCTATCGAGCCGTGGCGCCCTTTGACGTTGAAAACCTGTCCCCTGTAAGCCCCGGTTCCGATCCGGCCTCGTCATCTTCCCCCTATCAACGCTATGCCCTGACGGATAACGGCATATCTCCGCGGTTGCTGCCGGGGATATCTATGCAGCTTGTTGTTGCCGATAGCGATGAGCATACCGAGGACGGCCATCTTACCGAGGACCTGACGGTGCGCCAACGGATGGTGGAAAAGCGTCTCAAAAAGGGAAAAGGAATAAGGGCGGAGGCGATCCCCCCGCAGATGGAAGGGGATAAAAGACCAGACCTCCTTATGGTATCATGGGGATCAACGAAGGGTGCAGTTTTAAAAGCAGCCTCTCAGATGAGGCATACTGGGAAAAATGTGTCTACTCTCCACTTTTCGCAGATTTGGCCCCTGGTGTCTGAACAGTTTATGGATTATCTGCAGGGTGCCCGGGAGGTGGTTTCTTTAGAAGGAAATGCTACCGGGCAACTGGCGGGATTGATCAGACGAGAGAGTGGCTTTCTGATTGAGAAGCAAATTCTAAGGTACGATGGCCTACCCATTACGCCAGAATACATCCTTCGGGAACTTACGAAATAGATTTAACCCATAGTGAGGATAACAATGGTAACAATCGCCGATTATGGAACGTATGAGACAGCATGGTGTCCAGGTTGTGGAAACTTCTCCATTTTGAAGGCAGTGAAAGAGGCCCTAACAGCCAGCCAGTTAGAGCCTCATCAGGCGCTCTTTGTCTCCGGTATCGGACAGGCAGCCAAAGCGCCTCACTACCTGAATGCTAATGTCTTCAATGGTCTGCATGGCCGATCTCTGCCTGTGGCAACGGGCGCTAAACTCGCCAACCCCCGACTCACTGTCATCGTTGAGAGTGGAGATGGGTGCAATTATGGAGAAGGGGGAAACCATTTTCTGGCAGCCATACGTCGCAATATTGACCTGACGCTGCTGGTTCACAATAACCAGGTGTATGGCCTGACCAAGGGACAGTCCAGCCCCACTTCGGAGGAAGGATTTGTTACCAAGGCTCAACCTGGCGGTGTAGCCTCGACCCCGTTTAACCCCGTTGCTGTAGCCGTTGCTATGCACGCCGGCTTTGTCGCACGGGCTTTTACCGGACTGCCTGATCACCTTTCGGATTTAATTCAGCAGGCGATAGCGCATCGCGGCTTTTCTCTTATTGATGTGCTACAGCCCTGTATTTCTTTCAATAAGGTTAATACCTTTGCCTGGTACAAGAAGCGGTGTTATCAGTTACCCTCGGATTACAACCCGGCAGACTGGGGAGCAGCAATTAAGGCGGCCGATCAGTGGGGGGAGCAAATCCCCCTCGGCGTCATATACCGGAATGACAGGCCACCGTTTGAAGAACACTTCCCCGTTTTGAACCAGGGTCCGCTGGTGGGGCGGGATGTGGACCGGATGATGCTGAAAGAGATCATGGAAGGATATGCATGAGGAATCAGGCGGTCTGATTGGGAGGCTTCCTATGAAGTCTGAGATTAACGCTTTTTAAACCCCTACACCGTACCTCTTTATCCGCCAGATAGTCCTTTGTGCGCATTCTTCCGGTTTCAGAGAGGTATCTATTACGAGGTGATTCCTTTCCGGAGTCTCTGTAATCTCCTCAAAATCACCCTTTTGGAGCTGGAAAAGCTCCCACCGGCCGTCCGACACCTCCTCCGGATCAGACGTCCGCAAATGGAGACGCTCGGCAATAACCTCTTCCGGGCAGATACACTCAATGACAAAGAAGTCGGCCAGTGCCCTCTGTGCGGCTCTAACTGCCTTCATTCGTTCCTCCCTTCTTTTGTAGGAAGCATCAATAATGACTGATCTGCCCTCCTGAAGCTTTTCACATGCCATGGCAAGTGCCTCTTCATAAGTTCTCCGGGAGATATCATCAGAATATATACCCTTGCCGAAATCTTCGTAGTGGCGTTCCGTAGGCATGAGGTGGAAAATTTCCTTACGCAGAACATCGGTGCGAATGACCTCGGCGCCAAGGTAGGGGGCGATATTCCTGGCCAGGACGCTTTTTCCCGTTCCCATCAGTCCTGCCATCAGGATCAGGGTCGGCTTTTCCAGGCGGGAGGAATATGCGTAAGCCAGATCAAAATAGCGGGAGGCGGCCTCCACCGCTTCCCGACGTTTTTCCTCTTGTATGCTCTTTTCATCTATCAGGAAGCTCGTAACCTTACCCCGCACATAGGCGTAGTAGCACTTGTAAAAATTGAGAAGGGTAAGGATATCTGTGTCAGCAGAATATCCGACATAGGTTCTCACAAAGGCATCGGCGTGCTCCGGATAGCCGTTGTAGTCTAAATCCATCGCGAGAAAGGCCACTTCGGCAGCTACATCCTCAAATCTGAACCGTTCGTTAAACTCGATACAGTCAAAGATGATAATGCCGTCGGTGATGCAGATATGTTCAATGTGCAGGTCTCCATGACAATCCCTGATTCTATGGTTTGCCACCCTTTTTCTGAAAAGGGACTCCTTCTTGCCCATAAAGTCGTAGACGTAGAATTCGATAAACCTGTACTTATATTCAGGGATGGTTATCTCGAGATAGGGTTTTGTCTGGGCAAAATTTTCCTCGTGGTTGCGGCGGATCGTCTCTGGCCCTCCTGTTAGATTGATCCTGTCCCCCGTCGCTGCCCTCCTGTGGAAGTCTGCCAGTTTCCTGGCGATGGCCTCCATGATGGAAACATCCACCTCCCCCGCGGCAAGTAGTTTTTTCAACATCCTCTCCTGCGGGAGTTTTCTCATCTTGACGGCATATTCAACAATACGCTCCCCCTTCCCCAGAACGATGTTGCCACCAGCATCCTCACCTATTTCGACAACCTCAAGATACGTATCCGGGGCCAGCCTCTGGTTGAGCCTCAGTTCTTCATGACAGAAATACCCCCTCTTATCGAGATCGGTAAAATCAAGAAAACCAAAATCAACGGCCTTTTTGACCTTGTATACATAATCCCCCGCGATAAATATGTATGAGGCATGGGTCTGGATTAATTCAACCCTCTCCGGCATGTGGGGGTAGAACTCTGGTTTACTCATCGTCTCGACCAGTTTGGGTTGTGTCATCTTATTACTCCATTACCTCCCACGGAAAAACTTATCCCCACCACATCTACATCTTCCGGACGCCGAGGCGATAAGGGAGGGGGTCGCAGGCTATCTTCCTTTAAACGCCGGTTCCCTTTTTTCAATAAACGACTTCATACCCTCAACCCTATCTTCACTATTCCAGCACACACCAAGGGTCATCACTTCGTAATCCACTGCCTGAGCCAGGTCCATCTTATAAAAATTCTGAAGCCCTCTCTTTGCCAGGGCTATCGGTATCGGGGCGTTCCTGGCCATTTTCCGGGCCAGTTCTTTTGTGACCTCTCTAAGATTATCGTGGGGCACCACCTTATTGACAATACCAATCCGCAGTGCTTCTTCAGCATCTATCAGGTCTCCAGTGAAAATCAGTTCCGCTGCCTTGGCATAGCCAACCAGCCTGGGCAAAAACCATATGCCTCCCCAATCAGGATGTACCCCTCGTTTGACAAAGACCTCGGAAAATCGAGCGCGGTCACTTGCGATCCGGATATCACAGGAGAGCGCAAGGTTGCACCCACCGCCCGCCGCCACCCCATTTACAGCGGCAATAACCGGTTTTTCGACGGAGTTGATCAAAAGAACGATCTTGTTCATGACAGGCCGTTCGCTGGTAGCGGCATTTGAAAGGGCTTTTGTACTGCCGGAGACAAATTCATCCACATCTCCTCCAGCGCAGAAAGCCTTTCCCGCCCCTGTAATCACTATCACACGCACATCGCCATCAGAGGAGGCAAGTTCAAGGGCTGCCAATATCTCCTGCCGCATATTGCCGCCTAAGGCGTTGTATTTTTCCGGGCGATTTAACGTGATCGTGCCAATGCCATCCTCTTTTTCAAATAATACGAATTCCCATTCCATCATCTCTTCCTCCTTATGCTATGCTCTCCATGATGTTTATGACTCAAATGTTCCAGCCAGCTCAGAAGACAGCCTTTTTGCCCCTTCGACCATCTCTCGCGTAAGTTCTTCAATGCTGATAACTTCCCTTATCAATCCCGCTACCTGTCCTGCTACCATAATCTTGTTGTCGGGGTCATCTCCGCCGGTATGGAACAACCTATCCGCAAAGGCATTAATCTCCTTTAAACCGGCCCCCGTTTCCTCCATTTCACGAATAGCCATAACCGCATTATTTCTCAATGCACTGAGAGGAAACCCCTTTCTGGCCGCAATCATTGTGCTGTTGTCTCTGGCATCTATAATCGCCTGTTTATATACTTTAGAAACAGGACACTCTTCTGTGGCAAGAAAACGGGTGCCCATCTGGATGCCCTCGGCGCCAAGCGCATGTACCGCTATCCAACCACGCGCATCACCTATGCCTCCTGCTGCAACCACCGGTATCCTGACCGCATCTACTGCCTGGGGGATGAGCGTCAAGGTGCTCACGTCATCACGTCCCACGTGTCCCCCCGCCTCTGTTCCCACGGCAATAACAGCATCTACCCCCGCATCCTCCGCCTTTTTTGCCAACTCTACTGTAGGGGCCAGGTGCAACACCTTAATCCCTGCCTCTTTAATCCTCTTTATGAGTTTACCGGCATCACCAGCCGAGGTGGTGATCGTCTTTATCCCTTCTTCAATCGCTATCTCCAGGGCCTCAAATGCATTGGGCCTGTAGACAGGGATGTTTATACCGATGGCTTTATCCGTCAATTCACGGGCTTTTCTGATCTCTTTTCTCAAAGGCTCTGCTTCCATTCCTGAGGCAGCTATTATGCCGAAGCCTCCACTGTTTGAAACAGCAGCCGCCATTTTCCCAAGTGTAATAAACCGCATTGCCCCCAAGATAATCGGGTATTTTGAGCCCAATATCTCAGTAACCCTGTTTTTCATAGAGACTCCTTTTCATCCGCTCTCAATAACCCCGTAGAAAGGTATGTATCTTTTCCGCTGTGTGCTTACCGATTCCGTCAACCTGTTGCAGCGCCTCTACCGAGGCCTCTTTGATCTTTTTTATGTCACCAAAAAAGGTGAGTAACACCTTTTTTCTATCCCCGCCGATACCGGGAATCTCATCAAGGACAGATTGAAAATCACCTTTTTCTTTCAAATTACGGTGGTAGGAGATAGCAAAGCGATGGGCCTCATCCCTTACCCTCTGGAGTAAAAAGAGGCAGGCAGGCCACCTTGAAAGGTAAAGGGGGTCTTTTCTGCCGGGGAGATAAACTCTGTCTCCCTTTTCCCCCTTGGCCAGGCTGATTATATCAATCCCCTCTATACCCAAATCCCGCAACACAGAAACCGCTACCCCGAGATGACCTTTCCCCCCATCAACCATTATCAGATCAGGAAGATTTTCTCTGTTCCTGTACCGCCGTCTCAAGACTTCATACATCATGCCGTAATCATCGGCGCCGGTAACTGTTTTGATCTTGAAGCGTTTGTATCCCCCCTTCCAGGGACTACCCGCTGCAAAGGTCACCATGGAACCAACGGCATACTGACCGCCAATATCAGAGATATCAAAGCATTCTATCCGCTCCGGCGGTTTCCTCAGATGAAGAATTTCGGCAAGTGTCCTGATTGTCTCCTCCGATTTATCGGTGGACAAGTATTCCGTCTTGAATATATTTTCGGCATTGCGCCGGGCGATACGGAGAATGTCCATCCCCTGCCCTCTTTTAGGCGTTACAACTGATGCTGTTTTCCCCCTTTTTTCCGCAAGCCATTCCTCTATAACTGCCCTGTCTTCCATATCATCAGGAACAATAATCTCCCCGGGGATAAAAGCCTCTCCATCATAGTACTGTTTTAGAAGCGATGAGAGTATCTCTGAGGTCTCAATGCCGGCCCTTATCTTAAAAAGGGGGAATGCCTTTTTCCCGATAAGCTTACCCTTTCGGATGTAAAGGACGCATATCTGGGTCAGGTTCCCTTCCCGGTAGAGACCGAAGACATCCTGATCTTTAAATGACATGGAGACAATCCGCTGCTTTTCAAGGGTCCTCTTGATGGCCGCTATCCTGTCTCTCAGGATGGCGGCTTCCTCAAAGTTTAAGCGCTCCGCAGCGGCATTCATCCTAAAATGGAGGTCGGCGATCAATTTATTTTCCCGACCTTCAAGAAAGGCCGCTCCATCTTTTGCCAGTTGCCGGTACGCCTCGCTCATAATGCCGGCGAGACCGAGGCAGGGGGCAAGACACCTTTTCATCTGATACTCCAGGCAGGCTCTCTTTCGACTCTTCAATTCCCGGTCCCGGCAGGTACGGATGGGAAATATCTGCTGGAGAAAATGGAGCGTTTCTTTTGCCGAGGCGCTGGAAGGATAGGGGCCGAAATATCTGGCCCCGTCTTTTTGTGGCCGCCTGACAAGTTGAAAACGGGGGAAGGGATCATTCAGATTGATCCTGATATTGAAATAAGCCTTATCATCTCTAAAATTGATATTGTATCTGGGCCGGTGTTCTTTGATGAGATTGTTCTCGAGGATCAGGGCCTCCTTTTCCGTCTCCGTAGTGATAAACTCCACATCATGAATCCTGGAGACAAGAAAAGGTATCATGAATCTCGAATCTGTTCCCCCAAAGTATGCATGTACACGGCTTTTCAAATCCCTTGCTTTACCGACATAGATAACTTCCCCCTCTTTGTCCCTCATGATATAGACACCTGGCGCCCGGGGGATATTCCTGATTTTGCTTTCGAGGATATTTCTCATGATGAACCCAAATCCTCAGAATTAAGTATCAGTTCTTGCTCATCATCCGTTTCACCGCTTTCTCAAGCCCATCCAGAGTCAGCTCAAACATGGGAAATATTTCACGAATGATGGGAATGGTGCCGGTATAGGGCCATTCTATTTCGAGCTTTGGGTTAAGCCAGACGGAATGGCGAAAAGTCTTGCTGATAAAGCGGAGTCTCTCGATGCTTGGCCTTCTTGATATCTCTTCAAAATGAATGGAACCGCCGGTTTTCGTAAGCTCATAGGGGGCCATGCTCGCATCCCCTACTACAACAAGCCTTGCATCAGGGTCAAGTCGCGCAAGTTCATCAACGGGAAAGGGCTTGCTGCATCTTGGCGGATCTTCCCAGAGTTTGTCGTAGATAGTGTTATGAAAGAAAAAAATTTTAAGGTCTTTGAACTGGGCCCTGGCATAGTTAAAGAGCGTCTGAACTATCTCGATATAAGGTTCCATGGACCATCCGCCGTTATCAATTGCCAGAATCACCTTCAGGCGGTCTTTAAGACGCCGATCAAAAACGACTTCGATTTCTCCGGCGTTTTTCATCGTCTGATAGATGGTTTTGTCAACATTAACCCGGTCTTTGGGGCCAACCGGAACCATGTTCCTGAGCCTTTTTAATGCTTCGCCCATCTGCGACTGTGTAAGGGGGCCGTCCTGGGAATAGTCACGGTATCTTCGATCCATTGCCACCTTAACGGCGGATTTATTGTGCGAGACTCCTCCAACCCTCATCCCTCCGGGGTGGTATCCGGAATGCCCGACAGGCGAAGTGCCTCCTGTGCCTATCCACCTGCTGCCGCCATGATGGGCCTCGGTCTGCTCCTTCAAGCGATCGAGGAAGTACTTGATCAATTCCTCCGGAGTCATCCTGGACAGCTCTTTTTCATCAACCCCGAGAGCTTCGGCAAGCTCAAGAGGATTCTTGAGCCATTGATCGAGCATTGCCCTGGCAATTTCAGAAAGCTCAAATTCGGTTGGGTCTTTCAGCTCCTCGCCCTCAAATTGATGGGCGAAAACCTGATCATAGAGATCAAAGTATCTTTCGCTCTTAACCAGTATTGAGCGGGCAGCGCTGTAAAAATCATCAATGGAGACGATAATCCCCATACTCAGGGCTTTCTGAAGCCTCAGAAAGGATGTGGGAGATACCGGGATTCCTGCTTCCCTTAAGGTATAGAAGAACTCTGTAAACATAGTCTATATTTTAAACAGAGCCACAGCGTTCTGGGCCACTGCATAATCCTGACTTTTCTTAAAAAGGACTCCCGGAAAAGGGACATCGCCTCTTACAAGGTCTTTGATATTGAAATCAGGGTCAGATCGGAGAGCCCTTATCCAATTGATAAGCTCGCGGGTAGCAGGCTTCTTTTCCACCCCCCGGATATCCCTCACACGATAGAAGGCATTTACGGCGCTATCAAGCAAGCTCTTGCTGATATCAGGGAAATGAACGGTCACGATTTTTCTCATCATTTCTTGATCGGGGAAGGCGATGTGGTGGAAATTGCATCGGCCAAGGAAGGGGTCCGAGAGGTCTTTTTTGGCATTTGAGGTGATGATGATCACAGGTCTGTTTTTCGCTCTTATGGTTTTGTCAATTTCAATGATGTCAAACTCCATCTGATCAAGCACATCCAGCATATCGTCCTGGAAATCAGTGTCGGCCTTGTCTATCTCATCAATCAGCAGCACCACCCTTTCTTCTGAAACAAAGGATTGCCCTATTTTCCCCATTTTGATGTACTCTTCAATGTCGCTTACATCCCGCTTTGAGTCCCCGAACCGGCTGTCGTTCAGTCTGGTTAATGTGTCATACTGATAGAGGGCTTCGATAAGTTTCATGCTTGATTTCACATTCAGCGCAATGAGCCTCATTTTCAGCGCCTCAGCAATTGCATGGGCCAACATGGTTTTTCCTGTTCCCGGCTCACCCTTCAGAAGAAGAGGCATTTCAAGAGCCATGGAGATGTTTACAATTTTTGCAAGTTCTTCATCCAGCACATATTTTGATGCGCCGGTAAAGCATAACTGTGAATATTCTGTGTGCATTTTCTGACTCCTCGAAGTAACGTGATTTTCATTCCTGCTCAAGGGAATGTCGTTTATGATTTACCGTATCATGGGGAGATCGCCCATGATAATCACTCCATTTTATGATTTAATACGTGTTAATTGGGCGTTAATTGGGACGAATTCATTTTTCTGCTTTTCTCCGAACAAGGGAAAAACGGGACGGAGAAAATTTAACCCGGTCGCAGTATGCCCGTTCCATGTGGATTGAGTAGTGGCATAACGCATAATTTCACTTGTTTCATCCAGCAATTTACGTTTTTCTGATGTTGACATCTGTTCCTATTCCCTGTTAAAATAACTGCGCTTTATTGATAACAGGCATGGGGCAAATTTGCCAGAAAATTCATTCAATCTAATAAGCGGTTTATCAAGGCATATCGGCCTGATAAGCAACGGTTAGGAGTTTTCCCAGATGGTATTCTTAGGATAAGCATTTTTAAAATTTTCTACGTACAAACCAAGGGATAAGATATGCAAATTGGAATACCAGAGGATAGATCCCGTAAAATCGCTACCAAAGAGTATAACACATATGTGGCGAATGGGATCGATAAACACAAACCCACGGCTATAGCACCATCTTCTCTTCTGTGTCCATTTCCAATCGATTTAAAACAAAAGCTCGATGAAAAACATTTGGTAGTTGAAAAATCACTTCACCGCGCAATTGGTAAGCCATTTTATTCAGATAATGGTTTTATTTTATATCAAGGGGATTCAACAGAATTCCTTGAAAAAATGGCTGATAATGAAATTCAGGTAGATTTAACTTTAACCTCTCCTCCTTACAATATTGGAAAGGAGTACGAAAGCCCATTGGATGTCGAGGATTACATAAAATGGTGCGAGAAATGGATGGACAAGATTTATGAAATAACCAAAGAATACGGGTCATTTTGGCTAAATGTCGGCTATTTGGAGGTGCCTCAAAAGGGTTTGTGCGTGCCTATTCCTTACTTATTGTGGAATAAATCAAAATTCTATCTTTTGCAGGAAGTTGTCTGGCATTATGGAGCTGGAGTCTCCACAAAACGACACTTAAGCCCTCGTAATGAGAAGTGGCTGTTTTATGTTAAAAATCCAAAAAACTACACGTTCAACCTCGATGAAATCCGTGATCCGAACGTAAAATACCCTAATCAAAAAAAGGACGGTAAATATAGATGTAATCCGCTTGGGAAGAATCCATCAGACGTATGGGAGTTTCCAAAAGTCACTACTGGAATCAAACGCAGTTCGAAGGAACGCACAGGGCACCCAGCCCAATTCCCACTTGGGGTAGTAGAAAGAATAATTAAAACATCTTCTATGCAAGCGGATATGATAATTGATCCTTTTGCTGGTTCAGTTTCTGCAGGGATAGCTGCGTATGGGTTGGGGCGGCTCTTTATTGGAATTGAATTAAAAACAGAATATTGCCAACTAGCAGTTGATAGATTTGAATCGTTTAAAAAGAAGAGACGAATCGCACAGAGTCAAATGAAGCTTTTTTAAGGTTTCCGATAGAGTTCCAGAAGCTTATTGTTCTCTACTTCGGTTGGTAATCGAGATTGTTGGCCTGTAGGAGCTTTTTGCCCCATCCAATCTTCGGAATCGAGCCACCCGAAACGTATGAGCCTAATGTGGGGGTATTTAATTGTCTTTGAAAATTTCTCAAAATTTACCGCCAAATAATATCCAGATTTTGCTTTCTTTCCTTTCGATGGAGTTGCCTGGGCGTAACTTCGATTACCGTAAATATGGTTTGGGTCCGAAGATGTCTTGACTTCAATGGAGTATCTATCGTCAGGTATATAAACAATGTCCTTGTCAGATGTATTTTTTTCTCCTCGCCATTTATTAGGATATCGCGCTGCTAGTTCGAGGGGAATGAGCTCATGCAAAAAGAAACCCATTGTTTGTGGCTTCGGAAATATGTCTTTGCCAATACGGAATCCCTTTGTACCCATTTTGGAGTCAAATATCGATCTCCACACCGAGAGAACTACATCAACTATTTCATCTTGGGCGAGAGGGTGGTTGTCCAATAACTTTTTTGTTATTTCGAGCCATCGATTGGGTTTCAGCCCTCTATATGGTGACGGCATCACGAAATTCCCTCCACAAGATCGGAAGCAGTCACCCCTAACGCACGAGCGATCTCCACAATATTCTGAAGGCTCACATATCGCTCACCAC
>Ga0210030_1003038_pt1 | contig 11239 bp, 8 predicted proteins | sample CryGeymeta201523_FD_183986 | JGI IMG/M metagenome (GOLD analysis project Ga0210030, IMG submission 183986) | Groundwater microbial communities from Crystal Geyser aquifers in Utah, USA - Crystal Geyser metaG 2015-23 (SPAdes) (version 2) | ecosystem: Environmental > Aquatic > Deep subsurface >...
CGTAACGCCAGCAATGGCAAGTGTGAACAGTCCCGACTTACGGGGGCGAGACGGATAGCGCGGGAGCGCCTTCGCAGGGTTCAGAACATTGAATCCCCAGCCTAGAGCTGAAAGAACTTACGGTGACGAATAGTAATTATCAACGGAGTGGTGAGGTTTTGGCACTAGCCCGCATGGGCTGTCTGCAAACTTGTACAAAACTTTCTTCGATGCGTAAGCATCGTTGCGCTGCTCGTTGTTCACTCACCCTTCTGCAAAACCGGTTTTGACTGTCTGTAATGAGTTGCGATGCTGTTTGCAATGCCGCTGCTTTGCAAGGCGACTAGCCGCGCAGCCCGAGAGGGCGAAGAAAGATTCAGGCGAAGCCTGGCATTATTGGTTTGGGGGAAGGGGGAGCCGCCGAAGGTGGGGGAAATCCCCGAAGGGGTTGCCCCGTGCTTTCGCCTAATTCTGGCAATTGTCCGCTGATTTTACGTTAAAGATTATAAAGAGTTAAAAGACGCGCGCGTTGTTAAGGTTTTTGGAAGCCTTACGGATATTGGCTTAGCAGGGGAAAAGCGTCAGTGATAACACGAGGCAAGCGTCAGTGATAACACGAGGCTATCCACAGAAAAGCGTCAGTGATAACACGAGGCTATCCACAGGCGGGCGTCAGTGATAACACGATAGTGTCAGTGATAACACGATAAAATTTATTGACCGATAAACCCTGCTAACTTCTTTGAGTTTTTGTTGTGAAACCACGCTTGATCGTTCTCCTGGTCGTATACCAGCCGATATTCAGGTAATGTTCCCGACCTAGCAATAGCTATTACCTGACTTTTGAAAGCGCGCAGATGGCTATGTGCGCCACACTTTTCACGCAGTAATTCTATCCCTATCTTCCAGCTAGATTGATGACCGCAATGCTTTCTTGCAAGCTCATAAAGTCGCCGTTCAAGCGGTTTTCTAAGCCTAAAATAGTCCTTGTGTATCGTAAGAACTTCGTGTGCCTGAACCGCATTAAAAAGCCATTTTGATAATGTGACTTTTACAGCAATCATTCGCTCGTCGTCTGGGGCTTTTTCAACAATTGTCCAGTTGTCTATAATTCCGAAGCCCTCCTGAACCCGCTTCCCGCCTGTTCTTATGTCAGTTGTAATTGACGTGCCTCTAAGCCTCTCAAAAGACGAGCGAAGCCGTTTATATTCACGTCCGTCAGTTGGCTTGTTCGTAGATACCAGGTAGTCGTAGACCACAAAGCGCACAGTTCTGTTTTTAGCATCCTCGCGGTTTCGATTCAATGCTTCTGTCATTTGCGACACCACGAAGATCAACACGTCTTTGTCGAACTGGGTAGCCCTTCCTTTCACGCTAGGGTAAACCTCAATTTTTTTATTGCCGTCCTTGCTTTCCCAATTCCAAGTTGTTAGGTCTGGCTTCGTGGACAAGGTAAAAATAGGGGCTTCCATACTTGCGCCATCATCCTTCATGGCATAGTCAAACAGGTCAGCCAGAAAGAAATCCCGGTTAGCGTGGCGATCCGGTAATAAATTGTGTGGCTTTGGTGTTAACGATGGCTTCAATTCATCGAGACAGGCGAATAGCTGCTCTTGCTGCATCAACTCTGCTTTTGCTTGCAAACCTTCCTTGTTCACGTCACTGTTCATGTTGGATTCTCTTTTTTCCAAGCCATACATTTTAAAACAGGACGCTCCTATAGTAGTGCGTATATAGCTATATAGCTATATACGCACGAAGCGCTTTTTCAACTAATTCTGTTTCAGTCACACGATTGCCGGTTTTAACGGACAGCTCATAAGATTCGCGTTTTAGCGCGAGGATAATATCCATTGGCAGTCGAAAAACTTTTTGCTCTCGATGCACTTTAGCGCTGGCCAGTGCGGGTATTTGAGAAATTGGCAGGCTATCTATCCTGTCCGCGACATCAGCAGCACCTCCTTCTAAAAAATTAGACGGGTCTTTTTTTGGACTGAACTGATCTGTATTAGGTTTTGCTTTCAAACTTGCACCTCTTTAAAAAAAGCTTCCATTTCGGCAATAGCGGCCTGATCGCGTCCTAATTCTTGCACAATGGAGCCCTCACCAATGGCGCGACGGAACGCGACGCGCTCACAAACCTTCGTTGGCAATACAGTCAATTTTTGTTCTGACAGAAAAACCAACATTTCAGCGGCGTCCTTAGTGCGCGGATCTACCCTGGTCAGCAACACACGTACATCCAGTACCGGGTTATAGTCGCGCGCCAATTCAACGACCGTCAACAAGTCGGTCATGGCCGCCGCGTCCAGATTACTTGCACCAATCGGAATAATAGCCATTTGAGCCAAAAGCAAAGCTGATCGCAAACCAACTGAGTCACGTCCACCCGCATCCACTACAACATGCTCGAAGCCTGCTGCAAGCTGTTTTCCTTCTGTAAGGATTGCTTTGCCGGCCAGGCATGTAGTCGTTGGGCTTGGCGCATCGGTCGGATTGTCGCGGCGCCATGCCGCCCAGCTGGCGGCGCTGGCTTGTGGGTCGCCATCGATCAGCAAAGTTTTACCGATTCGCGCAAGCATTGTTGCAAGATGCACGGCTGTTGTTGTTTTTCCAACTCCGCCCTTTGTGTTCACAACCGCATATATCATTTTATCAACCTATATAGATAATTATCTAGTTATCATTATAACTATACAGCTATCTATATGCTATATATTTTTTACTTCAAGCAGGCCACGCCTGCGATGTATGTAGGATCACCATCAAAATCTTGCGGAAACCCAACATCCGACATGACCTGTGCCCATGCAACAGACAACCTATCAATGTTTTCGACAATTATTTGCTCTTCGTCCGTCAATTTTTACTCTCCAAAAATTCTGCCGTAACAGCATCGCGTTCGGCGCGGCGAACGTGAATTACTTCAACATGATTCACCACGCGATAGAAAACCAAGAAAGCCCCCTTGGACACCACCAGACAGTGAAGATCCGTGGCAAGCTCGTAAGGCGGGGCGATATAGGGATTATCAGCCAGCCTAGCGGTATCTGTCCGAATGAGGCGCAACATGCGCAAAGCAAGCACCTTGCCTCCAGCTTTCAGATAGTGACGCTTGATGTCCTCTAGGTCGGTGTCAGCACCCAAAAGGTACTCAATCCGCAAGACTTGCCTCCAAACGATCGAACAGATCGTCATGCCCTATCCATACCACATTTGGGTCATTGGCTTCTCGAATTCGCTCATCCAGAATGCGCTTGAGTTCAACTGCTTCGTGATTTTTCTTCATGGCAAGCGAGCGATCCGGGCGCGTTTGTCGATCTATATCGTTCTCTGGTCGCCACTGGGCAACCGAAAAACGCCCACCTTCCAAGCCCAGATCGCGAACAATCTGAAATGCTTTGAGCGGATTCACGAAACGACGGATATCTTTTGACACTGAAGCAATGAGCATTGCCGCTCCGTTGCGCGTTTCAAACTCCAGGGCGAACACGCTACCCATGGGTCGTAAATTGGCTGATAAAACACCTCCAGAAGCAGCTGCAGAACGTGCCTGTTCAATAGTAAAGGTTTTCATTGAATATCCAATAGTAGAATAACTACGGATAATGATAGATCGTTAATTATGAATGATCAAGCGTGTATTTCATTTGTCATAACGCCCGTTGTGCGTAAAATTTTTACTTTGTTCAGGAGTTGACAATGGGTCGCGCAAATCGTCCTTGCACTGCCACCCATGGGCGCAGTTCATTGGTGACGAATACGTCCGTTGAAGATACATCCATACACTGTCGGTAAACTCCCCAACCACTTAATTTGACCGTCTCAGCTAGAAAACAATGTCATCCGCACCGACATGCAACATGCGTGATAAAAGAGCCTGAAACGCAAAATCCTTTGGCTTGTTTTCGTACAGCTTTTCGATCACTTGGTAAGGATTAAGCATAAGGATGTACTGGTAATCTCCATGCACGCCTGGTTTAGATTGGATAACGCCAAGACTTTCCAGTTTTTTCATTCTAGTTTTCCACGTAGCCTCTGCTCTTGGTCCACCAAAACCAGATTCATAGGCCAGTTCCCTAGAATTTCTCACCTCGATAAATCCTTCATCAAAAACATGGCACCAGAGCGCCAAATAGGTCGCTGACACTGGGAATCCTTTGCCAGCCTGAATATCAAGAATCCTGTTTACTATCGGCAATGTGCGCGGAATAGTCGTAAATCCGACGCTTTTTGTTCTTAGCCACAGATGTTCATCTTCTATCAAAGGCCATAAACGCATCCGCATCTGTCGCCTTTTCTGTGACAAGCCAGTTCTACTTGCTTTTTTTGTTGCTTGCATATTGCCGTCAATTGACCCAATATCTTCATTACTCATTTTATACGCACCTAAATAATTGCTATTTATTTGTTATATTGACAATATTTATTGTTTTTACATATTGTTAAATCAATATGTTATAAATATTTGTTGTTCTCATGTAATCATGTAATCATGTAATCATGTAATCATGTGCTAATGTGCTACAAATTGCTCTTCCGCACAAGAGGCATATGATGCTCAACACAACTCACCTCTAGCGGAAGTTATTAAGTTAACTATTCGTCTGAGGCGGAAAAACCGCCCAAGGCGGTTTTTTCATTTCTACGGTCTTTATGTCAATCCCACATCGTACTATCGTATACATCGACGGATACAATTTTTATTATGGGCGGCTTAAAGATACCCCATACAAATGGCTTGATATCGTAAAGCTCTTTGAAAAATGTATCGTTCGAGAACAGCTCCCGCACACCGAAATAATTCTCATCAAGTTCTTTACCGCGAACATCAAGGCTAAGTTCTCTAGTCACGGTGAATTAGGCAATCAAATGCAGCAGCGATATCACAACGCACTAACAACACTGTACCCGGACAAAATCAAAATTATTCTGGGTTATCATGAAACTAACGCTACCCATATGCCAAAGTGGCAAGATACAGAGCATGTCGATAAAAAAGACTGTCACAAAGTGTGGCGTCTCATTGAAAAACAGACCGATGTAAATATCGCATTACATCTCTATCGAGACGCGCAGCAAGGCGTGGCTGACGCACAGGTGATTTGCTCCAGCGATAGCGATCTGGAACCTGCTCTGAGAATGATTCGTGATGATGGCTTCCCAGTTGAAATTGGGCTTGTCATCCCAAGAGAAGAAGGTAGCTCTAGACCTCCTAATAAAAAACTTAGCGACTTAGCCTCCTGGACACGATCTCATATTAATAATGATGAACTAGCTGAGTCTCAATTACCTGACACTGTTCCAACGAAGAGAAAAGCAATAAAAAAACCCGACTACTGGTAACTTCCGCCATAAAAATCCTGCTGAACATGCCCAAAATGCAATGCCAAAGACACTTGGAGCACACAACAAGCTGACGATAAAACCGCTGACGCACCGACAAAAATTTTGATTAAAGGTTTGAATCATGAATAACAATAAAGAAACCGAGCGCGCGGAACTCCACAAGACTATCTGGCGTATCGCCAACGATCTGCGCGGCAGTGTGGACGGATGGGACTTCAAAACTTACGTGCTCGGCATGTTGTTCTACCGCTTCATCTCGGAGAATCTCACCGCCTACCTGAACCAGCAGGAACGCAAAGCGGGCGACTCGGATTTCGAATATGCCACGCTCGGTGATGCCGATGCCGAATTCGGGCGTGTCGAAACAGTGAAGGAAAAAGGTTTTTACATCCTTCCGTCGCACCTGTTCGCCAATGTTCGTCAACAGGCGCGCCACGATACCAATCTAAACGAAACTCTCTCCCGCGTGTTCAAGGACATCGAAGGCTCCGCCATTGGCGCGGATAGCGAGGATGACATCAAGGGACTGTTCGACGACCTCGACATCAACAGCAGCAAGCTCGGCCCCACGGTGGCCAAACGCAACGAAAAGCTGGTGAAGCTGCTCGAAGCCATCGGCGACCTGCCCTTGAGCAGCACATCCGGCAGCTTTTCCGACAATACCATCGACCTGTTCGGCGATGCCTACGAATATCTGATGCAGATGTACGCTTCGACGGCGGGTAAATCCGGCGGCGAGTTCTACACCCCGCAGGAAGTCTCCGAACTTCTGGCTCGTATCACCGTGGTCGGCAAGACCGAGGTCAACAAGGTGTACGACCCCGCCTGTGGCTCCGGCTCGCTGCTGCTCAAATTCGCCAAGGTGCTGGGCCACGACAATGTGCGACAGGGCTTCTACGGACAGGAAATCAACCTCACCACCTTCAACCTGTGCCGGATCAACATGTTCCTGCACGACGTAAATTACGAAAAGTTCAACGTCGCCCACGGCGACACACTCACCGATCCCGCGCACTGGGACGACGAACCCTTCGAGGCCATCGTTTCAAATCCGCCGTATTCGATCCGCTGGGACGGCGATGCTAATCCGCTGCTCATCAACGACCCGCGCTTTGCGCCTGCCGGTGTGCTCGCCCCCAAGAGCAAGGCTGACCTCGCTTTCACCATGCACATACTGAGCTGGCTCGCCGTCAACGGCACGGCTGCCATCGTCGAGTTTCCCGGCGTGCTCTATCGCGGCGGTGCCGAGCAGAAAATCCGACAGTACCTGATCGACAACAACTACGTTGATGCAGTCATCCAGTTGCCGCCAGACCTGTTCTTCGGTACCACCATCGCCACCTGCATCATCGTGCTAAAAAAATCGAAGCACGACAACAAAACCTTGTTCATCGATGCCTCTGCGGAATTCACGCGCAACGGCAACAAGAACAAGCTAACGGATGCACACCAGCAGAAGATTCTCGACGCCTACACTGCGCGCAAGGACATCGCCCATTTCGCCTGCTTGGTGGACAACGGTGAGATTGCCGAGAACGGCTACAACATCGCGATGTCGTCGTATGTCGAGCAGCTGGACACCCACGTGGCGGTGAACATCACGGTGCTCAATGCCGAGATCGCTCGCATCGTGGCGCGGCAGGCAGAATTACGGACGCAGATCGACGTCGTTGTGGCTGACTTGGAAGGAGAAGTAGCATGAGTCGCATTGATGACCTGATTGCAGAGCATTGCCCGAGAGGAGTTGAGTTTAAGGCGCTGGGTGAAATTGCGGATCTGGTTCGCGGTAACGGGATGCCCAAATCGGACTTCAAGGAATCCGGTGTTGGCTGCATCCATTACGGCCAAATTTACACGTACTACGGCGTATGGGCGACTGAGACCATTTCATTCGTTGCGACGACAACCGCCACGAGGCTCGCAAAGGTTGATAAAGGAGACCTAATCATCACCAATACCAGCGAGAACCTCGAAGATGTATGTAAGGCAGTCGCATGGTTAGGCAAAGAGCAAATCGTCACAGGAGGCCACGCAACAGTCATCAAGCACAAACAAGACCCCAAGTACCTAGCGTACTTCTTTCGCACCCCCGACTTCTTCGCGCAGAAAAAGAAGCTCGCCACGGGTACTAAAGTTATTGATGTCTCGGCTAAGAGCCTCGCGAAAATTCGCATCCCCGTGCCGCCGCTCGACGTTCAGCGTGAAATCGTGAAAGTGCTGGATACTTTCACCAAGCTAGAGGCGGAGCTAGAGGCGGAGCTAGAGGCGCGGCGGCGGCAGTACCAGTACTACCGCGACGCGCTGCTCAGCTTCGATGAGCGCACGGATGCGCAAGCAAGCAAGCAAGCAAGCAAGCAAGCAAGCAAGCAATTATACCGGTGGATGACCTTGGGTGAGATTGCTACATACTCAAAATCTCGCACCCCGTCGTCAGGGTTGGATGCTGATTCATATGTCGGAGTTGATAATCTGCTTCCAGACATGCGCGGCAGAACCAGTTCGAGTTATGTCCCGATATCTGGAACTTCCACAGGCTATGAGCCTAACGACATCCTGATTGGGAATATCCGGCCTTATCTCAAGAAAATATGGCTCGCAGACGCAGCCGGTGGGACCAATCAAGATGTATTAGTCGTACAAATTAAAGAAAGGATGCGTAAAGATCTCAAATCTCGGTTTTTGTATCACCAGTTGGCATCGGAAAAGTTCTTTGCGTACGACATGCAACATGCCAAGGGTGCAAAGATGCCGCGCGGTGATAAAGAGTCGATCTTGAAATATGAGATAGCCATCCCTCCCATCGAAGAACAGGAGCGCATCGTCTCCATCCTCGACAAATTCGATACGCTGGTGAATGACCTCTCCAGCGGTTTGCCTGCCGAGCTCGAGGCCCGCAGGCAGCAGTACGAGCACTACCGCGACCGTTTGCTCACTTTCAGGGAGGCTGCATGAACGAAGAGCTCAAGTCCTACCGTTACGAACCGATTGCGCTCTCTAATGAGAGCACGGTCGTCGCCGAGTTCGTGCCAGATTTTCAGGGTGTGCGGGAGGTAGCATATCAAAGTGAGGCGGCACTTGAGCGAGACTTCATCGAGCAGCTACAGCATCAGGCTTACGAATATCTGCCCATCACCAGCGAAGCGGAACTCGTCGCTAATCTGCGCCGTCAGTTGGAGGCACTCAACAAGATCGAATTCTCCGATGCGGAATGGCAGAACTTTTTTAACGAGAAAATTACCAGCGCCAACGACGGCATCATCGAGAAGACCGCGCGCATCCAGGAAGACCATATTCAGGTGCTTAAGCGCGATGACGGCAGCACCAAGAATATCTATCTGCTCGACAAGCAGCACATCCACAACAACCGTTTGCAGGTCATCAATCAATACGAGATTGAGGGGGCGCGCGCAAATCGTTACGATGTGACGGTGCTGGTCAACGGCCTGCCGATGGTGCATATCGAACTCAAGCGCCGTGGTGTGGACATCCGCGAGGCGTTCAATCAGATCAACCGTTACCAGCGCGATAGCTTCTGGGCGGGTTCCGGTCTATTCGAGTATGTGCAGTTGTTTATCATCAGCAACGGCACGCTCACCAAGTATTACAGCAATACCGTGCGCGATGGCCATTTGGCGGAGCAGAAATCCAAGCGCTCGCGCAGCAAAACTTCCAACAGTTTTTCTTTCACCAGTTGGTGGGCCGACGCGAAGAATAGACCTATCACGGAGCTGGCCGGGTTCACCAAGACTTTCTTCGCCAAGCACACACTGCTGAACGTGCTCACACGCTATTGCGTGTTCGATGTGGATCGCAAGCTGCTGGTGATGCGGCCCTACCAGATCGTCGCCGCCGAGTGCATCTTGCAGCGTATCGCCACGGCCACTAACCACCGGCAACTGGGCACGGTCTCTGCCGGGGGCTATATCTGGCATACCACCGGGTCCGGCAAAACGCTGACCAGCTTCAAGGCGGCGCAACTGGCGCGGGGGCTGCCGGAGATCGACAAGGTGTTGTTCGTGGTGGATCGCAAGGATCTGGATTACCAGACCATGCGCGAATACGAGCGCTTCGAGAAGGGCGCGGCCAATTCCAACGCCTCGACGGCGGTGCTGCAGAAGCAACTGGAAGACCCAAACTCGCGCATCATTATCACTACCATCCAGAAGCTCAGCCGCTTTGTCGTTAAAAACAAAAAACACCCGGTCTATGATGCGCATGTGGTGGTGATTTTTGACGAGTGCCATCGTAGTCAGTTTGGCGATATGCACACCGAAATCACCCGCGTCTTCAAGCGTTATCACCTGTTCGGCTTTACTGGCACGCCGATTTTTGCCGAAAACGCGGGCAGTTCTGGCAGCCCACAACTGCGTACCACCCAGCAGGCATTCGGCGACAAGCTGCACACTTACACCATCGTCGATGCCATCAACGACAAGAATGTGTTGCCATTCCGTATCGATTACATCAACACCATTAAAACAGCACCGGCTGTAGCCGATAAGAAAGTGCCGGCCATCGACACAGAGCGTGCGCTGCTGGCTTCAGAACGTATCGCGCAAATCGTGGCTTACATACGCGAACATTTCGACCAAAAAACCAAGCGCAGTGCAAGCTACCGGCACGATGGCAAGCGGCTGGCCGGATTCAACTCGCTGTTCGCTACGGCTTCCATCGAGGCCGCCAAACGTTATTACACCGAGTTCGCCAGTCAGCAGAAAGAGCTTGCGCCTGCGCAACGGCTGAAGATCGGTCTGATCTACAGTTTTGCCGCCAATGAAGACGATGCGGACGGGCTGTTGGACGATGAGGCATTCGAGACTGAGGGGCTGGATCAAAGCTCGCGCGATTTTCTGGATGCGGCCATCCGAGACTACAACGCCTTGTTCGGCACCAGCTTCGATACCTCGGTCGATAAGTTCCAGAACTACTACAAGGATTTGTCACTGCGTTTGAAGAAGCGCGAGCTGGATATGGTGATCGTGGTCAATATGTTCCTGACCGGTTTCGACGCCACCACCCTGAATACGCTGTGGGTGGACAAAAACCTGCGCGCGCACGGGTTGGTTCAGGCCTATTCGCGCACCAACCGCATTCTCAATTCGGTCAAGACTTACGGCAACATCGTTTCCTTCCGCAACCTCGAACAGGCCACCAACGACGCGCTGTCTCTGTTTGGCAACAAGGATGCCAAGGGCATCGTGTTGCTGAAGCCTTATGCCGAATACTATAAGGAGTACCAAAAGAAGATCGCCGAACTTATCACCAGTTTTCCGCTCGGCGAGGCGATCATCGGCGAGGCCGCGCAGAAGGCCTTCATCAAGCTATTCGGTGCAATCTTACGGTTGAAGAACATCCTCACTTCGTTCGACGATTTCATGGGCAATGAAATTCTGAGCGAGCGCGACTTGCAGGATTACCAGAGCCTCTACCTGAATTTGTACGCGGAATTCCGCAGCACGTCCGAAGCGGAGAAGGAGTCCATCAACGACGATGTGGTCTTCGAGATCGAACTGATCAAGCAGGTCGAGATCAATGTCGATTACATTCTGATGCTGGTCGAGAAGTACCTGAAGGCCAAGGGCAGCGGACAGGACAAAGAAATCCGCGCGACTATCGAACGTGCGATCAATGCCAGCCCGTCGCTGCGCAACAAAAAAGACCTCATCGAACAGTTTGTGGAATCCGTATCCACTGCCAACAAGGTGGATAAGGAATGGCTTGCCTTCATTGCGACCAAAAAAACCGAGGAACTCGACCGGATTATCGCTGATGAAGGACTCAATGCTGACGAGACGAAAGCGTTTGTCGATAATGCGTTCCGCGACGGAGTGATCCCAGTCACCGGCACCGCTATCACGAAGATATTGCCGCCCGTCTCAAGGTTTTCCAAAAACAACGGCCATTCGGTGAA
>Ga0210030_1003042_pt1 | contig 11230 bp, 8 predicted proteins | sample CryGeymeta201523_FD_183986 | JGI IMG/M metagenome (GOLD analysis project Ga0210030, IMG submission 183986) | Groundwater microbial communities from Crystal Geyser aquifers in Utah, USA - Crystal Geyser metaG 2015-23 (SPAdes) (version 2) | ecosystem: Environmental > Aquatic > Deep subsurface >...
GCGGATCAATCCCCGCTTCGCAAGCACAGTGCGGCAGCCAACGCAGGTTCGCTGGGGAACGTGTTTGACGCGTTTGACAGGTTTGGCAGTCATATCCTATCCCTCCCCCCTGCCCTCTCAAAAAAACAGAGAGGGGTTGGGGGTGAGGGCAATTTCACTATTCTTCCCAGACGCCATCCGCGCGCTTGTGCTTCTTGCGCGCCACCACTGCGCCCAGTTTCTCGTCGAACTCCAGTTCAACGGATTTCTTCTTGCCCTTCTTCTTGCCCTTCTTTTTGTCGTCGCTCTCGGACTCTTCCTCGGGAACGGGCGCCGTAAAGGTCTCGGGCTTGAACACGAACATCTCCTCGAGCGAGACGCCGTCTTTGACCGCGGGTTCTGCCGGCGCTTCTTCGACAACTTCCACCGGCGCGACCGCCTCGGGCTGGACTTCCGCCACCGCTTCCGCCTGCGCGGGGACGCTGACATCCGCTTCCGCGCTGACCTCGGGCGGGGCCGCCGTTTCGACGGGCGGTTCCAGCGCAGGCTCGGGGAACGCCAGCGCGGCCAGCGCCTCTTCGATATTATGCATGGTCTTCGGGCCAATACCCGCCAGGCCTAGCACCTTGTTCGAGTCGGCCTTCAACGCCAGCATCAGGTTCCCGACCGTCTCGTAGCCGGCCTCGGTCAGGATATTGAAGATATGTTCCTTGATGCCTGCCTCTTCGAGTTTCATGCCAAAAGCGGCCTCGGGAATTTCAGCGCGAGCGGCGGCGGTCTTCTCTTCTTCGACGCGGGCGGCCTCCTCTTTGATCTGGATGGTGCGGCGTTCCACGTGTTCCACGAACTGGGCCAGCTGGCTGAACTCTTCGGGCGTGATCGGGCGATTCTCGGCCTTCTTGACGAGGATCTCCTCGATGGCGGGGATCATCGTCACCGCGTTCGGCAGGAGCGCCGCCAGTTCAGCATCCCCTTTCAGTTTTTGCAGGGAATCAGCCGTCGACTCGATCAGGCTCTTGATGTCAATGCGCCAGCCGGTCAATTTGGCGGCGAGACGCGCGTTCTGCCCGTCGCGTCCGATAGCCAGGCTCAACTGGTCCTCGCTCACCACAACCGTGGCCGTCTTGTTACCCTCCGCGTTCTCCGACAGAAATACGCCGTTGACGCGCGCCGGGCTGATGGCCTTTGAAATATATACCACAGGATCGGGATCCCATTGGATGATGTCAATCTTCTCGTCGTGTAATTCCCGCACGATGGCCTGAATACGGACGCCCTTGACGCCCACGCAGGCGCCCACCGCGTCCACGCCGGGCTGGGTGGCCAGCACGGCCACCTTGGCGCGCGCGCCGGGTTCGCGGGCAATGGCGCGGATCTCCACAATGCCATGATAAATCTCGGGGACTTCGTTCTCCAGCAGGCGGCGCAGGAAGTTGCGATGCGCGCGCGAGAGAATGATCTGCGGGCCGCGCGGGCCGTCCTTCACTTCCAGCACCACGGCGCGCAGGCGGTCATGCACTTTGAAACGTTCGCCCGGCACCTTCTGGTTGTTGGGCATGACGCCCTCGGCCTTCATATCCAAGCCCAGGGTCACACCCTGCGCAGGGTTGCTGGCCTGCACCACGCCGCTGATGATCTCGCCCACCTGCCGCTGGAAATATTCCAACTGTGAGGCGCGCTCGGCTTCGCGGATGCGCTGCTGGATGACCTGGCGCGCGGTCTGCGCCGCGACCCGCCCAAAGTCCGCGGGGGTCGTTTCCACCAGCGCCATGTCGCCCAACTGCGCCTCGGGGTTGACCTTGCGGGCCTCCTCCAAAAGCACTTCGGTGCGGTCGTCCATAATATCTTCAACGACTTCCTTCTCCGCAAAGACCGTCACTTTGCCGGTCTCGGGGTCAACCCTGGCTTCCACTTGTTGCGCGGTGGAGGCGTTGACCGCCCGCCGATAGGCCGAAACCATGGCAGACTCAATCGCCGCAAGGATGATCTCCTTGGGCAGTTGTTTGTCTTCCAGCACCTCGTTGAATGCGAGGGCAAATTCGTTCTTGGGCGTTTTGGGCGTTTTGGGCGTCATCTTCATGCTACTACCTTGCTCCGTGATTGATCGTATTACAAGCAGAAAAGTGGGGGTTGCCCACTTCTCAGCGCTTTCGATATTGAGTTCCCGTACGTTTGTGATTTTAGCATAATGGCACAGGAGGCGCAAGGTATAATCCTGCCGATGAATCAACGTGACCTCGACAAAGCCGCCCTGCGCGGCGAACCCTCCTACGTCTGGCGGGCGGGACAGGAACGCCGACTCGACATGATCGTGCGCGCGGCGGGTGAGCGCATCCACGGCCTCGTCCTCGAAAACGGATGCGGCGTGGGCATGTACGCGGAAAAACTCTCGGCCCTCGGCGGGACGGTGATCGGGCTGGAATATGACCACGCACGCGCCATCGAAGCGCGGAGGCGTTCCCCTCACATCCTCAACGCCGCGGGAGAACAAATCCCGCTTCCTTCTGGGACTTTCGACCTGATCCTGAGTCACGAGGTGATCGAACACGTACAGGATGACCGCGCCGCCATCCGCGAGATGGTGCGCGTCCTGCGAAGTCCCGACCCCGCGTCGGGGAAACCTGGCGGACGGATCGCCCTGTTCTGCCCCAACCGCGGCTATCCTTTCGAGACGCACGGCATCTACTGGCGCGGACGCTACCGGTTCGGCAACATCCCGCTGGTCAACTATTTGCCGCGCGCCTGGCGGGACAAACTCGCCCCGCACGTGCGCGTTTATTCCCGCCGTGACCTCGAAAAACTGTTTGCGGATCTGCCTGTCCGCTTTATCGAAAGAACCATCATCTTCGGCGCGTACGACAATATCATCGCGCGCTTTGGCCCGCTGGGGAAATTCCTGCGCGCGATTCTGCAATGGCTGGAAAAAACGCCTTTGCGCGCGCTGGGACTGTCGCATTTTTGGGTGGTGGAGAAGGGGGGAAGGGAAAAGATGAAATAAGCCTCCTGTCGAAGTGAAATCGGCGGGAGGTTTTTGTTGCCAAAAGGTTGGATTGGTTGTATAGTTGGCGCATGTGCGGGAGATGGTTATTCCGCGTGCGGCTTTGTTCAACTCGGACAGATGCGGCGGCGCTTAGCCCCTTCCTTTTTGCTTTGCCGCCTCCCGCCGCATCAATCCTTAACCGTTGGGTGCTATCTCATAGAATATAGGGAATCTCAATAAAATGACATTGAACAAAAAAGATGATTTTGGAAAGATTATTGGAATATCGGCTTCTATAGCAACAATTATTGGAACTTGTATTGCTGTAATTGCATTAATCCCAGCGTTTGGTCAATGGTTAAGTCCAAAAGACCAAAGCATAATTATTCAATCTACTTTTACTCCTGTAACTAACTTTTATCCAACCCAAACAGAAGAAACATTCAATAACTTAACTACGAATACCCCAGCCCCCACCACAATAATTCCGACCAATATCCCTGTTGAGCCAAAGATAATTGAACAAACTGATATTTACACAATTATTGTCCGTAGCCGAAATCCAGAAGAATCTTCAGGAGGGGTAAAGGTTAAGTTATATGTTGGAAACGAACCATCGGTGTCTCAATTGCAAGTTTTTAAAGCGATAAAAGATATTAAAGGCAGATGGGTTCCAAGCCATGAGGACAATTGGTTTGAAAATTATTCAAATAAGATGTTTACAAATCCTGAGCCGCTTTCCCTAGAGTCTGGAATGTACGTTTTAACAGATAGTGAAGTAATCGGAAAATGGGGAAATGATTTCTTATACAGCGAAGGTAATGGCGAAGAACATTATCTAACTTTCCCAGTGGAAGAAAATCTGGTAACTGAAATTACTCTGCATTTTGCTTTTCTTGAAATCGGGGTTCAGACCCAAAACGACCAACCTGTAAATGGAGCGGACCTTACCATATTATGTATGAGTAGCGATTACGGACTTGATATTGGTAAAATAAGTTGCAGTGATTATCAATACAAGTACACAAAAACTAATGCAGGCGGGCTTGGAGGATATATTATTGTTCCTGGGATTTATGCAATTAATATTTACTACTTAGGTTTTCCAACAAATTTTCATTTAGACGAGACTGTAGAGATTAAATCTTTAGATTCTGTTCGTATTGTGTTTACAGCACCAAATTAGTCTTGCTGATTAGACCGCACCCAACAAAGCATTCTCAGAAACAACCTCCTCACGCGCCCCCTGTGATCTCTGCGTGATTTTCGAGCATTTTTCTGGCTTCGAGTTTTTCTGCTCCCAAGCAGAGTCCACGCCCGCCCACAAACCGCTACATGAGGATTGACATGCGACGAGCAAGCGAGTTAATGGAAGGAGGAACGCCTATGCAGTAAAAGACCTGAATTGCTCCTACCCTGCTTGTTATCAACCATCGGTGCGACTCGTCTGGAATCGCACGCTATTAACGCAAAGGAGAATAACCTATGCTAACCGAAGAAAACAAAGTCATCGCTCGTCGCCTGCGGCAAACGACACGCGCCGTGAAAGCGAACCCACTGTCTCTGTTGCTTATCCTTGTCTTACTGAGTTCCTATATTTTCGGCGCGAGTTCCGCCAAAGCCTCACCTCTATTCGGAAATGGCAAGCATCCAATCAGTTGGAAGCCAGATCGACTCGAACTTGAGGTGATGCAAGGCGTCGCTCAGACGCTTATGGTTGAGATGACATCAGCCGTCGCGGTGAGCAGCCCAACGATATTTGTGACACCATCGCTCACCGATGTTTTGTCTGTTTACACGGAAGGACTCGAGTCAATTCCCGTCGGACAGACGGTTCGCCTCCCCATAACGGTCCAGATTCCGCTGGATGCGCATGCCGGGACTTATGCAGGCACAATACACATCCAGAATGGGAACAAGACGCTGTCGGACCCGCTTCAGGTGAAAATACGGGTGATCGAACCAACTAGCGACAGCATCCCTGTAGGCCCGGCCCTGCCATCCTCCGATCGGATTGGGACGAGCATCTTTGAAACACAATACATCATCGATGAGCTGGTCGTGGGACTGGCCATGGATACGCCTGATCCGGCACAGAAGATCGTCGAGATCGCCACGAGCACGAACGGGCTGATCATCGGTTCGGTGCCCAAGGTGCTTCTCTATCAACTGCGCTATCCACAAGCGACCAGCTTCGAAGCGCTCCAGGCCATCCAGAGTCAGCTCCGGACAGACCCGGCGGTCGAAGTGGCGGCAATCTCGCACGTGATGCAGCCTTTCGTGACGTATCCGGACGATACGGAATACACCGATCCGTGGGATGAAGCTCACCCCGCCGGGGATAACTGGCATCTGGAAACGATCAAGGCTCCCTCCGCGTGGGATATCCAAACGGGAAGCTCGGATGTGACCATTGCCATTCTCGACTGGGATTTTGATAATCTCCACTCCGATCTCAGCGGCAATATTGCCAAAGTCACTGGGACGGCGACCCCTCATAATGGGCATGGAACGCACGTCTCCGGGCTTGCCTGTGCGGAGGGCAATAATAACAATGGTGTGACCGGAGTCGCGTGGGACTGCACGATAAATGCCTATGATCTGGGCGGCCCATTGTTCTGGCCCACGCTTGTTGATAACATGGTCAAGGCGGTTGATGATGGCGCCCGGATCGCGAATATGAGCCTGGGCATCACGATGAAAGGCGGACTATTCACGACAGAAGAGCATCGCCTGCAACAGGTTGCAGACGCGAACAACATCGTGAAGCGCGGCATGCTCTATGCGCAACAACAGGGCAAAGATGTCTTATGGGTCATCGCGGCAGGGAACGACAATGAAGATACGAAATTCACAACGCCTGCCAGCCTGTCTGAGCAGTTCCCACTGAATGTCATCACCGTGGGTGCCAGCAACCAGGCCAATGAGTTGTCGAATTTCTCCAACCATGGCCCGCTGGTCACGGTCGCTGCGCCGGGCGGCCAATCAAACTGGTTTTTCCCAACGGAGCAGCTCTTCAGTACACTGCCCCGTTCTTACTGGCCTTTCTTCGGGTATAGCGATCAATACGGTTGGATGGCAGGCACATCGATGGCTGCGCCTCAGGTGACGGGGCTGGCTACCCTGGTACTGTCCGAGCATCCTGATTTCACCTCATCGGAGATCAAAGAGTGCATCGTCTCCGGCGCAATCGCCGGCGGATTGCAGATACCCGGCGAAGAGTTCTATATCATCAATGCTGAAAAAGCGGTTGCGTGCGAGGATACCATCGACCTCCCGGATGAAGTCGACATCGTCTTTGCGCTGGACCTGACAGGCAGCATGGGTCAGGAGTTGGCCCGGGTTAAGGCTGAGGTCGCCGAGATCATGCAATCCCTTGAAGCGCTCGCCCCGGGCACGGACTTCCACTTTGCGGTCGTCAGTTATGAAGATTACGCCGGGGCTTTTGACTCGCGGACCTGTGGGAGCAGGTATCGAAGCACTTATGGCGCGAGCGGCGATGAATCCTTCCGCATCGACCAGCCTATGACCGATGACATTGATGCGGTGGGCGGGGTCGTTAACGGGCTGACTTTGGGAAGCGGCTCGGATGGTCCGGAATCGTACGCGCGTGTCTTCTGGGAAATCGGGCAGGTGGACACCGGCGCCACCTTGGGATTCCGGGCAGATGCTTTGAAACTCGTCGTCAACTTCGGCGACAACATTCCTCACGATACAAATCTCAATGAAGGCTTTGAGCCGCCCCTGACGCCGCCATTTGGACAGGCGGATTTTGGCATTGATCCAGGTCGCGACAACGACATCGATTGCTCCTCCGTCGAGGGTGACCCCAATAATGGCGACATCGACTTCCAGGCGGATGCCTTGCAAGCGCTGATCGATCAGGATATCCGCCTGTTGTACATTGACAGCTCGGAAGATACGTCGTTCATCCAGGCATGGCAGTTCTGGGCCAGCCAGACCGGCGGCGCTTCCGCGGCGATCGCACGCGATGGCACTGTCCCTGGCGATCTCGACCTTGCCGGGTTGATCGCGGATCTACTACGTTTGATCGAGTGACCCGTGGTTCCATCAGGGCGGAAGGCGAAGAACAGCTTCCGCCCTGACTCATCTTGAAGGGAGTCCACATGGTGAAACGCTTTATGGCTCGATGGTCAGTAGCTAATACACTGGGCTGGGGAGTAGGCCTGTCGCTGGGGCTGATCCTTATGAATGACAACCGGTTGTGGGCCTGGGATCCGACTGCCGCCGTCGGGCTGGGTCTGGCGCTTCTCGCCGGGGGCGTTGCCACCGGGCTGGTGGTGGGTACGGCGCAGTGGATCGGATGGCACAATCCAGCCATCCGCCTGGCAAGCTGGTTGGCATCCAGCGCGGCGGGCGGAGTTCTAGTGTACTTTGTGACACAGTTTACCTTTCCGCTCCTGCGGACTGTCGATTTTGACATGGGCTTTACTATCCCCGTCCTGGGCGTGCAGCAACCTGACTTCTCGCTCGGGAATGTACTGGGCGGCCCACTCACGGGCCTTGTGGTGGGCCTGCTGATGGGGCTGGCTCAATCGACAAGCCTAAGTAAGCAAATGTCGTCACTGCGCTGGATCGGGATCAACACCCTGGCTGCCGCTCTGGGCTTTCTCGTTGGTAGTCTTGTGAGCTGGATGATGATACCCAACCTGTTCATCTGCGCCAGCATCACCGGACTGGTTTATGGCATCGTGAGCGGGATGCTGCTGTCAGGCCGGACACCTGCACAATGAGTCCTTAGCAGGCACGATGGTAGCGCAGGTGACGCAAACCGTTGGGCAAGGGAAGAGTTAGAAGATAAAGAACAACGCAATAACAATCTTGCCTAAGATGACGCGCACTCGCTTCCCTTTTTCAAGTTGTGAAGCTATAGCTCGCAAGTGAGTCTTGCCAGCCAAAGTCAACATCTCCGCGATGGCGGGAAGCGAGAGCGCCCTTTAGGTCAAGTCAGTTTGCCCGCCATGTTCGTGAGTTGCTGAAAAAGAGTCATCGCGCAAAAGCAGCCCAGGTGTAGTCGGTGGGGTGGTCTCCCACCCCACCGCTACTTCAGAACCGTGCATGAGACTTTCGACCTCACACGGCTCCTGAGTATACGGGCTGTTGTCACCAGCACCACGACGAATAAACCATCGTGGCTTGCCTTCTGTTCAGGTTGGATGGCAGAGTTTTGGTTATGCTCTGCGGTTTTCAGTACGTCAAAGACGCCTGCCATAAAACCCTCATCCTTCCATTGCCGAAGACTTCCCGTATACCCGACCCACGTCAGCATATCCATCGGCTTTCCCGAAGGCGTTGGCTTCTTGGGCCATCTCTCCCGTTTGGGCTTGCGGCTGGCTGGCTTCGGGTTTTTCCTGCTCCCAAGCAGAGTCCAGCCTGTGCCGAGCCTGTCGAAGGACTCCCACCCCAAATGCGTCCCCGGTGACGGATCACCTTAAGATACGCATTTGCCGCGTCTCATTCAAGTACATTCTAATAACGCAAACCTGAACAATACAGAACCAGTTGGATGGATGTCCTAAACCAAGACAATAAGTGCAAAACCAGCGCCTGGGGTGAACAAACTTATATAAGGATGATTGATGAATAGCCTACAAAAGATTATTAGTGCAAGCCTCGTGGTTTCTATTTTCTTGACAGCCTGCGCCCAGCCATCACCCACGCCGATAGAACCGGTTATTTCCTCTCCGACCCTGGCTCGAACAGAAACAGACATCCCGCCGACAGCAATCCCCTCCCCAACTAAACAGATCAGTCTTGCCGACATCATCTTTTATAATGGCACGCTTCTTACAATGGAACCAAACCAACCCACAGCCCAAGCCATCGCCATCCAGGGTGAAATGATCATCGCGGTAGGAACTGATGATGAAATCCTTACCCTGAGCGGCCCTGAGACTCAGATCATTGACCTGCAAGGGCAGACCATCATGCCAGGGTTCGTGGATGCCCACGATCACGTTTTCAATGATGCCGGCAAAAAGGATATGAGCATGGAGCAGTCCCAGCAAATGGCCCTGGAATATGGCATCACAACCCTGGCGAACATGTACAACCCACCGGATGTTCTGGATGAAATGAGAGCCTTTCAACAGGCAGGTAAATTAAAAATACGAACCAGTTTGTATCTGACCTATTCCGGCCCTTGCGGTGAAATAATAGGCGATTGGCACAAGGATGTAGCCCCCACCCGTAATCCAGGAGAAATGTTACGCATCGGCGGCATGAAAATGACCGCAGACGGTGGGGTATGCGGAAAAGCGGCCTTGAGCACAGCTTACCCCGATGGAGGTTTTGGGGACCTTTGGTTTACGCAAGACCAAATAAATCAAATTGTGGCCGATGCGCAGGCAGCCGGATACCAGGTTGCCATCCACGCTCAGGGCGACCGTGCCATTGAGCAAGCTCAAAATGCAATTGCCTTCGCCCTTAATGGCAAACCAAACACCTACCGACACCGGATTGAGCACAACCCTTTTGCACGTCCCGACCTGTTGAGCCGTTATTCCGAGATCGGGATCGTCCCGATCGCCTTTGGCGCTTACCCGACCTGCGCCGAAATTCACGATTCCTACTACAGTTCGTTTTTTGGAACGGAACCCATGCCTTATTTGGAGAACTGGCGCGCCTTCCTGGATGCCAACCCGGGTTTACCAGTGGCCTGGCACAGCGATTGGCCCTATGCCTCGATGAACACTTTTCTCAACCTATACAGTTATGTTACCCGTCAGGAAGTTGACACGGAGGGAAACATCTGTATGCCCCCGGAATGGTTGGCCTCGCACGCCATCTCGGTGGACGAAGCCCTGCCCATGATGACCATCAACGCCGCCTACGCGCTCTTTCGGGAAACCGAAGTGGGCAGCCTGAAGGCGGGAAAGTTTGCCGACCTGCTGATCATTTCGGATGACCCGACGGCGATAAACCCCAATGACTTAATCAACCTTCAGGTTTGGATGACGATGGTTGGCGGAAAGGTGGAATTTTGTGCGGACGAACATGCCAGTCTCTGCCCACGAACGGAAGCAGCCGCCTCGTCCGGACCCGAAGCGGGCGCGCCATCCTCAAGCGGGATCAGCGCTTCGGCCTCCCTTGCCACTGATCCGCCCGAAAATGCCTTCGATGGGGACACAGAAACCATTTGGAATTCGGGCGCGGATCCCGACCAGTGGATTCAAATTAATCTGGGCAAGCCAACCACCGTCAGCGCGATTCGACTCGTCGTTTCGCAATATCCCGCAGGTGATACCATTCATCAAATCTGGGGCGGAGCAGATGAAAATAACCTGACTCTCCTCCATGAATTCAACGGCTTCACCCAGGATCCTGATACATTGGAATTCAAGCCATCCACTCCTCTGTCAAATATCCAATATATCAAGATCATCACCACCCAAAGCCCCTCCTGGGTCGCGTGGAGAGAGATTGAAGTAACAAGCCTATGAAAAGAGAAGAAGGAGAATCGGGTTGACGGATGGGCCTTATTGGTTGCTCACCGCTTGCGCCAGATGGGACTAATGTGCCACGAGATTTATGACTCGCTAACAAGATTTGGTGTCATAATATCTATGAATATTGCCAACCCGCCCCGCTGATGGCGGAAACCGTGAGGCATTCGATTTTGAAGAACTCCACAAAAGACTTGGCGCCAAAGATAATTTTGCGCAGGAGAAAATAATGTCAAAACGCACTCGGTGGCTTTTGGTCAGTACTTTGGGGGTGATGGTTCATCTTTTTTCGGCAATCTATACCGTTGCCCGGCTTAGTCCATTTTATAATTTGCCGTCCTATACCGTGGGGTTGCCTCCCTTTGGCCAGGTAGATTTCTATACCGCTGACACAATTGCCATGCTTGAGTGGATAGTGGTACTCGTTTTGTGGCTGCTCTTTGCAGTTTCTTTGTTGCGCGAAAAATATGAGTGAGCCGTTTAGAAGGAACGCTTAATACTGATCCTAATTTATGGACACCAATGCAAAGCGAGTTCTCTCCAAGCGTTATTCTGGAGTTCCAAGTATGACTGCGCTTTTAGGACGCGCCTCCATTGGCTTTGTGCCCACAGGGTGCTGCGCGACCCACAGGGTGTTGCGCGACGGTTTGCGGGCTTGCCAGTTCGGAGCATACTTTTATCACCGCGCCCATGTTTCTCTCGTATCAAAGGATGCCCCACCGCCGCTAATCCAAATTGCCAAGCAGCCTGCGCCAAACAAAAGGAGTGAAAGATGAATCTCGGCAAGTACAAGCGTATCGTTTTC
>Ga0210030_1003045_pt1 | contig 11219 bp, 5 predicted proteins | sample CryGeymeta201523_FD_183986 | JGI IMG/M metagenome (GOLD analysis project Ga0210030, IMG submission 183986) | Groundwater microbial communities from Crystal Geyser aquifers in Utah, USA - Crystal Geyser metaG 2015-23 (SPAdes) (version 2) | ecosystem: Environmental > Aquatic > Deep subsurface >...
ATTTGAAATGAAAAATGACGGCACGGTCTATGTTGCGACGCTCCGCGACAATATTGTATGGCATGACAACCAGCCGCTGACTGCGCAAGACATTCTTTTCACAATTGATATGATGAAAAGTCCTGCGCTCCAGCATCCGCTTGCGAATTTCTGGAATTCGATCACGGTGCAAGCGCTTTCGGACAAAACCATCGCATTTACCCTTGCCAAACCCTATGTATTTTTCCCGCAATACCTTACATTCAAAATCATTCCGAAACATGTGTGGGAAAATGTTCCGGTAAACCAATTTTTGCTTTCCGAACTCAATAGCAAACCTATCGGGTCAGGCCCGTATCAATTTAAAAAACTTACGCTGGACAGCACAAATGCAACCAAACAATACACGCTTGTGCGTTTTCCGCGCTATTACGGCTCAGGTCCGTATATTGACACGATTGCCATAAAATTTTATCCCGATACAGCAGCAGCTGAAAACGCTTTGCGCAAAAAGGAAATTGCAAGTTTTGCAAACATCCCATGGGACGATATACGAGCCATAGAGCAAACACAACGAATCATCACGCTTCAAAAACCTGTTGTACCTACAACAATCGCTTTGTTTATGAACATGAATGCGGATATACTAAAAGATGTGCTATTTCGTAAGGCGCTTGCGTACGCGATTGATAACAATGCAATTGTGCAAGACGTTTTCCATTCATACGCGGTTCCACTTGACGCGCCTGCGCTCGTCGCAAGCTCAACGCAATATATATTCAACCCAACCCAATCACAAATATTTCTGAATGCCCTTGGCTGGAAAGACACGAATAATAATGGCATACGAGATAAAAAAATGTCATCAAGGGCAAAAACACCAACTGAGCTGGACATATCCCTTATCTATTTGGATGCGCCCGACATGCAGGCTATTGCAGGCCATATTGTCAAAAACCTTCATGACATCGGCGTCAATGTTGCGCTTACTGCGCTGCAGAAAAACGAATTTATGAACCGCATTGACAATAAATCGTTTGAATTAATTCTTGCAAGCGAAACAACGCTGACCGGGAGCGTGCCTGATATATATCCGTTTTGGCACTCATCACAACAAGCTATATTGGGCCTTAATATAAGTCAATACACAAACAAGGAAATTGACCGTATCGTAACTGACATAAGAAAAGCGAACGACCCTGAACGTATCAATATATTATTGGACGGATTTGCAAACCGCATACGCGCCGATGTCCCGGCAGCATTCTTGGTTCGGCCACAATGGACGTGGGCAATTGAAAATTATATTCACATGCCAGACATCTTATTTATCAACACGCCCGCACAGCGCTTCGCGCGCGCAAATGAATGGTACATATACACAAAACGCATATGGAACAATTAACTTCACTTTTTGCATACGTCGAACGCATTGGCGAACAATTTCATCATGGATACACCCAGGGCGCATCCATACGCGGAATCGCCCGAAAGCGGCGTATCGTGTGCGCGGGCATGGGCGGGTCAATTCTTGGCGCTGAATGTTTCCAAACTTTAGCCCTGTCGGAGCGTATTCCCGTGCATGTGACCATCTGGCAAACATACGGCCTCCCGCACGAGGTTCTTGCATTGCGTCCTCTGGTATGTTGTATTTCGTACTCTGGGAACACTGAAGAAACGCTGTCTGCATTTGATACGGCACGTAACCATTCGCTGCCGCTTATGGCATTTTCCACTGACGGAGTATTGCTTCGCAAAGCAAAAAATGCCCATGTGATACACCCTGTAATACCAGACGCAATTGTACCGAGATTCAGCGTTGCATATATGTTCGGGTTTCTCACCGGTATGTATGACAAACAAAGCGTAAACCCCGTTAAATTGCCTTCAGCACTATTTAACGGGGTAAACCCGAACCACATCTTTTTGGCACAAAAACAAATAAGAAAAAAGGCGCGCGCAATTGCCAGAGTTATCAATTCCACGCGATGCCTCGTATATACCATTCCCGCCTTGACATCATTGGGACATGTATGGGAAATTAATCTGAACGAAACAGCAAAAACACTCGCTTTTGCCGACGATATTCCTGACACTGACCATCACGCGCTTGCGGCGCTTGCGTGGCAAAAATCCGTGAAGGATTTTACCGCGCTCGTTATACGCGGATTTGAAGAATCGCCTGCCATGCGAAAACGGCTCAAGTTATCAGAGCAAACGCTGCGCTCAATAGGGCTGAAAACTATTTCCATACAGCTTGAAGGCAAAACAATACGCGAGAAAATTCTGTTTGGACTTGCGCTGGCGCAAATGACCGGGCTTGAACTCGCAAAAATAAAACGCGTCAATCCGCTTGAAACCAAAATTCAGGAACGATTTAAAAAACAACTGCGAAAACCATAGCGCATGCTTAAATGATGGAACCCGCCTGCACATTTGCCTCATGGAAAAAACCCAAGAAACAAAATGAAAATGAAAACAACAAAACAGGTCACGATATCACAGCATAGTTTCGGTGGGTAAACCCGCTATGCGCTTCTTGCTAAAGCAACGGAAACTCGCCTTTTTTAAAACCAAACTAAGGGGATATGGCGGAATTGGCAGACGCACTAGCTTCAGGGGCTAGCGGTAGTAATACCATGAGAGTTCAAATCTCTCTATCCCCACAGGAAAATGTTCTTGTCTTCGCAAGAACTTTGTTCTTACGAAGACATTGTTTCGGATTTTAGGTTTTGGAAATTGGAATTTGTTCAAGATTCAAGATTCAAGGTTTGAAGCGAAGCCCATGGTCTTCTGGCTGAAGGGAAAAACTGCGGCGCAACTATCCCAGTAATGGAGCGAAGATTCAAGTCTTCCTTTATTCATCACAACACAACAATATATTATTAACGAACCGATTTTTGTTTCCTATGCATCAACCGGCTCAATAACATAAATTATCATAGGAATAAAAATAAAATATGATACCAATGAAAAGAACAACAAGAATGCCGAGAGCTCCCCAAACGCCTTCGCGACGCAGAAACGAACCTTCAAGCGCGCATGAAAAAATCATTCATGAATCAAAAAGACAAGAGGCAAAACTGCGCATTATTCCGCTTGGTGGACTTGAGGAAGTTGGAGAAAATATGACCGTTATTGAATACGAAAAAAATATCATCATCATTGATATGGGATTTCGGTTTGCTGATGAAGACCTGCTGGGTGTTGATTTTTTGATTCCAAATATTGAATATCTCAAAGACAAAAAAGATTGGATTCGCGGCATTTTCATCACGCACGCGCACTACGACCACATCGGCGCCATTCCGTACCTGATAGACAAACTCGGGTATCCGCCAATTTATACTACTATGCTTTCCAAAGGCATTATCTTAAAACGCCAGGAAGATTTTCCGCGTATGAAAAAACTGCGCATTGAAATCATCAACAAGAACGATTTCAAAACCATCCAAGCAGGGCCATTCAAGGTTGACGCGTTCCATATCAATCATAATATCCCTGATTCTATCGGACTTGCAATTCAAACGCCCGTGGGGCAAATTATCCACACATGCGACTTTAAGTTTGATTTTCAGCCCGTTGCGGACAAACCCGCAAACCTCGCGCGCATTGTTGAACTTGCCAACCGCGGAACGCTTTTGCTTATGTCGGATTCCACTGGGGCGGAAAATCCGGGGTATTCGCTTTCCGAACAGACAGTTATGGAAAACCTTGACGAAATTTTTGATAACGCGAAAGGGCGCATCATTGTATCCACATTCGCGTCGCTCATTGGCCGTATACAACAAGTTATCTGGCTTGCGGAAAAACATGGCCGCAGAGTTGCTATTGACGGGTACAGCATGCGTTCAAATGTTTCCATCGCGACCGAGCTGAAATACATTCAGGCGCAAAAACATACCTTGATAAAACCAGAAGAAGCAATCAAGCTTCCTGATAATACAGTCGTTATCATGTGCACAGGCGCGCAAGGCGAAGACCGGGCATCTCTGATGCGAATTGTCAATAAAGAACATCGATTTTTCCGCATCAAACCAGGAGACTCAATGATACTTTCCTCGTCTATTGTTCCGGGGAATGAACGCGCGGTGCAATATCTCAAAGACAGCTTATATCGCCAAGGAGCAGAGGTGTTTCATTACAAAATGATGGATATTCACGGGTCGGGCCACGCGTATCAAGAAGAATTGAAACTGATGCTCAACCTCGTCAGGCCGAAGTTCTTTATGCCGATTCACGGACAATATTCAATGCTCAAATCCCATGCGCATATCGCCCAGACCCTTGATATTCCCAAAGAAAACATCGCGGTTGCGTCAAACGGAAATATTATTGAAATCACGCAATCATCCATCAGTATTTCCACGCAGCGCGCGCCGTCAACATCAATGATGGTCAACAGCTTGGGTACAGATAGCGTAAGCGAGGTCGTGCTAAAAGACCGCCAAGCAATGGCTCAAGACGGCATGATGATTGTACTTGCCTTGGTCAAATCAGGAAAGGTTTTGTTTGAACCGGACATTATCTCGCGCGGATTCGTATATATGAAAGAGTCAAAAGACCTGATTTCCGAAATACGCAGACGCACGCGCCATGTCATTGAACGATACGAATCCCGTCCGCGCCACGCGCAAACGGATCGCGACCAAAATAATGATGGCGCATTGAAAAATATTCTCAAAGAGGAATTGGGGCGGTTTTTATCAGCAAAACTTCGGCGGAGACCAATGGTTATTCCTGTGATTAAGCGAGTATAAAAAAGGGTTTAAGGTCTTCGCAAGAACAGAGTTCTTGCGAAGACCTTAATGTTCCAAATTCAAAACAGTTTGGAATTTGTGGTTTGAGATTATTCATGATTCAAGATTCAAGATGTGCTATAATATACCCTGTAGTGTCATGCCAGAGGCAGATCCGCCTTTGGCGGAAAAATGCGACTGCCTTGCAAAAGAATTCCATGCATGTTACATATAAGTCTTCGCAAGAACAAAGTTCTTGCGAAGACAAGGTTCCGCGGACTTCTTGTTATATAAAATAAAATCGGAAATACGGCATAAAATTCTGTCGCATTTCTACTACAAGGTATAGCTATTATGCGTATCCTTTCAGGCATCCGTTCATCTGGACAACTCACTATTGCCAATTATCTTGGCGCGATTTCGCAATTCATTGCTCTACAAAACGAACACGAGTGTTTTTATTTCATAGCAGACCTGCACGCAATCACAACTCCATACGACCCCAAAACGTTTTCGCACAACGTTCTTGATGTCGCGGCAATGTACCTGGCATTCGGTCTTGACCCGTTAAAAACCACGATGTTTCTGCAATCGCTTATTCCCGAGCACACGCAACTGCAATGGTTATTAGCAACCATCACGCCCATGGGCGAACTTGAACGCATGACGCAATACAAAGAAAAAACGCATCAAGGCGACCCGGCAGATGTAGGGCTGTTTATGTATCCAGTGCTTATGGCTGCGGATATTTTGCTGTATAAACCTCAAGCAGTGCCGGTTGGCGAAGACCAAGTGCAACACGTTGAACTTACCCGCTCCATTGCGGAAAAATTCAATAAACGATTCGGTGAGACATTTCCTCTTCCTGAACCAAAAACGCTGGATAAAGCATTTTCGCGCATTAAATCATTGCAAGACCCAGCAAAGAAAATGTCAAAATCAGATGACAATCAAAAAGCATCCATCGGGCTTATGGATACACCGGAACAAATCAGGGCAAAAATGAAATCGGCAGTTACGGATTCTAAAAAAGATATAGTATTCAATCCAAACAAAAAACCTGCAATAAGCAATTTGCTTACCATTGCAAGCGGATTTTCTGGACTTCCAATTACTATGCTTGAGCAACAATTCAAAGGTGCTTCATACGCTGATTTCAAAATGGCTGTTGCTGATATGATTATTGAAAAACTGACGCCCATGCATGAAAAATATTATGAGCTCATCAAAGACAAAAAGAAATTGAAAAACCTCTTGGTTGACCACTCGCACAAAGCCCAAGTAATTGCCTCGGAAACACTCAAAGAAGTGCAGGAAAAAATGGGGCTGGCATTATAGAACTTGAAACGTAAATCTTAAAACTTGAACCACAGGCACCTGATTAGATGATAAACACAAAAACGGGCTGTGCCCGTTTTTGTGTTTATTGTATTCAAAATACTTTCTATGTTTGATTCCAATGAATAACCTCTGTGACAGAATTTTTTAAGGTGCTAAATACTTTCTGCAGGTCTTCGCCTTTTGCTTGTATGGTTCGTGTAGGCAATACTGGACTAAACAAAAACCACTCTTGTTTATACACATTTGGGTCAATAAAAATCCTGATGCTTTTGTCAAAACCAAATGGATATGCGCAACCTGGTTCTGCGCCAAAATATTCTTTTAATTCTTCCGGGGTTGCTAAACGAATTTTGCTCGCATGCAAATCCTGTTTGACTGCGCTCATATCTGTTCGTTTTCCCTGCAATGTTACATACACAATAAAAGTATCGTCAGCTTTCAAAACCATGCATTTGCCTTCTGTGCCGAAAAAACCAGTTTCTTTTTGAACCGCAGCTAAATCTTCGTATGTCAATGCTGCCCGATGTTCAAATAATTTATATTCAACTTTATTGGTATCCAATAATTCGATAAGCTTTTGATATTGTTTAATATTGTTGTACATACTCAATTTTGTGCATAATAGATTTTGTGCATAATAGATGGATTGCCGGGTTTACTATCCTATTGAACGATCGTCCAATAGGATAGTTATGAATGGTTTATTGATTTATTTCTATTTTGGGCTTTAGCAAAATTCTCTTTTCTTATTCTATTTTTGTCCCTCACACCAGAGGACCATAGGCTGTGCTTATGCTTGCACGCCGAAGTGCATTTTAACAACGTAGGCCTGCCTGCGGTAGGCAGGCGTGCCTGCACACTGAAGTGCATTTCGGCACGCAGGCGTGGATGAATGACGTTTCGGGATGTCGCCCGTGAGGCTCCACTTTCCCTATTTTGAATTGAGGTGACATTTTTCTGCAAGCAAAGGGCTGCGCCAATTGGGGCGGCCATTTGCTTTATTCAAGGGTTTACCACGTAGTAGATTTTCAACATAATACATCAACTATATTGTTTATTATTATTTATTGATTCCAATCCACAGTTTTTCTTTGCCATCGGCCATTTCAGTTTCATACGCAACTTGATGTTTCTCAAAAATGACTTCTCGTGCTTTTGTTTCTTTTTTAAGCAATTCTACGTACTGTTTTAAAAACGCAAACGCACCCAACGCATCGTAGTACAACGTAATCGTATCCTGCGGCAAAAGCCCCATTGCCTGCCTGCCTTCTTGAACAGTTCGTACGAGCTCACGCACAATGCCTTCTTGCTTTAACTGCTCCGTGATTTCCGTATCAAGCCCAATTGCGCTGTCTCCTTGACTATCAACGACACATGATGATTTTTCAGAAATACGGTTAACAAATCGTATTGTTTTTACATTCACTTCATCAGCCAAAATCGCGCACAACTCTTCAGACAATGCTTGTTTTTGCGCAATTTCCACAACACCCAATGGTTGACGCACTTTAATCACAGCTTTTGCGCGAAGCGCCAAAATGCGCTCCGCAAGCGCGCGAATTATTTTCATATGATCAAGAATTGGAGCAGAACCGTTTATGTTTTCAGGTGGTTCGGCTCCGCTCTTCATAAGTGCGGGCCAGGATGCCATATGCACGCTTTCCGGAATCTGGTTTTGGTCTTGCAAACGTCTTCGAATTTCCTGCCATATGTGTTCTGCCAAAAACGGAACAAATGGAGAAAACATAATTACAAAATCAAGCATCATGCGCGCGCAAAACGCAGACACGTTCATGAGTTCATCGGCATTTTCCGGCTTTTGAAATCTGCGGCGCGACCTGCGAATATACCAACGTGACAAATCATCAATGAATTCCTGCAATGCCCTGCTTGCTTCATATACACGATACGCATCCATATGGTTTTTGACAGTTGTTGAAAGCAATGCCATACGCGCATTCATCCATTGGTCCATAACTTCCGTTGCTTGTGCTTTTGCCATATCTACCTTTTGGGGCGCGTACGTTTGCCAAAACTTCAAAACATTCAGTATGGTCATTAAATCCTGATGCGCGCGGCCTTTCATGTCTTTTTCGGAAAAACGCTTATACTCTCCAGGGTCGTTTAACGTGTAAAAATACCAACGCAATGCGTCAGCGCCGTATGTGTTAAATATTTTCCATGGATTTATGATATTGCCTTTGGATTTGGACATTTTTTCTCCATGCTCATCCATAACATGCCCCATGGAAATAACATTCAAAAACGCAGGACCAACGTCAAGCAAGGTACTGATAGCCAAAAGCGTATAAAACCATCCGCGCGTCTGGTCAATCGCCTCGGAAATGTATTGTGCAGGAAACGGCAATTTGTTTCCCATAAGCTTTGCATACGCAACTGGTTCGGCTCCGCTCACCACAAGTGGTTCGGCTCCGCTCACCACAAGCATATTCGGGTCCTGACCAAGTTCAATCTGTTCAAACGGGAAATGGAATTGCGCAAACGGCATTGCGCCAGAATCAAACCAACAATCAATCACATCCGTGACGCGATGCATAAGGGCTCCGCATACAGGGCATGCGCATACAACCGCATCCACAAACGGGCGGTGCAAATCAACTTCACCTTGGTCGTTATACGGAAAATTTGGCGAGGTGAACTTTTTCATTCCTGCCAATGCGAATCCGTCTATTTGCCATGTCTGGCTAAGCGAGTGCGTAACAAGTTTTGATTCCAAAAGCCACAACGGGTCTCCGTGGCTGATAATCGCAATGGTCTTGCCATGATATTTCGCATCGTACTCGCGTACAACCGCAAGCATCCGTATTTGCACGTCTGATAAACTTTCTCCATTTTCAGGTTTTTTTGAAAACAGCGCATCCAAAGATTCTGTTTTTGTCGCATGATAAAATGCGTCGTATTCGGATTCGGGTTGATACGCATATATGCCGCAATTAATTTCGCGCAACCGTTCATCATATAAAAGTTCTGCATTGGGAAATTGCTTATGTAAAATCTCTGCTGTTTGCCTGGTACGCGCCAAATCCGAACTGATAATCATATCAATATGCGTATCCCTCATAGATTCGGCAAGCAGCCGCACTTCTTGAATTCCTTTCTTGGTCAGGATGCTGACCATATTTTCTTTTTCTGGCCATGGAGCCAAATACTTTCCCACATTGGACCGGGACTCGCCATGCCGAATCAACACATACGTATTCGGTTGATACGCATTGCGCGATAAATCCTGAAGCGACCCTATTGCAAGTTTGTGCGTAGGATTGCGGTCGCACACCCATATCGGAAGCGGCGTTCCCCAATACCGCTCGCGGGAAATCGCCCAATCCTTCACATCCTTCAGCCACTCGCCGAACCTGCCTTGTTTGAGATGCTCGGGCACCCAATGAATCAATTCGTTATTTTGAATCAAGCGGTCTTTCAAAACACTCATGCGAATAAACCATGATTGATGCGCATAATACAACAAGGGTTCATGGCACCGCCAGCAAAACGGATAGGTATGCGTAATAGTTTCGGTTTTATACAGCACGCCATTGTCTTTGAGCCATTGACGAATGGCCGGGTCTGATTTTTTCGCGGGCTGATTAGCCCATAACGCAACATCCGAAATGAAATTGCCTTGCGCGTCCACCGTGTGGTATTCGGGCAATGCATAGCGTTTACCCAAATCATAATCATCAATACCGTACATAACAGCAGTGTGCACGATACCTGTTCCTTCTGTTGCAGTGGCAAAACTCGCTGGCAAAACTTGAAATGCGTTTTCAATATTTTTCGGATTCGCGTTTTTGATATACGGAAACATCGGCTCGTACCGCATACCAACCAAATCAGAACCGCGCGATTCCCGGATAATCTCATACTCATCCTGCAACACCTGTATACGGTCTTTGGCAATAATGTATGTCGTGCCATCTGTGGTGAGCGGAGTCGAACCGCCTGTGGTGAGCGGAGTCGAACCACTATTTTTTTGCTTGAGCCATACATACGCAATATCAGGATGAACCGCCAACGCCACATTTCCAGGCAAAGTCCATGGAGTTGTGGTCCAAACCATAAAATACGTGTCAGGGTGTTTGCTATCCGCTACTTTGAATTTCACATACACGGATTCTTCTTGCGCATCCTCGTACCCTTGCGCAACTTCATGCGACGAGAGCACAGTCCCGCATCTGGTGCAATACGGAACGACTTTGTAATCCTGCTGGAGTAATCCTTTATCCCATGCTTTTTTCAAAATCCACCACAGCGATTCCATATATGACGCGTCATAGGTAATATACGGATGCTCCAAATCCAACCAATATCCGATGCGTTCGGTAAACTTATCCCATTCTTGTTTAAACCGCCACACGGATTGTTTGCATTTTGCGTTAAATGCAGCAATGCCGAATTGTTCAATGTCAGCTTTTGTTTTCGTTTTGATTTCCTTTTCAATTTGAAGTTCAACCGGAAGCCCGTGCGTATCCCAGCCCGCTTTGCGCAACACATTATATCCTTGCAAGGTTTTATACCTGCACACAACATCCTTAAATACGCGCGCAATCACATGATGCAGCCCGGGACCTGCGTTCGCGGTCGGAGGACCTTCAAAAAACACGAATTGCGGACGATCGGTTTGCGCGTTCACACGCTCAAATATCCGTTGTTTCTTCCAAAAATCCAAAATACGCTGTTCCAAATCCGGAAACGGCGAGGTTTTGTCTTGGTGCGTGTTTTCTTTTTTCATACGCATGATTTTCAGTATAATGGATTTATTACATACGAGATAATACGCCAATACCCAACAATCCCAATCCCATTTTGATAACTGTCATTGCCTGCGCAACTAATTTTAATCTGACGCTTTGAACTACGGGACCTGCATGAACAACATGATGCGTTTCGTACCATGCATTGACCATTGTGGCAACCTCGTACACATAGTTCGCAATATAATTGGGCGCGTATTCTTGAGACGCCTGAAGCACGACATCATGGAATTGAATCAATTTTTTCAGCAACACATTCTCTGCGTCATCAAACAATGCGAAATCTTTTTGTGTCCATGTTGTTTTTTTCGTTTTTACTTTTGCCTTTGCCTTGGCGCAAATACTTGAAAGCCGCGCATAGGTATACTGCACATATGGCGCGCTGTTG
>Ga0210030_1003053_pt1 | contig 11201 bp, 11 predicted proteins | sample CryGeymeta201523_FD_183986 | JGI IMG/M metagenome (GOLD analysis project Ga0210030, IMG submission 183986) | Groundwater microbial communities from Crystal Geyser aquifers in Utah, USA - Crystal Geyser metaG 2015-23 (SPAdes) (version 2) | ecosystem: Environmental > Aquatic > Deep subsurface >...
GCAGCTTCTTGATGCTGCGGCACAGCGCGGTGAGCTGTGCGCGGTCGGTGAAATTGCGGGCAAACAAGATCAGGCCACCCACCAGCGGGTGCTGCAAGCGTTTTTTATCGACCCTGGTCAGCGTGGTGCCGGCAATGTCGATGATCAAGGGAGTGTGTTGGGACATGAGGTTCCTTGCTTAAAATACTATTAAATAAATAGCTTATTGCGCTTGTTATATATGGGTTAGAGGCTACTTTTATCAATAAATTCGACAACGCAAAAGCTGGCCGCGTAGTCACTCTCGTCGGTGACACTGAGATGCGCGCTGAAATTTCTGGCTTCAAACCAGTCTTTCAGCGCGCCATGCAGCACGATCACCGGCTGGCCGCTGGGCAGCTTGCCCACCTCGCAGGCGCGCCAAGTCATCGGCAGGCGCAGCCCCAAGCCAATGGCTTTGCTGAAAGCCTCCTTGGCACTGAAGCGCGTGGCCAGGTAACGCACGCCGCGCTCGGGCCAGCGTTGGCTGCGCGCGTGCCAGGTGGCCAGTTCGGCATCGCTCAGGATTTTTTGTGCAAAGCGCTCGCCGTGCCGCGCCAGGCTGGCTTGAACACGCCGCACGTCGCAAATGTCGGTGCCAATGCCGTAAATCATGCGACCCCCATCCCTGCCTTGCCCCGTCGGGGGAAGGAAAAAAAGCCGCCCGACAGCGTCAGGCACGGTGATCGGGTCAGGTGGCCGGGCTTTGGGGTGAAACGCGCGCGCCGACAGCCGCCGGCACACTGCATTCTCAGCCTCGCGTGTGTTTTCACCGCAAAACTGCATGCACATGGCCCGGTCGCCGCGCCGGGTTGGCAAGATGCCATCCGCGATTCAAAGATGCGCACTTTTGCCACTGCGTCGTCAACCCACATATGGCAGATGGCCACCGAGCGCAATGCAGCGCAGGTAGTCCTGGACGGTAGCGGCGTAACCCAATTCGAGTGCGTCGGCAATCAGCGCGTGGCCAATCGACACCTCGCTCACGGCGGGCACCTGCGCAATAAAGGCGGTGAGGTTGTCACGGTTCAGATCGTGCCCGGCGTTGATCTCCAGCCCCGCGTCCAATGCCGCCTGCGCCGCTTTGGCAAAGCGCGCCAGCTGGTGTGGTTGGTCTGGCGTGCCCCAGGCGGCGGCGTAGGGCTCGGTGTAGAGCTCAACCCGGTCGGCACCCACCGCTTTGGCCGCGGCCATCGGCGCGGGTTCGGCGTCCATGAACAGGCTGACACGCAAGCCCCAGGCGTGGGCCTGGTCGATCAAGGGTTTCAGCCGCGCCGCATCCGCCGGGAAAGCCCAGCCGTGGTCGCTGGTGAACTGGCCTTGCGCGTCGGGTACAAACGTCACCTGGTGCACCGGCAGTCTGGCCGCCACCAGTTTGCCCACCACTTCCATCAGGTTGTGAATCGGGTTGCCCTCGATGTTGAATTCACGATCGGGCCAGGCCTGCAGCAGCGTCGCCAGCTCAGGCACGTCGCTGCCACGAATATGCCGCTCGTCGGGCCGGGGGTGCACGGTGATGCCGTGCGCACCGGCCTGCAAGCACAGCGTGGCCGCGCGCGTCGGACTGGGAATGCCCAGGTGGCGCGTGTTGCGGAGGGTCGCCACCTTGTTGAGGTTGACCGACAAGGCGGTGTTGGGTTTCGTCAGGTTCACGATGGGACTCCAAATATAGGTCAGGGTGGTCCAGGCAAGCGGCCAGCGCACGCCCGCAGCATCACAGGTTCTGCAAATCGATCATGATTTGCCGGGTGCGCAGCGCGCTCACCCCGCAATGGTAATTGAGCAGCGCGCGCAGCTGCGGTTTGAGCTCGGCCGCCGCTGCGGCGCAGGCGCGCAGCACATCGGTGAACGCCTCACGTCCACCCAAAACCTGCTGCAGCGCCATCCACTGCGCTCCGCTTAAAGTAGCACGATCGGCTGCATTTGCCTGGCGCAAGCCGCCTTCGGGCACCAGGCTGTAACGTGCCTCGGGATGCAAGGCCAGTAGCGTCATGGTTTGCGCATCGAGCTGCGGCAACAGACCAATTTCGCGCAGCAGCAGCAGCTCAAAAGCGCGCAGGGCTGACTCGAGCACCTCACCGTGTTCGCTGGCAATCACCTGCACCACGCTGGCGTACAGGTCAAACAGGCGCGGGTGCGGGTCTTCGCGCGCCAGCAGGTTCAACAGCAACTCGTTGAGGTAGTAGCCCGACATCAACGCGTCGCCGGTGGGCATGACGTGGCCGCCCTGCCATTCGGCGGCTTTCAGGGTTTTGATCTCGCCGTCGCCACCAAACGCCAGGTGCAGCGGTTGCAGCGGCAACAAAATCGGACGAAAACTGGAGCTGGGCCGCTTGACGCCCTTGGCCACCAGCGCGATGCGACCGTGGTGGCGGGTAAACACCTCCAGAATCAGGCTCGACTCGCTCCAGTCGTAGCGGTGCAACACATACGCTGGCTCAGCAGAAATACGGTGCGCGGCCACGGTTGCCAGGCGTCACTTGTAAAACGCTTCAACCTTGCCTTTTAACTTGATCAGCAGCGGGTTGCCCTTGCGGTCGCGCGTCTTGCCCGCGGGTACCTTGACCCAGCCTTCGCTGATGCAGTATTCCTCGACGTTCGTGAGTTCCTTGCCGTTGAAATGGATGCCAATGTCGCGCTCGAACACGGCGGCCACATGGTGGGGGCTACGCGGGTCGGTCGACAGACGGTCAGGCAAGGCGGGGACAACAGAGGTTGGCATGGTGTCGGTCATGGGAGAGTTATGTTGCGAGGATTGAATACCGCTCGATTTTCGTGCATTTGACAAGCCCGAACCCAAACACAGAGGATTCAATTTGATGTGCGAGGACGCAAACCAAGGCTTCAGGTCAACCCCGGGACGGCGACTGAACGATTGAGTGACAAACCACTCGCGCCGAGGCAATCACTGTGTAGCAAAGCGCATCGACCGGCTGATTCAGCAAGAACCGTGTACTGGCTTCGACCCAACATCTCTCTCACATGACCGGGAATCGTCCCCCAGCAGTTCAGGCAAACTGCAAGCCAGTCGGGTTCAGACGGGTCTGGATTTTGCCCAGCAAAGCGCGGCAATCGACCTTCAGGTTGTCCATCAACGCGCTGCGGCTGATGAAATACGGTACGCGCGTCCCGCGGTGCTCTACGGGCTGCCCTACCTGCTCGAAATGAATACCAAAGCGGCGCAACTGGCGCGCCAGACGCGGCTCCATCATGGCAAAAACGCCGTCAAGACCTTTGTTCAGGCCCATGGCGGTGATGGCCAGATACAGCCCAAGCGCCACCGAAGGAAAGAGTTTTCGGGCGTCGTCGCTGCCAGATTCGGCGTCGCGCAGACGCTCCTGCGCGGGACATTCACCTGGGCGACGTCGACGGAACTGCCCGGCAATGGCCAGGCGCGAAATCTCGCCATAACGCTTGCGCCCAGTACCCTTTGCGACGTCAAAGGTCCAATCGAGCGACCGGCCGCAGACTCTTTCAAATGGGAATCCCTGGTTGGGCGCACTTTGGTCAGCCAAAATCAGGCGAACACAGCCCACATACGACTGGCTGGCTTTGTGGCGCAACAGGCAATGCATGGCGCTGTGATCAAACTCGTCTTGTTCGAGCAGGTCTTCACGGCACTGCTCGAAACCCAGCTCCTCGCAATACACCTGGTGGCGGATACGAAACACCTTGTCGAGCATGTCTTCCTGATGGGCAGGAACAATATCAAAGTGGCTTTGGAACAGTTCGGCAAGTGGTGAATCAGTCATGGAGGTCGTGGGTTAGAAGCTCAAAACAATAGGGTCACCTGCACACTGCAGACCGGGCTTCACCTCAATCCAACGCGCCTCTTCGCTGCAGTTGCCCGAGTGTAAGAGACCTGAACGGCTTCCGGAGCTGGCAATTTGTAAGCACAAGTTACAAATGCAAGGTGTAAAAAGCCAAAAATCTACTCGTAACCAAACGAGCGCACCCGCGCCTCATCGTCGGCCCAGCCTGAGCGCACTTTCACCCACATCTCAATAAACACTTTGGCGCCCAGCAGCTTTTCCAGCTCAACGCGGGTTTCGGTGCCGATACGCTTGATGCGATCGCCCTTGTCGCCGATCACCATGGCCTTGTGGCCATCGCGCTCGACGACGATGGTGGCGGCAATGCGTAACAGGCGCTTTTGCCCTTTTTTCTGTGGTGGCTCCTCGTCAAATTGGTCGATCACCACGGTCGAGGTGTAGGGCAGTTCGTCGCCGGTCAGGCGAAACAGTTTTTCGCGCACCATCTCGGCGGCCATGAAACGTTCACTGCGGTCGGTGAGCTCGTCGGCCGCGTACCACCACGCCTGCTCGGGCAAATACTTGGTACAGATGTCGAGCAGGCGTTCAATATCTTTGGCGTTTTTGGCCGACATCGGCACAAATTCAGAAAACGCGTGCTTGGCCTGCATGTCTTGCAACCAGGGTGCAATGTCGCCGCGGCGGTGCACGTTGTCGAGCTTGTTGGCAATCAGCAACGTCGGGATGTCCTTGCCCAGCAGCTGCAGCACGCGCGCGTCGGCCGGTGTGAAACTACCCGCCTCCACCACAAACATAATCAAATCCACGTCCGCCACCGCGCCGACCACGGTTTTGTTGAGCGACTTGTTCAAGGCGTTGCCGTGCAGGGTCTGAAAACCGGGCGTATCGACAAACACAAACTGGGTGGCGCCCACGGTATGCATGCCCGTGATACGGTGGCGGGTGGTTTGCGCCTTGCGCGACGTGATGCTGATCTTTTGCCCAACCAGCGCGTTCAACAGTGTGGATTTACCCACGTTGGGTTTGCCAACGATGGCGATCAGACCGCAGCGCTGACCTGCTACGGCAGCTTGCTCGGACCCGGCCGGGCGCATGTTGCGGTGCAGCCCGGCCAACATGGCCTCAAGGTCTTTTGGGTCTTGCGCGCCCGTTGGCACTGCGTCAGTAGCTATATTTTTTGAATTGTTCACGGTATCTTTCTGGACTTGAGGGTTTGCAGCATGGCAGCTGCTGCTGCTTGTTCACCAGAGCGGCGCGAGCCGCCGATGCCCCGCTCGGACAGGCCCAGCTGCGCAATCTCGCATTCAACGTCAAACGTCTGCTTGTGTGCTGCGCCTTGGGTACCCACAACAGCGTAGGCCGGCAGCTTCAGGCGCCGGGCTTGCAACCACTCCTGCAATTCAGTCTTGGGGTCTTTGCCAATGGCCTGCATGTCGGGGTTGATGGCAACCGAGTGGTAAAGCCGCTCAACCAAAGCCTGCGCCGCGGCAAAGCCACCGTCGAGGTAAACCGCGCCAATCACAGCTTCGAGCGCATCGGCCAGAATCGACGGGCGCTTTTGCCCACCTGAACGCATTTCACCTTCGCCCAGGCGGATGACGTCGGGCAAACCCAGTTCAACCGCCAGCGGGTGCAATGCATCCTGGCGCACCAGACTGGCGCGCACCCGGGACAAATCGCCCTCGGGCAAACTGCCTAACCGCTGGTACAAAAGATGAGCCACACACAGCCCCAGCACCGAATCGCCCAAAAATTCCAGCCGCTCGTTGTGGTCGGCAGAAAAACTGCGGTGCGTTACCGCCAATGTCAGTAGCGACAGGTCAGCAAACAGGTAATGCAGGCGCTGTTGCAACGCTGCCAGGCTATCTTTCAAACGCGCACCTGTGCTTTCACCGGCCTAACGCGAACTGCCAGCGTATTTCAGCGTCAGGTAGGCCGGGCCTGCCAGGTGGATTTCTCGCTGGTATTCGAAATTAACCACCACCTTGTCGTTTTCCTTGGTGACTTCGATGTCTTTGCCAGAGATTGAGGTAATGTTGTCAATGCTGGCAGCCTTGTCAAAAATGCTTCTTACCTCAACAACGGTATTACCTTCGGTGGACTTCCTGGCGGCTTTTTTGATCGCCTGAAACTCGATTGCCGTGGGAATGACCTGTGCCACGATGACACCGGTGACCGCCAACACAATTCCGACAAACAACAGGCTGAACAACGACATGCCGCGCTGCGTTGATTTGTACGTGTGCGTCATAAGAAGCTCCTGATCAATTGAACGAACCGATGCGTTTGAGGTTACCAAAATTCATCCAGACAAAAAAAGCCTTGCCGACAATGTTTTTCTCGGGCACAAAACCCCAATAACGTGAGTCGAGCGAATTGTCGCGGTTGTCGCCCATCATGAAGTAGTGACCGGCGGGCACCTTGCAGACGACGCCCTCGACACTGTAGCGGCAATTGTCCCTGAAGACAAAGTCATCGGCGCCGGGGATGAAGGCCGGCCGCGCGTCGTCGTTAAGCAGTTTGTGCTTGACCGTACCCATGTCTTCTTCAAACTGCTTGAAGTAGCGCATCGTGTCTTCGTCAAAAAACTCGGGCAAGGCGTTGGTGGCCAGTGGCTGACCGTTGATCGTCAGACGCTTGTTCAGGTAGGCCACTTCGTCACCTGGCACGCCCACCACCCGCTTGATGTAGTCCAGGCTGGGCCGCGGCGGGTAGCGAAACACCATCACATCACCACGCTGCGGTGGCGTGCCCTCGGTGATCCTGGTGTTGAGCACCGGCAAACGCAAGCCGTAGTGGTACTTGTTGACCAGAATCAGGTCACCCACCAATAGCGTGGGAATCATCGAGCCCGACGGAATCTTGAACGGCTCGAACAAGAAAGAGCGCAGTACAAACACGGCAATGATCACCGGGAATAATCCAGCCGTCCAATCCAGCCACCAGGGTTGCGCGAGCAGTTTACCTTTGGCCTCGACCAGGTCAACGTCGACCTTGGCCACACCCAGCTTGGTCAACTCTTCATTGCGACGCAACGTCTGCGCTTCCAGCTCGGCGGCGGCTTTTTGGCGCTGCGGCAAAAAGTAAAACCGCTCGGCCAGCCAGTACACACCAGTGACCACGCTGGCCAAAAACAACAACAGCGCAAAGTTGCCCTCGACCATGCCAAAGTACCAGGCCCCAACGTAGGCAACAAACGCGCCCAGCACAAAAGAAGTCAAAGCCTGCATCACGCGTCCACCTTCAAAATAGCCAGGAAAGCCTCTTGTGGCACCTCGACCGAACCAATCTGTTTCATGCGTTTCTTGCCTTCCTTTTGTTTCTCAAGCAACTTGCGTTTGCGGGTAATGTCGCCGCCATAGCATTTGGCGATCACGTTCTTGCGCAGCGCTTTGATGGTCTCGCGGGCAATGATGTTGGCACCGATGGCGGCCTGGATCGCCACGTCGTACATCTGTCGCGAAATGACTTCGCGCATCTTGGCCACCACCTGGCGACCGCGGTACTGCGATTGAGAGCGGTGCACGATGATCGACAAGGCGTCAACTTTTTCGCCGTTGAGCAAAATATCGACCTTGACCACGTCGGCGGTGCGGTACTCCTTGAACTCGTATTCCATCGACGCGTAGCCGCGTGATACGCTTTTGAGCTTGTCAAAGAAATCCATCACGATCTCACCCAGCGGCATGTCGTAGGTGAGCACCACCTGACGGCCTTTGTAAGCCATGTTCATCTGCACACCGCGCTTCTGGTTGCACAGCGTCATCACCGGGCCAACATATTCTTGCGGCATGTACAGGTGCACGGTGACAATCGGCTCGCGGATTTCTTCCAGGCGGCCCTGGTCAGGCATCTTGGACGGGTTCTCCACCATCTTGACCGTGCCATCGGCCTGTACCACCTGGTAGACCACGCTCGGCGCGGTGGTGATCAGGTCCTGGTCAAATTCTCGCTCCAGGCGCTCCTGCACGATTTCCATGTGCAGCAAGCCCAGAAAGCCGCAGCGAAAACCAAAGCCCAGCGCTTGCGATACCTCGGGCTCGTAGTGCAATGAGGCGTCGTTGAGCTTGAGTTTTTCCAGGCTGTCGCGCAGACCTTCATACTGGTTGGCCTCGGTCGGGTAGAGACCGGCAAATACCTGCGGCTGGATTTCCTTGAACCCTGGCAACGGCTCGCTCGCGGGCGCCAGCGCCGCGTTGCCACGGCGGATGCAGGTTAACGTGTCGCCCACTTTGGCCGCCTGCAGCTCACGAATGCCGGCGATGACATAGCCCACCTCGCCCGCATGAAGCACGTCGCGCGGCACATCGGTGGGGGTGAAAACACCGAGTTTGTCGACGTCATAACTGGTGTCGGTGGCCATCATGCGGACGCGGTCACCTTTGGCGATACGGCCATCGACCACGCGCACCAGCATCACCACACCGACATACGAGTCAAACCAGCTGTCAATGATCATGGCGCGCAGCGGTGCTGCCGGATTGCCCTTGGGCGGCGGAATACGCGCCACCACCGCTTCAAGAATGTCGTCCACACCCATGCCGCTCTTGGCCGAACAGGCGATCGCCTCCGATGCGTCGATGCCAATGACGTCTTCGATTTCGGTCTTGGCGTTGTCAGGGTCAGCGTTGGGCAGATCCATCTTATTGAGCACCGGCACCACTTCCACGCCCAGGTCCAGCGCGGTGTAACAGTTGGCCACCGTTTGCGCTTCAACGCCCTGACTGGCGTCGACCACCAGGAGGGCACCTTCACAAGCCGACAACGAACGACTCACTTCGTACGAAAAGTCGACATGGCCAGGGGTGTCGATCAGGTTGAGGTTGTAGGTTTGACCGTCGCGGGCGGTGTAGTTAAGCGACGCCGTCTGCGCCTTGATGGTGATACCCCGCTCTTTTTCGATATCCATCGAATCGAGCACCTGTGCCTGCATCTCACGCGCCTGCAGCCCGCCACAACGCTGGATCAGGCGATCGGCCAGTGTCGACTTGCCGTGGTCAATGTGCGCGATGATGGAAAAATTTCGGATGTGATTCATCGAAGGGGACAACAGAAAAAGGGCGCGATCCCGTCGGGCGCGCCCTGCGCGGTGCCACCAGGCACCGATGATTTGGTGGGGCCGATTGTAATTGGCTAATGACCCGTGTGCCGGTTAACGCGCCGGGCGGATCACCACCAACTGCGCCAGGTTACCACGGCGCACCAGCAGCAGCAGCGGCTTGGCCTTGTCGACCTTGCCGATGGCCGCTTCAAATGACTTCAAATCGGTCACCAAGGTGTTGGCCACCTGCAAAATCACGTCGCCTTCGCGCACGCCCGCACGGGCTGCAGCGTCAGTCGCTGCTTCGACGACGACGCCACCTTTGATTTTCAGCTCTGACTTCTGCGCTTCGGTCACTTCGGTCACCATCAAACCCAGACTTTGGGCCGCGTTGGAACCCTTGGGCTTGGCCGGTGTCTCGGCTGCCTTGGCTACCGGCTTGTCGGCCTCAACCTCGGCAATCACAACGGTCAAGTCTTTGTTGCTGCCCCGGCGAAACACCGTCAGCGTGCTCTTGGTGCCCGGCTTGACGCCACCCACCATGCGTGGCAGGTCAGAGGCTTTTTCTACCGGCCGACCATCAAATTTGAGAATGATGTCACCCGCTTCAACCCCCGCCTTGTCGGCCGGTGCGCCAGTCTCGACTGCGCGCACCAAAGCGCCTTGCGGCCGACCCAGGCCAATCGATTCCGCCACCTCTTTGGAAACCTGGTCTATCTGCACACCAATGCGGCCACGCGTCACACGACCGGTAGCACGCAGTTGTTCGCTGACACGCACCGCCTCATCCATCGGAATCGAAAAAGAAATACCCATGGAGCCACCCGAGCGCGAATAAATCTGGCTGTTGATGCCCACCACCTCGCCACGCATATTAATCAGCGGGCCACCCGAGTTGCCGGGGTTGATCGCCACGTCGGTCTGGATGAAAGGCAAATAGTCGCCTGTGTCACGCTGCTTGGCGCTGACAATGCCGGCGGTCACGGTGTTTTCAAAACCAAATGGCGAGCCAATGGCCACCACCCATTCACCCACGCGCAGACGGCTGACGTCCCCAACCTTGACGGCGGGTAGTCCCGTGGCCTCGATTTTGACGACAGCGACGTCGGAGCGCTTGTCGGCACCGATAATCTTGGCCTTGAATTCGCGCTTGTCGGTCAGGGTGACCACCACCTCGTCGGCGCCATCGACCACATGGGCGTTGGTCATGATGACGCCGTCCGAGCTCAAAATGAAGCCAGAGCCAACGCCGCGCGGTTGCTCGTCATCGGGCAATTGCGGGTGATTGCGCGGTGGCGTCTGGCGTGGAATATTGGGTACGGGCAGGCCAAACCGACGGAAAAATTCCAGCATGTCCGGGTCAATTTGTCCGCTTTGGCCCTGGCGTGGTGCCACTTTTTCAAGTGTGCGGATATTGACCACCGACGGGCTCACCTGTTCGACCAAGTCGGCAAAATCCGGCAATGCGCGCGTTTGTGCACTGACACTCGTCGGCGCCCATAAAGCCATGGACCCCGCCAACAGCAGCCCACTGGCCAAACCTGTGTACAAACGCTTCCAACTTGATTGAATCATGTTCGACCTTTCCTGTAAAAAACTAAAACAACATGGCATCTCATTTTTTTCTTTCAAGCGCCTGCAAAAAACCCGTCAGGGTAGACGCGGGCACCTCACCCACGGCCGTCAACCACCACTGGCCTGACTGACGCATACGCAACTGGGTTGCCCCCATGGACAATGACTCGTGGGCAGCCACCCAACGGTGGTGCTGGGGATCGAACGGTTCGATGAACAGCGACACCGACGCCAAGCCATCAGAAAAAATGCACTGCAATGATTGACGTCCAGCGGCCTCATCCGGTTCCGCACGCGCGTAACAGCGCACCGGCGAAAAGCCGGGCACGGGTGGATTGAGCGTCCAGCCCTCGTCATCTACCGTCGTCCTGCGCATCCTGGGGTTACGCACCTGGTAACCCTGGGTGTTGTTCATCAAGACCTTCAACTGGTCAAAACTCAATGGCGCGTTAAATTGCAGTTCAGAGAACGCCGCCTGTTCCAATACCTTGTTTGCTGCGTCCAGAGTCTGCAACTTGACGATCAGCCCACTCGCACGATCCGTCCAGATACGGTAGCCAAAACGCAGCTTGTCTACCGGCACAAGTTCAACAACGTCGGCCTGCAAGCCCGCCACACGCGCGTGTCCACCAGGATAGATTTGATAAAAACGCGCAACCACCGTATCAGTGCGCTGCAATAAATGCGGGAACAGGCCCAGTGAATCCCGCGTCTCCTGGATGACGGTGCGGCTGTCGGGTAAAAATGTGACGACCGCATCGTTGTGCCGAAAGGTCGATCGTGGCATACCCGTC
>Ga0210030_1003069_pt1 | contig 11178 bp, 18 predicted proteins | sample CryGeymeta201523_FD_183986 | JGI IMG/M metagenome (GOLD analysis project Ga0210030, IMG submission 183986) | Groundwater microbial communities from Crystal Geyser aquifers in Utah, USA - Crystal Geyser metaG 2015-23 (SPAdes) (version 2) | ecosystem: Environmental > Aquatic > Deep subsurface >...
TTTCATGGCGCGATACGTCTATATTAACGGTCAAGTAATTTTACTTTTATTTTTTAAAAATTTATAATAAATTATAAATAACAATTCAATACGCCTAACCCTCGTAGCTGATCTATGAGGTATGGCAGAAAAACCCCATCCTTGATACTGAGCTCCTCGTTTAGCAACTCAGGGATGGGTCATATCCGAAAGGATGTGAGCGATCAAAAGGTTGCTAGCTGGCGAGGAGCTTTGTGTTTTCACCAGCTGGCATAAATTAAAACCCATCCCTGTTATGCCTAAATTATTTGGAAAGAAACTTTTAATTTTCTTACTTTTAATAATTTTTATTATTATTGGCTCTGTATCAACTTATTTCTACTTACAAAAACAAGCCAAAGAAAAAGAAGCCGAGCAAACAAAGGCTCTTTTAGTAGAGGTAAACGAGGTTATTAACTTAATGGATGTTGTTAAAAGTGAAATGCCGACAGAATTATTAGAAACCCACGAGTATTTAATGAGCGGGGCGTTGGGAGGCAAACTTTATAGAACCGACCCGAAGTTGAAAGACCAAATAATGTATCACGGGGCAAAAACTCAGTTAGTTTATATCAACCCCGCCATAAAAATAAAAAAAGAACTCTGGATACCCATTTTTTACCACGAGGTAGCACATAATTACTGGCATAGCAAAAATCCAATAGAAACTTTTGAGGAGTTTGAGGCACAACTTTTCAACTCCGAAAATTACGCTTACACCATAAACGCTCAAGCGTGGGATTTAGTAATGAAGCATTACCCGATTACACCAGAAGAATTAAAAACCGAGCTTGAGCAGAGATTATTTAAGTCATACAGCAACGAAACCGAGATTTATAATGAGATGATTAAAGGCAATTTAGGGGCTAAAGAGCTATGGGTTAAAATTATTGAGGCAGACCTTAAAGAGCAAGAAAAATATCAGGAAGCATTACTTGAAAAATAGTGAGTTAAAGAGTAGGATAAAATAACTCTATGAGAGAGAAAATTATACGAATAATTTTTTCAATATTTTCTGGTTTTGGTATAGTTATTCTAATTTTTATTGGAGTGATGTTACTTTTTGTAAATGGATTCGGTATGAAAGAGGAAAGCGTCTTTGTGATTTTCGGGCTTATTATGGGTATTATTGCTTTTGGCGTTTTATCAGCTAAGGTCTACGACTACTTGAAGCGGATACTTGAAGCGGAAATAAAGAAATAGTGAGTAGCGGGGTAGGGTGAATTGTATTAGAATATAAAAAGACCTTGCTGTTGATATTTTAAAGGGTATCGTTTATTATTATTGTATTATGTTTAGTTTTTTTGGGAAAAAAGAGGTTATTCCTCAGGTTTTAATAGCTTATAAATGGCGTTTTCCTGAAAAGCTGGAGGTTTCTATTAACTCCTCAAAAGATGGCGGTTATATTGTTTATGTAAATAGTTTCCCCGGATGTGTAACTCAAGCAGAAACGGGGCGAGAGCTTTTTGAAATGGTTCACGATGCCGTTTATACATATCTTGAAATTCCACAAGAATACCAGCCGTATATGCCAACATTTTTTCCTCCAGAGGAATTACGAGAAAAATTAAATATAAAAATCCCAGAAAAATATCTTAACGAAAAAATGGTGTTGCAACGGACATAATGAGCGAATTTTATTTTCCTTGTAAAAGAAAAAAATTAATGAGAGCCCTAAAGAAATTAGGGCTTTCTATTGAACGCGGAACAAAACACGATTTAGCTAAGTGCATTAATAATGGAAGTAAAACTACTATTCCAAGACATAAAGAAATTAAAAGAGAAATTATTGAAAGCATAGCCTTATTTTTATTAGATAAAGATTTTAAAAAAGAAAAACTACTTGATTTACTGAGATAAGTTTAAACTTATGGCGCCAAATCGGGTATGTAAATATACTCAGTTTGTCGCTGGATGATAGTTCTAATATCGTCCAGCCAGCGGAGCAAGAAAGGACATTTTCCTTTATCCATATTTTCTGTTACACTTAGATAATAGTTAACTAATTAATAAAATACATATATGGCAAAAAGAAGAACGGGATTGGATAAACATAAAAAAACACATTCCCACAAAACCAAGAAACGACTGGAAATAAAAAGGCTTATGTTAGAAGCAAGGAAAAATAAAAAACATAAGCATTGAATAAAACAAAGACGCTCCCTGTGAGCGTCTTTGTTTTATTCTTGCTAAGAGTTATTAGGAGAGATGTTTGGAAATAAGTTTTATCATTTCAAACATATTAACAACTTCTTTTCCGCCAAATACTTTTTTCAAACTTTCGTCAGCATTGATATTTCGCTTGTCCTTTGGGTCTTGAAGATTATTTTTTTTGATATACACCCAAAGCTTTTTGACGACCTCTGATCTGGGCATGGGACCCTTGCCGACTATTACCGCCAGCTCGGCACTGATACTCATTGGCTTCATAAACGCAGAATTGCTTTTTTGTTCCATAAAATTGTTTATTAATTTATTCGGGTCCGACCTTTATATAACTATAAATAATTTATGGGTAAATAGCAAGTTTCCAAAAGACATCAATTCGTTCTTGATTTTAAACCAATCCATAGTTCTAAATGCGTCCAACAAGGGGAGCCAACGTGCACGAACAGAGGTCAGAGCCTCTGTTTTTGCTTTTGATATTAAATTCTTAATTTGTTATAATATTATTATGATTAATATTTTTAAACGAGAACCGAAACTTCGGCTTCTTTTTGTTGCCTCCGAGGCGGCGCCCTTTATCAAGGTCGGCGGATTGGGCGAAGTAATGCGTTCTTTGCCCAATGCTCTTCGGGCTTTAGGTCACGATGCTCGTGTTTTTATTCCTAAATATGCCATGATTGACCTTGAAAAATATTCCCTGCGTTTAGAACTTGAAGATTTGCGACCGGCGTCTTCAGAGGAAGAAGACCCGTACGGCCTTTTTGTTTCCAATGTTTTAAGGTATGACAGCGATTCGGGTGAAACTATCGCGTACTTTCTTGAAAATCTGGAGTATTACGAGAAGCGGGCAAATGTTTACGGCTACGCCGATGACGCAGTAAGATGGACGCTTCTTTCAAGAGCAGTTCTTGAATTTTTAAGATACTCTTCCTGGCGGCCGGATGTCATTATTTCTTGTGATTGGCAAGGCGGTCTCGTCCCCAATTATTCCCATACCATCTACAAAGAGGACCAGAAACTTTCAGCGATTGCTATTGTTTTTTCCATTCACAATCTTTCTTTTCAAGCAATGTTTGACCATCGTTTCGTATCCCAGATGGATTATGATTCAGGCAGGGAGGCGATCCCAGCCTTTAACGATCCGCGGCTTTTGAAACTTAATTTCATGAGGCGGGGTATTATGTACGCCGATGTCATTAACACCGTTTCAGCCACTTATAGCCAGGAGATTACCACAGCCGAATACGGTGAAGGATTGCATAAGCTTTTAAGCGAAAGACGCTCAAGGCTTTCGGGTATTTTAAATGGTATTGATACCGACATTTATGATCCCGAAACCGATCCCAATATTCAATTTCATTACGGCCTAAAAACGCTGGACTTAAAAATAAAAAACAAGTCGGCTCTCCAGCAGAAGTTTAACCTGCCTACCGGCAGGCAGGTTTGCCTTTTTGGCATTGTTTCAAGATTAACCGATCAAAAAGGATTTGGTTTGCTTATAGATGCGGGTGAACCGCTTCTGGAAAATTTTGACATCCAGTTAGTGGTTGTCGGTTCCGGAGAAGAGCGTTTTATGACTTTTTTTCAAGAACTGGCAAAAAAATATCCCAAAAAAGTCGGCATTCACTTGAATTATGATGAAGTTCTTAGCCATCTGGTTTATGCCGGCGTTGACGCAATTATTATTCCCTCGCGTTTTGAGCCATCCGGTCTGACTCAAATGGAAGCGATGCGTTACGCTACGGTGCCGATTGTCCGCAAGACAGGCGGTTTAGCAGATAGTGTTGTGGATTACGATCCGGCAAATCAAACCGGCACCGGTTTTGTTTTTGAAAAATTTGACAACCGCGCTTTCTACGGCGCAATGGTAAGAGCGATTGAGACTTATCGTTATCCCGAATTCTGGCGCGACATTCAAAAACGGGCTATGAAAGCCGATTTTTCGTGGACCAAATCAGCTCGCGAATATGTTGAGTTGTTTAAGAAAGCTGTGGAATATCATGTATTGGGCTAATTTTTTACATTTTTACCAGCCTGCGGGCCAGCAAGAGGACATAATGGAAGCAATTGTGGCTCAAAGTTATCGACCCATACTTAACGGCGTAAAAAAGAATAAAAAAATCCGCCTCACTTTTAACATTAACGGCGCGCTTCTGGAACTTTTTGATAAATATGGGTATCGAGATCTTATTGATATATTGAGAGACCTCGGCAAAGAAGGACGAGTGGAGTTTACCAGTTCTTCCAAATATCACGCTTTTTTGCCGTTTGCGGAGGAGAAAGAAATTATCCGTCAAATTCAGATTAACGATGAAACTAATAAATTTTACTTGGCTGATGGATATAAGCCGCAAGGATTTTTCCCGCCGGAAATGGCTTATAAAAAAGAGCTTGTGCTTATTTTAGAAGATTTGGGGTTCAAGTGGATTATTTTAGACGAGATTGCTTGCGGAGGAGAACCGGGCCGCGTTGATTACAAAAAAGTTTATAAAATTAAAGATTCTAACCTTTTAGTTTTTTTCCGCGAGAGGAGATTGAGTAATTTGATAATGAGCGCGGTTGTCCGCTCCGAAGAAACTTTAAAAGAGGCGATGAAAGATGATTTAAAGAGTGGTCGTTATTTGATTACGGCCATGGATGCGGAAACGTTCGGCCACCATCGGCCGGGTTTGGAGAAAATGCTTTTTGATGTTTTGGCGGCGCCGGAATTTGAACTGATTCAAATTTCTGACATCCCCAAACATTACAAAGATTACGAAGAAGTCTCGCCGGTTAAATCCACTTGGGCTTCCAGTGTTGAAGATATTAAAAACAATATTCAATTTCTTTCCTGGAATGACCCCGAGAATATTATCCATAAATTCCAGTGGGATTTTCTGAATATGGTTTTGAGAGAATTTTACAAAGTGCCGGTTGACGCTCCCGGATATCCCGTTTTGAGAGATAAAATTGATGCGGTCTTGGCCAGTGATCCCTTTTGGTGGGCATCGGCCAAACCTTGGTGGAGTTTAGAAATGATTGAAGTAGGCGCTTGGCGGCTTTTGGAGGCGATAGGGGCAATTCCCAATATTTCTAAAGATAAGGTTGATAGAGCTCGCGATTTTTACACCAAAATTATTTCCACGGCTTTTAATTGGCAGAGAACCGGTCGCATTCGGCAAATGATGAAAGAACAGAAATCAATTCTCCGGATTCCTTTCAAAGACAGGACGATTAGCAAGGCTGGAGCGGAGAAGGGAGTATATCACGCTTTCATTGATATGATGAAAAAATTAGAAAGAGAAGCAGCGAAGAAAGGAGAATACGAAAAAGCGATTTTGTGGCGAGATTCTATTTACAAACTGCAAAACAAGTTGGATATTTACGATACTATAAACGCCATTGATCTTTTGCGTGTCGAAATTCCTCATAAGGAAGTTGAAGAAATGATTGAAAAATACAAGGACAAGTACCGACAAATTCGCGGCGGCCAACCGGAACAGCGGGGAACCTAACCCTGTATGATCGTTTAAGCTCTTGGCGCCAAGTCGGGTATGTAAATATACTCATTTTGTCGTCGGATAATGGTTCCCGCCCAAAAATTTTTGGGTGAGGCTCGCTCAAATGGATTTGAGCGGCTAACGTCGTCCAGCCACCGGAGCTAATTGACTCTGAGTTAATTATAGTTTAAAATCTTCTTAAATTTAACCAAATCGAAAAAGCTAAATGAAATTTTTTAGCTTAAACCAAAATTCCCCGACAGTGGATTTTAAACAGGCACTGCTTGCCGGTTTGGCGCCGGATGGCGGGTTGTATTTTCCCGAATCTTTTCCTTGTTTTTCCCCAGAAGAGATAAGCGATTTAAAGAATAATTCTCTGGCGGAAGTGGGTTTCAAAGTATTATGCAAATGGCTGGAAAGTGAAATGGAGTTTTCTGAAATAAAGAAAGTTGCTTATGAAGCGTTGAATTTTCCTATTCCCTTACGAAAAGTAGGGGAATTTTTTATTTTAGAACTGTTTTACGGCCCAACAATGGCCTTTAAAGACATTGCCGCGCGTTCTTTGGCCTTGCTTATGAGTCGTATTTTACAAAAGGAAAATAAGAAAGCGGTTATTTTAGTGGCCACTTCCGGAGATACGGGCGGGGCAGTGGCGCACGGCTTTGGCAATGTGCCCAATATCAAAGTGGTGGTGCTTTATCCCAGGGGAAAAGTGAGCAAATTAATGGATATCGGTAACCCGAGCAATTTCATACGCATTTTGAAAGTGTTTGATAATAACCATGCCGCGTTTAAGAAATTAATCAGGGTTGTGAAAGTCACTGATTCAGAAACAATTGCCGCCATAAAAAAAGTTTATACAGAGCATAATTATCTTTTGGACCCGCATACGGCCGTGGCTTGGGTAGCGACCGAAAACGAAAAAAATGATTTTACTAAAATTATCACCGGCACGGCTTCACCGGTTAAATTCAGCGACTCGATTAAAAAGCATACCGGAATTGAAGTTGACGACAGCCAAGCCATAGCGGAATTGGCGAAGAATTCCAGACGTAAAATCGAAATTAAAAATGATTATGCCGAATTGAAATCAACGCTTTCGTCTTTACCTATTTAATTCAAATATATGATTTTTTCTTTCATTGGTATGGCCGGGGCAGGGAAGTCACCTTGGTCCAATCGCCTGGATGGAAACCAGAGCAAAAGTTATAGTATAATCAATAATTATAAATCTTATGCGACCTTATCCTTCTAAACAATTTATATTCATTTTCGGATTCATAATAACCGCATCCCTGGGATATGGCGGCTACCGCTATGTCCTTACCGTAAAAGAGCTTAAAGAGGTTAAAAACAACTTTGCTTCAAGCACGCTAGAGTTTGAGAATAAAATTAAACAGCTTGAAACCGAGATTTCTCAATCTAAAACAGAAAATTTAGTTCTTATGAACTCGCTTGTTACCGAGCAGGCTAAAAATAATTTATTTGAGGAACAGATTGGTACGATCCAAGGCGCCGTCGGTGTCCTTGAGAAACTGAATAAAACGGACAAAGAACTCTTGCAAAAATACTCAAAAGTTTATTTTCTCAATGAAAACTACGTGCCGTCCAATCTTGCCGACATTGACCCAAAATATCTGTACAACAAAGAGCAGCCCCTTCAAATACACGCTAATGTCCAGCCGTATCTTTATAAAATGTTTGAAAGTGCCTCTTCAAGCGGCGTATCAATGGAAATAATCTCGGCTTACCGGTCGTTTGGAACCCAGTCATCTCTTAAACTAAGCTATAAAATAACATACGGCTCCGGCGCCAATAAATTTTCGGCAGACCAGGGATATTCAGAGCACCAGCTCGGAACCGCCGTAGACATTACAACTCCGGACACTGGTGAATCATTTTTAAAATTCGAAAAGACAACGGCATATAAATGGCTGACGGAAAACGCGTATAAATACGGCTTCATACTTTCCTATCCCAAACAAAATACGTATTACCAGTTTGAGCCGTGGCACTGGCGATTTGTCGGCATGGCTCTGGCTACAAAACTGCATGACACTAATCAATACTTCTACAACCTGGACCAACGCGAGATTGATTTATACCTTATTTCCATTTTTGATTAAAACGATAAGAAATATTAACATTAAAGAAACCCCCGCTCGTTTGGTGTGGGGGAAGGGCTGCAATGTTTGATTAAATATTTATTATTATGCCCAGTAGTGAGCCCGCGATAAATTCAGCTCTCAATTTGTCGAGCTTGTTATAAAGGCAAAAATAATTTATAAAAAAATAGCTTGGTGACCCTAAAAAGCAATGAGTATGCGAAAGTTAGATCGGAAGGAGTTTGAAAAAATCGTAAAAGAGGGAATAAGGGCAATTCCGGAGAAGTTTTTGCGAAAATTGGAAAATGTGGCAATTATTATTGAAGATGAACCTACCTTGGCCCAGAAAAAGAAACTCAATTTACACCCAAACTGGACCTTGTTCGGTTTATACGAAGGCGTGCCGCAACTGGAAAGGGGAGCGAACTACAGCGCGGTACTGCCTGACAAAATAACCATTTTTCAAGATCCGATTGAAGCGCTGGCTAGGGACGAGGAAGACATTAAAGAGATGGTAAAAAATACCGTCTGGCACGAAATTGCCCATCATTTCGGAATGGATGAAGCCAGAGTGCGGCAAGCCGAAGCCAGAAAAAAAAGAAACAACAGTCAATCTTAAAATGAAAACAAAAATCTATCAACTTTACCTCTCTTTTGTTAGAAAATACGGTTCTCCTAAAGAATTCTGGAGGAAATGGTGCAAGAGCGAAAAAACCAGCCAGGACCGGGAGGAAATCGCTTTGGGGGCAATCTTGACCCAGAGAACTAATTGGCGAAACGTGGAAAGGGCCTTAAAAAATCTTAAAGAAGCAAAGGCTTTATCAATTAAAAGAATTTATCAAATCGGTAAAAGAGATATAAAATTATTAGAGAATCTTATTAAGCCATCCGGGTTTTACAAACAAAAAGCCAAAAGGATTTATCAATTTTGTGAATTTATTGTTAAAAATCACGGGTCTTTGGAAAAATTTTTTGACCAAAATTTAGAAACCTGCCGGGAACAACTTTTAAAGATAAACGGTATCGGTCCGGAGACAGCTGACAGTATTTTGCTTTATAGCGGCGATAAACCAATCTTTGTGATTGATGAATATACCCGCCGCTTAGTCAAAAAGCAAAAAATCAGCAACCAACTTTTTTATAATCACCTTCAGCAATTATTTCAGCAAAATCTAGCCAAGAACGTTAAAATTTATCAAGATTTCCACGCGATGATTGTTTTGGAGGGCAGGGGAACTGACTGGGATTTAGAAACTCCAGTTAAACAAAAAAGTTTATTTTAAAAATGATAAAACCGTTTTCCGACAATATTATTTTTGTAGATACGGAATTCTCTAGTTTAGACCCCTATAAAGGCGAGATTCTTTCGATTGGCTTGGTAAAATTAAACGGCGAAGAATTATATTTAGAATTGGAATACGCAGGAGAAATAAGTGATTGGGTGAAAGAAAATATCGTTCCAACATTAAGGGGAGCAAAAGTAAGTCGGGGAGAAGCCATTCAAAAAATTAAAAGTTTTATCGGCGACAAAGAACCGTTTATGGTTAGTTATATTAACCAATTCGATGCCATATACTGGTATAAACTTTTTGGCTTAGAGAACAATCCTTGTTATTGGATACCGATTGATTTTGCCTCTATTTTGTTTGCTTTAGGAATTGCCCCCGAAAGTTATTATTTTGGAGATAAAAATAACTTTTATGAAAAAATAGGCATAGACCATTCTAAATATAAACAGCATAATGCCTTAGATGACGCAAAATTATTAAGGGAAGTTTACTTAAAATTTTTACAACTTAACCCGCAAGATTTAGAAAAAATTCAAAAATAAATTGGCCAACCCTTCAATAAACTCAGGCCAGGCAAAAAATTAGGCGAATAAGTGGACTGGCCATTATCGCCATTTTAGCGATTTTTTGGTAAAATGATTAATAATGATTAATATGGAATGTAGACAAAAGGAAAATTTAAAAAGCTGCCCCTGTACTTATCCTGGCTGTCCGAGAAAAGGGATTTGCTGTGAGTGTTTGAGGCATCATCTTAAAAAGGCTGAGCTTCCGGCCTGTTGTTTTTCGGCCGAAGCCGAAAGAACCTATGACCGCTCAATTGAAAAATTTATTCAAGACCAGAAAAAATGATTAGCGAGATTAATGTTTCAAGTCAAGAAAGATATCAGCTGATTGACATTACAGATGAAGTTGAGAAAATAGTAAAAGAAAGCGGTGTTAAAGACGGATTGGTTTTATTGTTTGTGCCCCATTCCACTGCCGGTATTTTATTAACTGAAAACGAAAAAAGTTTGAAGGAGGACTGGTTAGATTTTCTTAAAAAATTGGTTTCTGGTTTTGATTTCCAGCACAATAGAATTGATGATAATGCTGATTCTCATCTTCTTTCCGGTTTTATCGGACAGGAAAGAATTCTTCCCCTAAAAGGCGGCCAGATAATTCGAGGAACTTGGCAGCAAATTTTTTTATTAGAATTAGACGGGCCGAGAAAAAGAAAAATAATTGTTAAAATTATAAAAGATTAGATGTTAATCCCCAAAGGTCGCCCCTAAATTAAGCCCAGAATCGAATCTCTTAAAAACTATGAAAATTTCAAGTCCGGCTTTTGCCAATAACTCTTATATTCCCCAGAAATATACTTGTGATGGCCAGGATATTAATCCTTCCTTAGAAATTAAGGAGGTGCCAGAAGAAGCCGTGAGTCTGGTTTTAATCGTGGATGATCCTGATGTAGCCAGGGGAACTTTTTTGCATTGGCTGGTTTTTAACATTGAGCCGACAGTTTCTTTAATTAAAGAAAATGAGGCGCCCAAAGGAGGAATTCAAGGCCTAAATGATTTTGGCAAAGAAAATTACGGAGGACCGTGTCCGCCGTCTGGCACTCACCGATATTTTTTCAAAGTTTATGCTTTAGATAAAAATTTGGATTTAGAAGCCGGTTCAGATTTAAAAAAGGTCGACAAAGAGATGAAAGACCATATTTTAGGCGAAGCTCAATTGATTGGCCTTTATCAAAGAAAGTAATTCAAAGATTGAGCCTAATAAAAAATGTTTATGAAAAACTTAAAACCTTTAAGCGTTGAGGAATGGTTGGTTTGTGGAATCGGGATGTTTTTTATGGGATTGGGAATAGGCCTCGGTGCGGGAGTAATGAATTTTGGAATTGGATTTTTCATTTTGGGATTAGTATTAGAAATCCCGGCTTTTTATTTGGTATTTAAACACAAAAGAGAAAATGAGAAATTTAAATCGGAAAGAGTTTGAGAAAATTATCAAAGAGGGAATAAAGGCAATTCCGGAAAAGTTTTTGCGGAAATTGGAAAATGTGGCAATCGTTATTGAAGATGAACCGACCCCAGCCCAGAAGAAGAAATTAAATATTCATTCGGGCTGGACGCTGTT
>Ga0210030_1003070_pt1 | contig 11177 bp, 5 predicted proteins | sample CryGeymeta201523_FD_183986 | JGI IMG/M metagenome (GOLD analysis project Ga0210030, IMG submission 183986) | Groundwater microbial communities from Crystal Geyser aquifers in Utah, USA - Crystal Geyser metaG 2015-23 (SPAdes) (version 2) | ecosystem: Environmental > Aquatic > Deep subsurface >...
TCTAGTTTAAATCGTACTATGTAGTATGGAAACTCGTATTGTTTATCGCTCCCGTTATTACACCGATTGGTTTAAATCGTACTATGTAGTATGGAAACAATTTTTCATCTGCTTTTTTCTTGTCGTCTGCTTTTGTTTAAATCGTACTATGTAGTATGGAAACTCCATTCGTATCATCTCATCATATGCTTCGTCCGTCTGGTTTAAATCGTACTATGTAGTATGGAAACCCTTGAAGTTTGCCCGCACTCCGAGTGTATATTTCGTTTAAATCGTACTATGTAGTATGGAAACTTTTTTCTTCTGCCGTGCGTCCGCCATCGCTTCGCCTTGTTTAAATCGTACTATGTAGTATGGAAACCGTACGAAAAAATATCTATGTTTCTGTTTCGGGATAGTTTAAATCGTACTATGTAGTATGGAAACGAGATTGTGGAACAATACATTGAGACGACAAAAAGAAGTTTAAATCGTACTATGTAGTATGGAAACATTCCTCACCTGAAAGCCGTCCTAACATACTATCTCTGTTTAAATCGTACTATGTAGTATGGAAACGTCTGCCTCAATCTCATCAGATAGAGCTTCAATTTCGTTTAAATCGTACTATGTAGTATGGAAACTTTTTTCCAGAGCTTCGGATTCATTAACACTTCCATGTTTAAATCGTACTATGTAGTATGGAAACTAACGGTCAAGGAGCCGTTGATATTGCGACTTTAAAATGTTTAAATCGTACTATGTAGTATGGAAACCTATGTTCTCCCCCCGCTTTTGTAATAAAATATCTAAGTTTAAATCGTACTATGTAGTATGGAAACGAATTAATTTTCGACACACCACCTCGGCTTTTTGACCGTTTAAATCGTACTATGTAGTATGGAAACTTGTGTGAGAAACCGTAAGAGTAATATGCATAATGTGTTTAAATCGTACTATGTAGTATGGAAACTCAATTTTTTTGATGGTCATGCCCAAAATACCTTTTGTTTAAATCGTACTATGTAGTATGGAAACTATGATGATGATGATTGTTATAACGAAGTAAAATTAGTTTAAATCGTACTATGTAGTATGGAAACTTTCGTCATTTGAAATAAGGTTTAAGTTTTGCTGTAGTTTAAATCGTACTATGTAGTATGGAAACATTGCTTCTGATACACAACCACCAACAGGAGTAGTTGTTTAAATCGTACTATGTAGTATGGAAACCTCTACTCGGCAAGCGATGTCGTGAACGCAAATGCTGTTTAAATCGTACTATGTAGTATGGAAACTATCTTCAGCCATTCAATCATATACTACTACTGAAAAGTTTAAATCGTACTATGTAGTATGGAAACTATTCCCTACGGAATTTTACGAGCAGTAATAATATTAAGTTTAAATCGTACTATGTAGTATGGAAACCCTTCGAGAAGACCCATTATGTCAAATATATGCCATGTTTAAATCGTACTATGTAGTATGGAAACCAAAATAAGGTAAAAAACTTTGCTGATAAGAAAGAAGTTTAAATCGTACTATGTAGTATGGAAACCAAATCATCTCCTGGTGTACCATTCGCTGAATACAGGTTTAAATCGTACTATGTAGTATGGAAACTCTGAGAGTTTTGAAGGGCTTTTTGCGCTTCAGACTGGTTTAAATCGTACTATGTAGTATGGAAACCCATATATCCTTCATTTTGAAGTTTATGGCTTTTTGGTTTAAATCGTACTATGTAGTATGGAAACACGCCATACCTGTTCGTCCTCCTGCCCACCTGGAAGAGGGTTTAAATCGTACTATGTAGTATGGAAACCATACGAGGTAACGGAAGCAAAAGACGGAAAATATCAGTTTAAATCGTACTATGTAGTATGGAAACCTCTACACAGCAAGCGATGTGGTGAACGCAAATGCGGTTTAAATCGTACTATGTAGTATGGAAACCAAAGTGTTTCCCATTTTTCCGTAGACTTTTCATCTGGTTTAAATCGTACTATGTAGTATGGAAACTAAATTAAAAAAAGATGTGATTGATGTTTACACTAGTTTAAATCGTACTATGTAGTATGGAAACTCTATTAATAATATATAATAACAAAATAAAAATAAGTTTAAATCGTACTATGTAGTATGGAAACTTTGGTTGTTATTAATAATTACTTTTTTTTCAAAAAAGTTTAAATCGTACTATGTAGTATGGAAACTAACACGGCCGACGATGTTACTATGGTGTTTAACCTGTTTAAATCGTACTATGTAGTATGGAAACCTGCTTTTTGCGCTGCGAGATATCTTTCGTAACTATCGTTTAAATCGTACTATGTAGTATGGAAACTTACACCTTAGCTAGGTACTCAAAATATTTTGAAGGTTTAAATCGTACTATGTAGTATGGAAACCGAAATATAGGGGGGGGGCATGACCTTATGCATATTGTTTAAATCGTACTATGTAGTATGGAAACTTGTTACAGCTATCGGAATTATTCGGCCAGCGTGGAGTTTAAATCGTACTATGTAGTATGGAAACTGTTTAAGAATGGATGGGGAAGCGAACATAGAAACACTGTTTAAATCGTACTATGTAGTATGGAAACTGGTGAATGCGGACATATCGCGTGAGGTGTGGCTTTGTTTAAATCGTACTATGTAGTATGGAAACCAAGACTAGCCGGAGCGATGTGCTTTGGTGGATTTCGTTTAAATCGTACTATGTAGTATGGAAACAAAAAAAAGTAACTTGTCCTCTGTATCAATAAAATAGTTTAAATCGTACTATGTAGTATGGAAACCATATGAGGTAACGGAAGCAAAAGACGGAAAATATCAGTTTAAATCGTACTATGTAGTATGGAAACCATATGAGGTAACGGAAGCAAAAGACGGAAAATATCAGTTTAAATCGTACTATGTAGTATGGAAACCACGCGGCAACGATGAAATATGCGGCAAAATATTTTGTTTAAATCGTACTATGTAGTATGGAAACTTAATATATCTTTTCTGCCACTCTACCATGTATCCTGTTTAAATCGTACTATGTAGTATGGAAACGTACCGTGGCCTATGGGTTTCTCGCCTTCCCAGAGAGCGTTTAAATCGTACTATGTAGTATGGAAACTCATTTTCAACTTCTGGTATCTTGCCCCAAATATTGTTTAAATCGTACTATGTAGTATGGAAACACGGAGTGAATGATTATGTGGATTGCGGGAATGATGGTTTAAATCGTACTATGTAGTATGGAAACTGTTTCTGCCAGTTTCTTGAAGCTTCTGAATAGACATAGTTTAAATCGTACTATGTAGTATGGAAACCTCGATGTTTTCGAGTTCGTCAATACGTTCACAAAGGTTTAAATCGTACTATGTAGTATGGAAACGAGAGTGTAGAAACATCTACACAAGTAGGTCGTGAAGAGTTTAAATCGTACTATGTAGTATGGAAACGTTGGTGGAATTAAAAACGCACTAACAGGAAAAAAAAGTTTAAATCGTACTATGTAGTATGGAAACAAAATCGACACAGAAGAATAAAAAAAAGGCAAAATAAGTTTAAATCGTACTATGTAGTATGGAAACTGTATAAATAAAACGACGAGGAAAACACATTTTGAATGTTTAAATCGTACTATGTAGTATGGAAACTTATATCAATAATATATAATATAAAAAAATAATAAAAGTTTAAATCGTACTATGTAGTATGGAAACTTGTGTTTTCATACATTCTTTCTCCTCGTGCGTTATGTTTAAATCGTACTATGTAGTATGGAAACCGGATAAAATTTAAGAAAATAATGCGGAAGGAAAGGTTTAAATCGTACTATGTAGTATGGAAACCTTATGATCATTTTCAGTATGGCTTATTTCGTAGCCGGGTTTAAATCGTACTATGTAGTATGGAAACAATTCTTCACCTCGGCTTCCTTTATGTAGGTCATAAGTTTAAATCGTACTATGTAGTATGGAAACTCAATATTCGGATCACCTCCCAGATTCCATATCTTGTTTAAATCGTACTATGTAGTATGGAAACCCTTGTTTATACGCCTTCTTACCATTTTATTTTTTTGGTTTAAATCGTACTATGTAGTATGGAAACCACATCTTCGGAAAAATTGAACAAATTCCCCAAACAGTTTAAATCGTACTATGTAGTATGGAAACCTTGTTTATACGCCTTCTTACCATTTTATTTTTTTGAGTTTAAATCGTACTATGTAGTATGGAAACTCATCGCGGGGGCGGCAAAATATTTTGAGGCCAGAGGTGTTTAAATCGTACTATGTAGTATGGAAACCGTTAGAGCAAGCGGCAGAGCAAGCGAAGGCGGCAAGTTTAAATCGTACTATGTAGTATGGAAACTTCATACTCGCTATAGAACATAATTCTTGCGTATCTGTTTAAATCGTACTATGTAGTATGGAAACCAAAGGAAGAAAAAACGAAACTTCTTTCTGAAGCATATGTTTAAATCGTACTATGTAGTATGGAAACTATAGAAATACTATAAATCGGCTTTACAAAAATAAAAGTTTAAATCGTACTATGTAGTATGGAAACCAGGCCTGACAGTGGAAACATATCACGTAATTCATGTTTAAATCGTACTATGTAGTATGGAAACATGTATATTTTTCGTCTTTTGCGTCAAAAAATAAATGTTTAAATCGTACTATGTAGTATGGAAACATCATGTATGCTTCCTTTTCATTCTCCTCGCTTGCGCCCGTTTAAATCGTACTATGTAGTATGGAAACTGGTCCGAAAAGCCACAAAGTGTTGAATGAAGGATAGTTTAAATCGTACTATGTAGTATGGAAACTCGCACCTGCCGCCATTCATGATATGCCTGAAATATGGTTTAAATCGTACTATGTAGTATGGAAACCATGTATAATTTAGGAAGGAGAACATAGCAACTCCGTTTAAATCGTACTATGTAGTATGGAAACTCTAGCCATACCCCCACGGCCCATTTTTTGTTATTTAGGTTTAAATCGTACTATGTAGTATGGAAACTCAGGAGGGCAAGATATTATGCATATTACTCTTACTCTGTTTAAATCGTACTATGTAGTATGGAAACCAAAGTCTATGAACATCTGAACGCAGATGAAGAAGATGAGTTTAAATCGTACTATGTAGTATGGAAACTCTTTTTTGAATTCATCTTTACGCGTATGGGTAGCAAGTTTAAATCGTACTATGTAGTATGGAAACTTGAAAAAAATGTAATAGTCGATTTCAAAGCAGTTCAAGTTTAAATCGTACTATGTAGTATGGAAACCTTGACAGATATAAAGGCGAAGCAATGGCTGACGCCGTTTAAATCGTACTATGTAGTATGGAAACTTGAATTTCCAGACGAATATCGGCCCAAGAAATTTGGTTTAAATCGTACTATGTAGTATGGAAACTTGCATATATTTCGTCGGTCTTCTTCATAATATCGGTTTAAATCGTACTATGTAGTATGGAAACAATCTCCCTATCCCCTCTATCTGCTTCTTGCATTTCTTGTTTAAATCGTACTATGTAGTATGGAAACTATCAGCGGAAGAAAAAATGAAACTTCTTTCTGAGGCACGTTTAAATCGTACTATGTAGTATGGAAACATCAGGCGCAAACAAATATTTCGTAACGCAATATCGGTTTAAATCGTACTATGTAGTATGGAAACACAGAAGACGAAATAAATAAAGAAATAAATAAACTAGTTTAAATCGTACTATGTAGTATGGAAACCAAAAATAATGAAAAACATATAATATATAATATATAATGTTTAAATCGTACTATGTAGTATGGAAACTTTTTGGACACTGTATGTTTTCCGTTGGCCCATAGAGTTTAAATCGTACTATGTAGTATGGAAACTTCTTAACTCAATTTCGAATACATCGTCTTTACGGAGTTTAAATCGTACTATGTAGTATGGAAACTAATAAAATTTCTCATAATAAAATTTTTCGTCATAAAAGTTTAAATCGTACTATGTAGTATGGAAACAAGATGTCATAGTGATCGGTACCCCAACAGTAAAATATGTTTAAATCGTACTATGTAGTATGGAAACTTTTCCCTATTTTTTGTGCTGCTGCCGCACGGTCTGCTGTTTAAATCGTACTATGTAGTATGGAAACGCCATCCAATCACACGAAGCAACGGAGAAAGAAAAATGTTTAAATCGTACTATGTAGTATGGAAACTGTTTGTGTCGGGATAAAATATATTTTTGAACAGGTCGTTTAAATCGTACTATGTAGTATGGAAACACATATATATTCAATACGAGGGGTGTTTCGCCGTACCGTGTTTAAATCGTACTATGTAGTATGGAAACCACGAAATAGAACATAATTCTTGCGTATCTAAAGTGTTTAAATCGTACTATGTAGTATGGAAACTATATGCTGGCCGAATACTTCCAATAGTGGCGAGAGTGTTTAAATCGTACTATGTAGTATGGAAACTCATATCTTTTTCATCTGCTTCCTCCATCTCTTTTTGTTTAAATCGTACTATGTAGTATGGAAACCACGAAATAGAACATAATTCTTGCGTATCTAAAGTTGTTTAAATCGTACTATGTAGTATGGAAACATAGGTATATTTCATCGGTCTTCTTCAGAATATCGTTGTTTAAATCGTACTATGTAGTATGGAAACGGTGATAGTGTATGTTATTCCTTGCTTTTTATTCCCAGTTTAAATCGTACTATGTAGTATGGAAACTATATATCATTAATTCCAAAAAAAAATGTTTGTAATAGTTTAAATCGTACTATGTAGTATGGAAACTTTTTTTTCAAAAAAAATGACCAAAAAAACTGTTTTCTGTTTAAATCGTACTATGTAGTATGGAAACTTTTCAGTGAAGGGGAAAGCATACACAATGTCGCAGCGTTTAAATCGTACTATGTAGTATGGAAACTGTTCTATTCCGTGTAATCTGAATAACTCCACATTTTGTTTAAATCGTACTATGTAGTATGGAAACGGGCCCTATATGATGTGGCGGAATGCGAAAAAGAAAAGTTTAAATCGTACTATGTAGTATGGAAACTATTTTTTCCATCCAAATTTCCCCCCATCTCTTCTCGTTTAAATCGTACTATGTAGTATGGAAACTGATTTGATGGAAAAAACATCGCATATAAAATCAAGTTTAAATCGTACTATGTAGTATGGAAACCTTCGTCTTTCACGAGTTTGAATTTCCTTTTTATTGTTTAAATCGTACTATGTAGTATGGAAACACAGTTGAAGCTTGGACACCGTGAAAAAAAATATAACGTTTAAATCGTACTATGTAGTATAGAAACAATTTTAAAAACACAAAGTCTGTAAAACTCCAATCACCTGGTTTAAATCGTACTATGTAGTATGGAAACAGAATGGTTTCTTCGAGGTTTGAATATGTTTCTATGCGTTTAAATCGTACTATGTAGTATGGAAACGGTGTAGGAGATACTCCTACACCCGTTTCTACGGTTTAAATCGTACTATGTAGTATGGAAACGAAAGCTGCCATAACATGCATTCCCTACTTATTTCGTTTAAATCGTACTATGTAGTATGGAAACTCGGCGGCGGAACACCTATGAAACTTAAGCAAGAATAGTTTAAATCGTACTATGTAGTATGGAAACGAAGGGAGGTAAACAACAAAAAATGGATGCTGTGGGTGTTTAAATCGTACTATGTAGTATGGAAACTATCTGCGTCGGAATGAAGGAAAAATGTTGAAGTTGTTTAAATCGTACTATGTAGTATGGAAACGGGTTGGGTTTGGCTATGAAAAATTCAGCATTGACAGCGTTTAAATCGTACTATGTAGTATGGAAACCCACCTACCTAATGCCGATATTCTGAACTCAGGGTTTAAATCGTACTATGTAGTATGGAAACTGATTGAGGCTTTGACACCGTGAAAGAATATATAACTGTTTAAATCGTACTATGTAGTATGGAAACCCACCTACCTAATGCCGATATTCTGAACTCAGGGGCTTGTTTAAATCGTACTATGTAGTATGGAAACGAAGATGTTCAAGAGCTTATCAGCGATAGCGAAAATAGTTTAAATCGTACTATGTAGTATGGAAACTTTCATCTTCCGTCAAACCACATATCCTGCACATTATGTTTAAATCGTACTATGTAGTATGGAAACCGGTGAATTGTATGGTAAATAATACGGGGAGTACGGCGGTAGTTTAAATCGTACTATGTAGTATGGAAACGAAATAGTGAATGAAATAGGAAAAGAAAACCCGCAAGTTTAAATCGTACTATGTAGTATGGAAACCTTCGCTCAAAATAGTATTTTTGATTGCGGCGTTCGCGTTTAAATCGTACTATGTAGTATGGAAACTATTATAGGGAAAATTGACACATAACCCCGTGTCCCTGTTTAAATCGTACTATGTAGTATGGAAACATAGGTGGCGTGAAAATTCCCGCGGGGAAATTGTAGGGTTTAAATCGTACTATGTAGTATGGAAACTTTTCTATACGCTTAAGCGTAGATAAAGCATTTAATGTTTAAATCGTACTATGTAGTATGGAAACCAACTCGGAGATAATGTTTTCAAAATCTGATTTGAAAGTTTAAATCGTACTATGTAGTATGGAAACGGTTTCGGAAAGTATATACAACGTATCGATTATGGCGTTTAAATCGTACTATGTAGTATGGAAACATCTCGCAAATAGCCGCAAACCCGAAGCAAAGCCTTCAAGTTTAAATCGTACTATGTAGTATGGAAACATTCCTGCAGGGATATACATTCTCGGGGGAATACGTAGTTTAAATCGTACTATGTAGTATGGAAACCCGGTAAAACAGCTAAGAACTATGATAGCGCAAGCAGTGTTTAAATCGTACTATGTAGTATGGAAACTTATAGACATGTCATATTTGCATAAATCGATAGTTGGTTTAAATCGTACTATGTAGTATGGAAACATTCAGATATAGCATTCAATCTATCTGCTTTACTAGTTTAAATCGTACTATGTAGTATGGAAACGAAAAAGAGTATTAGCAATAGAACAAGCGGCAGCACAAGGTTTAAATCGTACTATGTAGTATGGAAACCCATGCTATCATAGACGACTACACACACACTATTGAGTTTAAATCGTACTATGTAGTATGGAAACTTCGTAAAAAATGAAAATAATAACTCGTAATCACTCACAGTTTAAATCGTACTATGTAGTATGGAAACTCGAAAGGGGTTTCTATACATATCAAATTCGTTTGGTTTGTTTAAATCGTACTATGTAGTATGGAAACAAAGAAGAGTAGTGGCGATAGAACAAGCGTTAGCGCAAGTTTAAATCGTACTATGTAGTATGGAAACTTTCACACTTTCGCACTCTTGATTTGTCATTACATGAGTTTAAATCGTACTATGTAGTATGGAAACGGTCGTGAAGAAAAAAAGTCTTCACAAAGAGAAAGGTTTAAATCGTACTATGTAGTATGGAAACTTGTTTTGTGAAGAAAATATACTTCTGGACAACACGTGTTTAAATCGTACTATGTAGTATGGAAACATATACTGAACAGGTCCCTTGCAAAAATAGATAATAGTTTAAATCGTACTATGTAGTATGGAAACCTCAAAAAAAACAGTTCATCATGCAAAAGGTGACAAGTGTTTAAATCGTACTATGTAGTATGGAAACGAAACAGTGATACTACACACACTCCAAATTTCATCTGCGACAGTTTAAATCGTACTATGTAGTATGGAAACCGGGACGGAATAAAAAGGAAATTCAAGCTGATAAGAGTTTAAATCGTACTATGTAGTATGGAAACAAAACGCAGTATGATAGGCTTCTTTCGCGTGCCAAGGGTTTAAATCGTACTATGTAGTATGGAAACTTTTTTGTACATCTATGTCGTCTTCTTTTTTCTTCGCTGTTTAAATCGTACTATGTAGTATGGAAACAGCAGCAGCGAGCAACAAAAAGGATAGATGTATTCAGTTTAAATCGTACTATGTAGTATGGAAACCTATGTTCTCTCTCCAGAAATAAATTCAAAAAGCATAGTTTAAATCGTACTATGTAGTATGGAAACCTTTTTTTTGAAAAAAAAGTAACCAAAAAAACTAAAATGTTTAAATCGTACTATGTAGTATGGAAACAAGCTTGGAGAAAAAATAAGTGTTGAGTATAGAAGAGTTTAAATCGTACTATGTAGTATGGAAACTATATAAAGATGAATTCAAAAAAGATATATTGAACGTGTTTAAATCGTACTATGTAGTATGGAAACCCGTTGACACCACAAACGGATAATAATGCAAAAGAAGTTTAAATCGTACTATGTAGTATGGAAACTCACTCGCCTCATCGAAAATTATGAGCGAAATTCTAGTTTAAATCGTACTATGTAGTATGGAAACATCAAAGCTTGTGAAGAAATGTATAAGATAAAGGGGTTTAAATCGTACTATGTAGTATGGAAACTGTTCTATTCCACCTGTATTGAATAACTTCACAACCGTTTAAATCGTACTATGTAGTATGGAAACGAGATTTTATTTTTTTGAAATTTAAAAAAATAACGTTTAAATCGTACTATGTAGTATGGAAACCTTGGCAATAATTATTTTTTCAGCTTCAGTGTCATAAGTTTAAATCGTACTATGTAGTATGGAAACCGTCATATGAAATATGGGCAGAGGGTCAATGGTGTGAGTTTAAATCGTACTATGTAGTATGGAAACTTGAAACGATACTATCAAAATTATAAGTATTTAGTTAAGTTTAAATCGTACTATGTAGTATGGAAACTTCGATGGATGATGGATGGGAACAGCAGCCGCATCCCGGTTTAAATCGTACTATGTAGTATGGAAACCTAATCTCCGAATATGGAAATATTCTGCTTTTTTCTGGTTTAAATCGTACTATGTAGTATGGAAACTGAGGACGGCGGCGAAATAAACAGGAGCTGCATGATAGTTTAAATCGTACTATGCAGTATGGAAACTCTAATATTAACGCCTGCTTCCAAGCATTATAATCAGGTTTAAATCGTACTATGTAGTATGGAAACACGATAGTCAAAAAATTCCTGTCTTTTCTTTGATTTGTTCAAATCACACCATTTTAAATATCCCTAAAAGTTATAAACAATAGCAAAGTTATACAGCA
>Ga0210030_1003079_pt1 | contig 11158 bp, 7 predicted proteins | sample CryGeymeta201523_FD_183986 | JGI IMG/M metagenome (GOLD analysis project Ga0210030, IMG submission 183986) | Groundwater microbial communities from Crystal Geyser aquifers in Utah, USA - Crystal Geyser metaG 2015-23 (SPAdes) (version 2) | ecosystem: Environmental > Aquatic > Deep subsurface >...
TTGGAAACCCCCACGCCTACGGCAATGCCCCTCCCGCCGGACATCCCCACCCCCACACCGACCGTCTCCCCTACGGGGACGATGACGCCGACTCCGCTGCCGACTTACGTCATCCTGCCCGGCGTCCAATACGAAGATCAGCACAACCGCTGGAATTACTGCGGCCCGGCCAACTTCTCGATGGCGCTCACCTTCTGGGGCTGGAAGGGCAACCGGGACGTGATCGGCCCGGCTGTCAAGCCGAACGACAAAGACAAGAACGTGATGCCTTACGAGTTCAGAGATTACATCACGGAAAGCGTTCCCGGCATGAGCGCGCTCATCCGCATGGGCGGCGACCTGGAGGTGCTCAAGCGATTGATCGCGGCCGGCTTCCCGGTGGTGGCGGAAAAGGGCTACTACACCTACGACTATACCGGAAAGTATAGCTGGCTCGGCCATTATCTCTTCACCACCGGCTACGACGATGCACAAGAAATTTTCGTTACGCAAGATACTTACCTGCGGCCCGGCGAGGACAGGCAGGTCAAATACGACGAATACCTCGAGGGCTGGCGCGCGTTCAACTACCTGTTCGCAGTCATTTACCCCACCGACCGTGAGGCGGAGGTGCTGGCTGCACTCGGCCCGTACGCAGACGAGACCTGGGCAGATAAACACGCCTTACAGGTCGCGCAGCAAGAGTCCCAATCCCTGACAGGCAACCAGCAGTTCTTTGCCTGGTTCAACGCCGGCAGCAGCCACGTCCAGCTTTATGAATATTTCGACGCCGCAGTCGCCTATGACCAGGCTTTCCACCTGTACGCCGACCTGTCAGAGGATTTGCGCCCGTACCGGATCATGTGGTATCAAACCTGGCCCTATTGGGCATACTACTATACCGGTCGTTATCAGGATGTGGTCAACCTGGCGGATACGACCCTCAACGACACGATTAGCGAACCGGTGCTGGAAGAGAGCCTCTACTGGCGCGGCCGCGCCGAGGTCATGATCGGCGGCGCGCCGTCCGCGATCAAGGATTACCGCGACAGCCTGGACATTCACCCCGGCTTTGTCCCCAGCATCCAGGCGCTGCAAGAACTTGGCCTTCAGCCTTAGATTATATGAAACTACTCCATTTCGCCGACGCCCACATTGACATGGCCAACTACGGCCGCCACGACCCGGAAACCGGCCTGCCGCTGCGCGTGCTGGATTTCCTCAAGTCGCTGGATACCATTGTAGACACGGCGATCAGCGAAAAGGTGGACCTGGTGCTCTTCGCGGGGGATGCCTACAAGGACCGCGCCCCAGCCCCGACCTTTCAGCGCGAGTGGGGTAGACGCATCATCCGCCTCTCGAAAGCGGGCATCCCGACCCTGCTCCTGATCGGCAACCATGACCTCTCCCCTGCCCTGGGCCGCGCCCACGCCATCCAAGAATTCGATACGCTCGAAATTCCCCACGTGCGCGTGCTGGATAGGCCTCAGTTTCTCAAGCCGGATGACCTCGGCCTGCCGGTGCAAGTCATTGCGGTACCCTGGATCTCACGCTCAGGCCTGCTGGCGACAACGAATATGAGTGCGGCTGATCCTTCCGAAATCTTCGCCAATCTCGAATCACGCATCACGGATCTCGTCCATGGCTGGCTGGAAGAAGCTGACCCGAGCCTGCCCATCATCCTGACCGCTCACGCTTCCGTGCAGGGCGCGACATACGGCTCCGAACGGATGGTCATGCTCGGCGCGGACCTGGTGCTGCCCGGCTCGCTGGTCAAGGACCCGCGGCTGGATTACGTGGCCTTGGGCCACATCCACAAGCCGCAGAATCTCAACGAGAAAGCCCATCCACCCGTCATTTACCCCGGCTCCATCGAGCGGGTGGATTTCGGCGAGGCGGCTGACGATAAATTCTATGTCATCGCCAATGTAGCGCGCGGTAAGACCGAGGTCGAATGGCGCAAGCTGGAAAATGTCCGCCCGTTCATTGACCGCCGCGTCGAGTTGCAAAAGGGGCAAGATTTGGGTGAAAAGGGGCAAGGCTTGGATGTCACCGAAGCGCTGAAAGCTGCCCTGCCCCCACCGGAAGAGATGGAAGGCGCCATCGTCCGTCTGATAGTGGAATATCCCCGCGAGTGGGAGACCTTGATTGACGAGCAGGCGCTGCGCCTCCACGCTGCGCAGGCTTTCGAATTTCACCTGGTCAAGCGGCCGCAAGTCGAAGCCCGCATCCGCCTGCCGGCCGATCAGACGGTCAGCAGCCTCTCGCCGCTGGACTTGCTGGAGCAGTACTGGCGCGCCAGCCACACCGAAGAGGGGGAGGCGGAGGCATTGCAAAAACTGGCGAGAGAAATCCTTGAGAGGGGGGGAGAGGGCATCACCGATTGAAATCGGGGGGCACGACCTCAGCGGTTGACGGCTCGAACGGTGGTCGTATCGCTACAGCAAGAGTGGGATGCATAGTGAACTGCCTGGCATCGAAACAGTTCAAGTGTGCCTGGCTCAGGTATTGCAGATTGGCTTATCTAACGTTTTGGGATAATTTCTTACTTTGAAAGTTCTTCTTCGAAAAGCTGAAGCAGGTAATTCAAAAGATTAGACCTCTTGCAAAAGTCTTCCGACTAGGATGTGCGACGCACTTTTCAACTCGCTGAAAGCATATTTGTCGCAAAAACAGCCATTTCTGTGCTTTTTCATTTTCATGCGACCGAAGTGTGTCGCACTTATGCAAGAGGTCTATTGTTAACCCGCTTTTCCAGTATCACGATATCAAATCTTTGTTTCATCTGCAAGATGAGCAGTATACATAGTAGATAACGGGGCCGCGTTCGCTGTTGGCAAGTCTAACTTCGATGGTGAAATATTCACCACTCGATGTATCCTCTACGAACACAGTTAATTCTCCCGAATTGATTAAAGAGCCTCGGTCCTCAATGGAATTTATTTCTAGATTATGGATATGGTTAGCTAAGTATTGACAAACCTCTTGATCGCCATTCGCCTGGATGCTAACTTTCGTGTCGGCCTTATCGAAATTTCCTTTGATACAAGCCTCTCCCCAAGCTCGTACTACAGCTGCGCTTTCCTCAAACGTAGCTGACAAGATTTTACTTGTTGCGCATCCTGCTAAATTAAGAGAAATTAAAATGCTCAGAATAGCGGCAAATCTGAATGGATATAATATAATTCGTTTCATGGTATTTCTCCTTATTATCTGATAGGAATATGCCACTCGGCATTGACGATTCGCTCCAGCCGACCAACATGAAAGCGGGATAAATCCCTGCCTCAGTTCGTGGAAGTCGGATAAATCCGACTCGTTACACAGCCCGAAGGGCTTCCATGTACTGAGCAGGCGGCTTTCAGCCCCGCGAAACCAGAATGGCTGAGCAGTTACGTTTTGGGATAATTTCTTACTTTGAAAGCTCTTCTTCGAAAAGCTGAAGCAGGTAATTCAAAAGATTGGATAAACTTTCTTTTTCCACACACCACTCCTGGCGGTATTTGCTCAACATAAGGCCATCAAAATCCACTCCCACTTGCAAGCCCGCCTCTGTGCGCGGCAACTCCACGCCCATTTGGAGTGCGAATTGTTGCAGATTTTTGGCTGTGATCTGGACCCGGCCAGTCACGCGCACCTGCGCGCTCGTGGCATCCTGCGAAATGACCTCGTAGTAATCATCGTTCCAATCCAGATCAATAGCAATGACGGTCGCAATCCCTTTTGGGCAGACATAGTCCAGCGTTTTATTCGCATTGCCAGAGGTGAGCGCCCTAATAAAAGATTTAGCAACGCCCTCCGGTGACCCGCTGCAGCCCGTCAATAACGAAAGGGAAACCAACAGCGACAGAATAACCTGGATAGCATTCCGGCGCTTCATGAGGCCATCTCTTTCAGGCCGAGATCGAATTCTTCCTTCAACCGGCGATAGTATGATGACTGATCCAGATTCACATCCAGGCCCTCTCCCAGCCCCAAGATGGGATTCTTGAAGGCAGACGTTAGCACCTGTTCGCTGAGTTTCACATCCTGATCTGAATGCCTTCCTGAATAAAGTTCCTGGACAAAATTGGCTGCGCTCGTCGCAGATTGTTCTTTCAGCCATGCGATAAGAATGCTATCGCGCTGATCATCGAACCCCTTAACCACCAAAAACAGCCCTATACCGGCCGGGCGTTTCTGCTTGGCCGAAACCTGAATAGACGTCAAATTTTCGGGGGCAAGACCAGTCTTCTGTATTAAACTGTCTTGGTCAGCAGCCATTCCGTCCAGGATGGCCTGCTCCGCGCTGGCAAATTCAAGCACGATCTCGTAGATATTTCGAGGATACTCGCGTATCAACGAAATTCTCTCAGTATCTACCGTAAGTCCCCACTCTTCGAGATCTTGAGTGAAAGCGGCATAAACCCCTCCCAGCACATCCCGCTTTTCAGCCGACCAGAGTTGGAGACGATCCAAGAAAAATTCGCCTATACGATGTTCAATCTGTTCTTTTAGAGCCAGATTGATGCCTTTTCGTCCGATTGGGCTCATCCATTGAGTACTGGAACGACTGAGGGTCTGGATCGGGTCAGAAAGGCGAATGGGTACGACGAAATTAGCCTTGGCTACATCCTCTTCACTAATGGATATTCCTGCCAGTACCTGCCTGGCAGCCAAACGAAGCGAACCCGGGGACTCAGACAACGCCGTTGCCCAGGCTTGAACGTCATCACGGTTGGGATTCTTCTGGATAATCTCACCGGCCATATAAACTTCAGGAAAACCGCTTTGATCGAGCGTTTCAAAACCATGACTGAGAACATATACCTGTCCCGTTGGAACACTGGCACGTTTGGGTTGCTTTTTTCCCCCAATCATAAAAGCATCAACAACAACATCAAACCGTGTTTCCACTGTTGCTCCTGGCGAAAATGGAGGGTTTTCCACGCGCATTTTTTGCTCATTTGCCAGCCATTCAGCCAACACAGCCTTGACTTGTGCAGGAATATTGTTAATTTCTACCTGCAATTTCTGTGCTTCTTGCTGACGGCTCGGAATGGGCCGCCCTTGATGATCAACAACACCTCTACGTTTCGTGATTAAATCAGCGCGCTCATTGTAGAGTTGAGTCAATTGATTGACCAAATCAGTAATATTTTGTTCGGGCATGGCAATGCTCCTTTCAAGTCACAGAACAAAGACCCAGAATATAATCAGAGTAACAAAAAGGGCAACGCTGAATGGTGAAGAATATATCAAAAATTCTGAAAACCGACTTATCTCACCACCATCACGATTTCCAAATCTCCCTCTTAGCCAGTAGAGAAGCCCACCACCTCCACCACCAAGTAACACAAAAGCGATACTATTAGCAATAAGATTTGGCGGTATGTCTACTACCTTATCCCTATTCCACAAATATAACCCTGCCACAAGAAGCATGCATAAATTGAGGGTCCACAAAGAAGCCGATAACAACTCCAGTGGTGATGCAGAATGAGAATATTTATAAAACAAAACGAACAATACAAAAATAACCGCCAGAGCAATTCCACCGCCTATTCCTACTTTTCGAGCTTCCGGCGTCAGAGTAGATGTCTCGGGAATAGGTATTCCAGTGGAAGGAGGTGTTTCGATGGGAGGTGGTGTAGAATCCAGTGCAGGAGGTTTGGTAAGGGGGATTGTGGAGAAGCAACTATAACTAAACAAGAAATAGGGCTCGGTATCAACGATGCTACTGCTTGAGAAATACCATGTCGTTGGCTGCGGGGAATTCTCGCGATTCTCGACATTCCACCTGTATAAATTCATTACAGGCGCTTGAGTTGCGTTTATCGGAAGGTGGTTCTCGTCTCTCAAAATAAACTCTTCCCCCATCGCGGATAAAGCAATCAAGCGGAAATTTTGAGGAGCACAGTTGAAATCTAATTCAGCTTCCCTATTACCTTGAGATATCTTTGCAACACGAACATCTGCATCTTTACCTAGCTTTTTGGCACTACGATAAATCCCGACCATCCAATCCCATATATTTTGATCTCTTACAGGAACTGGCATATCTATCAGCAAAGCCAACAAATACTTTTGAGGTTCCTCGTTTGGCGTTAACTCATCAAAAAAGTAATCTACCCATCGTTTCTCCAGGTATTCCAGATTGGCATGATCTTCAAACAGTACGACTCCCAAAGGAACAAGCAGCTCTTTCTTCCACTCAGAGGCTGCCTCTCCGAGTTCTTGCTGTAGGTTCGCGTCCTTCCCTTCTTCTATGGGTGATCCTTGCGTCACAAGAATAACCATTGAATCTCCGGCATGATCGCTGGAATCTATTTTCTTCCTGACTGTTTCTAATGTATTAGAAAGATCCTCCACTGCTCCACTATAACCTCTACTATGTTCTAGCTCTTTCGCTAGTGATCGCAGAGCGAAATCTAGGTTTTGATACTTCGCATTGTTCTCAAGCATCAATGGCGGACAATCATCTCCCGGCGGCCAGATCTTATCTTTCAAATTTCCTTCATATTCGGTACTATATTGATACACAAAAGTACAAAAGTCTGTTCCCGATATCCAACCATATGCAGTAGCAAATTTCAGAATCGTACTTGTAATACCACTTCTATATTTTCCATCGTTGTCAACCTGATTTGCAGTCAAGCTTTCATCAACCAAGATATACAAATATGTGGGCTTGGCAGGTAAACCAAATAGGCGTTTATTCGAAACCATCATCGCATTGGCATTCGCCTCCCCGATAAAGCTTCCTCTCAGAGATAAACAAATCCCAATGAAAACAATAATCAAAATATATTTGATACCACTTTCTTTACCGATCTCTCTTCGTAAGCCTCTCATCCAAAATACCCTCGAATAAGTTAAATCTGTGTTGAAGGAATCACAATATCCTTTTGATTTTTCCGACGCTCAAACTGGATCTGTCGGATATCTCGGATATATCGTTGAGATTGCTCCCATTTGAATCCCCAATTAGCAATTAACACTAACACACAAAAAACAACCAAAACCACGCTCCAATCGGCGCGCAGCCCCAATAGGCCGCCTAATATCTGATTCAACCCGCCGCTCACCCAGGGGGCAAGTGCCGGCCCCACCAGGACTGCCAACAACGGCAACAATAACTCAACTACAGCTCGCAATACCAAGATCAAAACCGCTTTCAAAAGGGCAACCCAAAACGTTATCTTGGCTAGAAATACAGCCACCTTTATGCAATAGGGAGGACGGTAGGCATGAACCAAATCATTATGCAGGCCAATTTTGGTCAGGAAATCTATTTTCAGCCAGCGTTCCAGCCAGAGTGGCACCAACCACAAGAGCAGCCATGTCGCTAGGCAGACGGCAAATAACCGCACAGGTCCCGTGAAGGGAATTGAAATCGCAAATTTGAAAAACGGCAGAGGAACCGATAACGCAATGTCCTGCGCCGCGAGCAATGGCCCCAGTCCGATACCAGGGATAAAGAAGATAAGCGTTACAATCACCAGAGCAATCCAGGCCATATTTGCTTCCTCACTCGCATGACTTTTCGACCACGCCGCGAATACAACTGATTTCATGTGTCTGTCGGGAACGGGCGACCAACCAGTCTGATTGCCAGTGGCTACTGCCTCTGCCAGTAGACCCGACCAGAGAATTGTCATCAGGCACAAGAATTACCGTGAAAAGTGAACGATCTTTGGACTTGCCGCTGTCTCCCAGCGGATGGGCATGCTGGAACAGCCAACGCCACTTCGCGCCTTCCTTAAGCGCCTCAACTTCTTCCGCAAGAACATAGGTCTCCATGAACCGCGGCTTGAATTCGCGTTCGCCCCATCTTGCAGCAGTCTCTTCAAATATCCTAATTACATCTAAGGGTGAAGCGGGATTCTCAATGAGCGGCAAAATATATTTGGAAATCAATGCCGTTTCGACCTTTTTGAAGTTTTCGTTGACGCGGCGAGCCTCCACATTGGCGCTCTTACGCGCTTCGCTCTTCCAGCTCAGATTCAAACTATCCCTTTCCACTTCCCGCCAGACATGGGCAAACTCACCTTTCAAAGGCTCCCATTCTATGGCAAGATCGTCCTTGACTTTCACCTTCTCTGTTCCCAGCGCCCGTTTGAAATCCACTATTCGGTATAAAGAGCCGTCTTCACGACTCGTGGCTTTGCTGGCAATTTCACCAGAGCGAGAGCGTATTTTCTGATGCTCCTGAACAATAAGGGCTTGGAAATCGCGTAACGACCCAATGACAGGGCGCAAGTGTGAGATCACGATCATGCGGTAATCGTAAAGAGACTTCGAGACCAGGCTCAGCACTCTTTTGGATAGACAGGTATTGACCTCTTCGCGCACCTGACGCAGCAGTTGGCGGGCTTGCAGCCGCCAAACAACCGATTCGACCAAGCCAAGGATTGCAAGCGCAAGAGCAGAAAGCAAGATGACAATCCACTGCGGCCAGGAAGTAAAGATATCCAACAGTCCATACAGCAACGGGAATGCCACAAGTATTTTCAGAATCACGCCCCAGATGGAGGAGAGGCTTTTATCTAAGCGCTTATAACGTCTCAGCGCTCCTTCAACCACCAGCGCATCTTCAGCGGCAGCAGATTTCCAGTACTCATCCGTCCCTATTGACGCAATGTGAATATCCTGCCCGGCATATTGAATATCTGCCGAATGGGTTAACCGATCAATTGCCCGGTTAATGGCATAATCCACAGCCCGAAGTCCCGTGGGCCAGGCAAGATTGGGATCAAGGGGCAGCGGCCTATTCTCGCCAGCGTAGCTATCACGATTGAGTAAAAATGCAAAAATATCCAACAAATGTTGATATTCAAGGCCTGCACGATGCCTCAAACCGGCTTGCAGTGCCGCATCCAGCGCACGATAGTTCTCGGCCAACAAACTGGCAAAAATTTCCGGTGATGGTAAAGGCACGGGGAGCAACAGGTCAACGTATAACTTCACCCCATATTTGATACGAGTAAAGAGTTTCCTATAGAAAGAGCCCTCAAAAACTGGAGATTTTGCCTCTTCGAGCCACCACTGCGACCCGAATCCTTTTCTGGCAATGTCTGAGGTCGGCAAAGGAGAGCAGCGCTCAACAACCTGGCCCGTTGCCTTAAAATCCCAACCATGCTGTTCGCAAATCTCTTTTACACCAAAAATGTCTTTTCCAGCAACATTCTTGCCGATTAAGAGAGAAGATTGAAGTTTATGTACCTGTGCATCTATACCATCATCCAATATGCGGCATTGATTCTCAGTGAGAGAATCTTGAATCAGCGGCTCAAGAAACTCTTCCAAAACCTCCACATCGTATCGTTCACGCACTGCAGCCAGATCCACCAAAACAGAAGACGCTCCCAGAGCAATCCATTGAACTGCATTATGGCTTTTCCCGGCAACGTAGTCAATAGATCGAGGCAACTCAGATGCAACGAATCCGGCAATAACATTCTGGCACGTCTGGAAAATTTGCTCTGAGTTAAACCGCGTGCCACCCCACCCTGTCTTGCTCAGATAAATGCGCGGCCAATAAGATTTCAATTTATCGTGACTGATCGCTGGATCGCCCAGTATGACGAGAGCCAGCGAACATTCTGCCTGCTCACCGATCTTGGACTTCTTAGACTCTACCGCCGAGGGTAGTTTTTCTAACCATGCCATGACCGCGTCATGTGAGACTCCTCCGATCATGTCACAAATCACCAAGACTTGCAATTGCAATGGGTGATCAGCATCAGGCATATGTTGGATATACCCCTTGTCAACTAATCGCTGCCGCAAGTCATATTTGAAGAAAAAATCAATATCCGATAGTTGAGCTTCGGAAACCGTTTCGGAAGGATTAAGAACCGGCGTCCAGCGCACAAGCCCATCAGCAACATAGGCTCCTATACGCCGGTCCAAGCCGTATCGAAGGTTAGCCAACCTATCGGCATCACCACCACAAGGGATGATCAACGTTGGAACAGGATAGTAAGTGCTGCTAGGAGCCCAAGCATCAGTCTTGTCACTTTTGTTCGAATTCAACCTCCACCTCCCCGGAATTTCTAACTATTATATGAACATTTGCTGGAATACTACCACTCAAGGTAATTCTATAGAAATCGCGCACATATCCAAATAGTTCCTGGAGTTTGTTAGCAATGTCCTCGAACTTCGCCGCATAGTAAAAGCCACAACCCGTTGAAACCTGCCTCAGCGACTCCTCGTCAATCTGGTCGGTGACGCCTAACGTGCAAATATCCACACCTTGCCCGGCAGCCTGTTGAGCAATTGCACGAGACTTGGTGATATCGTCCCCTTCCAGGCGGCGGCTGTCATTATCCCGGCCATCCGTCAGGACCAATAGATAACGGCTGTCAGATGTACAGGACTGGGCAGTATTAAGACCCTCCAGAATGGCATCCCACAAAGCCGTCAGCCGGCCTGTTCCATCCACCACACTCGGATTTAAAGGAGCTGACGAAGGGGATTGTTTGACCAAGATCTGGTCTTGGCTGGAGAAAAGCACCATGCCAAGCTGGTCATCGGGTTTCCGAAAGTCGTTCACTTTACGAATGGCTTCTCTCACATAATCTATCCCCGAATAAATAGAACCGGAATTATCCACGACCGTTATCAGGCAAATTGGATCATCCGCCTTGTGCTCTTCAAGCTCAAAGGGAATCGAGGTGCCTTCCGCCGTTACGGAGAATTCCCCCGATGGCAACTCGGGAAGGAACTGTCCATTCTCCCATACGCGGATATCAATACGGGCCCACGCTGACTCAATATTTTCTTCAGCGCGTAATATCTCTAACTTTGTTGCTGGCGTTGGAGATGGCAATGGAGGGGTAACAGCACATGCCGCCGTGAGGAGCCTGAGCCGGTCTTCGATTGAACTCAGTGAAGGATTCTCCAATTTATATTGATTCACCAAGTCATGCGCTTCATTCAAATTCGCCTCGGCGGAATCACACAATGCAGCCTTATTTTCTTCAGACAATGTAGGAACAACGTCTATAGTATCACCCGCTTTTTCGTACAACGTCAAAACGAGTTCGCGCGCACAGTCGTCCTCACACTCCTGGAGAAGAGGATTCTTCGAAATATCGCTCAGGCAAGTACGAGCGGCCTCCTCCGCAGCCTCCAGGCTGCCTTTCTGGCGCATATCCCTTGCCAAGGAAATTGCATCCTCGCAACGGCCTGG
>Ga0210030_1003084_pt1 | contig 11149 bp, 10 predicted proteins | sample CryGeymeta201523_FD_183986 | JGI IMG/M metagenome (GOLD analysis project Ga0210030, IMG submission 183986) | Groundwater microbial communities from Crystal Geyser aquifers in Utah, USA - Crystal Geyser metaG 2015-23 (SPAdes) (version 2) | ecosystem: Environmental > Aquatic > Deep subsurface >...
TATGTGATGAGCTAAACAAGGAGAGTCCAAGAAGTCCTAAAGGGCACATTATGGAGTTCCATGTTAAAGACTGGAAACCCCACAGATAAAATTTCAAAAAAACTGCGTTTGTAGAAATTCATGTCAGGATACGAATAGACGGCGAGTGCGTGAACTGTAAAATGTGCCAGAAGCCCTGCCCGATGGGCGTTCCCGTTGCAGAGTACGCAAAGCAGAATAAAAGCATTAACGACGACGACTGCATTAAATGTTTCGAGTGCACGCAGAAATGCCCTAAAAAAATATTAAAAGAATATGATAAAAGAATTATAACAAGGTAACAAATAAAACAAAAATGAAGCCCTATAAAAAAGAGTTAATGACAGGCATAATAATTGGGATACTTGTTTGCATTACGGCGGCTGCAATCACAGTAGTCAGCTACGATGAAAGTAAAGCGCACCCGGGCTTGAAAACAGCTAACTTTTTCCAGCCCGCTGCAAGCGCTGCCGAAAACAATGAAAGCGTAAAATTAAAATCATTTTGCGGTGACAATATATGCGGTTCGCTTGAAAATTGCACGACGTGTGATGCTGACTGCGGAATCTGCATCAAATCCAATGCCGAAAAACCCGCGGAAAACATTTCAAAACCCTCCCAGTCAAACGAAAGTACTCCCTCAGGCACGCCTTCAAACACAACTGCACCTGAGCCCGTAAAGCCGCCTGCCGCGGAATTAACCTGCCCTTCGTCATGCGACGATAAAAATCCCTGCACCGGGGACTTATGCGGGCAGGAAACGGGATTTGTGTGCGTGCATAAAGCGTTAAGCGGTGATATGGGCGGATGCTCCGGAACGGCGGGATCCTGCCTGAAGTATTCATGCTCGGAGGGCTCATGCGCTACGATGCAGGTTGCTCCCTGCGAAGGAAACGGCATATGCGAAAAAGGGGAAAGCCCTAAAAGCGCTGACTGGCTGGTACTGTCCTAAAGGCTACTCGCAGTGTATTAACTGTAAGAGAAGCTGCCCTTACAATATTTTCGTGAAATAATTTATTCAAAATACGGTACATGGAAAACGGTGACATAGACAAGTCAGGGAAGAGAATTCGTAGGGGAATAATTATCTTAATTTTATCCGCGGTTTTGATTGTATTCCAGTTCAAGTACTTTATTCCATGGATTTACAACCCGGACGTTGCGTTACTGCTCAGAGAGGCGGTGCAAAACGCAGGTTTCTCAATTTCATGGGCGTTCTTTCTCGGGTTAATTTTCGGATTAATAATCTGCCCGTTCTGCGCGCTGCCGTTAGCGTCATACGCCTCAAACACCGAAAAAGGCAGCATTGGTGTGTTCAGGGCGTCAATTTTATTTAACGCAGGGCGATTTTTTATATTCATAATAATCGGGGTTATCACGGGAATCGCATCAACCTCTTTTACGTTGAATCCTGCGGTAATCTCATATGCGTACGTTCTATCCGGGATTATGATGCTGTTTCTTGCAGCCGACCTCTTCGGCTTGATTGAAATCAGGAGATTTATGACCGCGAAAGCAATGAAAATCATTAATGAAATTTTCCTTAAATTATCCCCAGCAGGATTAACATTTAAAGTCAACCACCCTCTTGAATACACCGCATGGGGATTAGTCCTGGGAGTTGCCTGCGGCATTGAATTCCTGCTCCCGGTGATGATAATCTGGGCAAACGCGCTCTCGTTTGGGGGCATACCTTATGCAGTCCTGATTTTCGCAGTATTCGGTATAGCAACCTTCATCCAGCCGACGATACTCATAACCGGCATAGGTGGCTCGGTTGACTTAGCGCAAAAACACATATCCGGCGTCCAGTACTACGCACGATACACGGGTGCGGTGTTCCTGCTCTTTCTGGGTTTCGTTTACGTGATGTTCGGGATTACATCAGGAGGTACGTTACTTTCACAGGTTATTACGCCTTGAGGGAAAAGCAATCGTCTCCATAATTTCCTTATCAATAAATCAGCCACTTCCATAATGGAATAAATTTTATATTATTTCCATTGAATTCTTCTTCATTTTCATAGTCCAACGTTATAATCAATAAGACTATAAATGTCTTACGGTATAATAGTAAACATTTATAAAAAGTCTAACGGTATATAGGATAACATTTAAATTATTCTTAATGGAGAGCTTGATGCTTTTTCTGCTTCTTCAATTATCAAATGAGCGTTTAGAGCACCGGAAATTCTGAATTCATTAAAAATTTTGGGGATTAAGTAAAATCAGGCGTCCGGTACTTCACGCGATACTCCGGCGCAACGTATGTGACGTCATGACTTATCCTCGGGGATACGCTATTTTCGCGGTTTATTTTATTTTTATCTGAATTCAATATTAATTAACAATCGTTAATCCTTTATTAAGGAGTAAATTTAATAAATTAATAAATATCAACTAAAAATGAACTTAAAAAAGAACATAATTCTCGAATCAGACGTGCAGGTCAAACGAAAACCAATTAGCTTGGATAGTATGAAATGTATGTGTTGCCGCTGTCGCTGTTGTTGTTAAATAATTTTTAATTTAATTTTTCAATTAAAATTGTTATTTTTATTTTAATTTACATATTATGCAAATCTGCATAATTACTTTATTTAATATTACTCAAAATATATTAATATAATAATTAACAATCGTTAACAAAAAACAAAAAAATGACCGAAAAAGAATATAGACTGGAAACAAAGGCATTGCATGCCGGGCAGAAGCCTGCAGAAGAAACCCTTGAAAGAGCGGTTCCTGTACACCGGACCACAAGCTATGTGTTCAAAGATACGACGCATGCTGCGAATCTTTTTGGATTAAAGGAGCTTGGCAACATATACACGCGGCTGATGAACCCGACGACGGACGTGCTTGAAAAGAGACTTGCGGCTCTTGAAGGAGGCGTTGGAGGGCTTGCGCTTTCATCCGGGACTACCGCAATATTCTACAGCATAATAAATCTTGCAAGAGTCGGGGACGAAATAATTTCCGCAAACGATCTCTACGGAGGAACATACACCCAATTCAAGAACATACTTCCTGATTTAGGGATTAAAGTAAAATTCGTTGACCCGAAAGACCCGGATAATTTCAGGAAAGCAATCACACCAAAAACGCGGGCAATCTATACGGAGTCACTCGGAAACCCTGCGTTGAACGTTCCGGACTTTGAAGCAATAGCGAAAGTCGCACACGATAACGGGCTGCCCTACATTTTAGACAGCACGTTCACGCCCCCGTTTCTCCTGAAGCCGACAGACCACGGAATAGACATAGTAGTCCATTCACTGACAAAATGGATCGGAGGGCATGGAACAGCAATAGGCGGCGCGGTTATAGACTCCGGCAAATTCGACTGGAGCAGTTCAAAAAAGCACCCCCTGCTAACGGAACCCGATGAAAGCTATCACGGGCTTAGATACGCATTTGACCTTGGAAGACTTACGCCGCTTGCGTATATCCTGCGAATGAGGCTTGTACCCCTCAGGAATTTAGGCGGATGCATAAGCCCGGATAATTCATGGATTTTCCTGCAGGGTCTTGAGACGCTCGCATTGAGGATTAAAAAACACAGTGAAAACTCCCTGAAGGTTTCGGAATATCTCGAATCCAACGATAAAGTGGCGTGGGTCAGGTACCCGGGTTTAGACACCCACCTGACGCACGATAACGCCAGAAAGTATCTGAAAAACGGATACGGCGGCGTTGTAGTATTCGGGGTCAAAGGCGGCAGGATCGCAGGCGAGAAATTTATAAACAATCTGGAACTTTTCTCGCATCTGGCGAACGTAGGGGACGCAAAAAGCCTTGCTCTGCACCCGGCAAGCACGTCCCACAGCCAGCTGAGTGAAAAAGAGCTTCTGGAAGGAGGGATAACGCCGGACCTTGTCAGGCTCTCAGTAGGTCTGGAAAACATAGACGACATTATAGAAGACATAGAGCAATCTTTAAAAAAGATATGATAAAACAATGGTTAAACAGGAAGGTTTTGCAGGAGTCGTGAAGACAAAGTATTATGAATTTGATGAATTAGTTTTGGACAGCGGCGAAAAGCTGGCACCCGTCAGGATAGCGTATGAGACATACGGCAAGCTGAACAAAAAGAAAGATAATGCCATCCTCATCTGCCATGCTTTAAGCGGGGACTCTCATGCCGCGGGAAAACACAGCGGGAGCGATGAAAACACCGGCTGGTGGGATAATGTTATAGGTCCCGGGAAAGCATTTGATACAAACAGGTATTTTGTGATATGCTCTAACGTGATAGGCGGATGCAAGGGTTCAACGGGGCCTTCTTCGATAAACCCTAAAACAGGAGAGCCATACGGTACGAATTTTCCCGTAATCACGCTTTCGGATATTGTTAACGCACAAAAAGAGCTTACTAATTACCTGAAAATAAATCGTTTGTTTGCCGTTGCAGGAGGCTCTATGGGAGCAATGCAGTCTCTTTTATGGTCCGTTTTATACCCCGAGAAGGTCGCAAGGACAGTGGTAATTGCTTCGACTGCAAAGTCTTCCCCACAGCAGATTGCGTTCAATGAAGTCGGCAGAAGAGCCATAATGTCTGATCTAAACTGGAATAACGGCAATTATTACGGGAAAGAGCTTCCCAAAGACGGGCTCAGCCTTGCAAGAATGATCGGGCACATAACATATCTGAGCGATGAGTCGATGCTGAATAAATTCGGGAGAGCTCTTAACGGAGGAAAGTACAGTTATAAAATTTCGGATTCCCCTGAATTTCAGGTTGAGAGTTATCTGCATTACAAGGGAGATTCTTTTGTTAAAAGATTTGACGCTAACTCATATATTTACATCACAAAAGCGATAGATTACTTTGACCTCACGAAAAACGGGAAAATTTCACTTATAGACGCATTTAAAAATGTCAGGTCGAAGTTCCTTATAGTTGCAATCAGCTCCGACTGGTTGTATCCCCCGGAGCAATCAAGGGAGATGGTTATGGCGTTAACCGCGAATAAGCTTGACGTCAGGTACGTTGAAATAGACTCCTCATACGGGCATGACGCGTTTCTTCTTGAGACGCCCCAGCTGAGCTATGCGATAAAAAATTTCCTGTCAAAGACGAACGTAAGCGATATAATGGTAAAAAGGCAGCCGGTTAAAAGCAGGTCAACGATTTCCGATGCATCAAAAATTATAGTAAAATTAGGGTGCAAGCATCTTCCGGTCGTTTCAGATAACGGCACTCTCGCAGGAGTAGTTACCGCATGGGACATAGCAAAAGCATTCGGTTCGGAGCATAAATTTGTTGATGAAATAATGACAAAAAAAGTCATCACGGCAAAAGGCTCTGATCCGATTGAAACGGCAGTTCGAAAAATGAAAAAATACGACATATCATCGCTTCTGGTTGTTGACGGCAAAAAGAAAGTTCTTGGAATCGTCACAAGCGATGTAATAACCGAGCTGTTTGAAATAAAATGAAAAAGAATTCCAAAACAGGGGCACGTTCGCTTATAACCTGGGGCATACCGGATGTCCCCTGCGGCTTGCTCTTTGGGAAAATTAATGAATAATCAGCTGCCGGGGTGACAGAGTAGCTATGTGCACGTCTGCAAAACGTGATACCTGGGTGCGAATCCCGGCCTCGGCTTTAAAAAATTAAAATTAAAATTGTAATTTTCATTAAAAAATTAAAATAAAGGAGGTAACAAAATGATATACAAAAATATTTTGGAAACGATAGGCAACACCGCGCACGTGAGATTAAACAAACTTACGGGACCGGATGACGCAGAAATTATTGTGAAAATTGAATCATTTAATCCCGGTTCTTCAGTAAAAGACAGGATTGCATTATACATGATAGAAGAAGCAGAGAAGGAGGGCATACTCAGGAAGGACAGCATTATTGTTGAGCCTACCTCAGGCAATACCGGTATAGGTTTAGCAATGGTTGCCGCAGTGAAAGGCTACAGGATTAAGCTTACGATGCCGGAAACGATGAGTTTGGAACGAAGGAAGATTCTTAAGGCGTTTGGAGCAGAGCTTGTTCTGACTGATGGTGCGAAAGGAATGGGCGGTGCTATCGAGAAAGCTGAAGAGATTGCAAAACAAGACCCTTATGTTTTTATACCACAGCAGTTCAGGAATAAAGCTAACATAAAAGCCCATGTCGAGACCACGGCACAGGAGATATTAAAGGATGTAAAGACCTTTGATGCTTTCGTTGCAGGCGTCGGGACAGGCGGCACAATAACGGGAGTTGCAACCGCTCTTAAAGGAATACTCCCTGACGCCAGATTCATAGCAGTGGAACCTGCCGACTCTCCCGTTCTTTCCGGCGGAGTGAAAGGTCCGCATAAGATTCAGGGAATCGGAGCAGGCTTCGTGCCTGAAATATTCAGGCGTGAACTTATTGACGAGATAATTAAAGTGACGAACGAGGACTCTTTCAGGACTTCCGAGCGGCTTGCAAGAGAAGAGGGAATACTTGCCGGAATTTCTTCCGGAGCTAACACATGGGCTGCTCTGGAAGTTGCAAAAAGACTTGGAAAAGGCAAACGTGTCGTGGTTTTACTGCCGGATACGGGTGAGAGATACTTATCAACGCAATTATTTGAAGACAGGAAAAATGTTTGACGTATTTAAAACAGCATATGAGAAGGATCCCGCATTGAAGGGAAAATTATCTTACTTAGAGGTGATTTTTTATCCGGGAGTGCAGGCGATAATCATTTACAGAATATCGCATGCTTTGCACGGACTCGGGATTCCGTTAATCCCAAGAGCATTATCGTACATGGGAAGGTTCCTCACCGGTGCTGAGATACACCCCGCTGCGAAAATAGGGAAGAATTTTTTCATAGACCATGCGACGGGCGTTGTTATAGGCGAGACTGCTGAAATCGGCGATAACGTTATGATTTACCACGGCGTGACCCTCGGCGGGCGCGGCTGGTGGTGCGACGAAAAAAACGATAAACGGCATCCTACGGTAGAGGATAACGTCGTCATAGGAGTCGGTGCAACAATCCTTGGGCCTGTGACAATAAAAAAGAATTCCAAAGTAGGAGCACACTCGCTTATAATGGACGACATACCTGAGATGTCCACCGTGACCTGCCAGAAGGGAAGATTAATGTATAAGGAAGGGTGCTATACAAGATTCAAAGATCCTTCCGAGATTCATAAAAAAGAACCTGAATGGAACATATAATCAGCTGCCGGGGTGACAGAGTAGCTATGTGCACGTCTGCAAAACGTGATACCTGGGTGCGAATCCCAGCCCCGGCTTTGAAAAATTAAAATTAAAATTAAAATATTAAAAAAATTAAAATATAATATGGCACTGAAAATCTACAACACGTTAACGCGGGAAAAAGAAGTTTTTAAACCGATAGAGGAAGGGAAGGTTAAGATTTACACCTGCGGGCAGACAGTTTATGACGACGTCCACATAGGAAATGCGCGCGCTTACTCGAACTGGGACGTGGTTGTCCGGTATCTCGGGTGGAAGGGTTTTAAGGTTTTCCACGTGCAGAATTTCACGGACGTCGGGCATATGACCTCTGATGAAGACGAAGGCGAGGATAAGATAGAAAAGAGAGGCAGGGAGCAAGGAATTAACCCGTGGGAATTAGTTAATGTCCAGATAAGGAAATACTGGCGGGATGTTGATGATTTGAACATACAGAGGCCGAATATTTCACCGCTGGCAGCGGCTCACATCCTGGAAATGATTGAGTTCACGAAAACATTGATTGAGAAAGGTTTTGCTTATGAGGTTAACGGAACCGTTTACTTTGACACGTCTAAATTCAAAGATTACGGTAAATTGGCGCACCTTGACATAAGCAAGTGGAAGCCGGGAGCAAGAGTAAAGGTTAACCCGGATAAAAAGCATCCGATGGATTTTGCTTTGTGGAAGCGCTCCGAAAAAGGACGGGTTATGAACTGGACGAGCCCGTGGGGTGAAGGCTATCCCGGCTGGCACATAGAATGCTCCGTGATGGCAGTGAAATACCTTGGTGAAACGATTGACATTCACGGCGGGGGCATTGACCACATACCCATACATCACACAAACGAGATAGCGCAAAGCGAAGCAGCGACGGGTAAAAAATTTGTGAATTATTGGATGCACTCTCATTTTCTGACAATCAGCGGCGAGAAGATGTCAAAATCTAAGGGAAACTTTTTCACTGCGCGTGAATTAATTGAAAAACACGGAGCTGAAACCGTACGGATGTTTTTGATTTCAACGCATTACAGAAAGCCCATTGACTTCACTGAAAAAGTGATTTCGGATGCCGGGAATAATTTGAAAAAAATTTACACGACCCTTGATTTGATTGAACGCTCAGAAGGCGGCGACAAAACTGGTTTGGCGGAAAAGACTAAAAAAGTGAGGCGCGAGTTTGAAAATGCCATGGACGACGATTTTGACGTGCCGTCAGCGTTGACTGCGCTTTTCGGTTTTTTGAGAGAAGTTAATAAATCGCCTGACGCGCCGAAAAAAGAGCTTGAAGAAGCTGCAAAAACTATACGGGAGCTTTGCGGGGTTCTCGGCTTGAAGCTCGAAGTAAGGACAAAGGAGGCTGTTGAGATTGAATCGCTGTTGAATATAATACTGGAACTGCGCGAGGAATTCAGAAAGAAAAAGGAGTTTGAAACGTCTGACCGGATTCGCGAGGAACTTGAAAAAATCGGAATCATGATAGACGATACAAAAGGAAATCCTGCATGGAGGTTTTCATGATAATACTCTTTTTTAATTCTCACTGAAATAGAAATTAACTTGAATATATAAATTAAAATCTAATAAATTAACAATTGTCAATTAAATAACGTAAAATGGAAAAAATAAAATTTAGTCCAATAAAAGAAAGCCAGATAACAAGGGCAATAGTCGGAGAATTTTCAAAAGAATTTTTGGAATATACGGAGAGCGACGTAATTATCGTTGGAGCAGGGCCGAGCGGCTTAATTGCAGGAAAGAAACTTGCTGAAAAAGGCGTGAAGGTAGTGATCATTGAAAGCAACAATTACCTCGGCGGAGGCTTCTGGATCGGAGGATATTTAATGAATAAATTAACGTTTCGGGCTCCTGCGCAGGAAATTTTAGATGAAATTAATGTGCCTTACAAGGAGGTTGAAAAAGGGCTTTTTGTTTCGGACGGTCCCCACGCCTGCTCAAAGTTAATCGCATCGGCGTGTGATGCCGGCGTAAAGGTAATTAATATGACAAAATTCGATGACGTCGTTTTGAGAAATAAAAGAATTGAGGGATGCGTCATCAATTTCACCCCGGTCTCTGCGCTGCCGAAGTCAATAACATGCGTTGATCCCGTAGCGATTGAATCAAAAATCGTGATTGATGCAACGGGGCATGATGCCGTCGTTGCAGGTGCGCTTGAAAAAAGGGACTTGCTAAAAATGCCCGGTTTCGGTGCGATGGACGTCGGAGTTTCGGAAAATGCGGTAGTTGAAAAGACCTCTGAAATTTATCCGGGCTTAATTGTCTGCGGCATGGCGGCTGCAACGGTTTTTGGCTTGCCGAGAATGGGACCCACGTTTGGCGGAATGTTATTTTCCGGGAAAAAGGCGGCGGAAATCGCACTTAAGATTATTGGGAAGTAAATATTTCGATTTGAATAGATTATAATAATGATGGCGTTCCGGCGGATGATTGTGAATAATTTTAGTAATATTTAACATGAACACCGAACATTCCGAGTTCATTAAAAATTTTGAGGATGAAGTAAGAAACACAATTGAAAAATACGCGTTGATTAATCGGGGAGAGCGCGTTCTCGTCGCATGCTCGGGAGGTAAGGATTCCACAACGACCCTTTATCTTTTGAATAAATTCGGTTATTCCCCGGAGGCTATGATAATAGACCTTGAAATCGGAGAATACTCTAAAAAGAATCTTAATAATATTAAATCATTCTGCAGCGAGCATAACATAAAACTTCATAACGTTTCATTCAAGGAGGTTTTTGGCTATTCAATGTGTTACATCCGTTCGGTTCTGAACTCAAAATACGGGCTCGGCTCATGCCATGTCTGCGGGGTATTAAAGAGAGTCTTGATGAACAGGAAATCCCGTGAAATGGGATTTGATAAAATCGCAACCGGCCACAACCTTGATGATGAATCCCAGAATATTTTTATGAATTTAATCCAGGGGAACGTTAGTTTTTGCGCGCGGCTTGGCCCGATGACGGGTCAGGTAAAGGATAAACAATTCGTGCAGAGGATAAAGCCTCTTTACTTCTGCCCGGAAGATAATGTGAGGAGATATTCGAAATTAATGGAATTTCCGGTTGTATACGAACCGTGCCCATGTTCGGTTAACACGTTTCGCTCATTCATCGGAGAAATACTTGACAGTATGGAAACGGAAAATCCAAAAACAAAGAAAAATATCGTAAACAATATAATGGAACTCAAGCCTGCTTTAATCGAGCATTACAAAACGACGGAGAAAATAACCTACTGCGAAATATGCGGCGAACCCTCCCAAAACAAAGTTTGTAATGCATGTGAATTAATTAAAAAATTGAGGGATTAAAAGACAATAAAATCAACATGGATGAGCTAAAAATCATTGAAAAATATATTGGGGAATTAAAGAAAAACCGGGATGAAAAAATAGCGGTTTTATTTTCCGGGGGAATTGACAGCGGGCTTGTTGTCAGGTTAATGCAATCAATATCAAATAAATATTAATGAATATTAATGAATATTAAACAGACTTGTTGCGAATTAAGATTAATTGTTATTAAATTGCATTATTTTTTGGTTACTATTCCATTAGAGGCTGTCCAACAATTCAATTTTTTGTATTTTGCCAAAATAAAACCGATATGCTATGAGGTTATCAAAATTTTAAATTTGCGATTTTGGCAATTGTGAGACAGCCTCATTACTTTTTATACTTTTAATACTAATTTATTAATTAGTATGGACTCCGGAATTTTAATCTCTTATGAGTTAAACAAATTGCCCCCGCCTGAAAGGTATAGAATTTACCGTAAGTTATACTAATCCGCACGTAAAATTTGGAACTTTTTTGTTAGAAGATTTTTAAGTTCATCCAGGTAGTCATTTAGATTATCAAATAAGTTGGCTACTGCTTCTTTGAATTCGTTAAAAGTTTCATAAT